>Ga0209987_10001838_pt1 | contig 11632 bp, 8 predicted proteins | sample N074metaG_FD_182134 | JGI IMG/M metagenome (GOLD analysis project Ga0209987, IMG submission 182134) | Deep subsurface microbial communities from Kermadec Trench to uncover new lineages of life (NeLLi) - N074 metaG (SPAdes) (version 2) | ecosystem: Environmental > Aquatic > Marine > Ocean trench... | reverse complement strand
AAGCCACTGAAGAAGATGCAGGATAATGTTGAACCCAAGACTGTAACATCGGATTTGACCGGGTACAGTTTTGTCCTGGACAGTGATATATCCCTTACCTCAACAGGACTCCATAGATTTTCCGGTATTGAATGGAAGGTAAAATGTGTTGGGGAAATCGCCGCAGGGACGGAGGTGGAAGTGGTAGAAATTGAAGTGGGCCATCTGACTGTAGCCCCTAAAAGCTAGCCCAGGTTGAATGCCATCGAGTAGTACAAAAACCAATAATGAAATTCAGACTTCAATCAGCATTGTTATTCTTTATGTTTTTGATGCCGTCGGCATCGGTTGTTGGTCAAGCACTTGAATGGAACGTCGGGCTTAGTGCCACTCGCACAGTGATTCGCGCACAAGGAATACAAGCCGGCACTCAATCGGCGCCCACTGTCCTGTATCTCGCTGGACTTGAGGGGGAAGCTGACTCCTCTGAACTGGTTCGTGCTGTGTTAAATTCTTATTCTCAACTTGAATTACAAGACCGACCGATCAACTTAATAACTATCCCTCTAGCCAATCCAGATTCAGAAACTCTGACCTTTCCACCCAGTGGAAGAGCCTATTCAGAGAATCCTGTTTCCAACACCCTATGGAGATGGATCGGCGTACACGCACCGAATCTGGTAATAATGGCTGACGAAGGTCAGACAGGTTTAGCGACAGCGCTGCAAAGCGGAAGCGTCGCTGGCATCGGCTCCATTGAAGTTCGACAACTTTCGCAGCAAACCGCTTCGTTGGATTTCGTATTGGGACTGTCCAACCTGGCGGAATCCCCAGCGAGCCTCGAAGTTATTCGGCGTCTCAATAGGACACCTGATGAACTCGCCGAGCAATTAGCTGAGTCCTACGGATACGATTTTTCAACCCCAGTCTACGTTCCTGGAATGAGCCTGATAGGCCGAATGCGTCTTGGAGAAATCGAGGAAGTTGGGGAAATGATTCAAGGCTATCTGAGGTCGGGAGCCATTGATATATCAAATCCGTCGGTTATGGCAGGCCATCTGGTGTTTGCAGAATATGCTGAACGAACCGGAAATGAAGATTCCCTGAATCTGGCTGTTCGCGCCGCCGACCTTGCATTTGATGAACTTGGAAATATGCGAGAGGTTATGCCATTGCACTCTGAGATGAGTGACTCAATATTCATGGCCACACCGTTATTGGTTAAAGTCGGGAAGTTAACAGGAGATACCCGGTACTTTGACATGGCGGTTAGACATGTAGAGTATATGCAGAGCTTGTTATTAAGAGAGGACGGTTTGTATCGCCACTCACCTCTGGCAGACGTGGCCTGGAGTCGCGGCAACGCTTTTCCCGCCCTGGGTCTGGCGCTTAGTTTGAGTGATATGCCCCGATCACATCCTGGCTATGATCAATTCAAAACCGCATTCCTGTCGCATATGGAGTCACTTCGACCATTTCTCGATGTTGATGGCATGTGGCATGAAGTCATCGACTACCCCGGTTCCTTCGCTGAGCTTACATCCACCGCCATGATTGGGATCGCCATCAAAAGAGGAATCGATAGCAATCTATTACAGCGAGAAACCTACCAACCGATACTTGATCAGATCTGGGATGCAGTACGCATAAGAACTGACTTCAGTGGCGAATTTATAGACGCCTGCACCAGCACAGGAAAACTGACATCCCTTGACGCCTATCTTGATCGGCTGGCGGTATTTGGTCGGGACGACAGGGCTGGTGGAATGGTAATGAATTTTGCCAACGAGATGGCGGGTAACTTGTAGTGTCAACACTCAATTGAGACCTGATTTTGACTTATCAGATATAATCAGTTTTCATTAATATTGCGTAGGCCTATTGGGGCATTTATGAGTATAGGCATTCACCTACAACTTACCGGTCGATGCCAAGAGGCATTTGAATTCTATCAAAGCCTGCTGGGTGGCTCCTTGGAAATATCTTGAAACACTGTCGCACGATTAATGCTACGCGTGGTCAGCTTTTTGAATTTACCTTATTGGAGGTTCGTACTTCGATGCTTGCTGAATTTTTTGGATCGAATAAGAAACTTTTTGTTTCATCGATTGCATTTTTTTTTACGATTCTACCTGTTACAACGATTGCTGCTGAGGCCAGCACGACTTCACTTGAATTAACCGGAAGTGTATTTGGTTTTGCGGCTATCTTTGTATTTGTCCTTGCCTATGTACTTATCATAATTGAAGAAAATATTCACCTGCGAAAATCCAAACCTGCTGTCGTCGCCGCTGGTGTTATCTGGATTCTGGTTGCCATCGCCTTTATACAGCAGGGTGAGACCCAACTGGCAGAAGAACTGGTGCGACACAATCTGCTTGAATTTGTGGAGCTTTTTCTGTTTCTGCTAGCCGCCATGACTTACATCAACACCATGGAAGAACGCGGCATTTTTAATCTCTTACGCGTCAAGCTGGTTTCGCAGGGTTTTACCTTCAAACAGATCTTCTGGATTACTGGCCTGCTTTCTTTTTTCATGTCTCCGGTCGCCGATAACCTCACTACCGCCCTGCTAATGGCGGCGGTGGTGACAGCTGTTGGTGGCTCTAATGTAAAATTTGTTTCTATCGCCTGTATTAACGTTGTCGTTGCTGCCAACTCAGGTGGAGCGTTCAGCCCGTTTGGCGACATAACCACGTTGATGGTTTGGCAGTCTGGTACAGTAGAGTTCCAGGAATTTTTTACTTTGTTCATCCCATCACTAGTCAACTGGTTGGTAATCGCCGGTATAATGAGTTTTGCCATACCTAACGAAAAGCCTGAGTCCGTTAGTGGCAAAGCTGAGGTTAAATTTGGAGGCTGGGTTGTTGTTGGTTTGTTCATCCTGACCATATTTATGGCGGTCTCATTCCATAACTTCCTGTACCTACCACCAGTGCTTGGTATGATGACCGGTCTCGGCTTATTAAAACTCTTTGGCTACTATCTGCATTTACGTGATAGATCCTATATGAATGCCACTGATGGGCATTCTCTGGAGAGTGAAGACGACGCCATGTTCCAGGGCTCCATGGAGCTTGATAATTTGCATGGAACTGGACAGCCCTATGACATTTATAAAAACCTACAACGGGCCGAGTGGGACACCTTGATATTTTTTTATGGCATAATTCTTTGCGTTGGGGGTCTCGGTGCATTGGGTTATCTCGCGCTGGTTTCTGAGTTCATGTATGGCGACCTGGGCGCAACAACCGCGAATATAATAGTTGGATTTGCTTCAGCAATAGTAGACAACATCCCGGTTATGTTTGCGGTTCTTGAAATGAGCCCGGATATGGATCAAGGTCAATGGCTGTTGGTAACACTGACCGCCGGCGTTGGCGGTTCGATGCTTTCAATCGGCTCTGCCGCTGGTGTTGCTGTCATGGGGCAGGCGCGCGGGGTTTACACATTCTTCTCCCACCTTAAGTGGTCCTGGGCAATTATGCTCGGTTACTTTGCCAGTATTGCAACTCACTTTCTGATAAATGGCAGCCAATTCAGCTAGTAATAAAAAACATCGAACTGCTTAATGGCTGAAATAGTTCATGTCAATCAAAGGTCTTTTTGTTTAATCTTAGTGGAATTGACAATATAAGGCTGGCGTAGGAGTTTTTTGTGAAACAAGTAAGCCAATTAGAAAATGAAGTTCAGGATTATTACGGCAAGGTGTTGCAGGGCAGCGATGACTTAAAAACCACCGCCTGTTGTACCGACATTAGCTACTCAACCCAAATCAAGCAGGCTCTTAAAAACATTCATGATGAAGTGTTGAGCAAATATTATGGTTGTGGATTGACAATTCCAACACAAGTCCAGGGATTAAGAGTGCTGGACCTTGGCAGTGGGGCCGGACGAGACTGTTATTTGCTTTCCCAACTGGTGAGTGAAGACGGTTACGTGCTTGGGATCGACATGACAGATGAACAGATAGAAGTAGCCAACCGACATATCGAATGGCACCGATCGAAGTTTGCCTATGGGAACTCCAATGTCAACTTCGTAAAAGGCAATATTCAAAATCTAAAAGAGGTTGAAATCCAGTCAGAGGATTTTGATGTTATCGTTTCCAATTGCGTAGTTAACCTGGCCGCAAACAAACAGGCTGTATTGGAAGAAGCCTTTCGTGTCTTGAAGGAGGGCGGTGAATTTTATTTTTCTGATGTGTACTGCGATCGAAGAATTCCAAGGCACTTGATAAATGACAAGGAATTGTATGGCGAGTGCTTGAGTGGCGCATTATATTGGAACGATTTTCTCAATTTGGCCAGAAAAGTCGGATTTTCAGATCCACGAATTGTCGAGTCACGTAGATTGACGATTGAAAATGATTCGGTTCTGGAGAAAACAGCCGGTTATAAATTTTACTCTGTCACTCATCGCCTGTTCAAATTGCCTGAACTGGAACCCGCCAGCGAAGATTACGGACAGGCAGTCAAGTATCTTGGCGGCGTACAAGAAGAGCCTGCCTGTTTTAAGTTAGATAATCATCACCTATTCGAAATCGGCAGGAATGTACCGGTCTGCGGAAACACCTGGCGAATGCTGGCTAACACCCGCTATAGAAAATTTTTCGAATTTTACGGTAATTTCGAACGACACTTCGGCCTATTTCCAGTTTGTGGAACAGAGATCCCCTACCAAGATAAAACCGAAGATGTGCCTCAAACTCAACAGACTAATGAGCCAAGCTGCTGCTAGCCATGGAAACGAAGGTGCAAAAACTGGAAGTTAAGGAAATTCAGCCTGTTGCGGTTAAATTCTCCGACCCTGATTTCACCGTGACCGGTGAACGACGCGCCTCTGTTGATCCGCGGAACCTGGAAACACTGTGGATCAACACAGGTAGTCTATGCAATCTCAGCTGCAAAAATTGCTATATCGAATCCACGCCGACCAATGACCGATTATCTTATATCGTATTGGATGAAGTTCGGACTCTATTGGATGAAATCGAAGCAGAGAATTATCCAACCAGCGAGATTGCATTTACCGGCGGCGAGCCATTTCTCAATAACGATATGGTTCCCATAATGGAGCTCTGCCTGCAACGCGAGTTTAAAGTCTTAGTGCTGACCAATGCGATGAATACCATGCATAGACAACAAAATGCACTGGCTAAAATGAACACCAAATATGGCAATCAGCTCAAGATTCGTGTCTCACTAGATCACTATAGCGAAAAACTACACGCTATGGAGCGCGGTAAAAGATCCTGGAAACCCGCGTTGAAAGGTCTAAAGTGGTTATCGGCTGAGGGTATCTCCTTCAGTGTGGCCGGCCGAACTTATTGGGAGGAGGACGAAGCATCATTGCGAATCGGCTACGACAGATTGTTCCAGGAAGAAAATATTAACCTGTGCGCCACCGACGCTGGGCAGTTGATTTTGTTTCCTGAAATGGACTTATCGGTCGATGTGCCGGAAATTACTACAAGCTGTTGGGAAATTCTGGATAAAGATCCAGCGAATATAATGTGTTCAAATTCTCGGATGGTGGTTAAGCGGAAAGGCGATGCAAATCTTTCAGTTATGGCTTGCACGCTTTTACCCTACGATCAACGATTCAACATGGGCACGACATTGAAAGAAGCATGGCAAAGCGTCAAACTGAATCACCCCCATTGTGCAAAATTCTGTGTGTTGGGCGGGGGCAGCTGTTCGGGATAGTGATTCAATCAGAAGCATAGCGATTCGTATTTCTCGATTTTATTGGTGCAAAAAAAACCCGCGCATTTCAACTAACGCAGCGCGGGTCAAGTTACCTAAATGTGTTTCTTTAACTGATTCCCTAATTTCCTCGGGAACCATTCCCGCTACCCCGTCTTTGTCGCTGCCCATCGCCTCCAGGACGACGGTTACCACGGCTTTCCCGCGCAGTTCGACGCTGTTCGTCACTCAAACCCTCAAACCGTTTACGCGATTGTTCCCGACGTGCAGTGCGTTCTTCCTCTGTCAAGTTGCCAAATTCCTCTCGTCGTTGCTGCATACGTTCTCGCTGTTGTCCTTCTTGCTGACTGCGCTGCTCTCGTCTTTCCGCTTGCTCCTCATCTGTCAGGTTCGCAAATTCCTGCCGGCGGGTTTCCAACCTCTGCTGCCGCTGTTGTTGAATTTCCGCGCGACGCGCCTCCCTTTCAATTGCTTGCTGGTCCTGGCTATCATCCTGAGCCAATGCAACACCAGACAATCCGGTTGTCAGTAACAGTGTAGCCATCAATGATGTTGTCCTTAATATCCTGTTCATTAGTTGAGTCTCCGTTAAAAAAAAGTGCCGTCCCTGGCATTATCAGTCCTTCTGTAACATTTAACGCAATTTATTCGATCTGGTTTACAAAGAATTCTAGAAAATTTCGTCCCTGAACCCACGCATAGATCACCGAGGCACTCAACTCTTCAGAGTGTTTATGAAGTTTTGTAAAGAAGGAAATCCGTAGCGCAGGTCATACAGGACTATTGCACTACAAGCTGAACCCCGAATTTAGCAGTCTAGGTTTTATTGTCGGGAAAGGCTGCACTATGGTCAGACTGCTCATGGCAGCTAGATGACTTAATAGCGTGTTGACAGGGATTGTTTTCGGTTTCTGACGTAGCCAGCACTCGATTGCGCTACATAGGTTTCGATTCAGCCACCTAATCAGGTCAATCCTGATAGACCACTTCGCCTAACCCTGACTCTTCCGCCTCAGACGGTATATCTCCGTAACCGATGACATCGTGTAGTATCAAGTACAAACTAGGTACCAGAAACAAGGTAATCACCGTTGCAAACAACACGCCCCAAGCCAAGGATATCGCCATAGGAATAATAAAAATGGTGGCCGGGCTTGCCGAAATCATCAATGGAACAAGCCCTGTAAACGTTGTAACAGACGTCAGAAAGATAGGTCTGAAACGCCCTATACCCGCCGAAATAACCGCACGTTCAATAGTGTAACTTTTAGCGCGTAGACGATTAATATTTACAACTAGTACCAGACTTGAATTAACCACCACGCCACTGAGAGCAATAATCCCTAACATGGAAAAAAACACCAGGTCAGCCCCCATTATGAAATGACCAAGGATCGCCCCAACGGCGCCGAACGGTATTACACTCATGATGATAAGCGGTTGCATATAAGACTTTAATGGGATGGCCAACAAGGCAAATATGATCATCAAGGCAAGAGGGAACGTCGATACTAGACCATCCAGGGATCTCATTTGCTGCTCACCTTCACCACCAATTACAATTTCCACGCCTAGGCGATTGCTCCAATCTCCCTGAAATTTGTTGACTATTTCCCGGCGAATTTCTTCTGGCTTCACTACCGACCGATCAATATCCCCACGAACAGTGATCACGCGCTTCCCGTCCTGACGATTGATGCTGGAGTATCCGTTTCCTAAGGAAAAATCAGCGATACTGGAAAACGGCACTTCAGCACCAGCGGGTGTGCGAATCAACATATCCTCAAGATTATTTAGCGATTCCCTCTCACTTTCCGGATAACGAACCATAACCCTGATGTCGTCAGTACCCCGTTGTATACGTTGTGCTTCAGAGCCATAGAATGCCTGACGTACCTGAGTAGCTATATCATTAAGGGTAAGGCCCAATGTCTTTCCTGCATCAAGAATTTCAATTTGCACTTCCTGCTTTCCAGCTCTGAACGAGTCAGTTATATCAAACACACCTGGATACCGGGCGAGTTCACCGCGCAGCTCTGTCGCTGCGACTTGTAAATTACCCTCATCGCGACTCTCCAAGCGGAAATTTATAGCATCACCGGCAGAGAAAGTATCTGACACAAAGGATAGTTCCAGAGCGTCGGCAACAGAGCCAACCTTGTCACGCCAACGATCCCTTATAGCTGCAGAACTCAATTCGCCACGCTCAAAAAATGGGGTCAGGTTCATTATCACTTCAGCTATATGACTACCTCCGGCGCCTCCGTTACCCATTTGCGGGCCGCTTCGCCGGGTTGCACGTTGCCCTATAACCGTGAGGATACTGTCTACAACATGTTCTGTTGAATCAGGTGCAGAACCAGAGGCTTTCAATTCAACCAGTTCGCGATCCAATTCTTGAGAAAGTTCAAATGCAGCTGCTTCTATTTTGTAAACTGCTTCCTCAGTAATACTTACCGCTACCCCCTCCGGCATCTGTACGCTGGCATAGATGATGTCGCCTTCAATTGCCGGCATGAACTGAAAAGTCACCCGACCGCTCATCATCAGAGCCGTGGTAAGAATAATAACCGACGTTGCAACGGCCCAGGCGGCATAGCGATATTTGAGAACCTTTACCAAGGCGTTTCTGTATGTGTGCTTGGAGAATCGCTCCAAGCTACCGGCGATACTCCCTTGAAAACGCCGCCAGAAAGTAACAAATTGAGAATGCTCCATGAAGTAACCGCTGGTCTTACGATGGGCAATATGCCCAGGTAGAATCAATTGGGACTCAAGCAAGCTGGCAATTAAACAGAATACTACGACGGCACCTAAGGCCTTAAAAAACGCGCCCATGGGGCCATCCAGTAAAAGAATGGGTAGAAACGCCGCAATGGTTGTGAACACACCAAAAATTACCGGCACAGAAACTTCCAAGGTACCTTCAATTGCCGCTTCTTCTTTGGGCAGGCCCTTTAGCTCCAAACTATGAATTCGTTCACCCACCACAATGGCATCATCAACTATGATACCCAACACCAGAACAAAACCCATTACAGTAAGTGAACTGATGGAGAGTCCAGCCGCAGGAAATACACTCAGAGCACCAGCGATAGCAATCGGGATACCGGCTGCCACCCAAAGAGCAAGTTTAAAGCGTAGGAACAAAGCAAGAATCAACAGAACCAGTATCAATCCTGTATAGGCGTTTGATGTTACTGTCCCTATACGCTCTTGTGTCGAGGCGGCAGAATCACCGATGATTGTCAGCACTAAGTTGGGGGGTAAATTGATTCTTTCCGAATCAAGATACTCGCGTACTTTCTTAGCCGATGCGATAATATCTTCGTCACCAACTCTCAATACATCAATAATTGCTGCATTTTCCCCATTGACGTTCGCGTCAAGATAACCTTCTTCGAACCCATCTATTACCTGTGCAATATCACCAAGTCGTAGTTGCCCGCCGTCGTCATAACTCCGTACAATAATATTCTCATATTCGGCGCCCTGATAAACCTGGCCCTTAGTTCGCAATAGGATCTCACCAGTCGCGGTACGGATAGTTCCACCAGGTAAGTCGAGGGAGGCACTGTTAATCGCGCGAGCTATCTGATCCAGGGTTAGATCATATTGTCTCAGCGTAAACTCAGAGACTTCGACAGAAATTTCCAGTGGTCTGATATATTGAATATTAACCGTTGAGATTCCATCAAGATCAATAATGTCATTACGAATTTCTTCGGCAATTTGTTTTAGCGTCCTGTCATCAATATCCCCAGATAGAGCAATTGCCATTACACTGGCCGTTGCGCTAAATGCTCGGACAATCGGTTTTTCCGCTTCTAATGGAAAAGTAGTAATCGCGTCGACTTTACCTTTAATATCATTCAACACCCGGTTCAAATCGGCGCCTGTAGATAGCTCCAGGGTGACGTCACAACCGCCTTCACGAGCCGTGCTGGTCATCTGTTCAATATTTTCAGCACTCTCCAGTGCTTCTTCCAGGCGTAGACATATTGCAGATTCTGATTCATCGGGTGTAGCTCCTATATAAGGTACACTAACCTGGATCATGCCCATGTCTATATTGGGAAATTCTTCCTGGTGCAAATTCAAATAAGCAATTGTGCCGGACGCCAGGAAAATCCACATAAGTAAATTGGTGGCTACCGGATTTTTAACAAACCAGGTAATAGCAGTTCTCAAACTAGCACTCCTTTCTTTAACTTTTACCGGAACTCTTTAAAGATACACAGTGAATCCGATTAAATTTCTGGATCTGCGAAACTCGGTTCCTGCTAAATCATCTCTTTAATGGGTTGAACTGACATACCGTTATAAACAGCTTGGATAGGAGAAATACAAATCAGCTCGCCTGGCAAAATTCCACCGGAGATCAATACACGATCCTCTTCCAATCTCAGAATTTCCACATCTCTGAAATATATTTTGTTTTCAGCATCAACAACCAGCACTTGATTATTACTGCGAATCACATTTCTCGGCAGTACGATAATATTGTCCACCTGTCGACCCGTAATCTCTGCCTGAACATAAAGGCCAATCGGCAATGCAATCTTGCCAGTCTTACCGGACTTGATTTCCTTCATGCTCGGCTGTTTGACCCGAATGATAGTCTGCACAGAGTTACTCGCTGCATCGATAGATGCCTCTACTCGCAGCAGCTTGCCTTGCCAACTCTGAGGTTTGCCGCCATACATTCCGGTTAAATGAACATTGGGGGCTGATTGATCATCCAGCTCTCCTCTCAAACCAAGGGGAACATCAAGGTATCCCAGCTGGCGAGTAGCCAGTGGTACGCGAACCTCAACGTCATTCGCGCCATAAAGTACCGCTATGTTTTGAGCTCGGTTTATATACTGACCCAGTTCAACTTCCTTGCTGCCGATAATTGCATCGAAAGGCGCCTTGATTTCAGTACGATTCAAATCAAGCTCGGCTTGCTTTAGACTCGCTTCAGTATCAGCAAGGCGTGCTGCCATTACCGCATTGTTACGCTCAGCGTCTTGTAGTTGTGCCTTGCTAGCCAGGCTCTCGGTAGCCAAATCTCGAATTCGATTAAGATCCTCTCTTGCATAGATCGCTTCCGCTTCTGCCTGTTGCACGCTCGCGCGCGATCTAGCCAATGCTATTTCGTAATCACTGGGATCAATACGTAAAAGTGGTTGACCAGACTCGATATAGCCGCCTGGTTCCAGGGCGGGCGATACCCAGATTACCGGACCGGCTAATGGCGTTGACAAATTTACCAATTGCGCAGCCTGTACCTTGCCTTGTGACTTCACGGTAAGTCGCACCGACTCGAGTTGTGCCTCAAGTACGCGCACAGTGACCGGTTGAACATCAGGTGATACCTCTTCAAGCTGCGTAGGATTGGTTATTAGTACTGCTGCAACCAAGCTCGCACCTGCCAAAATGGCAAAAGGCATTATTATCCGTTTCATGTAAATAGCTCCTGCTGTTTCTATTAAGGGCATTAAAGATTTCACTTTTAAAACACCCTAACTGCTAATAAATTGGGTCGTCAATATTTCTCTAAACCGCTTGTTTTCGATACACGGTTTGCATGTTTTCAAGGGCGTCTTGGATTGCCAGGCGTAACTGACCAAAATGTTTTTCAAATGCCGTTGCAGCCAGCTCACCATCTCGTCGCATGAAGGCTATTTCCAGTGATTTGGCAAGTTCACGGCCAGCTTCTGGTTTCAGGTTGGGCCTGATCTCTAACTTCATCATTTGCTCGACAAATTGAGCTTTAACATCATTTCCTATGAGCTTGGCTACCAGGTTGGTGTTGATCGATGTCAGATAATTCAACATTGATTCCCAACCGGGACGCATGGCTTCCATATTGTCGGCATTTTTCTTCAATTCTACGAGCAAGCTGTTTAACTGGATCATCTGATCATCACTTGCGTGTCTCAGTGCGCTGGTTACTGTAA
>Ga0209987_10001836_pt1 | contig 11640 bp, 11 predicted proteins | sample N074metaG_FD_182134 | JGI IMG/M metagenome (GOLD analysis project Ga0209987, IMG submission 182134) | Deep subsurface microbial communities from Kermadec Trench to uncover new lineages of life (NeLLi) - N074 metaG (SPAdes) (version 2) | ecosystem: Environmental > Aquatic > Marine > Ocean trench... | reverse complement strand
GCCAACGATCCCACATCTCATTCTTATCTGCTTCGCTATAATATCTTCGTTTTCTTTGTTTCATCTTCAACACTCCATCTTTTACTTCTTTTAAGATAAAGTGTTGCAACGATCAATTGAGGTCGCCGTATAAAGCAGACATTCGCCAGCGTTTGCTTTCCAGAGAATCGGATATTCGTAATTTGTCGATTATACTTATCCCAATCTAGAACCAGGGAGTAAAGGATGTTCCGCCATGCCATCGTTTCAATAGTTGCTTCATTGATTATATCAGGCTGTGTAGGAGGCCTAAGTGGCATAATGACTAGCTCAGTTCCTGAGCAATGGCTAATTTATCAAGTAAGTTATCCGGAGGACGGAAGGAGATTTGATCCATCCCCAGAAGGCCGATTCGATCACCTGATATTCAATGAGGGCATCGTACATCACCTGCTGGTCTCTCAAGGCTATAGGATAAAACAGGGCTGGCTGACGCCATTATTACGCAATGCTCGTGTCGCTACATTCAAACAAAAGCATAAGGACACCTATATTAGTATTGATATTGAAATCGGACTGGAAAGAATAATTATGATGTCAACTTCATACTCTAGTGATACTAAGGACGCTTTTGATAATCTTGAATCAGCATTAAAAAAAATATTTGGTGAAACCAATGTTGAAGAATGTTTTGATACCAAGACTCTCTATGGTCACAGTTGTTTTCAGGAATAATTTTTGTAATTAATATAGTTGGGACTGGCAATTTGTGTAGCGGGGTATAAATGTAGGTGTCAATGTCTGCTTTCCAGCGTAAGCTGACATTCGGATATTAACATTGATATACTGTTATCGGCTCAAATCGGATATTTATGTTGAGTTGTTGGATCTCAAAAACCAAGGTAGTAGGAGCGTGGAAACCATGAATATATTAAGTAAACAAGTGTTAATAATTTTTACTTTTTTCATAGGAACCCTGAGTTCTACTGTATATTCTGCAGATGGCGGTAAAATTTACAATACTTATTGTGCGGTATGTCATAAATCCGGTCTTAATGCAGCACCAATGATTGGTATTAAGAGATCGTGGGAAAATCGTATTAAAGCCGGCAAAGAAACCGTATATTCTAATTCCATTAATGGATTGAGAGGAATGCCTGCCAGGGGGGGTATTGCAACATTAACGGATGAAGAAGTTAAAGCCGCTGTTGACTATTTAGTAAATCGAAGTGGTGGTTGGGGGGAATAGTTTTATAGTAAGCAATTTCATTCATTAAAAAATCTGAACGTCCGCTTTCAGTATTAAGCGGACATATTGGATGACTTGCATGGGAGTCTACAAAGGCTAAGTTAAGGGACTCCTAACCGCTTTTACCCCACCTTCACCTTATTAATTAATTAATTTCAATTGGGTAAATTATAAAATGTGAAGCCTAGAATGCTCGCCTATTTAGTCATCATCTTCCTGGTAGTCGCTCTTTTCACATATATGATTTATATGCCAGGTAAGTCATATGAGGGCGAACTACCAGCGTTCGATGATACCGATCATGCGACAGCAAAAAGATATGAAGCCCATGTTACTGAGTTGTGCAAAAATCCGGCGGGCAGAAATTTTATCGAAAAAAAGGGACTTGATGCCGCCCGAAAATATATTGCCGGGCAGTTTGAATCTTCCGGTTATCAGGTGAAGTTTCATGAATATCAACTCAATGGTGATGCCGTTGCCAATATTGAGGTTGAATTGACCGGTACTTCACATCCCAAAGAGATTATTATCGTTGGTGCACATTACGATGCTGTGCCCGGTGCACCGGGGGCGAATGATAATGGGTCGGGTGTCGCAGCTATTCTGGAGCTTGCTGATCTATTCAAGGATAAAAGTTTTCAACGTACAGTAAGGTTTCTCGCCTTTGTTAATGAAGAGCCGCCGAATTCCATGACCGGGAATATGGGGAGTTATGTGTATGCAAAAAAAGTAGCAAAGGACAAGGAAAATATCATTGCAATGTTTTCCCTGGAGACAATCGGTTATTTCAGTGACGAAACCGGCAGCCAGCATTATCCACCGTTCTTCAATCTCTTTTATCCGAAGAAAGGTAACTTTATCGCGTTTGTGAGTAATCTCAGCTCACGTGGCCTTGTGACTAAATCAATTCAATCATTTAGGGCGCATTCAACTTTTCCATCGGAGGGTATTGCAGCACCTGCGTTCATTCCTGGTATCAGCTGGTCTGATCACTGGTCATTCTGGAAGCACGGCTATCCAGCGATCATGATCACGGACACAGCTCCTTATCGTTATCCTGCCTATCACACATCGGAAGATACACCGGAAAAAGTGGATTATGAAAAAATGGTCTATGTGGTTAAAGGCATTGAAAAAATGATTCAAGAATTCTTACACTGATTAAATAATAAAAAATGAGTCAAATTTACTTTTACATTGATTTGAGGTTTATAAAGTGAAAGCAACTGCGGAACTACAAGTCATCCCGCTTTGCAGCGGTATTTCCGTCAGGAAAGAGGTCTTACATGTTGTTGAAATGCTCAAGGGCCATGACTTCATTATCGAGACCCATGCTTCGGGGTTCGGGGTCAGGTCTTGAATCTTGAATGAAATCTAAGAAGATACAGAACCAGATCTAGTTGATTTCCTAATTATTTAAAGATCAAGTACTTTGTAGTGTCGAAAAATGCCTTGTTGGTTAAACGGTATACGCCGTTCCGAAGATAGATAGGCAGCGATACGTGGCAGGATCTTGATGTGATCATGCAATGCATTCAAATTTGGATACTTTTTTTCAATGCTAGTCATCGTATTCGGAAAGGCATAACGCAGTCCAGCAATAAGCTGAAACAGTGATAAGTCTACATAACTGACTGTATCACCAACAAGATACTTACTTTTATCTGGATTACTTGCGAGCACGCTCTCGAAATAACCAAGATATTTTGGCAACCGATTTTTGTGGAAGTTTTCTGCATGTCTTAGTGCCTCTTCCTTCTGGTCTTCATAATAAAGCTCACCTGCGATGGGGTGATGTGTATCGTGAATCTCTGTTACAAAATCAGCAACCGTCAATTGTAATTGGTGTATCCATAATCGATCGGTTTCATTGTCAGGCACAAGTGCATGACGAGTACCCAAGTATTGCAGGATGTTCGTTGTCTGACTAACGATGAATTCATTAACTTTCAGATACGGGAGTGCGAATGGCGGATGTTGCATTTTTTTGTTTTCGAGGAATTGTATAAGTGCCGACACCCCCCCGCCCTCTTGCTCAGATTGGCGAGCAACGTCAACATAATCAACATTGGTATATTCCAGCGCAAGGCGCACGAACTCACCGCGACCCTGTATCATCGGCCAATAGTAAAGTTCATATACTTTTTGCATTCACCTAATTATCCGATTTAAAAATCAAGGGGTCAAAGTACTTGAAATAAAAAAACAAACAAATCAGTGTCTATTTATTTTGAATGTCCGCTTTTGGCCGATAGCTGCCTATCATTCATCTACATCTGAACGTCTGCTTTCCAGCGAAAGCGGACATTCATTCAAGTAGCAGAATCCTGCAATCGACCAAGCTATAATATCTCCAATGAAATTAAAAACGGCACATAGTTTAATTATCTGCTTGGTGCTTCTTGGAGGATGCCATGTTTTTGAAAGAAAGAGATAGCGGCCATATGGTCGAGGTTTTGAATTTGAGCGATTTATTTGATTTATACCGTGATGAAATATTGGCATGTTGTCAATATGGCGAGGAGGCCCAAGATCCAGAGAATTTCAAAAAAGCCAGTCTAATATTTCTGTCGGGGGAAGAGCTTCCTCGCTGCTGGACTGACCCGCATTATCGAGATAACCAGTTAAAGCGATAAACGAACCGATTATGTGGGGCGATACATCCAAACGTCCGCTTTCAGTGGTGATCTCAACCGGTCGATGCAACACACGCACTAAATCTACTTGCCGGTGTTTCAAATTCTAGTGTCTTGCGTGGCCGTTCATTTAACTGACGAGCCACTGCATTTAATCTTGCTTGTGAGTGTACCGATAAGTCAGTACCTTTTGGGAAGTACTGTCTAAGCAATCCATTGGTATTCTCATTAGAGCCACGCTGCCACGGACTACTTGGATCACAAAAGTATACATCGATATTCGTTTCCATTGTAAAGCGTCTATGATCAGCCAGCTCTTTGCCTCTGTCCCAGGTCAATGATTTGTAAAGTTCGCTTGGTAACTTCTTTGATTGCTTTATCAGTGCGGATACCACACTTTCGGTGTCTTTATTTTTAACCTTAGCCAGCATGACATAGCGTGTATGGCGTTCGACCAGTGTCGCGATATAACTATTTTTTGAACCTGCAATCAGATCTCCTTCCCAATGACCTGGAACAGCACGATCTTCCACTGAGGCCGGTCGCTCCCGGATTGACGCCATGTTGGCAATTTGACCAAGCCCAGCCTTTTTGAGGCTTGAATGTTTAGACCGACGTATCGTGCGTTGACTTCTAAGGTACTGAAGTAGCTCCTTTTTTAACACGCCCCGGGCTTGAACAAATAGGCTTCGATAGATGGTTTCGTGTGACACGTGATGACACTCTTCTCCTGGGTATTCGCTTTTAAGCCAACCTGCGATCTGTTCCGGGGACCAATTCAACTGCAGCTTTGCTGCGACAATTCGGCTCAATGCTCGGTTGCCAGCCAGTTTACAGCGTTGTGGTCGGCGTGCTCGACCCCAGGCCGCTTGTTCAGCTTGCGTGGCTCGATAATTATCATAGCTTCCATTGCGTTTGATTTCACGGCTAATCGTTGAGGGTGAGCGACCCAGTTGAGTGGCTATCGCACGCATCGATAGAGCACAGGCGATTCCTCTGGAAATCTCTTCTCGTTCACAAAGCGTCAGGGCTAATCTTGAGCGCTTCCGAGCAGGCGGACGAATGCCACCATGAGTTGCCAACTGACCATATATGGATGATGACGGCCGATCAAATACTCGCCCAATGGCACTAAGGGATTCACCACGTTGCCAGCGATCCCACATCTCGGATTTTTGCTCTGCTGTATATTTTATTCGTGTTCTGTAAGTCATATTCAACACTCCATCTTTTTTCCTGAAGGATAAAGTGTTGCGTCGACCAGTTGAAATCACCGTATTAAGCGGACATTAGAGTTGATTGCTCTTAACGTCTGCTTTCCAGCGAAAGCAGACATTCATTACTAAACAAGCAGAACATGCTTAATATCGGGATTGTAAGTTCTATCTTTCCACAAACCATTGAATTATCTCTCGCGTTTATTCAGGCTAGTCAACTTGTTATATTTACCTAGCTACCATATCAATTTAAAATATGAAAATTACCATGGCCAACCAGTTTCTGCAGGCGTCTCAGCCGCATCACTGTCGACTCGAATGTCACATTAGAGATTGTTGTCTATCTGGACGTCATCCTCGTGCGGTTGATTAAAATTCTGTATCTTATGCAGGTAATCTTTGAGTTCAGCGTCCGGATATTCTGTCCCTGCAAAATAACCGTTGACTGTCTTCGCCAATATTTCCCGAGCAACGCCAAAGCCGATACACCCAGAGCCCAGGGCTTTTAATAAACACCTTCTCTTCATGCTCTTTATCATTGAGTCTTGTCGTTCTTATTAACACTTACCAGCATAGCAGTTTTTTCATTCGTACTTAGTCACATTGAGTCAGTGACAAGTTATCACGTCATAAACAACTAGATATGTGTGAATTGTGCCGATTTGTCTGGTTAAAATGTAGTATAATTATTAATGTTATGGTGCAGTGCAGTAAGTACTGCTATCAAGGTTGTCCATCATAAAAAGCTTGTTTAGCGGATAGGACAAGCCAGCCTTTAATGATTCTGCTGTTTACAAAGAGCATCACCAGTTGTCATTACTTATGTAAAAGCTTGTGATTTAATTGCTTGTGCACGCTTGTTCAGATTAGGAATTTATCTCATTATCAGGAGGAGAAACAGAAATGATTAAGGTAGCCGTTGTTGGTGTTGGTAACTGTGCCAGTTCTCTTATTCAGGGTCTCAAGTTTTACAAGAGCAGTAAAGCAAATGAAGCAAATGAATTTTCCGGTCTCATGCACCCCAGGATCGGCAAGTGGGAAGTCAGCGACATTGAAATTGTGGCCGCCTTTGACATCGATCGCCGTAAGGTTGGCAAGCCAGTAGAAGAAGCCATCTTTGCCAAACCGAATTGTGCAATGGTTTTCCAGAAGGCATTGCCGATCTCCGGGGTCATGGTGCAGATGGGACCGATCCTCGATGGCGTGGCAGAACACATGGCGGATTATCCGGACGAATTGGCTTTTCGCCCTGCTGACATTGAGCCTGTGGACATTGCCGATGCACTCAGGGAGAGTAAAGCTGAGGTATTGGTTTGCTACCTGCCGGTAGGTTCAGAGGAGGCGGTGCGCCACTATGCACAGGCTTGTCTGGATGCCGGTGTCGCCATGATCAACTGCATGCCGGTGTTCATCGCCTCCGATCCCGAATGGGCACAGAAGTTCAAGGACGCGGGGCTACCTATTGTGGGAGACGATATCAAGAGCCAGGTCGGTGCCACCATTGTTCATCGCACATTAGCGCGCTTGTTTGGCGATCGTGGTGTCAGTCTCGATCGGACATACCAACTGAATACAGGAGGCAATACCGACTTCCTCAATATGTTGGCGCTTGAACGTTTGAAGTCCAAGAAAAAATCCAAGACCGAATCCGTACAATCGCAACTTGATGAACGGCTGGACACTGGTGATATCCATATCGGTCCGTCTGATTATGTACAGTGGCAGGGAGATAATAAGGTGGCCTTTATCCGCATGGAAGGGCGTGGCTTCGGCAATGCACCAATTGAACTTGAACTCAGGATGTCCGTACAGGATTCTCCCAACAGCGCCGGTGTCGTGATTGATGCGATCCGCTGTGCCAGTCTGGGCTTACAGCGTGGTCTTAGTGGTCCATTAGAGGAAGCTTCCGCCTACTACATGAAGAGCCCACCACAACAGATGCGTGATTCGGATGCCTATATGGCTTGTAATGCTTTTATTGATGGTACTGATAGCAATGAAAAGGGATCAGAGCTAGACGATCAAGCTAGTATGGAAAAATAAACTTATCTCACTGATAATTGCAAAGCAATCATGCGTCTCAACAATCTGAACCATGGACTACTCCTGGACAAAACAACTGATCGAACTTCACCGTCGGGTACGCTTGGCGATAATCAATAGTAGCCTGGAGGCGACGGGGGATACAAATGCCAAAGGGGATGTGGTCAAGGTTTTCGATCAGATTGCGAATGATGCTGCACTTACGTATCTGCAAACATCAGCAATTCCTCTTCTTGTTGAATCTGAAGAGTCCGAGCCACAAACGGTGGGGACCGGCACGCCTGCCTACCGTCTGATCCTGGACCCTGTCGATGGCTCTGATAACTGGTCTCGGCGATTGCCATTATCAGCGTTGTCCTGTGCGGTGTTGCCTGTAGAGGCTCCATTAAAGCCTGAGTCCGTCATCGCATCGATTGTTGGTTTGCTTGATCAGGAAATTCCACTGGTTGCACAACAAGCATCTGGTGCGTGGCAAGGGGAGGCACAGCTTCAGACCTCAGATGTGTATTGTCTTACCGACGCCATGATCTCAATTGAACTCAACCATCATGCACCCACACTAAATCTGGCACGCCTGATGGCTGCTGCCAGAGGTGTCCGCAGTTACGGTAGTGCGTCCTGTGCAATTGGCTTGGTTGCCTCGGGAATAATGGATGTCCATATTGATATTCGCGCAAGGCTGACCCCGGAAAGCTATCTTGCCGCATCACATTTGCTGCTGGAAGCGGGTGGTTGTATTGTCGGGCTTGACGGTGCGCCGTTACCGGCCGCATCAAGCCTGACCGATGGCATCAGTTTAATCGCAGCAGCGAACCAGGCACTGTGTGACGAAATTGTAGAACGCTTGAGCCATGACGGTAGATAGCAGGCCAACTGAGACACCACAGCTTGCCGTCATTCTTGCTGCCGGTTCAGGATCACGGCTGTACTCAACTGCAAACACACCGAAACCCTTGATAAAAGTATTGGGTCTGTCGCTAGCCGAGCGTGCTATCTGCACCTTATACAGGGCGGTCAACATTCAACATTTTATTGTCGTCCTTGGTTTTGAAGACGAACTAGTCAAGGCACATTTCACTGATATTGCCCGTCGTCGCAGCGTAACGATCGAATTCTTGAAGGCAACGGACTGGCAACGTGGTAATGGTGCCAGTGCACTTGCCGCCCAAGGACATACCGGCATTGCCCCATTCTTCCTGGTCATGTGTGATCACTTGTTCGATCCGGCGATCCCGCAGGCACTTGTCCAAAATCCACCTATCTCAGGGAGCATCTGTCTGGCAGTGGATCACGATAAGGCTGGCATATTCGATCTTGATGATGTGACACGGGTACAGATCACAAACAATCAAATCGAAGCGATCGATAAAAACCTTCAGCGATGGGACGCCGGGGATACAGGTATTTTCCTTTGTACCACTGCCCTCTTCGAAGGGCTTGAAAAGGCTGCTGAGGCAAATAAGCATGGGCTCTCCGATGCCCTGCGTGAATTAGCACAAGAGGGGCGGGCGGGCACGGTTGATGTGACTGGACAGTCATGGCTCGATGTTGACACACCGCAAGCCTTGCATGAGGCAGAGCATCGACTAATGCAGGAGTTGGTTGGCAAGCCCAGCGATGGACCTGTTGCACGCCATCTCAACCGGCCGCTTTCCCGCTGGATAACAGGATACCTGGTACACACCCCTGCAACACCCAACCTGATTTCTTTCATTTCATGGTTGTTGTCTTGCATTGCCGCTTTCTTGTTTGCGATCGGTGGCTATCCGGCATTGGCACTAGGTGGATTTATCGCACAATTTGCCTCGATCATTGATGGTTGTGATGGCGAAGTTGCGCGGTTAAAACATTCGGAGAGTCAATCGGGGGGTTGGTTTGATGCAGTCCTTGATCGCTATGCCGATGCTTTCTTGCTGTTTGGTCTGACCTGGCACGCGTTTTCTGCGAATAGCGCACACATATCCCTGGTCATTGGCTTTGCCGCGATCATCGGTTCCTTTATGATCAGTTACACTGCTGATAAATATGATGGGTTGATGGACAAGAGACTTCAGGGTGCTGTTTATTTCAGACTAGGCCGCGATATCAGGATATTTATCATCTTCCTTGCTGCGCTTTTTAATCAACCACTATTCGCTTTGATTGTCATTGCACTGATCATGAATATTGAAGTTGTCCGCCGCATCTTCGTATGTATGACTGATGAGACAGAATGAATAAACTCAGATAATCATCCTATTGCCATCATAAACGTCCGCTTTCAGTATTAAGCAACCATTCGGTGGTATTAAATTATTAACTCATTTTGGTCAGTTGCTAACTTGCAAATAACAGGTACTCAACTATACTTCAAATAACGCCAATTTGAACTCAGCTTTCAGGGCGTTTAATAAATACTGCTAAAGAGAGGGCAACCTGCTTTAGCGAAATGCTGAGCGGGTTTTTTCATACCTGAACATCGCCGATTTAAACGACAACTTGCAGGGCGATAGATAAATACTGCTAAAGCGTTGGTCTTCCACGTGCCCCAGGGAGTGTCTCCGCATAATTCACAGGGGCTGGAGAGGACATACATATGGCTAACACAGCACCGCTCGCTGAATCGAGACTTAAAGATGTGTTTTTACCCCAAGAACACGCTCTGGTTTCTTATTATCTTCTCAGACCGGCTCCAAAGGGAACACCGTCAATCCATGATGTAACAGGATATTATTCCCAGAAGAAATGGCGTGAGTCCACCTCGACCTATATTGCTCATATCGCTACCGGAGGGTCATGGGACACTGTGCGTGACCGCATTGTTTGCAATATCTCAAAGTACAGACCGCCTATACACAAGCGAAATATCCTTTTTATGCGTCAAGTTCTGTTCAGCGTGGTATGGGAGGATTACACATGGGATGAGTATGGAACAGAGCCGCTCATGCTGACCTATCTCGTCACCTATCTGCCGTACTACCATATCTATGTCGTGGTGCAGACCAGTGATAATGACGCTAACTACAAGCTACTTCTCGGTTACTTTGATGGGGACAAGCAAATTAGACGAAACTCGCTTAACATTATAAGGAATGATTGGCGTGATAGGTTCAAAGATAGGGAGGCTACCCGCTGGACACAATGTTATCGAGCAGGACTTATTAGCATGAAGCAGGCTAATAGGAGTGCCGACTGTATATGGTGTGAGGGATAATAAGTATAGGATTAGGAACGTCCGCTTTCAGTGGTGATTTCAACTGGTCGATGCAACACATGCACTAAATCTACTTGCCGGTGTTTCAAATCCTAATGTCTTGCGTGGCCGTTCATTTAACTGACGAGCCACTGCATTTAATCTTGCTTGTGAGTGTACCGATAAGTCAGTACCTTTTGGGAAGTACTGTCTAAGCAAACCATTGGTATTCTCATTAGAGCCACGCTGCCACGGACTACTCGGATCGCAGAAGTATACATCGATATTCGTTTCCATCGTAAAGCGTCTATGATCAGCCAGCTCTTTGCCTCTGTCCCAGGTCAATGATTTGTAAAGTTCGCTTGGTAACTTCTTTGATTGCTTTATCAGTGCGGACACCACACTTTCGGTGTCTTTATTTTTAACCTTAGCCAGCATGACATAACGTGAATGGCGTTCGACCAGTGTCGCTATATAACTATTATTTGAACCTGCAATGAGATCGCCTTCCCAGTGACCCGAAACCGCACGGTCTTCCACTGATGCCGGTCGCTCCCGGATGGACGCCATATTGGTAATTCGTCCAAGCCCTTTATTTTTAAGGCTTGAATGTTTAGAACGACGTATCGTGCGTTGGCTTCTAAGGGTCTGAAGTAGCTCCTTTTTTAATACGCCCCGGGCTTGAACAAATAGGCTTCGATAGATGGTCTCGTGTGACACGCGATTATGCTCTTCTCCTGGATATTCATTCTTGAGCCAACCTGCGATCTGTTCCGGGGACCAATTTAACTGGAGCTTTGCTGCGACGATTCGACTCAATGATCGGTTACCAGCTAGTTTATAAGGCTTTGGTCAGTGTGCACGATCCCAGGCCGCTTGATCAGCTTGCGTGGCTCGATAATTATCATAGCTTCCATTGCGTTTGATTTCACGGCTAATCGTTGAGGGTGAGCGACCCAGTTGAACTGCTATTGCACGCATCGATAGATGACTCACGATCCCTCTGGAAATCTCTTCACGTTCACAAAGCGTCAGGGCTAATCTTGAGCGCTGCCTGGTAGGTGGGCGGATACCACCACTCGTGGCCAACTGACCATATATGGATGATGACGGCCTATCAAATACTCGACCAATAGAATTGAGGGATTCTCCGCGTTGCCAGCGATCCCACATCTCTGTTTTTTCGACTCTGTCTCCTGATTCGTTCTACCTCCTGCATCCATGCAGTCGTGTGCCGATGTATAATTTATTCGTGTTCTGTAAGTCATATTCAACACTCCATCTTTTTGCTATAAGATTAAAGTGTTGCGTCGACCAGTTGAAATCACCGTATAAAGCAGACAT
>Ga0209987_10001834_pt1 | contig 11647 bp, 9 predicted proteins | sample N074metaG_FD_182134 | JGI IMG/M metagenome (GOLD analysis project Ga0209987, IMG submission 182134) | Deep subsurface microbial communities from Kermadec Trench to uncover new lineages of life (NeLLi) - N074 metaG (SPAdes) (version 2) | ecosystem: Environmental > Aquatic > Marine > Ocean trench... | reverse complement strand
TCAACACAATCCACTGCTGCCCCATAGACTTAAATTCGGAGCCAAAACGAAGAGTCGAGCCCACCCAGCTGGCGATGTCTTAAATAATCAAAGTACTCCGGAAAATCGCAGCAATGTTTCATTCCACGGCGATCGAGCTGAGTTTTATGGGACAGCAGTGAACGCATACCTTTTGAGAGGACACAGAGATGAGAATCGGGGTACCCAGGGAAATTAAGATTCTGGAATATCGTGTCGGCATGGTGCCGGCGGGTGTTCGCGAGCTTGTGCACGATGGCCATGAAGTTATCGTTGAGACCAATGCCGGCGCCGGCATTGGCATGACGGATGCAGACTACGAAGCCGCTGGCGCCAAAGTTGTCAGCACGGCTAAAGAAGTATTTGCTGAGGCGGAATTAATCGTCAAGGTAAAAGAACCGCAGCTTGAGGAATGCGGCATGCTGCGCCCGGAGCAGGTGCTGTTCACGTATCTGCACCTGGCAGCCGACCCCGCCCAGGCCGAAGCGCTGGTGAAATCGGGAGCGACAGCAATCGCTTATGAAACCGTTACCGCCAATGATGGGTCACTGCCATTGCTAACACCGATGAGTGAAGTTGCGGGCCGTTTGTCAATACAGGCTGGTGCTTATGCACTGCAAAAAGCCAATGGCGGCAGCGGCGTTCTGCTCGGTGGCGTACCGGGTGTGGCGCCAGGAAAAGTACTGGTCGTCGGTGGCGGCGTCGCCGGCACCAATGCGGCGGAAATGGCCGTAGGTCTTGGCGCACAGGTAACGATCCTCGATCGATCAGTACCGCGCCTGCGTGAAATCAATGACATTTACGGTGGTCGCGTAAGAACAGAATATTCCACCAAACATGCGATGGATATCCTGACAAAAGATGCAGACCTGATTGTCGGCGCGGTTCTGATCGCCGGCGCAGCTGCGCCCAAGTTGGTCACAGCCGAGCACGTCAAACAGATGAGACCCGGATCAGTTCTGGTCGACATTTCAATCGATCAGGGCGGCTGCTTCGAAACCAGCCGACCGACAACCCACGCAGAACCAACCTACATTGTTGACGATGTAGTCCACTACTGCGTAACCAATATGCCCGGCGCAGTACCGCGAACATCCACCTTCGCACTGACCAATGTGACCCTGCCGTTCGTCAAAAACCTGGCTAACCTTGGCTGGCGCGAAGCACTACGCCAGGACAACCACCTGGCGCAGGGACTCAATGTGCACGCAGGCCACGTAAACTACGAAGCCGTGGCACACGACCTCGGATATGACTATTTGTCTGCGGATGACGCCTTAAAAGCAGCCTGATCCAACCCCCCCTGATCAGGCCGCGACTCAAGCCGGGCAAAAGCCCGGCTTTTTTCTTGACTGGATTCAACAACATCGGTCTAATACGCGCCTCTTCATCTTGGCTAGATCCTGGCCAGGTAGCGGGGCCGCGAGACAAAAAACGCGCTCACAAGTCGTTGGAGTGAAGTTGAGGCCATGTGGTGGCCAGGTAGCTCAGTCGGTAGAGCAGCGGACTGAAAATCCGCGTGTCGGTGGTTCGATTCCGCCCCTGGCCACCATATGGCCTTTTTGAACTCAGCAAGTTACGGACGACTTGCTGGCTTGATCTTTCTTTTAAATCGTCTCAGGTGCCCATTTGGGGGAACCATACTAACCGAATAGTCACTGAATTTGGGTCTTGCAATGTGACGTATGCCGGGTGTTAAGGTTCAGTGAAACCACCTGATATCCGTTGTAATGAAGCTTCACGTACTTAGCGACCTGCATACTGAATTTGCTGACTTTTCGCCCCCTGAAACCGGCGCTGATGTCGTGGTTCTCGCCGGCGATATTGGTGTTGGGTTGGGTGGCGTCGAATGGGCGGCTCGCCGGTTTCCGAAAGTGCCGGTAATCTATGTGCCGGGAAACCATGAGTTCTATGGCCACGATATTGGATTGACCGATCAATTGAAGGCAGCGGCGCCTGTAGACATCCACATTCTGAATAACGATACGCTCGAACTCGAAGGAATTCGGTTTCTGGGCTGTACGCTGTGGACCGACTTTAATCTGCACGGTGAAGGGGAGGCCTGGTTCGCAAGGCGACGGGCGAAGCGATTGATCGAAGACTTCGCGTCGATCCAAAATGGCGGGAGACGATTTACGCCGGAATATTCCGTCGAGCTTCATGAAGCGAGCAAGGCGTGGCTTGTGGGTGAGTTGAAGAATGCGTTCAGTGGACCGACAGTCGTCGTCACGCACCACCTCCCGGCATCTACCTCCGTAGCAAAACGATATGCGAACGATTCATTGAATCCAGCATTCGCCAGCCGACTGGAAGATGTGATCGAGAAGTATCGGCCCGAATTGTGGGTTCACGGGCATACCCACGTGCCCTGTGACTATGAGTTATTCGATACCCGAATTGTTTGTAATCCACGTGGTTACCCGGGAGAGGCACATGATTCCCGATTTCAGGCCGACCTGGTCATTGATGTTTCATGATTGTTTGCTTGAGATGCTGGCTGGGCTATGAATGGCGGTCGAATTACATCCCAGTGAGAGATTGTGCTCTCATGTTCGAAAATCCGCTGTTTTAGCGGAGAGTCAGACATGATTCTGTTAATATTACAGCATCATGTTGAAATATCCGCTGAATATGCGGATAATAAGACATGATGCTAGACCAACGCTCAGCCTTGTCATCCTACATGACGCGCTTGCTCTCGGAGGGGAGTGTCGTGTTTACCGCTGCGCAGGCACAAAAAGCGCTCCGCATTGGCAAGGGTGCGTTGCTCGACACGGCGGAGAGGCAACAGCGGCGCAAGTACCTTATTAGTCCCCGGCGCGGCTTTTACATTATCGTGCCGCCACAGTTTCTTGCCTTGGGCGCGCCGCCGCCGTCCTGGTATATCGACAGTCTGATGCGGCACGAAAACCGGCCCTACTACGTCGCGTTACTGAAGGCGGCCGAGTTGCACGGTGCGACACATCAGGCCGTTATGGAATTCCAGATCATCACGGACAAGCGCCTACCCAGGATCAGGGCGGGGCGGTCGTCGATCGTCTTCTACTACCGAAAGAATATGGATGACATAGCGAGCGGCCTTGAGGACCACAAGACCGATACTGGCAGCATGAAAGTATCCTGCCTTGAACTGACGATACTTGACCTGCTGCGTTATCGGCATGCCGGTGGCGGTCTGAATCATGTCGCAACGGTTCTTGCTGATCTGGGCGAGCGTATTGACGCCGCCAGGCTCGCGGCACTTTCCAGTGCGTTCGAGCGATCTGTAGTGCAGCGTCTTGGCCATTTACTCGGACGCCTTAACTTTCAGAATAAGGCGAACCTTCTTTACGAATCGGTTTTGCAAGGTCCCGTTCTGCCGTGGATCGAACTGGAACCAAGGCAAGCCACCGATTCGCTATTCGCGCCAGCGATGGCCGAGCGGGACGATCGCTGGCGCGTGATTGTGCGGCGGCCACTGGAACCGGACACGTGATTCCGGCCATGAACATCATCGCCTGGGGCAATGTTGCGCCTTGGGCGGAGCAACGGCAGATTGAGCAAGATCTGATTATCAGCCGCGCTGTAGTCGAATTGTTTAGCGATGACTTCCTGAAAGAGGAGTTGCGGTTTCGTGGTGGTACGGCGTTGAACAAGCTCCATTTTCCGGCACCGCTGCGGTACTCGGAAGACATCGATCTCGTCAGGACGACGCACGGCCCGATTGGACCAATTCTCAGCCGTGTTCGGGAAATACTGCAGCCGTGGATGGGTGGCGCCGCGTTCGAGCAGAGTCGGATTGCTCCGAAGCTAATCTTTCATGCTCAGGCTGAGGATGGCACGGCTGCGCCGCTGCGCTTGAAAGTCGAAATCAACACGAGAGAAACTGAGGTCTACGACAGACCGTGCAGCATTTTCCACATGGTTGAGAATCCGTGGTTCACCGGTCAAGCTGATATCCCAACCTACTCACGGGAAGAGATGCTCGCCACTAAACTGCGCGCGTTGCTTCAGCGAGACAAAGGTCGCGACCTGGTCGATCTTTCGCATGCGCTTGTCGTCTTTGACGGTTTGGATGCAGGCCTCGTCATAGAAGTCTTCCAGCGATATCTGGTGGCGCAGGGACTCAGGCTTTCCCGCGCACAGGCAGAGGAACGCATGTTCGCCAAGCTGAATAGCCCCGGATTTCTGGCTGACATCCGACCGTTGCTTACGCCAACCGAATCCGACCGCATCACGGAAGAAGCTATGAAAGCGGCTTTTTCAAGCGTGTTCACGGGCCTGGTTGAACAGCTGCCGGGAAACCCATGGGCGCGAACCGATGAAATGACCGAACGTTTCGAGCTCGATCTTTAGGCCACGGCACAATGCCGTCGGTAGTCTTCGGACAAAAACACCTACACATATCCAAAGCTGTAGGTATATTTGTCCACAAACATGTGCGTGAGTTTTGCGTGAACTAGCTGTGCACAGTCCTGCATTGTACTGCAAATTGGGCAACGGACGCTCCGGTAACTCTTTGAAATATAAAGCCTTGAGCGATCCTACATGCGACTGAAAATCCGCGTGTCATCTCAGTGTATACGACGGCTTAGATATTGGTTCACCATGTCTGTTGACTCGGTTCGATTGATTCGGATCGGCTTGGGCCGATCCCCACCCTTCGGGCAGCTTCGCTTTGCGAATTGGTCCGCCGAACTCATATTTGAGCAATCGTAATCGGTTGGTGAGTTGGTACTATAATGATGGCCACCGATTTCCTACGAGTGTTTGAAGTCTTTCATATGAATTTTGGTCTGGTGCCCGGCGAATGTATTGCCGTATTGATCTTCGCCTTTCATATAAGTGCGTTGCCACTTCTTCCTGGAGGCATCCGAATCCGCCTGTTTCAGGTCTTCAATGAAAGCCATTCGCGATTCACGCCATTGGACAAACTGCCGGTAGAGACTCGGGTTTTCGTTAATGTTTTTGATCTTCGCATCAAATTTACTAACGTAATGCCGGGGATACGGAATAATTCGGCAAACGGGCTCACCCTCTTCAAAACGCACCTTGTGTCGCTTACGTGTGAATTTCCAGTTCATTGTGAACGAAAACGGCGCCCAATCTGTTTCGATGAGACCTTCCAATGGAACAATTCCGTCCTTTACGCAGTTAGTTGGGCCCTTGCACCAAAGATTGTGCGATTTCGACGTGCGAAATAAATAACCTGGCGAAAATGTCAGTACGCCGTGCCCGAAGTGTGAGCCGACGAGCTCGGATGGCTCTCCATCAAACTTGATTGAGATCGCCTCGAGCCCATCCCGGCCATTCCATTTTGCTGTGAAACCTGCTGGATTGAGAATATCCCAGCCAACCTGATTGGCAACCGCAACGGGCAGGCAACGATAGGCAAAACGGTCGACTGTTTCATCCATCCACTGGCGATGCCGATTAGCAGTTTGCAACGACATCGGTTTTTCCACAACCTCATACGCAATAATCTGTAGTTTCTCTTTCACTGGATGACTCCGGCCCTTGGATAAATCGAATAAAGGCATGAAAAGTCAGCGAGATCAACGGCCGCGGCGAGCGGGGCCAAAAATATTGCTGACTTTGGCACGGTGCACGTCAGATTCAACCAATCGTTGCAGAAAACCAGCCTGATCGATTTCATGGTGGCAGCCGGCGCTGCATTTATTAGCAACGAAATCGCGGCACCCACCCAAATATGAGGCGCCACCATTAAGACAGACCTTTCTGTATGAAGAGAGCAATTCTGGCCGTCCGGATCAACTAGCGTAAGTTCGGGGGCCTTTCATCGAACTTGGTCATAAAGTTACCCGGGTTCGACCCATTGCTGTCCCATAAAGACAAGTTTCCTGGCCATGGGCTGAAGCGTTGGCGAAGTGATCCGGTATTTTCGTGGATTTCGGACATCGCCCGCTGGGCGGGCTCCTACATTACCAATTAGAATTGTAGGAGCCTGCCGCACGATAGATACACGTTCTTGATACTCGTGATTATCCGTCTATCGGCACGGGCGATTCAAGTCAACTTGATGCTTCATCCGGGTAACAATTTTGAGTTTATGGGACAGCAGTGGGTTAGACCCGAACTTCGGCAATCTACATCGGCCCGATTCTGGGCGCCTCTGAATCAGTCGTGCGTGATTCATTGGCATCGGCAACCCGGGTCGCCCGGCACGAACCGGCGCGCAGCGTGTTCTCGATTACGCAGCCGACGTTATAGGTTTGCAAATTGTGTAGTGTCTGCTCTTCAGGCTGCGATGCAACGCGGTAGCGCACGGCAAAACCGAATTGGAACGAAGCACCGGCGGCCTTGTCCGGAGTCATCTGCCGGTAACTCGACTCGACGTTGATTACCTGAGAAGTGAACTCGCTCATATTCTTCACAACGGATATCCCCGGCGGGAGATCGATTGGAATTGCGCTGTTGTGCGCTTGTGAATTGTAATAAAGCGTTTCGGCTGTCAGGGTCACGTATTCGGCCGTCAGATTCGAGAAAGTCACCGACCGATCTTCAATCGTGACGCGAAGACGGTCGTCGGCGAGGTCAAATTTCGGGTACAACTGCTCAAAGTCTCGCGATAATATCGTTACGTCTATCGGCAACATGGTCGGCGACTCGGCAGAGACGACAACTTGCGCCGGGCACTTGGTATCTAACAAGTAGTTTCCGTACGAGATATTCTCGCAATGTACGTTGTAGGTGCGGTTTTTCGGCTCAGTCATTTCGGCCAGCCACTCTTTATGTACACGCACTTCCTGTTGCAATGATGCCATTGCGGATTGTGCTTTCGTAGCACATCGGCGCGCATCGCACGGGAGAATCGTATTTTTCTCCAGACGGACCACCGGCTTATCAACTCCATCCGCAACGGACAGGTCCACCAGTTGAGTGAAATCGATATCGTCCTGGTAGTAGTCGGTCAAGCCACTCATCGTCGGTTGAACTTCCAGCTCAACACGGTCAGCACTATTTCTCGTTGCCGACATTTGCATCGTTAGCTCGGATAGCTCCAGACGTGCTTCAGTCACTTCGGCATCGTATTTCTCAACCAGCGCGATCAACTGCCGGCGGTCGATGTCGAGACCGGTGTTTACCAATGCCTCGTCCACAGCGCGATTAAAGTCAGCTTCGTTGAATGCTGTCTCGTAGGTCTGCCTGATGTTGGTAACCTTGCCGGCCGTACCGACAGCAATGCTGCCGTTGATGATCTTGTCCAGCATGCCAGAGTCTTTGTCGCGGAACGGATGTGTGGGGCTGCAGCGATGTCCTTCCGGATAAACCTGCGGCATGCACTCTGCTACGCGGGTATCGAATGCCGGTGACAGGTCATTCAGGCGTACCGGGTAGCCTTTCTCAAAATCGGCATCCGACGCAGCAACAGTTGTAAACGCCCACGATCCACCGCGTTCGCTGATGAGATTGGCATAGACGGGACTGCTGCCAAGGTAGCCGCCGCCGGCAGGTTCGCTCGCCAGTGGCACGACAGACTCTTGCGATGGGTTACTGCCACAAGCTGCGCACAACATCGTCAGGAACACCGGCACGGTGCTCCGTATAAGATTACGTTTCATATTCATTCGCCCAAACGAAGTGTGAACCGATAATGGCGCGGAGTATAACGAAAAGGCAGGCCGATTCCGTCAGGAAATGTGTCGCAATTTGGCGACTATCTGCGTTTCGGCAGCAAGCTGTTGTGGCAAATCAGAAAATCAGCGCAACGGACGCCCCGGTAATTCTTTGAAAGTTAAAGCCGCTGGCGATCCTGCTCGCGACTGAAAATCCGCATGTCGGTCGCTCGACTGCAGAATGGAGTTACAAATCAGGGCATTAGCCATTGTTGTCCCATAAAGACGAGTTTCCTGGCCGTGGGCTGAAGCGTTGGCGTAATGGTCCGGTATTTGCGCGGATTTTGGACATCGCGCGCTGGGCGTAGTGAATTCGCCCGCTGGGCGGGCTCCTACATTGCTAAATTGAATTGAAGAGCCCGCCGTACGATAGATACACGTTCTCGATACTCGTGATTTTCCGTCAATTGGCACGGGCGATAAATCTCAACAACACGACATGTTTTGTCAGCAGCACGATCACCGATTTAGAGTTTGTGGGACAGCAGTGGGCATTACGATGTTTTAAGAGAGATATCCTCCCTGGCTGCATTTAAAACGACCAGCATGTCGTTCTATTCTGCGCGCCCATGTTCCCAATCCGAATAATGCTCTGCGATACCCCGAAACAAAGTAATATTCTGCGCCATGTAGCTCTCGCCTTTTTCGTCGGCACTCATGAACTCACGGTGTGCGGCATTCTTGGCGATAACAATACCTGCCTTTGGATTGATATACAGGTACTGCCCATATACACCTACCGCATAAAACTCACCGTCAGAATTCGGCGGTATCCACCATTGGTAACCATAGCCGAAAGAACTGCCATCTTCAGTTGAAACTCCGGCGCCTTCAGCCGCTGGTGGTGCCGTCTGAGAAGTCGATTTTGCGACCCAATCTGCTGGAATAATCTGCTCATCGCCTCTTCTGCCCTGGTTGCGCATCAATTCACCAAACAATGCATAGTCTCTCGTACGCATATTGAGGCCGCCGAGCGCAAATGCGTTGCCGTCTCCATCGGTCGAATACTTCGCGTCTGCACTTGCGCCGATCTTCGACCATAAATTCTCTATAAAATACTCTTGCAGTGTTTTGCCGGTAGCGGCTCGTAACACCATCGAAATAACATGAGTATCGATAGAACAATACTGCCATGCGGTGCCGGAACGACGGGTGATACTGGTTTGTTCGGCCGCAAATTCATCGAGTGAACCACCGAGCGCCAGGACCGTACCCATATGGTTTATGTCCGAGCCTGGATCAAGATAATCCTCATCAAATTGAATTCCGCTAGCCATGTTCATGACATGCCGTAGCGACACTCCGTCGTAGGCAGAATCTTTAAGCATGGGCGCATACCTGGTCACCGGATCATCAATACTTTCTATTTCTCCTCGCGCCAACGCCAGACCGGTTAGTGCGGACACAAAAGATTTGCTCATAGACCATGAAATGCGAAGATCATCCGGAGCGGTTCCCTTGTAGTAATCTTCAAAAACGATGGAGCCGTCCTTGACGACTACCAGCGCTGTTGTTTGCAGTTCTTCGAGCATTGCTGCAGTGTTTTTCTCCTTGCCTCTATCGCTATAATTGACAGGCAAAGATGACAAACTGATTACCCAAAGATTTTCCTTACCGCTTCGGGGCAAGTCAGACGAGAACAGAAGATCATCCATATGGGAGAAATTCTGGACGATTTTGTCCGCGTCAAATAAAGACTTCACGTGGATCAAGCGCTGAATGCTGGTCCAGTTCAAACCTATCAAGACCAACAGAACGAGAACAAGTGCCGATAGAATTCTGACTGCTTTCAATGCCTGTCGCCCATACAATATTGAAGTAAAGCTAAGCTGGAGTTGAACCTGTGTTGTCGGGATCGTCGCTAGCGGCCAAAGTATACGAATCTGTTGGCGTCGCTGAAGTTATCCCCGAATCGGATTCACAGATACATAGGAAAATCCATATTACACGACCCCTTTCCTGAGATTCATCGGGTGCCCCAAGTCTCAATTTTGCAGCAAAATCTTTGCAATCCCCGGGTGATCGGGCGGATACCGATTCGCCCGAAATAGCATGTCGGGTGGAACGCCGTAGTCAGTGTAACGATACTCCCAGACAATCTCACCCTCTGGCGTCACCTCACGTACCTTGGCGCCCGCACCCTGGTTGACCAGCGTGTTGCCGTTCGGCAATCGCTGCGCGCCGGATATGAAAAACGAGTGAAATTGCTCGGGTGGCTCGGGGTTGTACTCCCATGCCAATTCCTGCGGACCATAGGCCCCGCGAGGCTGCAGCACATAGGAATCATCAGCGTCTAACGGTGGCGTGAGTTCGACAACAGTCGAGTAAGGATGTAACTCTCCATGACCATTGTTGAACAACAAAATATTGCCGGCCCCGTTCAGGCCCTGCCTGATCCATTGCGCATCATGTTGATGGAAAATCCTGCGATCTTCCTCAGCGCCGCGGCCGTAGTTCTCCGGGTTGCCCCAGCGGTATAAAAAATCGCCACCCTTACCATAGCGTCCGCCTTTGTGTCCCTCAGCCTCATACGGCGTGGTGCTGTGATCGATCACCCAGATTTCACTGAGATAGTTTGACGACAGCAGTATCTGATCGAGTTCCTCGTTGTAGTCAATCGAATTGACGTGACTCCAGTCGGCAGAAACCTTGCCGGTGGATTCGCCTAGCCGATGCAAATTGATATCGAGTAACTCCGGATGGTCAGCGACGAGGGCATAATTCTCCTTGTTCTCATCAAACTCCTGAACCAGGTGATGACGGGCACTCCATTCCCAGACGATTTGTGCTGTGTACGGATTTATTTCGATCACGCCGTCGTACCAGAAATCACCATCTTCCGCGACAATCTGTGGATCGCGGCCCTGCTCAACGGCCTCATTGGTTGTCACGCTCTCCCACACGATCGCCAGAATGTTGCCGTTTTCCATCCGCGCGAAATCGTGATGTGTTGTATATCTGTCGTCAGTTAGATTCAGCCGCCAGAGAAGCTCTCCTGTAGCAGAATATTCCTCCATGCAACCCAGGACACCGCCGGCTTCGCGAAATCTTTCAGAGTAACGATTGCTCGTAACAAGCCTATGGCCGTTCGGAAGTATTTCCGTCAGGCCAGGAAGGTATTCGTACTCGAACGAGGCAACTGTTCTCAATTCGTTGTCGATCAGGAACACAGTCTTGCTGGCCCCCGGCTCGATTAGCGTATAGCCTGGCGCTACACGGCTGGGATCTGTCGCCACCTTCTCGCGCCCATCACCGACAGACAACATTTTGACCATCGGCGGCGGCATGTCCTTCATCTGCCTTCCCGCAAGCACTGCGAAGCCCGGCGGCCCGCCCGCGTAATACGGAGCGGCACAGATAGAACTGATTGTCTTTGCAGATTTAAAGAATGGCTTGTCTGCTGGTGCCGCCGCCGCTTGTGATTCCTCATTTGATTGGTTTGCTGCAGGCATACACGCTGTGAGGGTCACTAAAGCAGATGTCAGCAAGAGTCGTACACTGGAACAAGAATTGCGGGGAGTCATGATTGTCCTCCTGATCTCGAATTTGTTGTTTTTCGCGGCGAAAAGCCGATTCTTTATTTCGGGTCAGCATACGGCAGCAGAAACCATGAGGCCAATGGGGACAGCCACGGATTTGCCGGGCCGACCCTTATGAACAGACTGTCGTCAAGCTCGATGGGGTATGCGAGTCTCTGGCACCTGGTGAAATTAAATAGCTGTCCCCAATTCTCGAATATAATGGGTGTCCTCAACTTCCCTCCTCAACTTCCCCAGGATCTGACGATTGCCATGACAGACAAAAGAATAAGTCGCTTCCCGGTTCCCGATCTAGACGATTTGCCGGATGATATTCGCGAGAGAATACTCGCCGTGCAGGAAAAAGCTGGTTTCGTACCGAATGTATTCCTTGCACTTGCTCACCGCCCCGATGAATTTCGGGCCTTCTTCGCCTATCACGATACATTGATGGAGAAAGACGAAGGATTGAGCAAAGGCGAGCGCGAAATGATT
>Ga0209987_10001830_pt1 | contig 11658 bp, 15 predicted proteins | sample N074metaG_FD_182134 | JGI IMG/M metagenome (GOLD analysis project Ga0209987, IMG submission 182134) | Deep subsurface microbial communities from Kermadec Trench to uncover new lineages of life (NeLLi) - N074 metaG (SPAdes) (version 2) | ecosystem: Environmental > Aquatic > Marine > Ocean trench... | reverse complement strand
TTTTAACAATGTTAAAATTTCATTGGAAAAAATAGAACCGTATGGAAAAAATGCGAGCAATGGTTCTATCTGAATGTGCTCCAATTGAAACTAACCCTCTGAAGTTGACAGAAATTGACAGACATGAAATTAAAAAACAAAATGAAATTTTAATCAAGATCGAGGCATGCGGTGTATGTCATTCGCAATTACATGGAATTGAAGGAGATTGGAAGCATCTAGGAATACCACCTACGCTTCCGACAGTGCCAGGTCATGAATTAGTAGGTAAAGTAGTTGAAATTGGAAAAGAAGTTACAAAGTTCAAAGTAGGAGACAGAGCAGGGATAACTCCCCTTCTAGAAGCATGTAGGAATTGCCAATATTGCAAGGAAGGAAAAGAGTATCTTTGTGAATCTTCCATAATTACCGGAGAGTCCTTCAAGGGGGGCTATACGGAATACATTACAGTTGTACAAGATTTTGCAACAAAGGTGCCTGAAAATATGAAGTCAGAATATGCAGCTCCTTTATTTTGTGCAGGTATTACGGCCTTTAAAGCAGTAAAGGCAGTACAGCCGCAACCACACAAAAAGATTGGCATTTTTGGTATTGGGGGGGTTGGGCATATGGCAGTGCAATTTGCAAAAGTTGAAGGATGTGACGTAATTGCATTTTCTAGGAATCAAAATCATCTTGACGTTGCAAATAGATTGGGGGCCACTGATAGCATGGTGTTTTCGGCAAATCAAGAAAATTTTCTAAATGAAATAAAAGATAAACACGGAATGCTCGATGCTGCAATCGTGTTTGCACCATCAGATATAGTAACTGACACCGCAATAAAGTCAGTAAAGAGGGGGGGAACGATTGTAATTGCAACAATAGGAGAAAAGCTGTCATTTATTGCATTTGAAGAAAAAACAATTCGTGGAACTCTCATAGGATCAACTAAAGATATGGAGCAAGTAATCAAGATATGCAATGAGGAAAATCTTGAAGTAATTTTTGAAACATATCCTTTAGAAAAAGCTAACGAGGTTCTAAAAAAATTAAAAAACTCACAAATCCAAGCGAGGGCAGTTTTAATTCCATAATCTAAACTTCTGGCTTAAATAATGGGAAGAAATAGATTTTGCATGAATTGCCGTCTTTGCCATCATACAGATGAGGTACATGTATCCTCTGAAGAAAATAAATCTCTTATGAAAGTTGGAAAATGTAAAATTCCAACATGTACTTGTCAACAGTATGTGGATTCTATTCAAAAGATAGACGAAGACTTGTTGTGACCACAATTCATATATCAAATTAGTTTTATCTAAAATATGAAAAAACATGCTCCCTCCGAGGAGATGAAAAAAGACCTTGATAACATTTTGTCCAAACTCAATGCCATGGAGATAGTAGCAAAAGATGAATTTCAGAAAAATTCTATTAAAGTTCAAAGAGCACTAGTTGAAGGTCAAATTCATTCAATAAATGAATTCGAGCATTTGAAAAAAGCAATTGATTTATTGATGTTGCAATTATTTGAAGTTCAAAACAAAACAAGGTCATGAATTTAATCGTGTGTCGCTAAGGCCACAACCCGTACATTTTAGAATTGTAGTGTTTTCAAGTACTCTATCAATTTTCATATGTTGTCCGCAACAGGGACATGGAATTTTTTCTTCAGATTCATCTGAATTTTCTATAGAATTGTTTGTAGATGCTGAATCGGGTTTAGAACCAATGACATAATCTGGTTGTTTGTTTGTTATATCACTCTCATTACAGGTAGGACGATAATGAAGAAGAATTTTTTTAATAATACTCTTTCTTTCGGATTCATTTGATTCAAACAATGGTAAAATAGCAAGATAAAGTGAATCCTCAGATCCTGCTTTTTGAATCCAGCATTTAAAATTTGAATTATTCATAAAAAAATTTTTCTCGTCTGTTTTTTTACAATCAGCAACATAGATTATGTTAAAGGAGTCTTTATTTCTAGAAAAAATAAGATAAACAACTTTTTCCATCGGAGGTCCCCATTCATCTAGCCTAATTGGTCCCAGAAACTCATATTGAAGAATTTGAATACTCACTGAATGTTATACGGTATCCTGTCTTTTCTTTTTTTCTAAGAATGCAGCATTATTTGATCGAAAATCTAATGCTTGAAAAGAATAAATTCAAGCGTAGCGGTTTTTCGGGTAATGAAGGAGCCACATCATCATGCTAAGGCAGGATATGGAATGATTGTCGTTGCAGCTAGTCTTACAGCAATTGCATTAATTGGTTTGGGAATTGGTGACGATGTACTTACTGCAGATACCATGCAAAGGGATAACACGGCTCACTTTGAGGAATGCAAAAATAATGACTTTAAAACAGAAGGATGTGAAAAATACCACGGAAGAATTAATTCTGAGATCTCTGGAATTTATGTAGATTTAGAGGAATAAATGCTAGTATCCGTTTGCAAAATCTTCCCATGTGTTAAGATTTTTAGTCAGTCTATTCATTGTAAAAAATGCACCACCTACAATTCCAGCTAGGTAAAAGGTATACAGGAAAACACCTGAAGATGTGGGATCAGAGTCTGCAAAACTTAAGGCAAGTATTGAAAAGAAAATAAAAGTTCCAACAAATGTCACAAATCTATTTAAAAATCCAGAATTCATTCCAACCATTTTCTTTGTAGCAGCTGCCATCAAAGTAATACTAGTAATAATAAGAAAGGTTACACCACCATTGGTAGTTATGAATTCATTTAACCAGGGTAAAAGTCCACTTTCCAAAATATCTGCTTTAGGCATAATACTTCCCCCATTCATTGCAAAATTTACAGAGCTGAACAAACCCCCAATTACAAAAAAGAACAAAAATATTTTCACAGTTGATCTTTTCAAAGGACTGCGAGTTTCAGATGGTCTTACTGCACGCTCTGTGATTCTCATCCCATAAAGAAATCCTACTGCCATTGCAGGAATGAACATAAGATTAATCAGAATAGAAGATTGGCTATTGATTGTGTTAATTTGAGGAAAAAATATCAAAAATAATAATATAGCAAGAAAAGCAGATGATAAAAACAATACAAGGTTCAAATACTTGTGATCAGGTGACTCTGAGACATCGAATGTCGAGTTAAACATTTTTTGTTCTTCTAAGAAAATCATTAAAGAGTGGACCAAAAAATCATTTGGTCAATTTATCAATTCTGTTCACCCTTTTTAGTAACAAATTTCTAGAAAGGCAAATGAAAATTGGAATACTCATCATGATTATAGGCATAATAATTTTCATTTTAGGCACAATTTTTTATCTTCAGGGTGAATCAGTAGTAGGGCCTGAATCTTCTTTTATGTATGCAAACCCTGAATGGATATCTTATGGAATTCAAATTATAATTTCAGGATTAATAATATCAGGAACTGGTATCGTAATAAAATTCATCAAAAGAGGTTAGTCAGTAACCCGAAGTGTAATTGTACTTCGAATATCTTCTAACTGTCTTATTTTAAAGCTGATAACTTCATTCATTTCTTGAGAAGACGAGGTTTCAAATTCAGCTACTATATCGTAGCTCCCAAAAGTGATTAAGCGATTTTTTATTTCAGGGATTTTACCTAGTTTAAAATAAATTGATTCCTCCTCCCCTATTTTACAACTAATCAACACGTATGCTTTGACCAAGTTAATTCTAATTTCAAAACATCCGTAACTTAAAGAAATCTTATTTTGAATCCTAAAACCCGGCCTTTAGGGGATCTTCTGGTTTCATTATTTCTCGCAGTAGGATTGTAGCAAAGGATCCTCTAGAAAGCGTAAATTCTAATGTGTTGTCATTAGATGAATAGTTAGAGCAAGAAATAACAGCTTGTCTGAAACCACCTTCGTTACTAACCTCCTGCATTTCTTTAATGAAAAAATCCTTTGGAGAAATTTCCTCAAATTCTAAACTTTTTGAAATTTGATTATCAAAGCGAGTTTTTTTGTAGTAAGAGTATCCAATAAAAGGTATAGCAAGACGTTGATTTGCACCTTTAATGTATTTTCCAAGTATACCATTAAAATCAAAACAAACGTCTCCTTCTTGAGGTTCAAAGAGATTCTCTCCATCTGAAGAGGCAGAACTTAGAGTGCAATTAAACAAAAATGATTGATAAGCCTGAATGTAAAATCTTCTAAGAGATAGGGGAATTTGCCTTATTGATTTTTGTGGATCAGCACTTTCTATCATTTCCCGTAGAACTATTCTCTCAATATCCATTTGTGGTGGAATTTGTTCAAGATATTTTTTATAATTTGTTTTATCGCTCAATTTTTCTCTAATCTCATTATTTTTATTTGAATCAAAAGGGGATGTAAAGGACAAAATCATTTCTACTGCTTTTTGGAAATCTCTTTGAATGATTGCTTTTCCCACTAAATGAGTGACTGGCCTTTTTGACCCAAATCTTTGATATCCATAAAAGTTTAAAATTTTACCTTGTTCTGTAAAATTTGAAAGACCACTTATACAATCAACAATTTTTATCTTGAAATGATTACCTATCATGTTCTTTTTTGAGAGTGGTTTTTTTACATACCCTATTTTTTCAATGGAATACTTTAAAGAAGCATAACTGTCGATTGATTTTCGTTTGTTATTAGAACACACAAATTGTTCCGTAACTGCATATGCATCCTTTAGTCCAAGTGCCTTTAATCTCAAACCTTTTTTTCTAAAAACATCTGAAATCGCATGATTGGTATCAATGTTTTTCTTTTTTAATTTGTAAACTGCATAATCACCTGATTCTGTAATTAACTTTAGAGTTTTGTCAGAAATTATTTCAGAAACCTCAAAATCTTCTGGCGCAGATTTGATTTTCCCCCCTATTCCTTTAAAATTTGTGCTGTAAACAGAGATCCCTATTTGGGAATCTAGTTTTGGAATCACGATTCTATAACAACTGTAAGGAATTTACTAACCGAAACCTCATCTGTTTGAGCTCCTAGCAGTACTTTGTATGTTCCAGGAGGAGCATTCTCAGATGCTGAAATTGTTGCTGCAATTGGCCTTGGGGCATCAAAATCTAACTGAAATGTGTGTGGGACATTAGAATCAGAAGCCACAGTTAAAAATTCATGTGCATCTGATAATACCAAAGATACGTCAAACAAGTCTTGTGAAGTCTTAGGTGAAACTACAAAGGTGAAATCCCTTGATTGACCTGCTTTAAGCGAAATTATGTTTGATTCTAATTCAATATCCAATGGAAGCTCAATTGAGGTATCAACTACACCAATGTTGTTTTCTACCCATTCAGTAAACCAAATCTTGTCGCCATCTACTGTAAAGTCAAAGATTTGAGCAAGACCACAATTATCTAATTCACCGCAATCTCCCCAATTTGGATTCATGGAGGGAACAAAATATTCAACCAAAGATTCAGATTTTGGATCCATCACCGCAAGTCTATTTGCGGTTTGTTCATTGAAAACTAATTGTCCTAAATCGTTTGTTTCTATCCAATAGGGTCTAGAGATTGGAGTTTTGATTACACCGCTAGAATTTCCATATGTTAACAATGGAGGATCAGAGGTCACATATTGTGTGAATATTTCATTTTCAGGATCAAAACTAAAGAAGTTGGAACTTGAAGTATCTACAATCCAAATCTTGCCATCGCTAGTTAGGGATACGCCATTTGGAGTTAGTAAATTAGTAGGTAGTGGTAAAACATCAATGAAATCATCCAATGGTAAAAATCTTTCACCGTAGCTTGCTGCTGATGAAAGGTATCCTTCTTGATCAAATTTTACCAACACTCCACTCTGTTGAAATACCCAGTTTGTATACAAAATATTACCATCTTCATCAACGGCAAAATCACCAGTAACTGCACCATCAAATGGAGAGGGAACGATAATAAAGTCCAAGTCTTCAGCAAACTGAGTAGGATCAAAGAAAGTAATTTTATTTCCGGTAAAATCATTGACAATAATTTGAGAACCAACAACTCTCAATTTTTGAGGCAAAGAATCACCCTCAACCGAGTAAACAAATCTCTGATAACTCTCATCCTGTATAGAAAATCTCCAAATAGAATCAAACGTTTCATCAGTATACCAAATTGAACCATCTGGAGAATAATCAATTCCCCACATCATAGAGCGTCCGTTTGGTGGCCAACGTGGATTATCGTATTCCGTAAAGGATTCAGTATCAGGATCAAATTTTGCTAAATTCCCAGTATTGGTTTGAGCAAACCAAACATTTCCTTCATTGTCAGTAACAATTGCTAGAGGATTTGTACAAGCAGTCGGAATTGTATATTCTGTAACATATGTAGTTGATTTGGCGTCACCAGAACCACAGAATTGTGCACGTTGAGCATCAGGGAAATTATCTGCAGGGGTCCCAGTTATTGTCGTTTCTGAATCAAGATTAAGAGGGTCCATCATATTGGGTAAGGCGAACATAGCTGTAGATGTCAGCATAATTACGCCAAAAAATATAGCGAAAACTAGCCCCATTTTCTTCATAAGTAAAAATTTACAAAGCCTCGTTATATCTCATTCCAAAAATTATCAAAAAATCAGAGTAATTTCAAGTCACCAGTTACTTTATCAATCAAGTTTTCAGGAGCCGGGCCAATTGAAATGCAAGTTGTAGTACCTGGTGCAATTTGAGTATGACCTGCGTCAGTGACCTCAGACCATGGAAGATCTAAATCAATGGCATGACGTTTTATTTCTTGTAGCTCTTTTATGCCAGAAACTTTGACTACTATCTTTTCTTGTCCAGACCACCACTCTTTGAACCATTCTGGATGAGACTTTCTCACATGCTCCGCACCCAGTACACTAGCATGTCCTACTTGAGCTGCAATCTTGCCTTTGCCCATTTCAAGGTCGGTTCTTACTACAATTACCTGCTTTATCTCACCCATACAAATATGAAAAATAGGCATAATGAAAAACTTTTGAATTAAATAGCTTGGTTTTCCGCACTTATTTTTTTAGGCGATCTGCTTCGCATATAAAGAAAAATCCTTATGATTAGATTTTCAAAGTTCAGTTTTAGGTATTATTCATTATCTTCTGAACCAAATTAATTTAGAATGATTGTTGGTTAAAGTATTATCACAACAATTACTGAAAAATCTGAATATTTTTCAAACTTGATCCTTTGTAATTTGATCTTATTTTATAAAATTTCTTTGAGCAGATTAAATGTTTGTCTCAAGGATTACCAGGTATCGCAATCCAAAACGGAATATTTCCAGCTGTCAAGGAATTGGTAATTTCTAATCTCTCAGTGTCAATTTCCACAATTTCGTTTGTTTGTGTTACTGCAACATATAGGCGGGAACCATCAGAGCTTGCCCGGATTCCATGAGGGCCTTTTCCTACCTCAATTTGTTTAATTATCTCAAGTGATTGTGTATCTATAATACTTATCACGCTATCATCAATTCCAGAAACGTAGACTCGGTTACCATCAGGAGAGACATCTATTCCATGATGGCCAGCACTAACAGGGATTCTTGTTATAATTTGCTGGTTTTCTAAATTAATTACTGCAACGTCATTTGTGGCCACATTTGTCACATAAAGAAACTTTCCATCAGGAGTTATGTCCAAATTGTGCGGAGCCCCTTTTACTGGAATTGAAGAAATTATTTCAAATTTCTTTGCATCTATTACTACTACCTTATCCTCACCTTGAAGTGTAACAAAAGCAAGATCCTCTGTTGGATGGAAAATTATATTGTGTGGATTTTTACCAACTGGAATTTCTTTGTGAATCAATCTTAATACAAGATCAATTACAGTAACTGAGTCTGAACCCTCGTTTGCTACAAATGCAAAATTTCCATCAGGGTGAATTTTTACACCCTTTGGTGTTTTTCCCACAGGAAATGTCATACTCTCTCCAGTTTTACCGCTAAATGCAAAAACTGTATCATTTGCACTGCTTGTTGCAAGTACTACCAGTCCATTCTTAGTTGTGGAAACATACGTCATTTTTTCTCCTGCAACCCAAGTATCCTTACTTGGAAAAGAAGAAATTGTGTTGTCCCCTTGAAGCGTAAAAAACATTTTTTCATAATTTTTATCCAAATTATTTTGTAAAAATAATGTTCCAACAACACTGATTAAAATTATTCCAATTATTACAATCAGAATCCCAATAACTAATTTTTTGTTTTGTTTCATGTTCCTTTAAGCTTCCTTATTTTTCTCAATTCTCATCCTTCCCAAAAAATAATTTTAAAATCCCTTAAGGTGACTTTTCAAGTTAGTTCAAGACCGACGGGATACAGGTTTCTTTTTAGCTGCTCTCTTTTTAGCTGGTTTTCTCTTTATAGGTTTCTTTTTAGTTGTACTTCTTTTTACTGGTTTCTTATCAATAATTTTCCATAGATTGGAAGTAATTTTTGAATTATTAGAATTTGGATCTGTGCTTAACAAAAAAAGATTTTTGTCCAAAAATAAAATTATCGTATTTACATTTTCAAATTTGGTAATAGTCTCTTTTACCTTACCAAGTTTGTGTTGTAGATTTTGAAGACGATTCCATCTATCAGATGTATAATAAACAAGCATCTTTAATTCATCATCTGATAATAAGGAGATGGAATCATCCCTACTTTTTTGTGCAACCAAAATTCCTTTAGGATTTAAAACTCCTACAAATCTTATTTTTTTATTGGAGTTTAGAAAATCACTACAGAGTTTTTTAAAATTCATTTCATATTAGGTGAAAATTCCACTATTAATAATTGATTCATCTTATATCTAAACATGAATTTCTCAAAAAATAATTTAGAAATTAACCGTTTATTTAAAATGTTAACGAGTGATTTTTATTCTTCCCAAAAAATAATTTCAAATATTATCACTTTGAATTTTATTTTATTATATATCGTCTAAAAATTTACTTTGGTTTCATGCGACAATTTTGTTAAAGGTTCAAAGATTAGTTAGAAAATATTGTCCTAATTTTCTACGTTAATTAGTTGATTCAAATTCACAAGGATTCAGCCAGGTTTATGCAAATCAGAGATACCATAGTATTCTGAGAAAACAAAGTCTGAAAATAGCTTCCACATAGATCCTAGTCCAGAGGAACTATCCTTCTTGAAGGTTCTGACTCTGGACTTTGATGTTGAATTATAGTTAGAATCATTGACATGTTTGATGAATAACAACTCATTGTAATTAGCTTTTTGATTTTGGAATATTTTCATTCTAAAATGGAAAACGAATTTTCCTAACGAGTTTATTGACTGTTAGTAAAAAAAGGGCAATCCCCCTTTATGTAGGAAAAACCATACTAGCGGTAGCAATTTATGATAGATAGAGCTGGAATTAACAAAAAAAATCTCTGATGTTCTTAATTTTCACAATTGTTAATAGATTCTTATCACCAAATTTAGCTCTTGAGATTTAAATCAATTAAAAAATCCAATATACTAAGTTTTGAACACCATGATAACATAGGGAAACGAAGCTATACAAGAGATGAAACGTAATTGATTAAGTATTGACAGCAATTAATTTCTTAGATGGAAGAGTTTCACAGAATGAATTAGATATTTCAGGTCAGGGAACAAGAATTACTTCACTTAAAAATACACATCCAAGAATTGCCAAAAGCAAGCTAGAAAGTATGCAAAAGAAAAATTGTTTGAAATGTATCAAATGGATTCAAATTAGTCCTCATAAGTTTATGTGTGACATTTGTGAGAACATTTTCCATACCTAGAACTTGCCAAAAGCAAGCTAGAAAGTATGGACAAAGGAAAAGAAATTCTGAGTAACCAAATTTAGAAAAACAAAATTTAATCTAATTTGATTATTCCTTCCTTGACCAAAAATTGAATAGCTGAAATTATCTCATCTTCTGAAACTTGATCTTGACCATACCATAGAAAGATATTCTTTACCCAATCAGGAATTTTTGGCTCCCCTGGTAATTTTTGTTCCATAGATGTAACTTCATTGGAATTTATCACAAATGATATTAGTTCTACTGTTGCCTGCGAGTTTCCATATTGGGCTCTAACTGTGTATTTTCCATCACGAAATTGTTCATCTAGTATGATCTTATGGGAAAATGTTGTATCGGCATTGACTGAAGTCTTCTGAGTTAAAATTAGATTCTGATCAGAATCAAAAATAGAAATCCGCAGACTTCTGTTTTCATCATACTTGTTGACACTTCCAGAAAATGTTATTGAATCTCCAATATTATACGATTCTTTATCAGAGTTTATCTCTACAGTATAATTCCCAGCACTGCTCTGTGCAGGAGCACCGCCATATTGAGCTAAAGCCTGTTGTCCTAAAGAAGCAACGAGAAGTAATGATATCGCAGTAACAGTCAAAATTTTGATTTTGTTCACTATTTTGTTCTTTCTTTGCTCTTAATACGTTTTGACTAAATTCAAGTTTGAAAATAGTATCTACAGAAAGGCAGTTCTAGAGGGATTATCCTTCTTGAAGGCTCTAACTCTGGACTTTGATGTTGAATTATAGTTAGAATCATTGACATGTTTGATGAATAGCAACTCATTGTAATTAGCTTTTTGATTTTGGAATATTTTCATTCTAAAATGGAAAACGAATTTTCCTAACGAGTTTATTGGCTGTTAGTAAAAAGGCAATTCTAATTATGATCAGATTAATTATTTCTGCATTTTGCACAAAGTGGAATGTCAGCTGATCCTATTTCACTAATCAATACTGTGGTTTTTGTAATTTCAATTTCTGATTTATAGCATTTTTGGCACATTCCGATCATGAAATGCTGTCTTTATTCCTAATAGATTAACTTTATGAATTATTGGTTTTTTCTCTTATGCTTTTTGGTTTTTTAAAATAGATTTTTTTAATTCCTCAAAGGATTCTAGATATTCTTTTTTCATGAGGTTCTCAGGCTTTGTTTTATTGTTCTTGTTTTTTTGTGACAGTTTATTTTTAGATTTAGTCATGACGTTAGATACGTGTTGGTAGCATATATTCTAGATACTCAAATTGAGCTATCCACACATGATAAGAAATGATGAATTATGATGTAAAATAATAGAAAGGATGATAACGCTGTTCAGATAAATAGTTCATGCGATATAACATGGAGAAAAATCAATGAAAAAATTTATCGTTGACCAACAGGTGGAAGACATTGAACTTCCGGAGAATCTTAAATTAAACACATTTTTGCAGGAATTTCATACTGCTTGTCCTCATCCTGAATGTAGTTTTGGGTTCTATGGATTTGCGTTTGGACAATCTCCATTTCCGGTACCAAAACCAGTACAAGATGCGTTAATCAATAATGTAGATAAGGGAAAATATGCAGGAGTTCCCGGTATTCCAGAACTTAGGGAAACAATTTCACTATACAACAAAAGAAATTTTGGAATTGAAATAGATTCTAAACGTGTATTCGTTGGACCTGGTACAAAAGAGCTAATTTTCAATCTATTACAAGTCCTACATGGAACAGTGATATTGCCCACTCCAGCATGGCTTGGCTATCTTCCACAAATAAGACTTTTAAAGAAAAATTTTCACATGTTGCCTGCTCGTTCAAACGGCAAAATTACTCCAAATGATCTTGAACACCTTGTACTAAGACTACACGATAGACAAAGGATTCTCATCTTAAACAATCCAAACAATCCAACAGGACTT
>Ga0209987_10001829_pt1 | contig 11663 bp, 10 predicted proteins | sample N074metaG_FD_182134 | JGI IMG/M metagenome (GOLD analysis project Ga0209987, IMG submission 182134) | Deep subsurface microbial communities from Kermadec Trench to uncover new lineages of life (NeLLi) - N074 metaG (SPAdes) (version 2) | ecosystem: Environmental > Aquatic > Marine > Ocean trench... | reverse complement strand
CAATGTCTGGTCTGTCCCAGAAATTAACAAATCTTGCGTGAATTTTTTTTTCGTTTCTTTCAAATTCTTTAATGTTTACTTTGAAATCACTTCGTTTTCTGAAAGGATCCATGTTTTCAAAATCGCCATTAATCAAATAATTGAAGAATCTACCAGCATGTCCATCTATTTCTGGAGCAATGCCTCCTAGCTCTCCTTCTAAAATAGCATAAATTCCAAACTCTTCAATTTTTTCAGGATCATAATTATATTGCCAAGTACCAGATCCACCTGAAATTACTTTTGCTTTACTTCCAGTTTTTTGTATAGCAGCCTTTATTCTATAGTGTAATTCTGTATTGTAAAATTCATCATAAGAGATTTGTTTTCTACCATAGGTAAAGGTCATGGTTACAGGACCCATTCCAAGTGGATCCATTTCATACGTTCCAACTACTTGAGTTTCGGGGCCTATGAATTCTTCAATATGATCAGGATGAGCAACAACGACTTCATCTCTTCGAAAACCATCTCTAAGCAATCCTGCTTCTAGTTTTCTTAAGCCATATGGAGCATAGTTTGCTACGCCATTAGTGTGAGGAATGTAATTACAGATAAAGTCAAAGAGAATTTTTGGTGTTACTTGATTTTTAAGAATTTTGTACCAAAAGCTGTTTTTATTTCTGTGAGGGTCAATTGCTGGTGCACATCCAAAAAAGGTAGCCAAAGATAAACCACGATATGTAGACATTAGAGTCCTATCTGCTGTTAAAACAATTTTTGGATTACCCATTTCCTTTACGGCAATAATTTCCTGATTTATTTTAAACCTTGCTGGTTTAATTTAATATTTTTCTAAAATTCCAGCCTTATTTCTGTAAAGATGCCCAAATTCATTATTAGATGAAAGATGATCGCCATCAAAAACAGTGCCATCTCTACAAACTAAATCTTCACCAATACAGCAACTTCCACAAATTCCCACACCGCATTTCATCATACGCTCAAGACTTGCTTGGACAAATAATCCCCTAGAATGGGCAATTTGGACAGTTTTGTACATCATTATTTCAGGACCACAGGTATACACCGCATCAAATCTGCTTTGATTGACCAATCTTTCAACCACGTCAGTAACCAAGCCCTTCTCCCCATAAGATCCATCATCAGTTGTTACAATTACGTTGTGTGGATTGTTTTTCAACAAATTGTTGGCTAAATCTTCGAAAAAGATTTCACCTTTTGATTTTGCTCCAATTATGAGAGTTACATTATCAGTTGGTTCAACAAAAGTGAGTAATCTCATCATTGGGACTAGACCCGTTCCACCACCAACAAGCAAAAGTTTTCCATTTTTCAAATCAAATGAATTACCATATGGACCTCTTATCCCAATTGGTTGTCCCACATTAAGGTTAAACAATCCAGTTGATGCAGGCCCATGTTTTCTAACGGTAAAGGCTGCCTTTCCTCTTTCTTGAGATATCATTACACTCATTGGTAACTCGTTGATTCCAGGAATCCATACCATTGCAAATTGTCCTGGCAAAACATTTGACATTAGTTCATCAGAGAACACCAAAGTTCTAACAGTTGGAGTTTCATCAATTACCTTTTCTATTTTACAAATGGTGGGATAATTATGATTTCTTTGCAAGTCCCACTATCTCCTCAATTTTTGAAATATTCTTTTTTTCCATGTATTGTAATATTCCATTATTAATCTCATTGAAAATATTCATCCATCTATCTCCAATGGCACTCCCAACCTGAATTGCAGATGCCCCTGCAAGGAAAAATTCAATTGCATCTTCCCAGGTAGATACACCTCCACATCCAATTATTGGAATGTTGTATTTTGATGAAATTTCATAAACACAACGAAGAGCAATTGGTTTAATTGGAGTTCCGGAAAGCCCACCAAATTTATTGCTTAAGACAGGTTGCTGAGTTTCTACATCAATAGCCATTGCTCTAACAGTATTAATTGCAGTTATTGCATCAATTCCAGAATCTATGGCTGTGCCTACCGTATCTAGATAATGTGTAGTTCCCAAACCAATCTTTGCAATTACTGGAACTTTTGTAGATTTTTTTATTTTACTCACAATTTTTTTGACCAATTCTGGATCATCTCCAACTTCTAAACCTACTTTTGCCACATGAGGGCATGATAGGTTTAATTCGAAACCTGCAACTTTACAATTAACAAATTCCTTTACCATTAATTCAAAATCTTCAGGGATTGAACCAACAAGACTAACAATTATTGGAATGTCTCTGTTAGGTTCTATCATTTTTGCAAAATTAGATGCCCCAGGATTTGAAAGGCCTATTGCATTTAACCATCCACCTCCATTTAGGCTGAAGATAGTTGGATTTGGATATCCCTCCCATGGTTCCTTACTAAGAGACTTGGTAACTATTGCTCCAGCCCCCGAGCGATAAAGTCTATTAAAAACATCTAACGAAATACCTAGAATTCCAGATGCGAGCATAACTGGACGTTCTAGATGAATTTGACCCACTGAAGTAGCTAAACTGGCTTCCACTTTGAATCATACATGTAGATTTGAATATAACAGTTGAGTCGGAACTTATCTGTTACCTTTTTTAAAGGTGACCTTGAATCAACAATCCATGTATTCTGTAATTTTAACAGAATTTGGAATTTCGGTTTTCAAGGAGGATAAACTTGAAAAAACATTCCCATTCTCTGATCCAGTAATGGATTATCTTTCTGTCAAAAATAAAGAAACTAAGTTATATGAATTGGTGGATTTTCTAAGTTTACTTCAACGAGGAGTTACTACAAATGATTCGTCTTTAGTTTATTTACTAAAAAAAAATTCTATTGATATTCAACTAATGGAAGAAGAAGAATTAGATAAAATTCAATCATCCAAACCACAAATAATAGTAGATTCAGGATTTGCTGAAAATATTCCTGAAACCCTCAGTAAATTAAGAGAGTTTGCTATTGGATTATCCTCTTCCAAAGTTACCAAAATATCTGAAAGTCCAGACTTGCACATTATCCAAGCAATTGGATCACTAGATGAAATTGATAAAATTGCAAACGCTCTTAGCTCAAGATTAAGAGAATGGTATGGATTGCATTTTCCAGAATTAGAAAACGTAATTGATAGTATTAACGGATATGCCCAAATTGTTATTGCAGGAAAACGTGACTCTTTAACAAAAAAAGTTTTTGAAGATGCTGGATTTCCAGATTCAAAAGTAGAAATGTTATCTTTGGTTGCATCAAAAAGCAGAGGAGGAGATATTTCGGAAAAAAATTTGAAAATTGTTCAATTTATGGCACAGCAAATGTTGGACCTTCATGAGCTTAGAAAAAATCTAGAAGATCACGTTGAGTCAGAGATGGGAATTGTTGCACCAAACCTTTCAGCAATACTAGGACCAGTAGTAGGTGCAAGAATTCTTGGAAGAGCTGGAAGTTTAGTAAAACTTGCATCCATGCCTGCAAGTACAGTTCAGGTAATAGGTGCTGAAAAAGCACTATTTAGATCCTTGAAGACAGGAGCCCAGCCCCCAAAACATGGAATATTATTCCAACATACATTGGTACATGCAGCACCTAGATGGCAAAGGGGAAAAATTGCAAGAGCAATTGCAGCCAAGGCCGTTATAGCAGGAAGAGTAGATGTGTATGGCGAGGGAATTAATGAATCACTTCTTGAAAAACTAAATGTCAGGGTAAAAGAAATTAGTGAAAAATACGAAAATCCTCCTGAGAGAGAAACAAAAAGATTTGATTCTTCATGGCAAGATAAAAGAGATTTTGATAGGAGAGGTGATGGATTTTCTAGTAGAGGTCGAAATGATTCTAGTAGGAAAGACAACAAACATCATACCGAAAGAAGAAGCTCTAAACAAAACAAGAATAAAAAGAGAAAGAAGTTTGGAAGAAGATAATCAGGGATTTTTCTGGATAAAATCAGAAGGAGAAAAAAAATTAGCCACTGAAAATTTAGTAGTGGGAAATCAAGTTTACAAAGAAAAATTAATTACAAAAAAAAGAATAGAGTACAGACTCTGGGAACCCTTTAGAAGTAAATTGGCTGCGGCAATTATGAATGGACTAGAAGTTTTTCCATTTCAAAATAAATCTACAGTATTATATCTTGGTGTATCTACTGGAACTACTATTAGTCATATTTCAGATATTGTTGGACCCAAAGGGATTATTTTTGGTATTGAGCATACAAGTAGAGTAGCAAGAGATTTTTTAGATAGAGTAGCAACATACAGAAAGAATATTATTCCAATTTTACAAGATGCTAGAAAACCTGAAGAGTACTTTTCTATGTTTGGGAAAGTAGATGTAGTGTATGTAGATATTGCTCAACCAGATCAAACTGAAATAGCAATTACAAATTGTAAAATGTATCTTAAGAAAAATGGTTATTTATTTCTGGTAATCAAGACTAGAAGCATTGATGTAACAAAACCACCCAAGCAAATCATCAATGAAGAGATACAAAAAATAAAAGAAAAATTTGATATTTTACAAACAATTGATTTACATCCCTATGATAAGGATCATGCTATTGTAATTGCTAGATTTCAAGTCTAGTGTTTATCCATGATTTTTTGAGTGGGCTTCCAACTTTTACGCACAAAAGTAGGCATGATTTTTTGAGTCTTGTAATATTTTTTGACAAAATTAATTGTTTTACGGTCAGAAGGGTATCCACTCCCCAGATCATGATCTTTTCGGAGACGAGTAATTGCCTTATCCCGAGTAACTTTGGCTATTATTGAAGCAGCAGAAACTACAACAAACCTTGAATCGGCGTGGTGATAAGAACGAATTTTATTATTATTTGATATTCTGGAAATTTCTTTTCCAAATCGTTTTGGATTTACATCACACGAATCAACAAAAGATGTGTCAGGATTTAGTTTTGATATAACTTTTGCCATATATTTTGCTTCAAGTTTATTCAAACCATGTTTTTTAACACTATGGTCTATAGATTTGGGAGATATTTTTGCGACATAGTAACTATCCACGAGTGAGATTATTTTCTTGTAGAGTTCTTCACGTTTTTTTGCTGTAAGTTTTTTTGAATCTTTAACCCCTAATGCAGAAAGTTTGCGAATTTTTGTTTTATCTAGTGAGATACCTGCAATAACAAGAGGTCCTAACATAGAACCTCTTCCAGCATCATCAACACCACAAATTTGCACAAATTTTTTCAAAGACTGCAAGTATTAAACCATTATACATCTAATAGAATTAGATTAATCATTGCAATTTACAGACGATTCATTTGAAGAAATTATAGAAGGTCAAACAAAACTAATGGTTCCAAAAAAATCGATGACAGACACAGTACCCCCAAAAGAACCGGCATTTTTTAATCCAAAGGCAAAATTAAGTAGAGATTTTTCAATTATTGCCTATGGCGCATTCTTAAAAATTTTTGAAGGGCCAAAAATTTTTCTTGAAGGATTATCAGGAATTGGAGCAAGAGGATTACGTGTAGCAAATGAGTTAAAAGTAGACAATGTAATCATAAATGATTTAAATCCATCAGCTTTAGAGTTAGCAAAATATTCAGGAAAATTAAATAATTTACAAAATGTTGAATTTTCGGAAAATGAGATATGTAGATTTTTCAGTCAGTACTCAAAAAAAGGAAACCGAGGTTCAATTGTTGATATCGATCCATTTGGTTCTCCCTCTCCATTTTTTGACTGTGGATTAAGAGCTACTATGCATGGTGGAATTTTGTCTTGTACAGCCACAGATTTACAAGTATTAAATGGCCTTTTTCAAAATGCATGCAAGAGAAAATATGGAGGAATTCCAATAAGAACAGAATACGGAAATGAAATTGCAATTAGGTTAATTCTTGGATGTCTTAGAATGGTTGCAGGTAGATTGGGACTAGAGATAATTCCTCTTTACGTTGAAAGTAATATGCATTATTACAGAACTTATGTTAAAGTGCATAAAAGACCAGACCAAAGAGAAAATCTAGGATATGTAACACAATGTAAGAATTGTGGTCATCGAAAAATAATGCTAGAAAAAAATATTCGCTGTGAATTATGTGATTCTAAAAATAATATTGCAGGAACATTATGGATTGATAAAATTTTTGATAAAGAATTTGTAGAACATATGATTTTGAAATCTTCTGAATTAACTATAGACAAGACTTGTGAAAAAGCTTTGAGGAAATGTTTGGCAGAATCAGAAATGCCTGGAATTTATTTTACACTGGATGAAATTGCATCCAGAATGAAATCATCACCTCCTAAACTAGAAGATGCGATAAATAAATTACAAAATAATGGATTCATAGCAAGTTCTACTTCATTTAGCCCAACTGGCTTTAGAACAGATGCAAACATTAAGGAAATAATTACCGTAATTTCAGATTAACCCGTATACCCAAGACAAACATAGTATAATTCGCTACTTTGTTTTCTACTTGCAGGAGGTTTTGTGAGATTTATTCGTGTAAATTTCTTTTTTACAAAATCTCTAAACTCCAAAGAATATTGGCCATCAAATATCTTGAAGACTGCATTTCCTTTATGTGCAAGCACTTTATCCATAATTTTTGTGCATTCATAATTCAATGAAATTTGTTTTGAATGATCAATGATCCAATTTCCAGAAATATGGGGAGAAAGGTCACAAATTACTGAGTTAACTTTTCGTCCAAAATATTCTAAGATTTCATCTACTATTGATTCATCTTCAATATTACCTCGTATAATATGGGCACCAGGTATTTCTTCAACATAAGATAGGTCAACTCCCATTACCTTTCCTTTGTTTCCTGCTAGTTTGACTGCAATTTGAATCCATCCACCTGGAGCGCATCCTAGATCAAGTACATAAAAACCAGGTCCAATAAGGCGATATGATTGATTTAGTTCTTTGAGTTTGTATGCAGATCTGCTACGGAATCCTTGTTCGTGAGCTAGATTTCTATAATAGTCTCGTCTTGCGTCTCGTAATCTCATTTGGCTTTCGGAGGTTTTTTCATATCAGCAATTACCCAGTCCTCAATTAATTGACATGACCTAGGACTGATCTCTCCTTCAAGTGAACATCTCTGTTCTACTGGACAAACAAGACATGGTGCATTTTCAATTGATTGAGTACTAATCGGAGTTTTCTTTAAAATTAATTTGTAAGTCCAACGGCCTTTTTCAAGAATTTTTTCACGAGTTATTGTTCCCATTCTTTCTAGTTTTAATGCAAGACGTGAACCGTCTCTACTACTAAGTTTAAGTTTTTTCCAGAGTTCACTTTGGAACATTCCATCTGATTCTTTTTCAGCTAAAATATCACAAACCCGTGCAGTCAATCTTTCCATGTCAACTTTTTCAATTTGGAAATTTTCAATTTCATTAACTGTTAATTGTTCTTCTAATTCTTCCTCTAGTGTCTTTTCTTCTTCCCGTTTAATTTCTTCCAGTTCTTTCTTTGTTAGTTTTCTTGGTTTGGGTGGTTTTTCTTCTACTTTCTTTGTAGTCTTTTTTGGTTTGGGTGGTTTTTCTTCTGCTTTCTTTGTAGTCTTTTTTGGTTTGGGTGGTTTTTCTTCTGCTTTCTTTGTAGTCTTTTTTGGTTTGGGTGGTTTTTCTTCTGCTTTCTTTGTAGTCTTTTTTGGTTTGGGTGGTTTTTCTTCTGCTTTCTTTGTAGTCTTTTTTGGTTTGGGTGGTTTAGCATTTAGAATTTTTGCTTTTTCTTTTAAAACATCTAATTCTGCTTTGATTTTTGCTGCTTGTTCAATTGGAGTAATTTTTTTCTTTACCATCTAATCACCAATTTTTAATAATTTTATTAATTTTTATCATTACACAATTCATTCCTATTTTACAGTAAATTTCTCACTTGTAGTTATACTATTCTTTTGGTTTTTGTCAAGCATATTTACTACTAATTCGTACTGACCAGGAGTAGCAATTATTTCTGAAAATTTTTCTTTATTGGGTAGAAAGGGATTTTTATCATCAAAACATTGTTCGAAATAACCACTCTGAGTTACTGAATTTTCTTTTCCAGAGGTGTATATTGTAACATAAAGATCTCCACATGAAAACGATAAATCGTTAACAATTACTTGAATTTGAACAGGTTCTGAAATTGAATATTGTTGTTCCAATCCAATAATTTTAAGTGATTCATTAGGAGAGCTTTCTCCAATTGAACCAATTTGCAATAAATTTAGCTCACGTCCAGAATCTTGAAGAATATCTACCATCACTATAGAACCAAAAATTACAGAAAAGACTATTGGAAAGACATACACAACATAAGTTATTCCCCTGGCCATTTTGAATTCTCATATGTAATTCCCCTATATCTATTTAGCAAAATTCAAGTTAAGAGTAATTTGACGAATGAGTTAAATCGTAGTCAACTAAGTATCGCTAGATGCGACTTAGAAAATTTAGAGTTAGGGCATTTCGTTGCATTCATGATTCAGGTGAAATAACTGTTGGGGATTTGGCAGCCTTTGTTGGGAAAAATGAAAGTGGAAAAACAACAATCTTACAAGCCCTTACTCTATTAAATAAAGATGAAAGTGTCTCAGAGTTAGATCTTTGTGATGAAATGGCTGAAGAGCTTAAGGAAGAAATTAGTTTAGTAGAAGGAGATTTTGATTTAAACTCAAATGAGACTAGTATTATTAAGGAAAAATTTCCAAATTTACCTGAAATAAAGAAAATTAAATTGTTTAGGACAAATAAAAAACCTGAAGTTCAGTATGAGTTTGAAAATGTAAAAATCAGCGAAAAATCTGATGCCGGATTAAATTCTTGGGATAATTTTACCAAACGAATGTTAGGATTTTTAGAAACTATTCCAAATCATCTTCGAATACAAGTTAATACAAAATTCTTTGAAGATCCACCTCCAAAAAATCAAGCAAGTTTTGATACGGGTTTGGACGAGTTTAATAACCAATTTCACGTAGTTGCAATGCAAGACCCAAAAGTAATCGAAGAGTGGGACAAAATTTACTCTAGTAGTGAAAACCAATTTTCCAATTTACTTTCAGGTGGTAATGAAAAGACAGCTTTAGAAAATTTTATTTCTGCTGAATTGCATCCAAGGTTTGTATATTTTTCAGATTATAAAAAAATCTATGGAAATATCAATTTGAATGAATACATCCTTGAAGAAAAAGGGGAAAAAGTAGAATCAATTGAATATGTCGAAGAATTTGACAAAGCGGAAACTGTCAGAAATCTTTTCTATTTGGCAGAATTGGATATTAATGAATTAGAAAAAGTAAAGAACAGTCCATCAAAATCTATCAAACTCCTCAATGCGGGTAGTAATAGATTAACTAAAAAGCTAAACCCCACATGGAAAGGAGACCCAATTCATGTCGATTTAAGATACAATCCAGGAAACATCATGAGTGTTGTAATTTCAGATGTTCACAAAGATGGGACTGTAACAAACACTGGTTTGTTAAATAGAAGAGCTGAAGGTTTTAAATGGACTTTTTCTTTTATTGTAAACTTTGCTGCAGAAACTCAGAGATCAGAGCTAAAAGAGGCAATACTACTTTTAGATGAGCCTGCAAGAAATCTTCATCCAACTCAGCAAATTGGGATTTGTGATCTTTTAAGGAACCTAGCAGGATCTAATCAAGTTCTATATGCAACACATTCACCATTCATGATTTTTGATTATACGCCCGGGAATTTGTTGGTTGTAGAATTAGATAAAAGAAAACATCTTAGTCGAATCTTTTATGATTATTGGAATGCTGATGATAGTACACTTACACCCATCCTTTATGGATTATCAAGAGGATTAGTTGAATCCATTATAGATAGAGAGATTGGTAGAAATTCTCGACCTGTTATTATTGTAGAAACAATGTCTGATTCCATGTATCTAAATTCTTTTGACAAGTTTTTACAAGACCCAAACATTTCAATGAATCCACTAAACATTGTATCGGCTTTTAATAAAATGGCAGTATTACCACTTGCGATATTCTATAGAAATCATGGATACAAAACATTTGTTTTATTAGATAATACAGAAGAATCAAAACAAATTTCTTCTCAATTAATATCAAATGAGTTTTCTCCAATTCAAACGATATTTTTTGAAAAAGAGGGAAAAACAATAGAATCCATTGAAGATTATATCGTTCTTGAGGATTATCTTTATGCAGTAAACCAAACATATGAAATTAAACTTAGGAATGAAGGATTCTCAAATCTTACCTCTGAAGAGGTGATTTCCAAGAAAAAGAATGGGGTATTGGAAAATTTAAGGGTAATTTGGGAGGAACACAAAGACGATGATTGGAATGAATTTGATAATGAAGAGATTACAAGGTATATTTGTGAAAAAATTGCTTTGGAGGAGACAGATTTTCTTTCAGATAAAACTAAAGATCAATTCAGGACACTTTACCGCTTAATTGCTGAAAGAATTAGACAATACCAAAATGCTTCTATCAAGATTGATTTAGATAAATTTCAAAAGCCCAAAAAAAGAGATTAAAGAAGTTTTCTTATGATAAATACTAAAATTAAAAATTCGAAAAGGAAAAATATCCTTTAAGGTGTAATTGAGGGATGAAGCAGATGGTACTTACGAGTAACTCCTCTTTGAGAGGAATTTTTCTTTCTTTAATTTTGATCTTTGCATTATCAGTAATATCTATTACAATTAATGCGTATGCAGAAGATGAGATAGGTGTAAAAAGTTTCGCTTTTGAGAAAGGTACAATCATAGAATTTACCAACGAGGGAAAAGAAGAAGTCTACTCATTTAGAATATGGTTGGGTAGTGATTATAGTTTTGAATCTTTTAAAACTGAAAAAGGTTGGCTTGGTGAAAAGACACCAGTAGGAGTTATTATTTTTACTTCAGCTGAATCAGTTAAGCAAGGAGAATCTGTTAAATTTGGCGTTAAAACAAATGAATCAAAACCTGGAATTAACTGGAAAGCTTTAGATAAAAAAGGCGAACAGATAGAAATCGGAAAATCAATCGCTGAGGATTGGGCAGATAATGCTCTGATATCAAGTAATACAGGTAAGGGAATTCTTGAAAATTCCTTCTTTAGAATAATACCAGATAAACCCAATGCAGGAGGGTTTATTCGAGTAACGGGAGATAATTTTGGTTCGTCACAACAATTTGAATTTTTTATAGATACCAAGAAATTAGGATTTATTGATACTGATGAAAAGGGTCATTTTATTACTACTTTTCAAATTCCAGAAAATCAAATAGATAAAAGAGTAGATTTTTTTGTTAAAGACAAAAGCGGCCAAGAAGAAACAATTAGTCTTAGAATAGGAGATCAGGGAACAAAAATACCCTCATCAGAAATTGTGAAACTTACCATTAAAGGAATACCAGAGGTCATGTATAGAGGAGACTTTTTGGAGATATCAGGTACTGCACAACCAGGAAGTGCAATAACTGCTTCCGTTACAAATTCAGACAACGAAGTAATCAACACTAGAACTGCAGAGGTTGATGCAAAGGGAATTTGGAAGTTGTCTGAACCAATAATTGTGCCTCTTGACACTCCGTTTGGGAGATATGGTGTAGAGATTACAGATGGGAGGGAAATTATCTTAAAAACATGGTCAGTAGAATCTTCTAAAGTAATTGTAATAGCTCCCACGAACTTGAAATTTATACC
>Ga0209987_10001825_pt1 | contig 11673 bp, 8 predicted proteins | sample N074metaG_FD_182134 | JGI IMG/M metagenome (GOLD analysis project Ga0209987, IMG submission 182134) | Deep subsurface microbial communities from Kermadec Trench to uncover new lineages of life (NeLLi) - N074 metaG (SPAdes) (version 2) | ecosystem: Environmental > Aquatic > Marine > Ocean trench... | reverse complement strand
GTCTAGCGGCGTAGGTGGGGGTGGTTCATTACATTAGTACCCTTCGCGATTATTTCAACTATTTCCATACCTGTAGAATGCACTTGTCATTAAACAAAGATCCGCCAAAAACCCGAACTGTTGAACCGCCGGAGTTGGGCACTATTGTTGCGTTTCCCCTGTCGGTAGTCTGCATCATCGATACGGGCGAATTGCAGCCTGATATAGACCGTGAAGAATGACCAGAAAAAGACACGATATTATTTGCAGGAGGGACAACTACACCTAAAATCCCCACTCAACCCCCACCAACATCCGATCCGCCTGATCAAACTGCCCAAACAAACTCTCCCTATCCCCCGCGAACGTATCCACCGCCACCCAAACCTGGATATTGCTCTCCCACATATGACTGAGCTTGGCCTGCATCGAAGTATCCCCTTGGTCCTCGCCATATAGCCCGAGAAACTCCAACTCCCAGGTCTCGTTTAGAAAGGTCTGTCGGTACAACATGGAAAAGATGTGGTTCTGCTGTGGCCGCACCAAATCCCGCTTATGGTCGAACAGGTAACTCTGAAACCACTGCACACTCACCATCGTGTCTTGCAGTCCTTGCCAGTCCAGGCCGATCACCGACGACAGGTCGGCGGACCGGTGGATGCCCTGGTCCTCCACAAACCGCGCCGAGCTTTGCTCCAGCAGGTGGTAGCTGTCGCTGCTGTAACCCACTTCCGTGCGCAGTGTGAAATCCCCAAAGGCCTTGCTGGCGGTGGCGCCCAACAAATGGTTGCGCTCGTACTCCGCGCGGATACTCACCGCATCTAAGCTCACCTGATGATAAAACACCGGCGAGTCCTGGTAGTGGTAGAGGTAGTTGAGGGTGAGATCCCATCCCTGGGTGAAGCTGGCATAGCGCAGCCCCACGTCACTGTCCGCAAAGGTGGAGTTGGGTTTGTGCTCGCTGATGCCCTCAAACACCAACCCCTCCACAGGCTGTGGCACCAGCAGCGGGCTGGTCATGGCGTACACCGAGCCCTGGTTGGCGAAGTCGTGGTAGGTGAGGTCTGGAATCCACAGCAGCTGTAGGCTGTCGTCCTCCCCCAGGGGGATCTCGGCATTCACCAGCCACAGGGGAATGCGTGAATCGGCAAAGTCGTCGAGAATAAACTCGCGGTAGCTCTGCGGGTTCACCACATCCAACACCTTCAGGCCATCGGCCTGGCCCCATACCACCTGCTGCTTACCCAGGCGCCAGTAACTGCCTGCGATCTCTGTATCAAAAAACCACTCGCGGACTTCCACATCGGCGTGGTCCCCCTCGTACAGCGGCCCGTTGGCGGGGCCACTGGTGTCGAGGCGCTCACCCTCGTAGCCCAGTTCATCCCAAGCGTCGAAGCGGGCGCGGGCGATAAGGGTCATATCCAGGTTGTCGCCCAGGGGCGTAAACCACTCGGGCTCAAACACCGACTCGAACTTCTGCACACTCTCGCCGGCGCCACTGGCGATGTTCACCGCCAGCTCCTGCTGCAAAGTGGAGCTGAACTCTATCTCCGCCAGGACGGTTAGGGGCGCCAGGCTCAGTGCCAGCAACCCCGCTTGAATGTGTGAGATAGCCATGACTCTACTTGCCCTGCTTCATGGCGCGCTGTGTGAACATCTTGTCCCTGACCGGCGCCAGGTAGTCAACGTCGCTGAACTCGAAAGTGGTGTGGTGGCCGGTCTTGTGGTTGTCGATGGCCAGCCGATGGCGAGTGAGAATGCCGTCTACCTCGCGGATGTCTGACATCACCATGGTTTTCAGAAGCTTGCCTTTGGTGTCCCAGTAGTTGGCCTTCACGATCAGCCAGGTGCTAGTGTCCACCCAAAACTCGGTACGGCCATAACCCAACTCCTGTGCCACTGCCTCGTTCTTGGGGGTGCTGCGCATCAACACAGCGTCGTAGGTGTCGCCGTTATCCAGCTCCAGGCGCTCTTCGCGCACCACAGCGAAGTCGTAGTCGCTGCGCTCAAGCTTGCCCTCCAGCATGATGTCTTCATAGGTGAAATCGGTACCGAGAAAGTAGTCGCCCCTGTCGGAGGCAGAGATGCGACGTACCTTGCGCAGGGCCGGCAGGTACAGCCACTGGTCGTCGTCCCTGCCGCTGTCGGCGTAGTCAAAGGTGAGAAAGGCAGTGCCTTTCACGTTGCTGGGTTTCTTGTAAAAGATGATGGTGCGCTTCTCTCCCTGGTAGTATTTGCGATAGGTACGGGTTTCGCGTTGGCGCACCTTGCCGCGCTTGTCGACCATGGTCATCAACAGGTTGCGGGTGACATGTTCGCCGTCGTCCACGTTGTTGACGTTGTCGACGATGGCGTCGGCGCTGGGCAGGGGGGATGCCTGCACCTGGCTGGAGACAAAAAAGAAGCCAAGTACACCAATCGCAGTGACGATCACCGACAGGCGCAAGAACTTGGCGGGGCTAAAACCGTTGGCAGACATGGGGACCTCCTCGGGGGATTGGGCGGTGCCAGCAGGCTGGGCTGCAGCGTAATAGTCAGAAATAAAACGGGGTTTGAGCACTTTGATCAGCGCCGGAAGCAAACTTAGGCTGGCCAGAAAGCTGGTGGTGACCGAGATAAACACGATGGTGCCGAAGTTGCTCAGGGGCACTACCTCGCTGGAGATCAGCACCCCAAAACCCAGGGAGATGGCCAGGTAATTAAGCAACAGGGCGCGGCCAGTGGAAGGGTAGAGCTGGGTCAAGGTTTTGTCCCAGTCGCCCCGGTTGGCCGCAAACCCGCTGCGCAGACGCTCGATAGTGTGAATGGCAAAGTCTACACCCAGACCGATAGCCACTGAGGCGAACATGGAAGTGCCAATACCCAGAGTGATACCAAACGCCACCATGGCGGCGTATACCAGCAAAATGGAACTTGCCACGGGCAAGATGGCGAACAGGCCTGCGGTAGCGGAACCAAACAACAACGAGGCCACCGCCCACACCAGGAATAGCGACAGGCTAAGGCCAATAAAATGGCTCTCGCCCAGGTCTTTAATCCAGTGATAGTTAACCGTGACGCGCCCACTCAAAGTAGCGCTTAACTCGGCACGGGTGAAATGCTCGGCGATATAGTCTTCCAGAGCATGGATCACCTCTTTGGTATCCTGGTAGCTACCCTTGTTGAGGGACAGACGCATATTGGCTACGCGATAGTCGTAGTCGATCACGTTTTCAAAGTCAGTGGGGTCGGAGGAGGCCGAGTAGATCAGAAAATATTGGGCCACCAGGTTCCGATCATCCGGCAGCACGTAGGCCGAGGCCTTACCACCATTCAGCGCCCGGTTGATCTGTTTCAGGTAATCGACAATGGAGGTCGCCCCCTGCACGTTCTCCAGAGTTAGCGCATACTCCTGCAGGGCCTGCATCTTGTACAGGCTCTCCGGCTCGAACAAACCCTCGCTGTAGGCGGCCTCGATCACGATATCGAGGTTGTTGGTGCCATTGAGAAAGCGGTTAATGGCTTGGTCGGCCTGAAACAGCGGCTCGCTGGGGTGAAAAGTTTTAATGCGGTCTTCATCCACCGTTAGCTGCAGGGCGGCAAACAAACCGGTAGCCACGATCAATGCAAACACCGCTATTACCTTGCGACTATGGCCCAGAGTGACTGCCCCCAAACGCACCATCAGGGCTGAAAGTGTATCCACCGACGTGCCCTCCGCCAGGCGCTGCATGGGGCGACTGGCGGTGGGCTGGATCAGCGCCATCGCTGCGGGCAAAAACACCAGCGAGTACAGCCAGGCCACCGCTACGCCGAAGGCGGTAAACAAGCCGAAGTATTTGAAAGGTGGCATGTAGGCAGCCAGGTAGAGACCGATAAAACCCGCCATGGTGGTGAGTGTGGTGAGCGTTATGGGCCGCCACATCTCTTCCAGCGTCTCCACGATTAATTCTTTTTTGTCGCGCTCAGGCCCGGCCGCCTGCAGCTCGAAGTAGTGGCTGAAAATATGCACCGAGTCTGCCACCGAAATACCGATCAAAATCACCGGCAGGGCGTTGGTGATGACAAAGAAGGGCACCCCGCTGAGCGCCATGGCAGCCAGGGTCATCAATACCGAAGCGGCAATAATCACATTGGCCAGCAGCGCTATGCTAAAGCGGCGAAAGGCGAGCAGAATGATGAGTGTAATCACCAGCCCGGCGATAGGGTTGAGACGCCCCGCATCGGCGTCGATATAGCTGCCCAAAAAGCCAGCAATGGCCCCTTCGCCCGCCACGTGGATAATGTCGCCAGAAGATAGGGGAGCTTGCTGGGCGAGCTGCACAATCGCGTTGTAGCTGGCCTCGGCGTGTTCCTCGTCCAACAGCTCGGCGACGATCAACGTGGCCTGCTTGTTGTGAGCCACCACATTGCCCATGTACAGCGGGAAGTCAGACACTTGGCGCCACACCTCATCGGCGCTGGCCTGGGTATCGGGAAACACCTCAAAAAAGGGTTCCACCACCATGTCATCGCCGATCCCGGTGATGTTGTTTTCGGTGGCCAGGCTGATGACGCGGTCGCTGTTGACGTTCTCCAGTGCTGATATCTTGGTGCTGAGCCAGTCCACCAGGGCCAGGGAGCCCGGGTTAAACACCCCATGCTCGCCTTCGTTCACTACCGCCACCACAATCGGGTCGCTGAGACCAAACTGCGCCTTCACCTTATTCTTGTATAGCAGCGCCGGGTTATCATCTGCCAGAAAGGCGTCGGCGCGGGTGTCTTTGTACAACTGGGGCAGAGCGCTGAGCAGCGCGGCCATCAACAGCAGGCTAAGCAGCACGTTCGTCTTGGGGTATCGCACAACCCACTGCGCCAGGCGCCGGGCTCGGCTGGCAGTGTGCGGATGGGGGGCATTTGTGTTCATGGTAAACCTCTCTGCTTGTACTTAAATATGTATATACATGTATAAGTTGAATAAAAAAGCCGCTGATTCAGGGAGCCAGGGCTTCGGTTTAGTTGTTCAATGCGTCTACAAAGGTTTCCGTCAGGTCCAGTATGTTTTGTGCCTGCTTGTCACCGAGTTTCACCAAAATGTCTTTCTGCGCCTGCTCCCAAATTGGCAGGGCCTTGTCGTACAGCGCCTGGCCTTTCTTGGTCAGTCTGATGTTCTTCACCCGGCCATCCTCGGCGGCCGCCTTGACCTGCAGAAAAGCATCCCGCAGTAGCGGCTTCAAATTGCGCGTCAGGGTGGTCTGGTCAATCACCAGAATGCCCTGTAACTGCTTGTTGGTGGTTTCACCGGCAAAGTGCGTAGCCCGCAATATGGAGAACTGCCCCACCTTCAAACCCAAAACACTCAGCCGCTCATCATAGAACTGAGTGATTAGACGGCTGGAGATTCGCATGGCCATGTTGAAACAGAAGTTGGAGTTCATGGGGTGCTCTTTGTTGATATGGGACGGATTATACATGCATATACATATTTGTCAAGGGCGCGAGGGGGTACCGCCAAGTTAAGTGTAAATCGGCATCGAGAATTGACCCACTTCAACACCAAGAATCAATAGCTTACACGTTGGATCGGCGCCGAAAGTGGGTCAAATTACGATGCCTGCCTACACCTGAGCATCGCCCTGGGGTATCAGGCCTGTTTACACAACTACTCCGTGTTGTTTACCACCGCAATAGAAGTGATCAACAATTTAACGGCGGCGCAGAAGGCCGGCCAGCTAAAACAGGAGCTGAACAAATACGTTAGACCTCAAGTCCTTTTGGTTGATGAGCTGGGATTTCTCCCAATCGACAAAAAGGGTGCTGATCTTTTGTTCCAGGTACTTTCCCAACGATATGAGCGCGGTTCCATTATCCTGTCCAGCAATCGGGCCTACAAGGACTGGCCTGAGATCTTCAACAATGATGCCACGTTGACGTCGGCCATCCTGGACAGGTTATTGCATCACGCTGAGACCGTCGTTATCGAAGGGAAAAGTTATCGCATGAAAGATCGTAAGAAGTAATCAAGGGAAAGCCTCGTCATTCAGTGTCGGGGGCTTTTTTGTGCCTGCATTTTCAAATCGCCAGATTCACTACATTTTCACGCCGCCGTCAGCACAAGACCATTGGATGAGTGCGGAAGAGGCTGTCGAATACGGCTTGGCTACTCATATTATTTCCTCACAAGCAGAGATTCTTTAGGTTAGCTATCTATCGCCATTATCTATGGCACCCACTGGAATGAAAAACTGGCATAAACACTTGACGAGGAAGCATAGTTACTTGTCAGTACCCTCCCGATGGAAAGCCGCAATATCGATAAGCAATGGGCAGACGTGTGTGGTAGAGTGGCTCGGCTCAGAAATGCCCTATTCTTTCACGGAGTTGTAGTTGCGATCCTTAGGGTCACGAATGTTCTGAGACGCAGCAGTGCGACATTCGTACTCAACCAATCAGGTTCGGAACCCGCCGACGCCTGACAACGTCGCGCCAGGTCTATGCCTGTCGTACAGGAGGCCGTGGTGATGGAGAACTGGACGGACGTGCTGGCGTACCCATTCTTGGGAACGCCACTCTGGACCTATGGCGCACTGCTCGCCACCTTCGCAGGAACAGAGCTGGGTTACCGCACCCTCATGCGGCTTCTAAAATCGAGGTGGCTCCTCGCGCTCATCCAGAACCAGCCCGAACTCTACGAGTCGATCATCGGGCTCCTGAAAAAGCCGCTGCGCCTTCTTCAAGCCACCATCGCAGTCGCCATCGGAATGCATTTTTTTACATTGCCCGAGGCGATTGCCGGTCTGGCTTCCGGCTTGCTCGTGGCGCTCCTGACGGCGACCGTGGCGTTCGTCTTGGTCAAGCTCGTCGACGTCTTGATCGCGCTCTTGAAGCCCAAGATCGCAGAGTCCGAGTCGCGTCTGGACGATCAGCTCCTTCCAGTGCTTTCAGGAGGGCTCAAGGCGTTCATCCTCGTGATCGTCGGGGCACTCATCCTTCAGAATTCCGGCTACAACATTTCCAGCCTGCTCGCCGGCCTCGGATTGGGAGGGCTCGCGATCGCACTCGCACTCCAGCCGACCCTCGCAAACATGTTCGCGGCGATCACACTCTTCGTGGATCGCCCGTTCCGTGTCGGGGATGGGGTGAGCGTCGCGGGCATCGCCGGGTCGATCGAAAGCATTGGGCTACGTAGCACGCGCATTCGGACCTATGAAGGCACGCTCGTAACGATGCCCAATTCCGCCGTCGTCAACGCCCAGATCGACAATCTTCAAGCTCGTCCAACGCGCCGGACCAACTTCACGATCGGTGTTACCTACGACACGAGTAGTGAGAAGCTCAGGACGGCAGTCGCAATCCTGCGTGACGTGATGGAGCAACACCCTGGCACCGACACTTCGCGCGCTCACTTCAAGAGCTATGGAGAATCCGCGCTGATGCTCGATGTCGCCCACTGGTGCGAATACCTCGATTACGCGGAATATCTGACCTGTATCGAAGAGATCAATTTCGAGATCAAGCGGCGCTTTGAAGAAGAAGGAATCGAGATGGCCTATCCGACGCAGACCGTGCATCTAATCAACAATGAAGCAAGCCGAGTCTGAACTCCTTTCCCTAAGTATAAGGCAAACAAACGGGGTATGGTGGGCAATTTTCTTTCAAAATTCCAATCGCTGAACCTGAAAATATGGCGAGGTGGCCGTATCGCCAACTAAAATCATACTTATATCGGTGCCTTAGAGCGCCTTGGATATCTTTTCCAGCCCTGCCTGGGTCAGAGCACGCAGCGGTCCGGCGTTCCGGAATCCATGCCGACCGAATATTCAGTGGCGTCCCTGCAGATTGAACTGTGATAACACAGATTCCTTTCCTGCGAAAAGAGACAGCGTGCCAGGTGGGGCCCGGCTAGTGATCGTCCGACATTGCATCTGTAAGAGTCGGACGCTCCAACCGCCGCAAGCCTATGAATTTGTTATAAATGATTGCCTCACCCCGATTTCGAGCCTGGACCACCCGATTATGAGTCGGCGGGTGTGTGGTGTTTGTGGGCAGTAAGTTGAAGAAAGGTATCGGGTTTTTCTGGTGAGGTAGGGCAGGGGAACCAGGACCGAGCTTATACCGAGCTTGGTTGTTGGTGATATCGAAACGGTTTGCGGTAAGTTGAAGAGGGGTAAGGGGTTTTTGAAACCGAACTTCGAGCCTTTGCCGAAACCTCAAGAAGGTAGCGCTCGTAGCCTGTATGAGCAAGCAGTTAACTATCATGAACACCATGATGAAGAGCGGCACCGACTGGAGCGAAAAACTTGCTTAAAGCCTTGACCGGGCAGCATAGTCACTTGGCAAAACCCCATTTTGACATCGTTGAAGATCACAACTAGTCTCTAAGTGTTGGTTTCTATAATGATTAACCTACCAGAAAAGGAGGACGACTCATGCCCGACCAGTGGATGATTCGAAGTAATGCATTTGGCAACTGTAATTGTGCGACCAATTGCGGATGCCAGTTCAACCTGCCCTCTACCCATGGTTTTTGCCAGTTTGTCGAGGGCGGACATATTGAAGATGGATATTTCAACGATACACCCCTGGGTGGTTTGAACTGGGCATTCATGATGATCTGGCCTGGTGAAATAGCCGAAGGCAATGGCAAACAATTGGTGGTCATTGATGAACGGGCCAATTCAGATCAACGCAAAGCATTAAGCAAAATTGTGCGGGGCGAGGCCGGTGAGCCAGGCTCCAATCACTTTTCGGTGTTTGGTAGCACCTGCAGTGAAAAACTGGATACGCTTTACCTACCTATTGAATATGAAATAAATATTGAGGCCCGTACCGCACGAATGCATATACCCGATTTTGTTGACGCGACAGGTTCACCTTTAATCAACGATTTCAATGGCGAAGAGTTTCACATAGCGCTCGCCAGAACTGCAGGTAGTTTTGAGTTTACCTATGCAGAACTCGGGCAGGGAACCTCGACTGTCACGGGACCCCTGGCCATGAATCTCAGTAGTAGTTATGCACAGTTCAATACACTGCACTACAATCAGGATGGCCTGACAAGGTCTGGGTGAGAAAACTGATTTCAACGCCACTAAAACAGTGGGATCAATACCTGATCATTGCTTCGCTGGTGGCGCTGGCGTGGGTTTATCTGCTTATGTTGAACAACAATATGCAAGATATGTCCAACATGGTACCGAGTATTCACCCATGGACACCAGCCGAATTTGTCATGATGTTCCTGATGTGGGCGATCATGATGTTTGCAATGATGGTTCCTTCAGCCATGCGAGCGATATTAATTTTTGCTCGCATCGGTCCCTCAGCGGGTCAAGAGCACCTGGTGGTCACGCCGGCTTTTGTCTTCACGCTGGGCTATATTGTAATCTGGACCTTGTTTAGCGTTATGGCGACTGTTTTACAATGGGCTTTGGAAATGGCAGTTTTGCTGTCACCGATGATGGTGGTAACCAGCGGCAGCCTCGGTGCGGCCCTTCTGATTGCTGCCGGGCTCTATCAACTCACGCCGCTGAAGGATGCCTGCCTCAAACACTGCCAGTCGCCTGCCATGTTCATGGCGACCCACTATAGAAAAGGCCTGCGAGGTGCATTCCAGCTCGGCTTGACCCACGGTGCGTTTTGCCTGGGCTGTTGTTGGCTTTTGATGGGTTTGTTGTTTGTCGGCGGTGTAATGAACCTAATATGGATATTGGCGATCAGTCTGTTTGTATTAACTGAAAAGTTGTTGCCGCCAAAGATTCACAGTAGGTCGGTTACGAGCTTCTTTATGATTGCGCTGGGCTCGGTATATCTGGTACTGCTACCAATGCAATGAACCATCCCCACCCTCGCTGCTAGCGCGGCAGGGATCTTCAGACTAGGCTCTAGACTGACGGACCTCAACCTTGGATGGGAGATCGACATGACTATAAGCATGCTGGGCATTGATATTGCCAAGAATTCTATTCGACAGGTTGCATCACAAGTGCCTGCCTATGTGCGCGGGTGGGCAAAGTGATCCAAGGCATTACTCAGGCCAAAGCGATGCAGAGATAGCCAATCTGGAACATCTCGGTTACCAGTCGTTATTTGAGCGGGAAGGGTAGGTCGGGCCCTTATTGAATTTTCCAAAAATTCACGGGCGGATATATTGCAGGATGTAGAAAAAGTATGGGGTATACCCCCGGGGTAAAAGCTCCAGTTATACCCGACGTAGTTGACGAGGTCGACGCCGGTGATGTGGTGGAGGGGGTTGGGATAGATAGTTGGCGTCGGGTGTGTCGGGTTGTTTTGGGGTTTTGATACCTGTGAATGAGCATCTACAGCTTCAGAAGGAGGTTTTCAGTGGTGATGGTTTTTCTGCCATCAGGTCGAAGCAGCTTTGCGATGGAGGTGAGCAGGTGAAAAAGTAGGGAAAAGACTTCTTTCATGCCCGCCGAGTGTAATATGGGTCGATGGAGGCAGCAAAAGCTAACCCTTTGATACTATTGCTGAATTATCAATTCGCCAGGGACACCTACGATGCGCTTCGACCGGCGATGCCTGCAGCGTCGGCGCCCAATGCGTTCGCGAGGCGTACCATCTCGCACAGGGCGTGGTTGATGGCGCGCATGATCTCCGGGCGCTCGGTCATCAACGCGTAGAAGTCGTCCTGGGCGAGACGGAACAGGTGCGTCCTGTCGACGGCGGAGACGCTGGCAGATCGCGGCTCCGAATCGAGGAGTGACAGCTCGCCGAAGAACTGGCCATCCGACAGGTCTCGGAAGACCCGGTCGCCGTCGTGCACGCGCACCCGTCCTGATGCGACGACGTAGAGGGAGTCGTCGAGCTCTCCCTTCTCGATGACGCTCTCGTCTGGCGCAGCCCAGCGTTCGGTGAGCAACGTTGCTACGTTGACGAGCACTTCGTGAGGAATCGCCTTGAAGATGCTCACGTTTCTGAGGGTCGCAACCTTGTCGATCGTGGAGTATCGCTCGGGAATTGTCGCAGCCTTTGCCTCGCTGGTCTTCGTGGCACCTGCGAGGGCGGCAGCCGCGGACTCCGCGACTAAAGGATCGGGATCGGCAGCGGCGCGGGTCAATGTCGGGATTGCAGTCTCTGCTGAGGGATCGATGGCCCGGAGCGCGCAGGCGCGAAGCCAGGGGCTGACCCAGCTGTAGCGGCCCAGCGCGAGCTCCACTAGCCGCTCTTGCCACAGAACCGGGTCGCCAGCGCCGGATGCATCTCCGGCTAGGGCGAAAAGCGGCGACAGGAGCTCGCGATGTTCGGCCGTCAATGCGACCTCGAGGGCAGCGAAGGACTGTGTGCGCCAGTCCGCCTGGCCGCTGTTCATCGGCAGTCGCGCCTTCGCCAGGACCTGGCGCGAATAGGAGAGGGAGTCGAGTAGGGTTAATGCCCGGCGGCAGCAGCCCTCGCGGAGGTAGTCGAGCGCCGCTGGTAGTAGCTCGTCAAAGCCGCTTGAGTCGAGGTCGGACGCCGCCGCCAGCATCTCCGCACCCTCGCGCCCGACCTCGCGCAGCCTCGCCTCAGCGAGGTCTTCGCTATGCTGCTCCTCCATGTGGTATTCGGTCAGGACCGGCCCGACCACTCCCTGGTCCGTGTTGCGCGCGACTGCGTACATGTGATAGAGGACCTGGACGCTCCGTGAGGTCATCACACGCTCCAGCCGGCGCGCCTCCTCCAGCCGCGCCTCCGGTTCGCAATCGAACAACGCAGCGAAGCTCCCGGCGCCGGTGA
>Ga0209987_10001823_pt1 | contig 11677 bp, 21 predicted proteins | sample N074metaG_FD_182134 | JGI IMG/M metagenome (GOLD analysis project Ga0209987, IMG submission 182134) | Deep subsurface microbial communities from Kermadec Trench to uncover new lineages of life (NeLLi) - N074 metaG (SPAdes) (version 2) | ecosystem: Environmental > Aquatic > Marine > Ocean trench... | reverse complement strand
GCACCACCCGAGAACAAATTGAACAGTGCCAGCATATTACCGGCCTGTTGATCGAAGAAGGACGCCAATGCGGCCGGATCAACTCCCGGAACCGGAATAAACGTGCCCGCACGAAAAACAATAAGAGCGCCCACCAGAAACGCAATACGTTTCCTGAGTTCGCCCATCTTGCTCGCAGCTTTCGCTACGTCTGCCGGATTTTTATTTGGCTTCTTGGCCATTTACGGTTCCTGGATATACCTGTCTTTATTCTTCAATGCTGCCGCCAGCTGCTTCAATCGCAGCTCGCGCGCCCTTGGTGACCGCCAAACCCTTGAGTTTCACAGCCTTGTCGATCTTGCCTGACAAAATGACTTTCACCTTGCTGACTTTGGCCGGCACGAGATGATCTTTTTTCAGGGCTTCGATATCAACTACATCCGCGTTCGCTAACGCAAGCTCATGCAAGCGAAGTTCCGCTGAATTCGCAGCCATTCGCGAATTAAAACCAACCTTCGGCAAACGACGCTGCAACGGCATCTGGCCGCCCTCAAAACCCACCTTGTGGTAGCCACCGGATCGGGCATGCTGACCTTTCTGACCGCGACCACAGGTTTTCCCCTGGCCAGCAGAGTGTCCACGCCCGCGTCGTTTAGCCACTTTTTTGGAGCCCTTGCTCGGCGATAATGTATTCAGACGCATGTCAAACTTCCTCAACCGAAACCATGTACGACACTCTATTGATCATGCCGCGATTTTCCGGTGTGTCTTTTACCGTTACGGTCTGGCGAATTTTTCTCAGCCCCAGACCCGCAACACAGGCGCGGTGGCTCTTAAGCCGACCAAATCGGCTCTTCAAGAGCGTTACTTTCAACTGTTTCTGTGTTGCCATCTTTCTAGTCTCTCAAAAATTCCTGCCTCATCAGGCCAGGATTTCCTTAATCTTCTTGCCGCGTTTCGCTGCAATCTGGCGCGGTGAGTGTATCTGCTCAAGCGCCGATACAGTCGCGCGTACAACGTTAATCGGATTGCGTGAGCCGTAACTCTTGGCCAGAACATTTCGCACACCAGCACATTCAAAGACAGCACGCATTGCTCCTCCGGCGATAATGCCGGTACCTTCAGAAGCTGGTTGCATGTACACATAGGTCGCGCCGTGGCGGCCTTTTTTCGCGTACTGCAGCGTATCGTTCGTCAAATGAATTTTGATCATGTTCTTTCGCGCCGCCATCATCGCTTTCTGGATGGCAATCGGTACCTCGCGCGCCTTGCCATACCCGAAACCAACACGGCCATTGCCGTCACCCACAACGGTCAGCGCTGTGAATCCGAACTGTCGGCCACCTTTTACAACCTTGGCAACACGATTGACCGTAACTAACTTTTCAATAAAGTCATCGGTACTCGGTGCTCGTTCAATTCTTGCCATAACTTGATCCTGGTCACCCAACTAGGGGCTACTTAGAGTTCCCTAGATTAAAATTTCAAACCCGCTTCACGAGCAGCTTCGGCCAATGCCATAATGCGCCCGTGATAACGAAATCCTGATCGATCAAATGCAACCGTATCAATACCGGCTGCTTTTGCCTTCTCAGCAATTCTTGCGCCGACAATAGCGGCGGCTGCGATATTTCCCGTGCTCTTCGTACCCTTGCGCACATCCTTCTCAACTGTCGATGCGGCCGCCACAACGGTGCCCCCATCTGCCGCAATGATTTGCGCATAGATATGGCGGGGCGTGCGGTGAACGCTAAGGCGATTCACCGCGAGCTGTGAAATCTTTGCACGCGTTTTTCTGGCGCGCCGCAAGCGATTTTGTTTTTTGTTCAATTTCATAACTGTCTCAAATATATGTAACGCGGCACGCGCGGGTTTACTTCTTCTTCGCTTCCTTCATCACAACGTGCTCACCGGCATAACGAACGCCCTTGCCTTTGTAAGGCTCCGGCGGACGATAACGGCGAATATCGGCTGCAGCCGCGCCCACCTTCTGTTTGTCTATTCCTGTCACTACCACTTCGGTCTGACTGGGCGTTTCGACCGTAATGCCTTCGGGTACATCAAAGACAACCGGATGCGAAAAGCCGAGCTGCAAATTGAGCTTCTTGCCCTGTAATTGCGCACGATAACCAACGCCGACCAGTTCGAGCTTCTTCACGAATCCCTCTGACACACCCTGCACCATATTCGCGAGCAGGGCTCGTGTAGTGCCGGCCATGGCAACCGAAAATCGCGAACCTGAACGCGGATTGACCTTCACCTCATTTTCAACCTGCTCTAATTCAATTTCTGAATTCAATTCCAGGGACAGCGAACCCTTCGGTCCTTTTACGGTAGCCGTGGTTCCGCTAACGTTAAACTCAACGCCCTTGATAATCTCGACAGGATACTTTGCAACTCTGGACATAATCGTGTCTCTTTCGGAAGGTATTCAGCGCGTCAGGAAACGACGCACAGAACCTCACCACCAATTCCTTGTTCTCTGGCTTGCCTGTCACTCATGACGCCCGCAGACGTTGAAACGATGGCAACACCCAGACCGCCCAATACTTTGGGTATCTCTTCATTCCCGCGATAAACACGCAGGCCGGGTCTGCTCACTCGCTGAATCGTCTCGATCACCGGTGAGCCTTCGAAATATTTCAACTCGACAGTAAGTTCACTCTTGACGCCTGCATCCTTGGTCGAATACCCGGTAATGTAGCCTTCGTCTTGCAAAACCTTGGCCAGCGCAACTTTGGCGCTGGAAGACGGCATCGAAACACTTACTTTGCTGGCTCGCTGGCCATTTCGGATTCGCGTCAGCATGTCAGCGATTGGATCACTCATAGTCATAATTCTTCTCCGCCTACCAGCTTGCCTTCGTCAGCCCTGGAATTTCGCCATTCATCGCGGCTTCCCGAAGCTTGTTGCGGCCAAGGCCGAATTTTCGATACACACCGCGTGGACGGCCCGTAATCGCACAACGACTTCTTTGCCGAGATGGGCTCGAATCACGTGGCAATGAATTAAGTTTTTCCTGTGCAACAGCACGGTCTTCATCGCTCGTATTGATATTGTGAATGATATCTTTCAGTGCGGTCCGCTTCACAGCGTACTTTTTCACCAATTTCGCGCGCTTTTTTTCGCGCTGAATCATCGATGTCTTAGCCATATTTCTGTTCTCTATTTCTTGAAAGGAAAGTTGAACGCTTCAAGAAGCGCTCGACCTTCGTCTGCGTTGCGCGCCGTTGTGGAAATGGTGATGTCCATCCCGCGGATCGCATCAATTTGGTCGTAGTCAATTTCCGCAAAAATAATCTGTTCGGAAACGCCCATGCTGTAATTGCCCTGTCGGTCAAACGATTTTCCGTTAAGACCGCGAAAGTCACGAATTCGAGGAATTGCAATACTGATAAGGCGATCCAGAAATTCGTACATACGTTCGCGACGCAACGTAACCTTGCAGCCAATCGGATACCCGTCACGAATCTTGAATCCAGCAACCGATTTCCGCGCAAGCGTCTTGACCGGCTTCTGCCCCGCGATCTTTTGCATGTCAGAGACAGCGTGCGCCAAAATCTTCTTATCGGCCACGGCCTCGCCTACGCCCATGTTCAACGTGATCTTCGTGATTCGCGGCACCTGCATTTTATTCTTCAGGCCCAATGTTTCCTGAATCTGCCCGCACAATTCGTCGCGATATTTTTCCTTCAATCTAGCCATTTCTTAACCTTAACTTTGTCTGTGTTGCCTGATATTAATTCGTCCGATGTCTGGCAACACCCAAAAATCCTCTTACCGATTACAGGTCAACTGCTTCGCCGGTTGACCTGAAAATTCGCTCTTTTACGCCGCCGTCCGTCGTGCGAAAACCAATACGGTCTCCCCTCTTGGTCTTCGGGTTAAAAACCTGCAAGTTCGATATATCAACAGGCATCGCTTTATTGACGATTCCACCTTCGACTCCCGCATTCGGGTTCGGCTTGGTGTGCTTCTTCGCAATGTTGATGCCTTCGACCAGGACTCGTTCATCATCAAAAATCTTCAGAACAGTGCCACGACGGCCCTTGTCCTTGCCGGTGGTGACTATCACTTCATCGCCTTGCTTCATCTTGTTCATTCGTTACAACCGCTCTGCCTGGCGCCTAAAGTACTTCGGGCGCCAATGAAATAATTTTCATGAATTGATTTGTTCTCAACTCACGGGTTACCGGGCCGAAAATTCGGGTTCCGATGGGCTCGAGTCTCGCATTCAGCAACACCGCAGCGTTTCCGTCGAAGCGAATCAGTGATCCATCTTTGCGACGAACACCCTTGCGGGTACGAACGACAACGGCATTGTAGATCTCGCCTTTCTTGACCTTGCCACGTGGAATAGCATCTTTGACACTAATCTTGATCACGTCACCTATGGCAGCGTAGCGACGCTTGGAACCGCCGAGCACCTTAATGCACTGCACGCGTCTCGCGCCTGAATTATCGGCCACATCAAGCACTGTCTGCATTTGAATCATGGTTCTATTCCGTCAATCTAATTCGATTCGTTAATTCTGTATGAAAGTCTGTCGCTTACCGCTCAGCGGCACGCTCAATAACGTTCACCACCTGCCAGGACTTGTTTTTCGATATCGGCCGGCATTCACTGATCGCGACGCGATCACCCTCTTTGCAATCGTTGTTCGCGTCATGCGCCATAACCTTTGACGTACGACGAATGTATTTGCCGTACACCGGGTGCTTGATCAGCCGTTCGATGGCAACCGATACAGTCTTGTCCATCTTGTTGCTGATAACCCGTCCAACAACGGTGCGCTGTGCCTTTGCTGCAGTCGCTTTGATTTCTTCGCTCATTTACCTGCTTCCTGTCGCCCTAGCTCGCTGATGACGGTTTTTACTCGCGCGATATTCTTGCGCACACGTCCATGCTCGCTGTTTCTGGTCAATTCTCCGGTCGCCTCTTGCATACGGAGATTGAATTGTTCGCGGCGCAACGCCATCAACTCATCATCAAGCTCTTGCCTGGACTTGGTTCGCAATTCAGTGGCATTCATCACATCACCTGCCGTGTAACAAACATGGTCGAAAACGGAAGTTTGGCCGCGGCCAGGCGGAACGCCTCCCGCGCAATTTCTTCTGTTACACCTTCCATCTCATACAACATACGGCCAGGTTGAACCTGGCATACCCAGTACTCGACGTTGCCCTTACCCTTACCCTGACGTACTTCCAAAGGTTTTTTCGAAATTGGTTTGTCGGGAAACACTCTGATCCAGATTTTCCCGCCACGCTTGATGTAACGCGTCATTGCACGACGTGCCGCCTCGATCTGGCGTGCCGTCAATCGCCCGCGCCCGGTCGCTTTCAGACCAAACTCTCCGAATGACACGGAACTGCCACGATGAGCCAGACCGCGATTGCGGCCTTTCATCTGCTTCCGAAACTTTGTTCTCTTTGGCTGTAACATCTCTCTTGTCCTTTAACGTGCGCCGGTCGCCGTATCCTTGGATTCAGCTGCTGCCACGTCGGGCCTGTCATAGATCTCGCCCTTAAATATCCAAACTTTCACGCCGATGATGCCGTACGTCGTTTTCGCCTCGGCAAGACCGTAGTCAATATCTGCGCGAAATGTGTGCAATGGAACGCGACCTTCGTGATACCACTCGGATCGAGCGATTTCCGCACCATTCAGTCGGCCACCAACCTTAACTTTGATGCCTTCCGCACCCACACGCATCGTATTGGTAACAGCACGCTTCATCGCACGACGAAACATCACCCGACGTTCCAGTTGCTGGGCAATGCCTTCAGCGACAAGCAGGGCATCCAGTTCAGGCTTGCGCACCTCGGAAATATTTATGCGTACGTCACCGATCGGCATACCAATCTTATTGGCGACGCCTGCGCGCAGCTTTTCAATGTCTTCGCCCTTCTTGCCAATAACGATACCCGGTCGAGCCGTATGAATCGTGATGTTGGCCTTCTTGGCCTGGCGCTCGATGTTAATGCGGCTCACTGACGCATCTTTCAACTTTTTCTTGATGTAAGAGCGCACTTCGTAATCGGAACGAATGTATTCCGGAAACGTCCGCGAGTCGGCATACCATGTGGATGACCAATCCTTAACGATGCCTAAGCGAATTCCTATTGGATGTACTTTCTGACCCATAAATTTCTCTTTACTCGTCGCCGACTTGAACTGTGATGTGACTGTTTCGCTTAATAATTTTTGTACCCCGGCCCTTGGCCCGCGCACGAAAGCGACCCAATGTCGGTGCTTCGTTCACTTCTATCGCTGAAATCTTTAGCTCGTCGATATCTGCACCGTGATTATGCTCAGCGTTAGCGATAGCTGACTCGAGCACTTTCTTCACGATTCTTGCACTCTTCTTCGGCGTAAAGCTGAGAGTCTTGAGCGCTTCATCGACGCTCTTGCCACGAATTTCATCCGCCATCAGGCGAACCTTCTGCGGCGAAATTCGTGCGTGTCTTAGTTTTGCTGCAACCTGCATGACGACTCCCTGAACGTTAGGTTTTCCGGTTTCCGGAATGACCTCTGAAGGTGCGGGTTACCGCAAATTCGCCTAACTTCTGGCCTACCATGTTTTCTGAAATCAGGACGGGCACGTGTTGCCGGCCATTGTGAACGGCAATCGTCAGTCCAACCATGTTGGGCAATACCATAGATCGACGCGACCATGTCTTGATGGGTCGTCGATCATTTTTTGCGGCCGCCTCTGCAACTTTCTTGGCCAGATGCGAGTCGACAAACGGTCCTTTCCTAACTGAACGTGGCACTACCAGTTCCTCTTATTAAAAACATCGCTACTCTTCAATTTCGATAAAAGAGCGCGACTACGTTATCTACCTGCGCTTTTTGCGACGGCGGACGATCATGCCGTCCGTGCGTTTGTTTGAGCGCGTCTTGTATCCCTTGGTTGGTGTGCCCCAGGGACTAACCGGGTGGCGACCACCTGATGTTCGGCCTTCGCCACCACCGTGCGGGTGATCAACCGGGTTCATCGCGACACCACGAACGGTCGGGCGAACACCTCTCCAACGCTTAGCACCGGCTTTGCCGAGTTTGCGAAGGTTGTGCTCCCCGTGCCCTACTTCACCAACAGTGGCACGACAATTTGTATGAATCTTGCGCGTTTCACCGGACCGTAAGCGAATCGTTACGTACGCGCCTTCCCTTGCTGCCAACTGGGCCGATCCACCTGCAGATCGAACGAGTTGACCACCCTTGCCGGGCTTCATCTCAATATTGTGGATCAATGTACCGACCGGAATGCTTCTCAGCGGCAGTGCATTGCCCGACTTGATCGCAACATCGTCGCCACTCATGATCGGCGCTCCGGCAGCAATTCCCTTCGGTGCCAGAATGTAGCGACGCTCGCCATCTGAATATTTAACCAGCGCCAGATGCGCACTTCGGTTCGGGTCGTACTCAAGGCGTTCAACAACGCCTGGAACACCATCTTTGTCGCGTTTGAAATCGACCAGGCGATAGTGCTGCTTGTGACCACCACCCTTATGGCGAACAGTGATGCGACCGTTGTTGTTACGACCACCAGTCTTCGATTTCTTCTCGAGCAGCGCGCTGAACGGCTTGCCCTTGTGCAATCCCGGCGTCTTTACTGCAACCTGGAATCGGCGGCCCGCGGAAGTCGGTTTGGATTTGTGTATTGACATATTCTCTTACCGTATTCTCTGGACGTTAATCATTGCCGAGGAAATCAATTCGGTTATCGGCGGCAAGCGTCACGTAAGCTTTCTTCCAATTGACGCGACGCCCTTTGGTCTGCCCGTGACGCTTCACTTTGCCGCGACAATTGACCACCGTGACATCTTCAACTTTGACCTCGAAAAGCATCTCAACTGCCTGTCGAATTTCTGCTTTGTTTGCATCGGTGCGTACTTTGAAAACAATCTGATTGCTTTCTTCCGCCACAATCGTGCTTTTTTCCGACATGTGCGGCCCATAAAGAACCGTCATCAGTCGCTCCTGGCGCGCCGCAATGCTCATGAGAGACGCTCCTCAATCAGCTTTAGCGCCGGCAAGGTGATCAGCACTTTTTCAAACCGCATCAGCACAACAGGGTCAATCGAACCTGCGTCGCATATGCCAACATTGGGCAAATTGCGCGCTGACAAAAATACTTTTTCATCAAATGCTTCATTGACGATCAAAACGTTGTCAACGTCATTTGCTTTCAGCAAGGCAACCATTTCTTTTGTCTTTGGCGCCTTCAAAGTAATCGACTCCGTAACAACCAGCCGATCCTGGCGAATGAGCTCCGAAAACAATGATCTCATCGCCGCGCGGTACATCTTGCGGTTGACCTTTTGGCTGTGATTGCGCGGGCTTGCCGCAAAAGTACGTCCGCCACCAACCCAAATCGGGCTGCGAATCGTTCCTGCACGTGCTCGCCCGGTACCTTTCTGGCGCCATGGTTTTGCACCGCCACCGCGAACCTGCGAGCGAGTTTTCTGGGCTTTCGTTCCAGCACGTCCACCCGCTAAAAATGCTGTGACAACCTGGTGAATCAACGATTCATTAAAGTCGACACCAAATGCACTGTCAGCCACATCAACCGAACCGGCACCCTGCATTTTCAATTTCATGACGCCGCTCCTTTGTTAAGGAACTTCACCGCTGGTTGAACAATTACCCGGCCACCCGCATGTCCTGGAACAGCACCCTTGATAAGGAGCAGATTACGTTCTTCGTCTACACGAACCACTTCGAGATTCTGTACCGTACGACGAACGGTACCCATGTGGCCCGCCATCTTCTTGCCTTTGAAAACCCGACCCGGCGTCTGGTTCTGACCGATGGATCCCGGTGCACGATGCGCCAGTGAGTTGCCATGGGTTGCATCTTGCATCTGAAAATTATGCCGTTTGATAACGCCGGCAAATCCTTTGCCGATTGTCGTGCCAATGACATCAACTTTCTGGCCCACCTTGAAAATATCGACCTTCAATGCGTCACCCAGCGAATACTCTCCCTTGTCGTGATCGTCAAGGCGGAATTCCGTCATTAGGTCGCCAGCTTCAACCTTTGCTGCTGCGAAGTGGCCGGCCTTGGGTTTGGACACGTGGGACGCTTTCTTGCTGCCAGAAGAAACCTGCAGCGCACGATAACCGTCGTTTTCCACGGTCTTAACCTGTGTAATCAGGTTCGGCTGAGCATCAATCACAGTAACCGGAATCGAAACTCCGTCTTCTGTGAAGATACGTGTCATGCCGCACTTACGGCCAACAAGACCCATTGTCATCTCTAAAACCTCTCATCGACTTCGATTGGTCGATGCTCAAAAATTCGGTTCGTTACGTATATCCATATTCTTCACTTCGACTTCGATTGGCCGAAGCTGCTTTTTCGCGGAAAACGGGGTACAAAACCCCCAAACACACGAAAGGGCCAGCCACCACCTGAAACACGTAATTTGTGTTCTGGTGCTTTGGAGCTGACCCCAATCCGGATAATTCCGGTTGTCCGGGATTTGCCGAGTACGCCTTCGGTTTCCTGGCGACCAAACACTAAACGCCACAGAGCGTCGCTTTGTGACGTTTTCTCGGATCCTGGCCGACTCCCGGTCCGGCCAAGTCCTGTCGAGCCCGCTATTATAGCGCCCGATTTCTGCCCCGCAAGCTTAATTGAGCGGTTTATGGGCTTTTTTTCGGTCTTTTCGCGCATTCGCCCGAAAACACCCTAAATCAGGGTATCTCTGTTGCCCGTTCTTGCTAAAAAACACCCTGGATCGGTCTAATCTGAACGGCCAATCCGCCCACTGCGACAGACCATGGCGCCAAAAGACGGTGCCGATTGATCTTTAGTAATTTCTCAATAAAAACGAGCTAATTCAGCTTAATTTGAACGTCGACGCCCGCTGGCAGCTGCAGCTTCATCAACGCATCAACCGTCTTGTCTGTCGGATCGATGATATCCATCAAGCGCTTGTGGGTGCGAATTTCGTACTGATCGCGCGCGTCCTTGTTAACGTGCGGCGAAATCAGGATCGTGAAACGCTCTATTTTCATCGGCAATGGAATAGGACCTTTTACGGTCGCTCCGGTACGCTTCGCTGTCTCCACAATTTCGCGAGCAGAATTGTCGATCAACCGATGGTCGAATGCCTTCAAACGGATTCTTATGTTTTGATTTGTTGCCATGCCAATAAATACCAATAATTAAATGAATATCACGATGAAGAAAATCGTAGTCATCGCCTGTAATTAAAAAAGCCGCTCAACCGGATTCGCAACACGCAGCGCTCACCCAAATTCGTGACTTCCACTCCCGCCGAGCAATAACCCACCCGACGCCAACCATCATCACGATGACCAAATGAATAGTCATCGCCTGTAACCAACAGGAAAGCCAAGTTCGATTCGCAACACGCAGTGCCAACCCAATTCCTGACTTCCACTCCCGCCAAACAAAACAAACACCGTCTGGCACCAAACCCTACCCACGCTGACCAAATAAACAGTCACCGCCTGTAACTAAACCTTCAATCAAGCAATGATCTTCGCCACAACCCCGGCTCCAACCGTTCGACCACCCTCTCGAATGGCGAACCGAAGACCGTCTTCCATCGCAATCGGCGCAATCAGCTCAACTTTCATCTGTACATTGTCGCCCGGCATCACCATCTCGGTGCCCTCCGGCAACTCGCATGCGCCCGTTACATCCGTCGTTCGAAAGTAAAACTGCGGACGATATCCCTTGAAAAACGGCGTATGTCGACCACCCTCGTCCTTCGTCAGAATGTAAACCTCAGCCTCAAACTTCGTGTGCGGCGTGATCGACCCCGGCTTCGCCAGTACCTGACCACGCTCCACCTCTTCGCGCTTCGTACCACGCAGCAATACGCCTACGTTGTCGCCCGCCAGGCCTTCGTCCAGCAACTTCCTGAACATCTCAACACCCGTACACGTGCTCTTCGTGGTCTCCTTGATGCCCACAATCTCGATCTCGTCACCCACCTTCACGACGCCACGATCTATTCGACCCGTAACCACCGTGCCGCGACCCGAAATCGAGAATACGTCCTCAACCGGCATCAGGAAGTCTCCGTCTATCGCGCGCTCCGGAATCGGAATGTAGCTGTCCATCTCCTCAACCAACTTCAGAATCGAGGGAACTCCTATGTCGGATTCATCACCCTCAAAGGCCTTCAGCGCCGATCCCGTTATGATCGGCGTGTCATCACCGGGAAATTCATACGTCGAGAGCAGATCTCGTACTTCCATCTCTACCAGTTCCAGCAGCTCTTCGTCGTCAACCTGGTCTGCCTTGTTCAGGTAAACCACGATGTACGGCACGCCAACCTGCCGTGCCAGCAAAATGTGCTCGCGCGTCTGCGGCATCGGCCCGTCCGCTGCGCTCACAACCAGGATCGCACCGTCCATCTGCGCCGCTCCCGTGATCATGTTCTTCACGTAATCAGCATGCCCCGGACAATCAACGTGCGCGTAGTGACGATTCGCACTCTCGTACTCTACGTGCGCCGTCGCAATCGTGATGCCCCGTTCCCGCTCTTCCGGTGCGTTGTCAATCTGGTCGTAGCCGAGTACCTCACCACCGTGCAACTCAGCCATTACCTTCGTCAACGCTGCCGTTAATGTCGTCTTGCCATGATCTACGTGACCAATCGTGCCTACATTTATGTGCGGCTTGGTGCGTTTAAATTTCTCTTTGGACATG
>Ga0209987_10001821_pt1 | contig 11685 bp, 9 predicted proteins | sample N074metaG_FD_182134 | JGI IMG/M metagenome (GOLD analysis project Ga0209987, IMG submission 182134) | Deep subsurface microbial communities from Kermadec Trench to uncover new lineages of life (NeLLi) - N074 metaG (SPAdes) (version 2) | ecosystem: Environmental > Aquatic > Marine > Ocean trench... | reverse complement strand
AGAAGTGGGTAAGAAGTGTGTTAACTGTCGGGCCTCTCCAGCAAGACACGGCGCGGGTTTTGCGCTGGATTCATGTGGCGCCAGTTCGCGGAGTTCGCGGATCCGCGCCAAGTGAAGTGAATGCGGGCGGCCGATTACGCGGCCTGTGACGGAGATGCGGTGATGATTCAGAGCGTTCCGCGACCAACCGATCCGGACCAGCAACCGCCGGCGGCGGAGCGGGAGCCGGACGCGACCACGGTGGCGCCCGAAGACGCGGCTGCTTTGGCGGCGGCACTGGAAACCGTGAGTCCGTCGGCCGGCGGCGCCACCGGTTCGAGCGACAGTGATGCTGGCATGGTGGAGATCCACCCGTCGCTGCCCAAGGTCAATCCCGATCTGGTGTTCGGCGCGACCATGGCGCTGTGGCGTCCGCCGCGCTTCACGCCACAGGAACTGCTCGACACGATCAACGAGATCCTCGACGGCACCGGCGCGATCGCCGATTTTGACCCGAAAATGAAGCACGCCGGCCGGGAGCAGAAGTTCAGCCTGCTGAAGCGCCGCCTGAAGGGACCGCCCAGCGCGATGCTGCGGGTCAATGGCCTCTACACGCTGGTCGGCGGCGGCGACAAACCGGCGTTTGTTGGCAAGGCGCTGAAGGAGCGGGTCAATCCGGCGCTGTGGAGCGAGGGCGTCCAGCGCCTGAGCCAGAGCCGCGGCCATGTGATGATCGCCGATGCCCACCCACCGGACCTGAACGATGCCGACCTGAACTACGACCGCGCGGTGGCGGTGACCGTGACCGCCGCGGCGGTGTCGCTGCTGACCGATCCGGCCGGCATCATCTGGCACCCGGCCGGGAACGCGACGCCGCCCGATGTGATCCCCGATTTCATCCAGTCGCTGGCCGATGGTCTGGCGCCGCTGCCGTTGTGGCTGCGCTGGCTGCTGGTTCCGCCGATCCATGGGCGCAATCCGGGCGCGGCGACGCGCGGCCTGCAGGCGTTGCTGGGGATGGAGCTGGAACTGGCGCCCAATGATTTCTCGCTGGAGAAGACCGTCGGCGACCTGTTCCAGATCGCCGCCGTGCATGTGCGAACCGGCAGGGCGCCGCCGGACGGGTCGCAGGTCGGCACCAAGGACAAGACCTGGTATCATGTCGTGCATCACGAGCATGGCGTCATCACCGGCACGCCGATCTTCCGCTTGACCCCGGTTTCGGACTATAGTGGCGACTAGGTGGGGGTGGAGACAGTCAGGGGCGTGACGGCCGTCGCCCTTCAGCCTGTATCGGTATCGGGCCGGTTCGCGCGGCGCACCAGCCGGTGAGTCCGGCAGAGCAATTTCGAGCCGAATGATTTCATTTGGCGAATCGGAAATTGCGCGAGACAAAGGGATAGAGCGCCCAGCCTGACTCCGTCAGGGTGGAAAACGCTCTAGGGAGGGCTTCCAATGGCAAGGTCAAGGGAGAAGGCGGGCCAGCAGCCGATCTACGGCGCCGCGGTTCCGCTGGCGAAGCCGGTCCGGCTGGATCGGGAAAAGGTGCACCAGGTGTTGCGCGCCGTGGCCGCCGAGGCCGGGGCCCGGGTCCGGATGATCGACGACGGGCCGGGCAAGCGCGGCATCCTGTCCAGGCTGCGCTCCAGATCTTCCGAAATCACCTGCGAGATCGCCGGGGTGCGGCTGATGATCCGCGCGGCGTCGCGGCCGCTGTGCAGCGCATCGACCATGCATTCCTTCATCAACCCCTCGATCTGGCGCGGCGGGCTGGGCGGCATGACCGGCCACCGGGCGCATCTGCTGATCGCCGAGGTCGAGGCCGGGGGCGGCGGCAACAGCCGCGACGCGATGTTCGACCGCGCCACCGCGGTCACTCTGGCTACCGCGGCAATCGCCAACATGGCCGAAGCCCAGGCCGAAGGGGTGATCTGGCTGCCGGCGCGCAATGCGGTGCCGATGGGCACCTTCGGCTCCGAGATGGAGCGTTTCATCGACGGTCAGGCGCCGCTGCAGTTCTGGTTGCGCTGGCAGATCCTGCCGCCGCCGGTGCAGGCGGAGTACGAGCTCGGCGAGCTTAGCGGCGAGGCGCTGCATCCCGGCGTGGCGACCGTGGGGCTGACCGCCTTCATCGGCGCCGAGATCGTCGCGCCGCCGTCGAACTGCGAGCGCGAAGTGATGCTGGACCATGTGTTCGCCCTGGCCAGCGCGGTGATCGACGAGAACGCCGAGTTGAAGGACGGGGCCGTCTATGGCAAGGCCGGGGGCATCCTGGTGCGCCTGAACATGCGCCAGTCCGGCCCCTACTCGAAGCGGCCCTATTGGGAGCTGCTGCCGCGCCCGGCGCCGGCCTCGAAGGGGGCACCGCTGTTCGATGCGGGGGATGGCCCGGTGAGCGACGGCGCGAGTGATGGCTCGGGCCCCCGGCCGGAGTCGCGCTTGCGGCTGGTGGTTCCCGGGCGCTGATTCCAGGTCTCGCCGAGCGGGTTGATGGGTTCACATCGGTGAACACCGGTATGATTCCGTCTTTCGGCCGCTGCCGGATTTCCTTCCGAACCGTGATGAACCGGGGGCTGCGTCGGGCCACCGGGAGACGTGATGCTTGCGGCAGATCAAGGCTTTGGGCATCGTGGCCTGCGAAAATGCATTGTCCAAGACGCATTGACCCAAGACGCATTGGCCGAAGACGAAATGGGGTTGCATCGCAGGGAGCAAGGGCATGAACGAGGCTCTGATCGCGGGCGGCGGGATCGCCGGGATGGCGGCGGCATTGGCCTTGGCGCGGGAAGGCTGGCGGGTGACGGTGTGCGAGGAATCGCCGGCCCCGGCCGAGGTTGGCGCCGGGCTGCAGATGAGCCCGAATGCCGCCCGGGTGCTGCGCTGGCTCGGGGTGCTCGATGCCGTGGCGGCGCAGGCGTTCCATCCCCGGGCGGCGGAGATGCGCGATGGGCGGTCCGGCGCCCGGATCTATCGCGCCGCACTGGGTGCGGCGGCCGAGGCGCGCTGGGGGGCGCCCTATCTGCATGTCCACCGGGCCGACCTGCTGGCGGCGCTGAGCGGTGCGGCGCGCGCGGCGGGGGCCGATATCCGTGGCGGCGCGCGGGTCGAGGGTTATGTGCTGCGCCCCGAAGGGCCGGCCCTGAAGCTGGCCGGGGGCGAGACCCTGACCGGCGACCTGGTGATCGGCGCCGACGGCATCCGCTCGGCCTTGCGGGCCCAGCTCAATGGCCCCGAAGAACCTGATTTCACCGGCCAGATCGCCTGGCGCGGTACCATCCCGGCCGAGCGGCTGCCGGGCGGGCTGGTGGCGCCCGACGCCACCGTCTGGGCCGGGCCGGGGCGTCACCTGGTGAGCTATTACCTGCGCGGCGGGGCTCTGGTGAATTTCGTCGCGGTCGAGGAGCGCGCGGAATGGACCGCCGAGGGCTGGTCGGCGCCGGGCGATCCGGACGAACTGCGCCGCATCTTCGCCGGCTGGCACGGGGATGTGACCAGGTTGCTCGATCAGGTCGAGGAGACCTTCCTCTGGGGTCTGTTCGGACGGCCGGAGCAGGTCCGCTGGGTCGACGGGCCGGTGGTGCTGATCGGCGACGCCGCCCATCCGATGCTGCCTTTCATGGCCCAGGGGGCGGCGATGGCGCTGGAGGATGTGGCGGGGCTGGTGCGCGAGCTGCAGGCCGGCGGCGATCTGCCGGACGCCTTGCTCGCGCACGAGGAGCGGCGCTGGTCAAGAGTCACGCGGGTGCAGCAGAGAAGCCTTGCCAACGGACAGTTTTTCCATAAACGATCCGGCATCGCCCGGCTGGGGAACTGGGGGCTGGTCGCGGCGGTCTCGCGCCTCGCCCCCGGCCTCGCGGCGGCGCAACTCGACTGGCTCTATGGCCATGACGCGACGGAGGGGCTCGGATGACCGCTTGGGCGGAAGGCATGACGACGACGCCGTTTTGGCACGAGGCGGCGCCGCCGGAGCAGCCCGACGGGGCCGAGGCCCCGGCCGAGGCGGAGGTGGTTATCGTCGGGGCCGGGTACACCGGGCTGTCAGCCGCATTGGCGCTGGCCGAGGCGGGCCGCGAGGCGGTGGTGCTGGAGGCCGGGCCGCCGGGGGCCGGGGCCTCGACCCGCAACGGCGGCATGTTCGGCTGGGGCCACCGGGCCGTCATCGCCACCTACGCCAAACGCTATGGCGAGGAGACGGCGACGGCGATGCTGCGCGAGGCGCCGATCGCGCTGGAGTTCACCCGCGGCCTGATCGAGCGGTTGCCGGGTGAGACCATGTACCGCCAGACCGGGCGCTTCCTGGGCGCCGGCTCGCCCCGGCATTTCGACCGGCTGGTGGACTGGGCACGGAGCGAGGCGCCGAGGCTGGGGATCGAGGCCCGGGTAGTGCCGAAATCCGAGCAGGGGGCGCATATCGCCACCGATCTCTATCAGGGCGGGCTCTATCTGCCCCAGCATGGCGCGCTGCATCCGGCGCTGTTCAACGCGGCGCTGCTGGCGGGTGCCCGGGAGGCCGGGGCAAGGGTGGTCGGCTTCTGTCCGGTGACGGCGGTCTCCGGCGCGCCGGGGGACTGGGTGATCCGGCACGGCCAAGGCACCACCAGGGCGCGCGAGATCGTCTATGCCGGCAATGGCTATACCGGCGGCGGCAAGGGGCCGTTCGGGCCGATGGCGCGCCGCCTGATGCCGATCCCCTCGACCATCATCGCCACCGAGAAGCTGGGCCGGAGCCGTGTCTCCAGCCTGTTCCCGCAGGGCAACATGATCGTCGAGACCCGCTCCTACCACTCCTATTTCCGGCCCGACCCCTGGGGCGAGCGGATCCTCTATGGCGGCCGCGCCTCGCTGGTCGAGATGGACGAGCGCGACAGCGCCCGGCGGCTGCGCGACTACATGCTGAGCGTGTTCCCGGAGCTTGGCGAGGTGCGGCTGACCCATTCCTGGAACGGTTTTGTCGCCTTCACCTTCGACGGCGCGCCGCATCTGGGACAGGTCGGCGGAGTCTGGCACGCCTGCGGCTATAACGGCTCCGGGGTGGCGATGGCGCCCTATCTGGGCTGGCGGCTGGCGCAGAAGATCCTTGGCACCGACCAGGGCGCGACCGGCTTCGACCCGGTGCCGTTCCGGGCCCAGCCGCTCTATGGCGGCAACCCGTGGTTCCTGCGCATCGTCGAGCTCTACTATCGCCTGAAGGACCGGGCCGAGGGGGTGCGGGCGGCCCGGCGGCGCTGATGCCGGGGGTCATACCGGATCGCGCAGACCCCAACCCACGTCATGCCCGGACTTGATCCGGGTATCCAGTCCTTAACTGATTGATCTAAAGACTGGATTGCCGGGTCAAGCCCGGCAATGACCAGGTTCTGGATGTGTCACGCTTCGCGCAACTTGGTATCACTCCGACCAGTCGAAGCTGATCCGGCGGTTCATCGCCCGCCCTTCATCGGTGGCGTTGCCGGCGACCGGGCGGGTCTCGCCATAACCGATCGCGGTCATCGCGCCGGCGCGAACGCCGCGGTCGATGAACTCGAGCAGCACCGCCATGGCGCGTTTGCGCGACAGGGCCATGTTGTCAGCGTCGTCGCCCATGTTGTCGGTATGGCCGCCGATCTCCAGCCTCAGGCCGCCGTCGTTCAGGCAGCGAATGGCAACGCCCGCCAGCCGGTCCAGCAGCGCCGCCGCCGACCGGTCGACCTGCGATTTGCCGATGACGAAGCTGACCTGGCCGCCGGCGAGCGCGGCACGGGTCTGGCTGGCGCAGGTCTCCGGCCTCGGCTCGAAGCCGAACTCCGGCAGCCAACGGCCACGGCGCAGCCGCTCGGTCCCGCCGGTGGCGAGGTCGCGGCGGGTATCGCCGTCGCGCGCCGGCAGTTCGCGCCCGGCCAGACTCACCTGCCAGTCCTCGCCGAGTTGCCGGCCAAGCCACGCGCCGAGCCTGCCGGCCTCGTATCCGGGCAACAGCGTGCCGTCGATCTCGACGGCGCCTTGCGCGATATGGCCGGTCGCGTCGACATAGAGGGCGAGCAGTTCGCCCAGCCCGGCAAGCGCCGTGCCCCAGGCGGCGGCATTGCCGCCACCGCCGCCGCCGGTGATGCCGCCGTTCTCTGCATCCCCCAGCAGCGAGAGCGCCTCGGGCGGGTCGAGCCCGGCCGGCAGGATGCCGCTGATCTCGACCCCAAAGGCGGTTTTCTTCAACGCGATCGCCGCCGGTGGCGGGGCTTCATCGAGCGCAATCTCGACCTCCCAGGCGGAGCCAAGCGCCAGCCGGATCGCGCCCCGGGTCTCCCCGGCGCTGAAACCGGGCCGGAGGATCCCGGTAATCCCGACCCGACGCCCGGCGATCCGGGCCTCGCCCGCGCTGAGGCGGGGGATGACGATGGTCAGGGCGTCGAGCACGCGCTCCCAGGCCTCGGGGTCGCCATTGCCGGCGCTGGTCACGCCACCGGAGAGGTCGATCTCGGGAATGCGCTTCTTCAGATGCTTGATAGGGAATTCGCGCGGCACCCGGCCGGTGGCACGGACGGCGCCGCTCGCGTCCACCACCACGACCAGCCCGGTCTCCGCCCCCGGCTCCGGGGCGGCTGGCGCCAGGGCGGGCCCGGCGATGACGGTCAGCCCCGCCAGACAGGCAACGATCAGGATCAGGCGCATCTGCTCCTCATGCTGCGAAGGTTCCGGCTGCGAAACCTCCCCCCCCTCGTTCGAGTGAACGCCTCGAACGTTTGATAGCAGGCTTCCCAGGCAATGCTGCAACGAAAACCGCTACGGGCGCCACCCCGTGGCTGCGGCGCGCGCAGTGCCGAACAGGTGTGATTTACCGGAAGTCGTGCTAATCTTCAAGATGAGCCCGCTGGCCCAGATGGCGGCCTGAAAAGAAAAAAGCCCAAGTGTCCTTCTTTCCGCCGCGGTTTTTTCGTAAGCCTGCCGAGGACCCAAACCGGAGTTGCCGATGCGCCGATTCCTGCCCGCCGCGATTGTTGCCGCCGGGATGTTGTCCGGGCTGCCCAGTGGCGGCGCCGTGGCCAGCGAGGTCGAGAACCTGCTGGCGTTGTGCTCGAACCCGGAGACACCGGCGCGGGATGCGCTGAGCGCTTGCCGCAGGGTGGCCGAGCGTGGCCGGCTGGATGCCCGGCGCCGGGCGCTGGTCTGGCTGAACGCCGGTATCGCTGCGCACACCCTGGGGCTCTACGCCGAGGCGGTCGAGGCCCATGGCGCCGCCATCGAGGCCGATCCGCGCCTGTCGACGGCGTTCGAGAACCGGGCGCTGGCCTATGCGAAGCTGAACCGGCTCAACCAGGCCCTGGCCGATTATGCCGCCGCGATCTCGCTGCGGCCGACCGATCCGGGCGCCTATCTGGGCCGGGGGATCCTGATGCTGAACCACGGCGCGCCGGAGCGCGCGCTGCCTGATTTCGGCAAGGCGATCGAGATGGATCCGTCCTTGACCACGGCGCGCTATAATCGCGGCCTGGCGTTTCTGCAACTTGGCCGAAACGAACTGGCCGAGGTGGATTTCTCCACCGTCATCGGGCGAAATCCACGCGATGCCGGGGCCTATCTGAACCGTGGCCGGGCGCGCGCGGCACAGGGCAAGGCGGGCGTGCGCAACGACTTCGACCGCGCCATCGCGCTGAAACCGGAATGGGCCGCGGCATGGTATATGCGGGGCCGGTTTTTCGACCGCGAGGGTGCTATCGACGAGGCCAACGCGGATTTCCTGCGCGCCTATCAACTGGGCCATTCCGACCCCTGGCTGATCGAGCGGATGCGCCGGATGTCCGGGCAGTAGGGGTTTTTTTGCGCCTAATCCAAAAGCCGCTTTGCGTCTTTTGGGCGCGCTCCACCGCCGGCGGCATTATGCGCCTGTTCCAAAAGCTGCGTCGCAACTTTTGGGCGCGCTCCACCTGCCCACCCCTCCTCCCCGCCCAACCACCGATTATGCCCCGGTACCATCGGTGGTTGGGCGGGGAGGAGGGGTGGGCAGGTGGAGCCGGAAATCCGCGCCAGCGGATTTCGTCACGGGCAAAGACTCCCGCCGGAAATCCGCACCAGCGGATTTTGTCACGGGCAAAGACTCCCGCCGGAAATCCGCGCCAGCGGATTTCGTCACGGGCAAAGACTCCCGCCGGAAATCCGCGAAGTCGGATTTCGTCACGGGCAATTAACTTGCAGAAGCTTCACCCGAACAGCCGGGGCAGGGTCAGGGCGATCGCCGGGAAGGCGATCAGGATCGCCAGCCGGATGATGTCGGTCAGCACGAAGGGCAGCACGCCGATCATCACGTCCTTCAGTTCCAGGTCGTCGACCGCACCCCGCACCACGAACAGGTTCATGCCGACCGGGGGGGAGATCAGCCCGGTCTCGACGATGACCACGGTGATCACCCCGAACCAGATCGGGTCGAAGCCGGCATCGACGACCAGCGGGAAGAAGATCGGCACGGTCAGCAGGATCATCGCCAGGCTTTCCATGAAACAGCCCAGCACCAGGTAGAACACCATGATCGCCAGCATGAGCTGCCACGGCGCCCAGCCGGCGTCGCGGATCATGTCGGCCATGGCGAACGAAATCTGACTGACCGACAGCAGGAAGCCGAACACCTCGGCGCCGATCAGGATGATGAAGATGGTGGCGGAGACCTGCACGGTTTCCTTCAGCGCGGCGATCAGGCCGGGCCAGCGCAGGCCGCGCCAGAGGGCGAACACCAGCGCCAGCGCCGCGCCCGCCCCGCCCGCCTCGGTGGGGGTGAAGAACCCGCCATAGAGCCCGCCCATGACCATGCCGAACAGCACCGCCACCGGCGCGAATCGCCGGAACGCGAGCCCGAGAGTGCCGGGATCGGCATCCGCATGTTCGTCCGAGGGCCGCCAGACCCGCGCCATCACGGTGACGCAGACGACATAGAGGGCGAAGGCCAGCAGCCCGGGCAGGAACCCGGCCAGGAACATGGTGCCGACCGATTGCTCGGTGATCAGCGCGTAAAGCAGGAGCGCGATCGAGGGCGGGATCATGATCCCGAGCGTGCCCCCGGCGGCCAGCGAGCCCGCCGCCAGCCGCGGGTCGTAGCCCTGCGCCCGCATCTCCGGATAGGCGACCCGGGTCATCGTCGAGGCGGTCGCCAGCGACGAGCCCGAGACCGCCGAGAACGCGGCGCAGGCGGCCACCCCGGCTACCGCCAGCCCGCCGTTCCAGCCCTGGGTGAAGCGGCGCGCGGCGAGGAACAGGTCGCGCGACAGCCCGGCGCGGCTGACCAGCGAGCCCATCAGCAGGAACAGCGGCACCAGGGTGAAGGAGTAGTTCGCCGCGGTCTCGAAGGCGCCGGTTTGGAGGACGTTCAGCGCCGGGCCGAGGCCGATGATGGCGGCGAAGCCGGAGAACCCGACCAGGATCATCGCGATCCCGACCGGGCAGCCCAGCGTCAGCAAAACCAGCAGCCCCGCGATGCCGAGAAATCCGATCTCCTGCGGGCTCATCCGCTCCCCCCGCGCCACCCGCTCTCGCCGCGCCCGCGCGGGCGCAGCGCGAGCCAGAGCCCGGTCAACGCCAGTGCCGCCGCCGCCAGCCCGGCGAAGCCGGTGAACAGCCAGAGCGGCAACTCGAGGTCCTGGGTCGTGTCGCCGCGGCCGACCTGCACCAGCGCCTCGTCGATCAGGAGCCAGCCGGCGGCGGCCCCGAAGGCCGCGATCACCAGCGCCCAGAGCCGGTCGAGCAGCCTGGCCAGCCCCGGCGGCAGGTGCTCGATCAGCAGGTCGACCCGCACCATCCCGACCTCGGCCGCGCGCGGCAGCGAGGCGAAGACCAGCACCATCAGAGAATAGCGGCTGAGTTCGATGGCACCGGGGATCATCAGGTTCACCACGTGCCCGGTGGCATCGAACAGGGCGCGGCCGACGACGTTGACCGCGACCACGCCGAACAGCACCGCCAGCGCGACCAGCGCGATGGCGTCACAGAGGCGCAGCAGCGGTTTCACCAGGGCGTCCATCACCGGCATTCCCATTCCAATGTCCCGGCCCCCCGATCGCGTCGGGGGCAGGCTTTGATCCGGGACCTCGACCCGCAGCGCACAGCGGCGCGAGACCCCGGCTCAAGGCCGGGGCATCGGGGAAAGAATGCGCCGTTTCGGGGCAAGAAAAAACACACCTAGCGGGTCCGACCCTACAGTTTTGCCTGGCACTCGGCGACGTAGCCCTGGACCTTCGCGTAGGTCTCGGTGCCCGGCAGGCCCTGGGCGTCGAGTTCGGCCAGATAGCCCTTGGTGGTGCGGTCGGCGGCGGCCTGCCATTGGGCCAGCTCCGAGCCCTCGATCTTGTGGAACTCGCCGGTGCCACGGCTCACTTCCAGGCCGATCACGTCGCCCTTGTCGAAGCCCTGTCCGGCGCGGATCGCCCAGATCATGCCGGTGTTGTCGTCGATCACCTGCTTCAGGTCGGCGGGCAGGTTTTCGTATTTTGCCTTGTTCATGGTCAGCACGAAGGCCAGCGAGTAGAAGCCGAACTCGGTGTGGTGGTCGGAGACCTCGTAGACCCGGAAGCCCTTCACCGCCTCCCAGGGCAGCATGTAGCCGTCGATGGTGCCGCGCTGCATCGATTCGTAGATGCGCGGGGCGGGCATGCCCACGGGCTCGGCGCCCAACTCCGCCAGCAGCTTGCCGATGACGGCGGTGGGGCGGCGGATTTTCAGGCCCTTGAGGTCGGCCAGCGTGGTCACCGCCTTGCCCCTGGTATGCAGGTGGCCCTGGCCATGGGTGTGGACGAAAAGGACGTGGGTCTCGTCGTACTCCTTGTCGAGCACGCCGGAGTCGTAGAGCTTCTGGAACGCGCAGGAGCCGACTTCCGCGGTCTTGAACAGACCGGGCAGCTCAACGATATGGCTCAGCGGGAAACGCCCGGCGGTGTAGCCCTGCACGGTCCAGGCGATATCGACGACGCCGTTCTTGGCGTTGTCATAGCCCGCCGGGGCCTTGCCCAGGGTCTGGGCGGGAAAGATGGTGACCTTGATCCGCCCGCCCGACTGTTCCTCGACCGCCTCGGCCCAGCCGGTGAAGAGCTCCTGATTCTGCCAGCTTCCCGCCGGCATGAAATGAGCGAAGTTCAAATTGACTTCCGCCGCAGTGGCAGGGGTGGCGGCGGCGGTGACGAGGGCGAGGGCGAGGCCGAGGGCGGCGGGCGCGAGTTTCATCTGTTTTCCCTGTCGTTATATTGCGGGGCCGAATGCGAACCGTTGAAGCACCCGGGCGGGCCGAAATCAAGCCGGGCTGCGACACCCTTTGACTGTTAAAACGGGTGCGCTTGCGCGAGGGAGGCGCTATTGACACCCGGGCCGCCAGTTCCCCCTTGTGCCTGGAGACCTTATCCGCCGATGCCGAACACCGACCCGCCCCTGCGCCTCGTCATCTTCGATGTCGACGGCACGCTGATCGACAGTCAGGATTTCATCCTGGCGGCGATGCGCCGCGCATTCGCCCTTGCGGAGCGGCCGGCGCCGTCGGATCAGGCGACGCTGGGGATCGTCGGGTTGTCGCTGCCCCAGGCGATGGAGGTGCTGGTGCCCGGTGTGCCGGGGGCCGAGCGCGACCGGCTGGTGCAGCTCTACAAGGACAGCTTCCGGTTCTTGCGCGAGGCCAGCGGCGGCGAGGCCGTGGCGCCGTTCTATCCCGGCGCGCGGGAGGCGCTGGAGCGGCTGGACGGCGCCGGTTATCTGCTGTCGATC
>Ga0209987_10001818_pt1 | contig 11689 bp, 8 predicted proteins | sample N074metaG_FD_182134 | JGI IMG/M metagenome (GOLD analysis project Ga0209987, IMG submission 182134) | Deep subsurface microbial communities from Kermadec Trench to uncover new lineages of life (NeLLi) - N074 metaG (SPAdes) (version 2) | ecosystem: Environmental > Aquatic > Marine > Ocean trench... | reverse complement strand
TTCGTATTCGCCGTTCGTCGGGAATCATCTGGCATCCTGTGTCGGCATGCAACTGCAAAAATCGTTTTAAATGAGCTTTTTATTCTCGACAGCTGAGCCAGCGTTTGCTCCAAAAGGCCGCGAATGCGTTTTTTGGGTTTCGCCCCGGCCCGTTCGGTCCCGCTCTTGAACGCATGGCGCTCGCGGCCGCGCCCCCGCCCAGCCACCGGCCTTGAACCAGTGCCATCGGAGGTTGGGCGGACCCGGGGGGCGGGCCGTGCCGGTTTATTTCACGATGATCTCGGGGCCCATGAAGTAGGTCGGCACGACGGTCGAGAGCCACGGGATGTAGGTGATCAGGATCAGGAAGACGAAGAGGATGCCGAGCCATGGCATGGCGGCCTTGACGACGCGCATCATCGACATCCCCGCCACGCCGGAGGTGACGAACAGGTTCAGCCCCACCGGCGGCGTGATCATGCCGATCTCCATGTTGACCACCATGATGATGCCGAGATGGATCGGATCGATGCCGAGCGAGATCGCGATCGGGAACACCAGCGGGGCGACGATGACGATCAGGCCCGAGGGCTCCATGAACTGACCGCCGATCAGCAGGATCACGTTGACGATGACCAGGAACATGATCGGCCCGAAACCGGCGCTGAGCATCGCGCCCGCGATCTGCTGCGGGATCTGCTCCTCGGTCAGCACATGCTTCAGGATCAGCGCGTTGGCGATGATGAACATCAGCATCACGGTCAGCTTGCCGGCCTCGAACAGCGTCTGCCGGGTGTCGGCGTGGAACCAGGCGGTCACCAGCGCCCAGGGGCGCGAGGCGAGCGAGCGCACGGGCCGGTCGATGCCGGCCTTCAGCGGCCCCATGTCGCGATAGATGAAGTTGGAGATCAGGAAGGCGTAGACCGCCGCCACCGCCGCGGCCTCGGTCGGCGTGAAGATGCCGCCATAGATGCCGCCCAGGATGAGGACAATCAGGAACAGGCCCCAGCCCGCCTCGCGGCCGGCCTTGAGGATCTCGCCCCAGCCCTTCCACTCCTCGGCGGGCAGTTTCAGCCACTTCGCCGCGACATAGATGCCGACCATCAGCATAAACCCGGCCAGCAACCCCGGAATGATCCCGGCCAGGAACATGCGCCCGACCGAGACATCGGTTGCCGAGGCATAGACGACCATGACGATCGAGGGCGGAATCAGGATGCCCAGCGTGCCGGCGTTGCAGATCACGCCGGCGGCGAAGTCCTTGGTGTAGCCGACCTGGACCATGCCCGCGATCACGATCGTGCCGATGGCGACGACCGTGGCCGGCGACGAGCCGGACAGCGCCGCGAACAGCATGCAGGCGAACACGCCGGCGATCGCCAGTCCGCCGGGCAGGTGGCCGACGCAGGCGATCGCGAAGCGGATGATCCGCTGCGCCACCCCGCCCGTCGCCATGAAGCTCGACGCCAGGATGAAGAACGGGATCGCCAGCAGCGTGTAGTGGCCCTCGAAGGCCGAGAACAGGGTTTGCGCGACCGAGGCCAGCGAGCTGTCGGAATAGATCATCAGGAAAATGACCGAGCTCAGGCCGAGCGAAATCGCGATCGGCACACCGATCGTCAGCAGCGCGATCACCATCGCGAAGAGGACGAGAAGCCCCATGGCTCAGCCCTCCCTATCGGCTTTGGCGGCCGCTTCCGCGACCATGTCTTCGGCCTCGTGGCTGGCGATGATCAGGTCCTGCTCGCCGGTCCAAACGCGCCAACCCGCCTGCAGGAAACGCAGGGTCAGAAGCGCCATGCCGAACGGCAGCACCGCGTAGGGGATGAAGCGCGGGAGTTTCTCGTAAGCCTCGCCCTCGTTCATCCAGACCGACAGGAACTGCAGGAAGCCGGGCATCGGCACGTCGTTGGTCTCGAGAAACGAGGCCGTGGTGGCGAACTTCCACCAGTAGTCCCACGAGCCCTTGAGCAGCAGCAGGCAGAATGCCAGGCAGGCGGCGACTGAAAGCAGGGTCAGGAGCCGCCGCGCCTTGGGGCTGACGATGTTGAGGACGGCGTCGACCCCCAGATGGGCGGTGATCTTGACGCAATACGACATGCCCAGAAGAACCAGCCAGGCGAACAGGAACACCGTCAGCTCCAGCGCCCAGAGGATGTTGGAGTTGAAGAGGTAGCGCGCGACAACATTGGCGAAGGTGATCATCGTCATCAGGCCGAGGATGACCGCGATCGCGGTCTCCTCGATCAGGTCGATCACGCCGGTTTTGCGATGGGCCGCCATGGTCGTTTCCCCCCGTTCGTTCTGGTTTGTGAGCGCCGCCCGGGGCATACCCGGGCGGCGCAGTCCTCGCCGGATCAGTTGGAGAGGTTCGCGGCCTGCGCGGCGGCGATGGCGTCGGCGCCGACGTCACCCTCGAACTGGGCCCAGACCGGCTTCATCGCCGCGACCCAGCGGGTGCGCTGCTCGGGCGTCAACTGGCGCACGGTCGAGCCGGCGGCGATGACCGCGGCCTTGGCGTCCTCGTTGACCGAGGTCGACTGGGCGTTACGCGTCTCGCTGACCTCGGCGATGATCGTGGCGAGCTGGTCGCGCACATCCGCCGGCAGCCCGCCCCACCACTCGGTCGAGGTCACCACCAGATAGTCGATGATGCCATGGTTCGACTCGGTGATGCCGTCCTGCACCTCGAAGAACTTCTTGCCGTAGATGTTCGACCAGGTGTTCTCCTGCCCGTCGATGACCTTCATCTGGAGCGCGCCATAGACCTCCTTGAAGGACATCTTCTGCGGATTGGCGCCGAGCGCCTCGAACTGCGCCACCAGCACGTCCGACGCCTGGACGCGGAACTTCAGCCCGGCGGCGTCCTCCGGCTCCAGCAGCGGGCGCGTGGCCGAGAGCTGCTTCATGCCGTTGTGCCAGAAGGCCAGACCCTGGAGGCCCTTGCGGCGCATCGAATCGAGCAGCGCCTGGCCCGTATCCGAGTTCTGGAAACGATCGACGGCAGCGATATCCTCGAACATGAAGGGCAGGTCGAAGATGCGGAACTTCTTGGTGAATTTCTCGAACTTCGACAGCGATGGCGCGGCCAACTGGACGTCGCCGAGCAACAGCGCCTCGAGCACCTTGTTGTCGTCATAGAGGGTCGAGTTGGGGTACACCTCCATGCACGCGGTGCCGTTCATCTCGTCGTTGACCCGCTGCTGGAGCAGCGAGGCGGCGATGCCCTTGGGGTGCTTGTCGGTGTTGGTCACATGGCTGAACTTGATCACGATCTCGCCCGGATCGCAGGCCGCGAGGGCCGAGGTGGCCGAGGCGGCAGTGAGGGCGAGGGCGCCGGCGGCAGCCGCCAGCATGGTGCGAACACGCATGAGATATCCTCCCGTTGGTTGCGCAAGGGGCCGGGTTCGGCCCCGTTTATCCGACCGCCCGCACGGGCGGCTGGCGCATAGCGGCCATGCGCCGAGGTCATACCGCAACGGGGGACCGGAGGTTTTCGCCCCCGGACACACGGATTTCTTTGGCGATGTTTCGAACCATACCCATGCCGGTCGGGCGGATGGGTGGAAAAGGGGACAGCGGTGCTCAGTCGCCGGCCTCGCCCCCCGAATCCCTGGCGGAAGTCCTGGCGAAATCCTCGCGCCGGAGGCGGTGCTTCTGCATCTTCTCGTAGAGCGTCTTGCGCGACAGCCCCAGCGATTCGTAGGTCGCCTTGAGGTTGCCGCCGTGGATCGCCAGCTCGGCGGCGATCGCGCCCTTCTCGAACCGGTCGACCCGCCCCGCCAGCCCCGGGGCCTTGCGCTCCGGCGCCGCGTTATCGATGCCGAGGCCCAGCACGAAACGGTCGGCGGCGTTGCGCAACTCGCGCACATTGCCGGCCCACTCGCGCCCCGACAGGGCGGTCAGGATCTCCGGCGTCACCTGTGGCGCCTCGCGGCGGTAGCGCAGCGCCGCTTCCGTGACCAGATGCTGGAACAGGCGCGGCACGTCTTGCCCCCGCTCGGCAAGCGGCGGCAGGTTCAGCGACACCACCGCCAGCCGGTAATAGAGGTCGTCGCGAAACCGCCCGGCGGCGACCAAGGCGTCGAGGTCCTCCTTGGTCGAGGCCAGGAAGCGCACATCGAGCGGCACCATCTCGTTCGAGCCGAGCCGTTCGATCACCCGTTCCTCGATGACCCGCAGCAGTTTCGCCTGCAGCGCCAGCGGTGCGGCGCCGATCTCGTCGAGCAGAAGGGTGCCGCCGCGGGCATGCTCGAACTTGCCGAACCGCGCCCGGTGCGCCCCGGCGAAGGCGCCAGCCTCGTGGCCGAACAGCTCGGACTCGATCATGGTCTCGGGCAGGGCCGCCATGTTGACCGCCACGAACGGTTTGTCACGCCGCTCCGAGAGGTCATGGATCGCCCGGGCCGCGAGTTCCTTGCCGGTGCCGGTGGCGCCGAGGATCAGCACGTCCGCATCGGTCGCGGCCACGGCGCGCAGCTTTTGGCGCAGCTCGACCATGACCGGCGCGCGGCCGACCAGCACCGCCTCCAGCGCGTCGCCGCGGTCGAGCCGCGAGCGCAGCGCCCGGTTTTCCAGGGTCAGGCGGCGCATCCGGGAGGCGCGCGCGACCGCGTCGGTCAGGTGCTTCGGGTCGAAGGGTTTCTCGAGGAAATCATAGGCGCCGGCGCGCATCGCCTCGACCGCCAGCGGCACATCGCCATGGCCGGTGATCAGGATCACCGGCAGCTCCGGGTCACGCTCGCGCGCGGCGCGCAGCAACTCCAGGCCGTCCATCCCCGGCATGCGGATGTCTGAGATCAGGATGCCGTCGAAGTCGCGCCCGATCCGCTCCAGCGCCCGGTCGGCCCGGGCGAAGGTGGCGACCTTGTATCCCTCTAGTTCCAGCGTCTGGCCGGTGGCGAGGCGGACATCCTCCTCGTCGTCGACCAGGATCACCCGCCCGGCGCTCATTCGGCCGCCGCCACGGCTTCGGCCTCCGCCTGCCGCAGGGTCACGACGAAGCGCGCGCCCCCCCCATCGTTCCCGGGGCTGCGGTTTTCCGCCCGGATCGAACCGCCGAAATCGTGGATGATGTTGTAGGAGATCGACAACCCCAGCCCCAGCCCCTTGCCCACTTCCTTGGTGGTGAAGAACGGGTCGAAGATCTTCGGCAGGTCGGCCTCGGCGATGCCGGGGCCGTTGTCCTCCACGGTCACCGTCACCGTTTCGGCCGATGCCGCAACAGTAATCGCGAGCAAGCCGTCGGGCCGCCCCGCCAGGGCGTCGATGGCGTTGCCGATCAGGTTCATGAACACATGCTGGAGGCGCACCATGCCGCCGAGCACCGTGATCTCGCGCTCCAGGCCGGAGATCGCCGGCTCGATCCCGGCCCGCTCAAGCCGCCCGCGCAGCAGCTCCAGCGCCTCGTCGAACACATCCGCCAGCCGCACCGGGCTGCTGCTCGCCTCGGGCTTTCGGGCGAAGCTCGACAACTGCCGCGACAATTGCGCCATGCGCTGGGTCAGGGTCGAGATGCGGGCGATGTTGCGCACCGCCTGCTCCTGGCCGCCCCGCTCCAGGAAGGCGATGGCGTTCTCGGCATAGTTCCGCATCGCCGTCAGCGGCTGGTTGAACTCGTGGCTCAACGCGGCCGACATCTGGCCGAGTGCTGCCAGCTTGCCGGCCTGGACCAGATCCGCCTGGGTGCGGCGCAACTCGCTCTCCGCCGCGGTGCGCTCGTCGACCTCGGTTTCGAGGCGCAGGTTGGTCTCACGCAATTCTGCGGTGCGCTCGTCGACCTTCTGTTCCAGCAGCGCGCGGGCCCGCTCGCGCTCGGTCAGCCGTTCCATCAGCCGCCGGCGGCGCTGCCAGAGCATCGCCGCGCCGAGGATGAGAGCGAACAGCAACGATGCCGCCAGCAAGGTCACTGTCAGGCTCTGGGTCCGGGCGGGGGCGGTGTCCACCAGCAGATGCAGGGTCCAGCCTTCCGCCGCCATCGGGGCTGTCAGGTGCAGGAACTCCTGCAGCCTGGCGTCGGAGTGGCTGGGGCGGGCCGAGACCAGGGCACCGGACAAGGGCACCGGGTCGCGCGTGATGCTGTCGATCCGCACCGGGGCGAGCGCGTCCAGGTCATACTGCCGGACCGCAACGATCCGGTCGCGGTCCGCCTTGGACAACGCGCCCAAGGTCTTCATCCGCCATTCGGGGCGCCCCGCCAGCACGATGACGCCGGAGCCGTCGGTGACGAAGACCTCGTGCCCGCTGGAGCGCAGATCCTGTTCGATCGTCTCGACGCCGATCTTGACCACCGCGACCCCGGTGATCCGGTTGCGTTCGCGTACCGGGTGCGAAAAGTAGTAGCCCCGTTTCAGCGACGTGGTGCCGAGCGCGAAGAACCGGCCGAGCCGTCCCTGCATCGCTTGGCTGTAATAGGGTCGGTAGCTGTAGTCGTTGCCGACGAAGCTGACCTCGTCGGCCCAGTTCGAGGCGGCAATCGCGGTGCCGCCGGGGTCCAGAATATAGGTGTCGGACGCGCCGCTCAGGGTGGTCCATGCGGTGAGCTTCCGGTTCACCAGGTCGAGCTTCAGGCCGTCGTCGGGATCGTTCAGCAGCGCGCCAACCGCCGGGTCGCGGGCATAGATCGGCGCCAGCGCGCGGTAGCGGCCAAGCCAGCCGCGCACCACTTCGCGATGCAATTCGATCGCCGCCCGGCCCTGGCGCGCGGCCTCGTCCAGGAAATACCGCCCGGCCCAGCCATGCACCCCGGCGACCAGCGCGATGCAGCCGACGAAAGCCGCGAGCATCGCCAGTCTGGCCCATGATCCGCCGGAACGCATGAGACGCCTCTCCGGGGCAGGATTGCCCGCAAACCTTCATCCCCCGCCGCGACCCGACGGTCAACACGGCAATGGCCCTAGCTTTTTGGCGCCCCGGCCGCGTCATTGTCGGCAACGATGATTTCCAGTGACCAGGCTGCCATCGCAGTGCACAGGTCGGCGGGCGGCGGCGCGTCGGTGACCAGCTTGTCGACCATGGACGGATCACAGACCACGATCGGCCCGCCGCGCCCGAACTTGGTGCTGTCGGCGGCGACGATGCGGGTCCTGGCACGCAGCATGATTTCACGCGAGAATTCCGCCTCCTGGAGGTCGAACAGCATGAATCCCCGGTCGGCGTCGATCGCGGTCGCCGAGCAGATCGCGTAGTCGACCTGGAACCGGCGGACGAAAGCGATCGCCTCGGCGCCGAACGCGCCGCCGTCATGGGTGCGCAACTCGCCCCCGGCCATGAACACCCGGTTGTTGTTGCGCGCCGCGAGGAGATGCGCGACGGCCACCGAGTTGGTCACCACGAAGAGATTGCGATGATTGCGCAGGGCGCGGGCGATATAGGCGGTGGTCGAGCCGATATCGAGAAACAGCGAGTCGCCATTGTTGACGATGGCGGCGACCCGCGCCGCGATCCGGCGCTTGGCTTGCGGATTCCGATCCATGCGCTGCTGGAAGCTGGGCTCGATTTCGGCGTCGGGCAAATGAACGCCGCCATGGACCTTTCGCACCAGCCCGTCATCGGCGAGTTTCTTCACGTTCCGGCGAATGGTTTCCTCGGAAACGCCCAATCGTGCCGCCAGCGTCTGAATCCGGCTGGACCCGCCGTTCATGCGAAGCGCCTCGATGATTTCGCGCTCGCGGTGGGTGGCGCGCCGCGCGCCGAGTGGCCTGGTACCCATGGCGTTCTCCAACAGAATCCTCACCCGTCTCGGTTTGGATTATTCCCGAATAGCCGATAAAAACCACAAAAACCCACAATAAAGAGAAATTTTTCACTTTGTCGTTGAGTTTCGTGGGATTTCGGGGGAATTTCAAGCCACCACCCGTCGAATCAATACCGGCCCCGCGCGGCCGGGGCGGCGGGGGCTGGTAAAAACAGGGAGGCCAAACCATGAAACGAGGTTCACTGATTATCGCGGCTGCGGCGCTCGCATTTGGCGGGGCTGCCGGGGGGGCGGCCGGGACCGCGAACGCCGGGGCGGAGTCGCAGGACCCGATCAAGCTCACGCTGCATGACTGGACCGGTCAGCTTCTGACCACCAAGATCATGGGCGGGGTGCTCGCCAAGGCCGGCTACAATATCGAATATGTCCAGGCCGACTACATCGCCCAGTTCGCCGGCCTGAAGACCGGCGACCTGCATGTCGCGATGGAGATGTGGGAGACCACCGGCCGCGAGGCGATGGACGAGGCCACGGCGACCGGAAAGGTGGTCAATCTCGGCGAGACCGGGATGCAGGCGATCGAGGAATGGTGGTATCCGAGCTACATGAAGGAGGTCTGCCCCGGTCTGCCCGACTGGAAGGCGTTGAACGATTGCGCCGAGGAATTCGCCACCCCCGAGACCGCGCCGAAAGGGCGTTATCTTGGCGGGCCGGTCACTTGGGGCGGCTTCGACGACGAGCGCGTCGAGGCGCTGGAAATGGATTTCGAGGTGGTGCATGCCGGCACCGACGCGGCGCTCTTCGCCGAGTTGGAATCCGCCTACCAGCGCAAGGCGCCGGTGCTGCTGTGGGTCTACGCCCCGCACTGGGCGCCGGCCAAGTTCGACGGTGAGTGGGTCGAGTTCCCGCCCTATTCGGCGGAATGCTACAACGACCCGTCGGTCGGCCTCAATCCCGACCTGGCCTATGACTGCGGCAAGCCCCGCGGGCCGATCTGGAAAGTTGCGTGGGCCGGGCTGGAAGGCAAGTGGCCAGGTGCTGCTGCGGCCATCAAGGCGTTCAACATCTCGAATGACGAAATGGGCGAGATGGTTGCCGCCGTCGACCTGGAAGGCAGCGCGCTGGACGCGGTCGTTGCCGAGTGGATGGCATTGAACGAGGCTCGCTGGCAGAGCTGGATCGCGCCCTGAAGGCGCGATGAAGCCATAGCCCAATCCTGGGCGGGGCGGCGCCATTGCCGCCCCCCTTTCCGCACAAACCTTGTCGAGACACGTGCTATCCCTCCGGGGCGGCTCACCTGTGCGCATCGAGGTCCCATGGAAAAGCCTGTAAAACTCGACTGCCGGAATGTGTGGAAGCTCTACGGCAGTGCGGCCGACGGTTTCCTGGACAACCGGACCGCCGAGCCGACGTCCGAGGAAATTCATGCGGCGGGTCTGATCGGCGCGGTCCGCAACGCGAATGTTCAGATTCACGACGGCGAAATCTTTGTGATCATGGGGCTTTCGGGCTCCGGCAAATCCACGCTGGTGCGATGCCTGGCGCGGCTGATCGAGCCGACCGCGGGCGAGGTGCTGTTCGAAGGGCAGGACCTGCTCCGCATGGCGGAGAAAAGCCTGATCGAAATCCGGCGCAAGAAGATGGGCATGGTGTTCCAGCACTTCGCCCTGTTGCCGCATCTCACGGTGTTGCAGAACGTCGCCTTCCCGCTTGAGATTCAGGGCATCGACCGGGTCCGGCGCGAAGCGCGCGCCCGGGAGGTCATCGAGCTGGTCGGGCTGAAAGGGCGCGAGGCGTATTACCCGCGCGAGCTTTCGGGCGGCCAGCAACAGCGGGTCGGCATCGCCCGGTCGCTCGCGGTCGGGCCGGAGCTGTGGTTCCTCGACGAGCCGTTCTCGGCCCTCGACCCGCTGATCCGGCGCGAGATGCAGGACGAGTTCCTGCGGCTCCAGGCGTTGCTCCACAAGACCATTGTCTTCATCACCCATGACTTCGACGAGGCGATCCGGCTGGCCGACCGGATCGCCATCATGCAGGACGGCGTCATCATCCAGGTGGCGACGCCGGAGGAGCTGGTGCTGTCGCCGGCATCGAACTATGTGGCGGAATTCACCCGCCATATTCCGCGCGCCAAGGTGTTGAGCGCGCGGACCCTGATGCGGGCCGGGCCAGTGCCCGGCGATACTGCGGGCGAGGTCGCCGCCGCCGATCGCATCGAGGACATCGCCGCGCGCGTGGTGGCGTCGGATCTGCCGTTCGGCGTCGTCGACGGGGCGGCGGGCGTGATCGGTTCGATCGACCGCCAGGCGGTGATCGATGTTCTGGTCGGAAAACAGACCCGGCCGTGAACCGTCTGATCGCCATATTGACGCGCGAGGGCCGCTGGTTCTGGCCCGCTCTTTTCGCCGCGACCTGGGTTGTCTCGACCTATGGGCGGGATGCGGCCAGGGCAATCGATGCCCGCTGGCTGGTCAAATACCCGACCGCCTGGCGCCTGCCGCTGAAAGGCGAGATCAGCACGGCGATGGACTGGCTGGTCGAGGAGGCGAATTTCGGCCTGTTCACCTTCCGCGAGCTGACTCGCGGAATCTCCTGGGTGATCGAGATTCCGTATGATTTCGCCCGGTCGGGGCTGATCGACGGGTTCGAGCGGGGTCTGGGGTCGAACGCGGTCGAAATCGCGCCGTCCCTGAGCTGGGTCGCCGTCATCGTCGCGGTGATCGCCATGGGTCACTATGCCCGGAACTGGCGGCTGGCGGCGCTGGTCGGCGGCTGTTTCGCCTATCTGGTCATCTTCGGACAGTGGGACAGCGCGATGGTGACGCTGGCCTCGGTGCTGATCGCGGTGCCGATCGGCGCCGCGGGCGGTTTGCTGCTTGGCATCGCGGCCTATCGCTGGCCGCTGTTCGACCGGATGCTGCGCCCGGTCCTGGACCTGATGCAGACGGTTCCGGTGTTCGCCTATCTGGTGCCGATCCTGTTCCTGTTCGGCTTCAACGCGGTGGCGGCGCTGGTCGCCACCATCATCTACGCGATGCCGCCGATGGTTCGCATGACCACGCTGGCGCTGCAGACCGTGCCGGACGAGATCGGCGAATTCGGCGTCATGACCGGATGCTCCCGGCGCCAGTTGATGTGGAAGGTTCTGGTGCCGTCGGCAGCACCCGGGCTGATGGTCGGGGTCAACCAGGTCATCATGCTGACCCTGAACATGGTCATCATCGCCTCGATGATCGGCGCGGGCGGGCTCGGCTACGACGTCTTGACGTCGCTGCGCCGGCTCGACATCGGCGCCGCGCTGGAGGCCGGCGTCGCCATCGTGGTGATGGCGATCGCGCTCGACCGGCTGAGCCAGGCGTTTGCCGAACGGGCGCGGACCGGGGAGCACGGCGCGGCTTCGTCCGCGGGCTGGATCAGACGACACCGTTGGCTGTCGACGGTTGTGGCCGTGGCTGCCGTGACCACCCTGGCCGGGCTCCTGGTCCCTCCCGTGCAGGTCTATCCCGAACCCATGATGATCACCACGGGTCCGTTCTGGGACGACCTCGTCAAATACATCAACGTGAACTTCTTCGACCAGTTCGAGGCTTTCAAGACCTTCCTGCTGTCGTATTTCATGCTGCCGGTGAAGCGGTTCCTCGGCGGTGTGCCCTGGGTCTGGGGGGTCGGGATGATGACCGTCGTCGGCTGGCGGTTCGGCGGCTGGCGCCTCGCCTTGCTGGCCGGCGGGCTGAGCCTGTTCATCGCCGCCAACGGCCTCTGGGCCAAGGCGATGATCACGGTCTATCTGTGCGGCGTCTCGGTGGTCATCGCCTCGGCGATCGGCATCCCGCTCGGGGTTCTCGCGGCCGAGAACGAGCGGGCGAACCGGATCATCGGCGCGCTGATCGACACGCTGCAGACCTTGCCGAGCTTCGTCTACCTGATCCCGGTGGTGATGCTGTTCCGGGTCGGCGACTTCGCGGCGATGATCGCCGTCGTTCTCTATGCGCTGGCGCCGGCGGTTCGCTATGC
>Ga0209987_10001815_pt1 | contig 11696 bp, 11 predicted proteins | sample N074metaG_FD_182134 | JGI IMG/M metagenome (GOLD analysis project Ga0209987, IMG submission 182134) | Deep subsurface microbial communities from Kermadec Trench to uncover new lineages of life (NeLLi) - N074 metaG (SPAdes) (version 2) | ecosystem: Environmental > Aquatic > Marine > Ocean trench... | reverse complement strand
GTCGCTATCGGCGGCCCAGCTGAGCACGACCGCGTCGCCGGTTGCAAAGTCCTCGGGCAACTGTGCGTCGGCGGCCGTCTGCCACTGCTGACGCAGGCCACGGCGATTCACCGCGCTGCTCATCGCGCCGAACCGGATGTCGTAGCCCGGCTCGTAGCTGGGACGACGGGCGATATTCAGGGGAATGTCGGACCGCGAAGACGACGGGCCGACCGGCGTGGGAGCCACCCGCGCCGCGGAGTCGATCCGCAGGCTGCCGCCAAGTTCGGTGATCGCGGCCTCGAGCTTACCGAGCGTGGTGGACTGGCTCTTCAGGGCGGCGTCGATATTCTCCAGCGACACGACCTCGCGGTCCGTCTTGAGCATGTTGAGGAACAACAGCAGGCAGACGGTCAGCCCGATGAGCATGTAGAAGAAATCCTTGGCGGCGAATCGATTCTGCATCGTTGATCGAGCTCCTGCGAGTGCCTCCGGAAGTCGACGTCAGGCGACGCGGCGGCGCGGATCCATCACCTGGCGTAGCGATTCGCCGACGAAGTTGAGCGCCAACAGGGTAATGCCAATGAACAGGCACGGCCAAAAAAGCAGCCACCAGCGCACCCGGACCGTGTTGAGCTCGCTGAGCCCGGCCGAGGCAAGGTTCCCCCAGCTTGGCAGGGGTTCTCGCACCCCGATACCCAGGAAGCTCAGAAACGACTCGGCGAGTATCGCTGCCGGCACCGTGAGCGTCGCATACACGATGATCGGGCCGGTCAGGTTCGGCAACAGGTGCAACAGGAACACGCGGTGCAGCGGCACGCCCGTGGCCCGGCACGCTTCCATGAACGGCTGCCGCCGCAGGCTGAGGACCTGGCCGCGGATGACGCGAGCCATCGTCAGCCAGCTCACGCCGCTGATTGCAAGCAGCAGTGTCGCGAGGCCGATCATGCCACGCACTCCCGGTGAAAGGTCGCGTCCCGACCGGTCGATGAGCCCGTCCGAGGCGACCGCCAGCAGCACCACCAGCAGGATCGTCGGCAGGCCGTAAAGAATGTCCACGATCCGCATGAGCACGGCGTCGGTCCGCGCCCCGAAGTACCCGGCCACGGTCCCCCAGATCGTGCCGATCAGGACAGCGAGCATCGCGGCGCCCAGACCGATCCCGAGACTGATCCCGCCGCCGGCCAGGCATCGCACAAACAGGTCGCGACCGAGCCTGTCAGTACCGAAGACATACAGCGTCGCGCGCCCCTCTGCCACCGCCTCGTCGCGACGAATCTTTTCGTCCGGAGCATGCGCAGCCCACGAAGGCGGCAAGAGAATCTGCGACAAGTCAGCCGCCTCGTACCGCCGAACACCATCCGCATCGCGCCCCACCGTCCAAGGCAGCGTGAGCACACAAACCAAAAACATCGTCCCAAGCGCAACCGCGCCCAAACGACCCATCAAGCGTCCGCTAAAAACTACCGACACGATGCGCAATGATACGTTCTAGTGGCACGGGCGACGTCGCCGCAGCAACGTCCCCCGTGTTCCAACCGCCAACGTATTCACACGACCCCCGAATCAGTCCACCGCCGCATCAACCCGATCCAGCAACTCCTGCAATCGCCGCTGCACCGCCGGCAGGAAGTTGGCCGGCTGGCTGTCGCGATCGAGCTCTTTCCGCAGGGCATCGACGGTTTCGGTGAGTCGGCGGAGATAGAACCCGCGGGCGACAAGCGCGTAACCGATCTGCTCCATCACGAGCCGGTTGAGCTCCTCCTCGTAATCGGCGACCGGGGCGGCCGCTCGTCGGGCGGCAATGAGCTGGTCCACGACGCGATCGACCTGGGCCTGTACATGCAGTTCCTTGACCTTGACGTCGTACAGCTGCGGATGCTCTTCTTTCAAGCGAACCAGGCCGACGAGGTGGCGGGCCAGGCCCATGGCCCTGCGAAAGTCCTTCTCGGATCGGTCCCGTCGGATCATGTCCAGGCGGGCGGCCAGGTCGGGGTCGACGTCGCGCGCCACTTCCATGCACCGCGTGATCATCGTGGCGCTGAGGGCGTCGATGCGATCGGTCGGGGCGGTCCAATGACCGGGTCGCCTGCCCGTGTCGGACTGAGCCATCGCCAGCTGGACAACCGGCATGAGCGTCGGCATTGGGGTCGGCGGTGACGCCCCGTCGGCGGCACCGAGCCACGCTGCCAATCCGAGTACCACCGCGCTTGAGAGCAATGTGAGTCGGATCATCACTGGTCACATCTCCAGGTCGGCGACAACGCGGGCGAGATCGTTGGTCAGGTCGCCGAAAGTCATGTCATGGATCATCAGGATGTGCTCGGCCTTCGCGAAACGCGGGTCGACCAATCCACGCTGTCCGCCCTCGTATTCCAGCAGCACCATCTCGACGTTCGGAGTGAACGGGTTCGGCGGCATGATCCGCACGGCGACAACGAACGCCAGGGTGATCGACGCCGCCAGGGCCAGTCGGCCACCCACACCGCGCCATGCCGACAACGACGCCAGCCGCGGCATCTGGAACAGCGGCGACCGCGGTCGCCGGCGAGCAGGCAGCAGCCCGACGGACGCGTCGAACACGCGATCCGCCAGGCCCGGTGGAACGGGTTGGCGGCGGACCCAACTCGCCAGTTGGGCCTCGATCTCGCGGAACTCGGGCGGGATCTGGTCCGGGTAGGGATCCATGTCGGGGGTCAAACGCCCCAGCGGCCCATTCATTGCCGTTGCGTCGGGTCCTCTATTCGTCGTCATCGCAATCTCCAATGTGCTGGCGGAGCTTCTTGAGGGCCCGGTGCTGGCGTGCCAGGACCGTTCCCAGCGGCTCGCCGAGGATTCCGGCGATCGCGGCAAAGCTCAACCCGGTGAAATGTCTGAGGTGGATGACCTGCCGGTCTGACTCCGATAAGCGGGCCAGGGCCGCTGAGAGAGCGGCAGCGTCCTGGGAGCCGGACCCCGCGATATCGGGTTCTGCGTCGGCATCGGCCCCGGCGAGGCCCACCAGGGTCTCGCTCTCGACGGGGATGGCCTGGCGGCGGCGGCGGCGCATTTCGTCCCGCAGGCGGTTGGTCGCGATGCGGAACAGCCACGACTCGAACCGGCCGACCTCGGCGTAGCGTCCGATCCGCTCGACAATGGTGCAGAAGGTCGATTGCGTGATCTCCTCGGCGAGGTCCACGTTGCCGCACTGGGCGCGGATCAGCCCGAAGACGCGGGGCGTATAGGCTTCGACGATGTCGCGCCACGCGGCCTCGTCGCCGGCTGCGGCTCGCTGGAGAGTTTCTTCAAGCGACGCGCCGGCACGCATGACGGGTCAGTGTACCGCAGTACAATCCGCCCGCATGTTCGACGCCCTTGTCCTGGCCGGTGGAATCGTGTGTCTTCTGGCCGGCGGCCACACCCTGGTGTCCGGCGCGGTCACGATCGCGAGTCGGCTGGGCGTGTCCACGCTGATCGTGGGGCTGACGATCGTGGCGATGGGCACCAGTATGCCGGAACTCGCCTTCAACGTGATCGCCGCCTGGAGCGGGCACTCCGACCTGAGTTTCGGCAACATCGTTGGATCCAACATCACCAACATCGGGCTGGTCCTCGGCTTCACGGTGGTCGTGACACCGCTGGTCGTGCACAGCCGAGTTGTGAGCAAGGAGCTTCCATGGCTCGTCGTCGTCACCATCGTCGCCGGCCTGGTCACGCTTCTCCCATTCACTGAGAAGCCCGGCTTTGGACTATGGAGCGGCTGCGTGATGCTCGCCCTGTTCGGCATGTTCCTGGCGACGTGGTACCGCATGGGACGCGCCGACCGCACCGACGCCATGGTCAAGGGGCTCGGTGAAGAGGCCGAGGCCGAGACGCACGGATCAATGAAGGGTGCGATCGTAAGGATCATGACCGGCCTGGTCGCGCTGGCGGTTGGCGGCAACCTCGCCGAGGACGGCGCGGTCGGGCTCGCCCGGGCGATGGGCCTCAGCGAAGCGTTGATCGGATTGACCATTGTGGCCCTCGCCACGAGCCTTCCGGAACTGAGTACGGCGCTCATCGCCGTCCGCAGGGGTCACCACGACCTGGCGGTCGGCAACATCGTGGGCTCCAACCTGTTCAACCTGCTACTGGTTCTCGGCGTGACAACCGTCATCAAGCCGGTGCCCCGGCCGGCGTACGGAGGGTGGGATCTCGGCGCCATGATCGCGATCACGGTGCTGCTGTGGTGCATGGCGCTGACAAACAAGTTCAAGATCACTCGATGGGAGGGAGCGTTGCTCCTGTTCCTGTACTTCGGGTACATGACGTGGTGCGTGTGGCGGGAGATGTAGCCGCCGCGCGTTTGTCCTTGGATGGCACGGCCGAGCGAGCGCAAGCGAGCTCGCCCGTGGTTGGACGTCGCACCACGGGCGACGTCGCTACCGCTCCGTCGGCCGTGCCACCCAGAGCGGAAAACTAGATCGGCGGCTCGCTCGAGTATGCTGGCGCATACTCCGACGGCGCGACCGCGGGCGAGTAGTCCTTGAACCGCGTGCACTGCTCGATCCAGGAGAGCTTTATGACGTCCGTCGGACCGTTGCGTTGCTTGGCGATGATCAGTTCGGCGGTGTGCGTCGGGTCGTACTCGTCGTCGCCCTTGTGGTAGTAGTCCTCGCGGTGCAGCATCGCCACGACATCGGCGTCCTGCTCGAGCGAACCGCTCTCGCGCAGGTCGCTGAGACGCGGGCGGTGGCCTTCACGCTGCTCCGGTGAGCGGTTGAGCTGGCTCATGCACACGACCGGGATGTTCAGCTCGCGTGCGAGCGCCTTGAGACCGCGGCTGATCGCGCTGACTTCCTGCTGCCGGCTCTCGATCCTCCCCCCGGTGGTGATCAGCTGAATGTAGTCGATGAAGATGGCTTTCACACCGTGCTTGGCGACCATACGCCGGGCACGCGCCCGGATCTGCAGCAGCGTCGAGCCGGCGAGGTCGTCGATGTACATCGGCGCCTCGCGAAGGTCGCCACAGGCCGAGAAGAGACGGCTGTAGTGCTCTTTGCCGAGCATCATGCGGCGAAGACGGTGCAGGTCGATACCGGAGCGTGACGACAACAGCCGCTCGACGAGTTGGTGCTTGCTCATCTCCAGGCTGAACATGCCGACCGCATCACCGCGGACAGCCATGTTTTCCGCGATGTTCAGCGCCAGCGCGGTTTTTCCCATCGACGGCCGGCCGGCGATGATGATCATGTCACCCGGCTGGAAGCCCCCGGTCACCTCGTCCAGGTCGGTGAACCCCGTGGCCACACCCGTGGACCGCGTTCCGTCGCTCGCCTGAAGCTTTTCGACCACTTCCTGGACCAGGCGGCCGAGGACCTCGATCTCGCTGTGTTCGTAACGCTCGGCGATCGAGAAGATCCGGTGTTCCGCGGCATCGAGAATCGACGACGCGCTGTCGCGGCTCTCGAACGCGTCCTGCATAATAATGCCCGCTTCCTCGATCAGCCGGCGCACCATCGCCTTCTCGCGCACCAGCCGGGCATAGTGCGTCGCGTTGGCGGCGGTCGGCACGCCGCTTGCGAGCTCAACGAGATAATCCTGGCCGCCGACGGCATCGAGGATGTCGCGATCGAGCAGCAACTGGCTGAGCTGGACGATGTCGAGCGATGCATTGGTGTCGTACAACTCGATCATGGCGTCATAGATGGCGCCGTTGGTGGGCTTGTAGAAATCACCACCATCCCTGATGGTGAAGGTCGTATCGCCGAGGACGCGCGGCTCCAGCAGGATGGAACCCAACAGACACATCTCGGCCTCAATGGCGTGTGGCGGCAGTTGCTCGAAGAGCCTCGCGACGTGACGGGGATCCGCCCCGCCGCGCCGATTGGCGCGGCCGGTGTCCGGCCGAAGGGCGTCGGAGGGTTGACTGGTTGCCGGCGTTGTGCTCATAGGGACACCTCAGCCTGCCCGCAAAGACGGGCGGCGACACGCAATCGTCAGTTGTTCCACCGTCGAACAACGCCCCAAAGCCGGAAGCCTCGGCACCGCATCATCGAACGGTCGAGGCGGCAGGATAACCGCTACTGTGCCCCGACCGGCTCGGGCCTGCCAATTCGCTGCTGCTTCTTGGTCGCCGGGGCGGCAGCACCATTGCCGCTGCCCTCGTCGTCATTCTTTATCTCCAATGCCATCTTCATGAGACGGCCGACCTTGAATTTGACCGTCTTCTTTGCCGGAACCGGGACACGCTCCAGGGTCTTGGGGTTCTGCGCCACACGCGGTGCGCGGTGCCGGATTTCGAAGACACCGAAGTCGCGAAACTCGAGCCGGTTGCCGCGGCTCAACTCGCCGATGACGTTGTCGAGGAAGCACTGCACCGTCTTCTTTACGACAGTGCGCTTCTGATTCGTCTCTTGGGCAATACGGTCGATCAGATCTTTTTTTGTAGTGGTTGACATACTTTCAGGCCCCTGTCCGATCCCTTTACCAAGCGCCCGCTTGCAGGACCATCGTCGCCCCGAGACACCATGAAACAGTCACACGGCCAGCGGGTCCAAGTATGCCAATGCCGAGGAAGGCTGTCAAGGACAACTCTGCCGCCACCAAGATGTTACCTTCAACCGCAGTGCGCCCGGCGGATCTGCCGCATCTCGCCGTCACAGGCGAGGATCCGAGGAATACTCAGTAGGCGCCACGCCGCGTGAGCGTGCGGGTGTAGGTCGTCGAGGTGTCCTGCGGGCGGCCGTTGGACGTGCGCAGGCGGTCATACGTGCGAATCTCGGCCCACCCACGCCCGACGATCGGCTGTTGGCCGACATTCAGCAGCATGTCGTTGCGACCGTATTCCCAAGTGGCGAAATCCCGTTGCGTTGACATGACCAGGCTCGACGACACGCCCGGGGCGAACTGCCTTGACGCGGCACCCGGTGCAGCCGCCGTCCCGCAGCCGCCGGCGGCCAGGGTGACGAGTATGCCCAGGATCATCGTCGGGACCTGCAGTATCGATGTCATCTTCGTGCCTCCACCGGACAGGATACAAACGCCGCGCCACCGGCGATATTCTACAGGAGGCTGTTTTCTCGACAGCCAGCGGTGCCGAAACGCCACAGGATGTGGCGTGGACGCAACGTCGCCGGGGCGGGTAAGATCGCCGCACGAGTACTATCTAGGGGCTCGGCGAACTCTGTATGGCCGGTGTCGGGACAGCGTCAATGAACATCATCATCTGCGGCGCCGGACAGGTGGGCACCCACGCCGCGGAGGCGCTCGTCCAGGACAATCACGAGATCACCGTCGTCGATCAGGATGCGTCGCGGCTGCGCGCGATCTCCGACACCATGGATATCGCGACGTTCTGCGGGAACTGCGCCGAAGCCCAGGTGCTCACCGAGGCCGGGGCAGGAGACGCCGACCTCCTGCTGGCCGCGACGTCCGAAGACGAGGTCAACGTGCTGTGCGCCGTCGTCGCGAAGAAGGTCGGCGTCGCCAAGACGATCGCCCGCGTCCACCACGGCGCGTTCTTTGATCGCAAGGGTTTCAACTACGAGCGCGAGCTGGACATCGATCGGCTCATCTGTCCGGAGTATTCGACTGCCCAGGAGATCGCCAGCAACCTGCGCAATCCCGGGGCGATGGCCGTCGAGAACTTCGCACGCGGCGCGATCCAGATGCAGCAGTTCCCCGTGGCGAACGACGCCACCGCGATCGGCAAATCGCTGTCGCAGCTTGCGCTTTCGGGAACCCGGGTCGCCGCAATCACACGCAATCGAGAAGCGTTCATTCCGGACGCGTCGAGCGTAGTGGAGCGAGGCGACACCGTGATCCTCGTCGGCAACGAGAAGGATTTTCACGAGGCGCGCAAGCAGTTCCACGACGACAAGGCGGGCAAGCGGCGGATCGTGCTGATGGGCGGCACGCCGATGGCGGTCTGGCTCTGCCGTCGGCTGCACAACCGCAACTTCTCGATACGGCTGTTCGAGATCAACCGTCAACGGGCCGAGGAGCTCGCGGAGAAGCTCGATTGGATCACCGTCATCCAGGCCGATCCGACGGATCGCAGCGTCGCCGAGGAGGAGCATATCGGACAGGCCGATACGTTCGTAGCGTTGCGGAACGCCGACGAACAGAACATCATCGCCTCCGTGCTCGCCAAGAGCATGGGCGTCACAAAGGTGATCGCGGTGGCGCACGCCGCAACGTACCTCGATCTCGCCTATCACATCGGCGTCGACCGTGCGTTCAGCCCGAGCCGCGTCGCGGCAACGGAGATCCGCCGGACGCTCGAAGAAGGTCCGCTGCAGCAACTGGAGACGCTCGCGGACGGTGTCGTGGACGCCTACCAGGTGCGTGTTCGCATCCAGAGTGATGTGGTCGGCGTAAAGCTCAAGGAACTCAAGCTCTCGCCGAACTGGATCGTCGCGGCCGTGCGTCGCGGTGACCGGGCGTGGGTGCCGGGCGCCGATGACACGCTTGAGATCGGTGACACGGCGCTTCTCATCGGGCGGCACGGCACCGAGAAGCAGCTCAAGCAGCTCTTCGGAACGGAATGACGCCAGCACCATGAACATCCGATACGTGGTCAAGCAACTCGGCCTGCTGCTGCTGGCTCTCAGCGCAGCGCTGCTGGCGGTGGCGATCGTGTTCTACGTCATCGAGGCGCTGTTGCGGCACGACGTGGAACCGACGGCACGGTGGGCCATCTTCGTCAGCGGGCTCGTCGGCGCGGCGATCGGTACCGGGTTGTGGCTGCTGGGTGGCAAGAAGGCCGGGCGGCACCTCGGGCGCAAGGAGGCGCTCCTGCTCGTCGCCTTTTCGTGGATGGCCGGCGCGGCATTCGCGGCGCTGCCCTACCTGCTCTGGGCGCATTGGCCGGGCACCGATGCGGCGGCCGATCACCCGTTCCGGAACTTCGCCGACTGCTACTTCGAGGCGATGAGCGGCCTGACAACGACCGGCGCGACGATCCTCACGGATATCGAGGCCGTGCCACGCAGCCTGCTGCTGTGGCGGGCGTTCACCCAATGGATCGGGGGTATCGGCATCGTCGTGCTGTTCGTCGCGGTACTCCCGTCGCTGGGTGTCGGCGGGAAGCGTCTGTTCCAGATCGAGGCGCCGGGGCCGGCGTCCGAAGGCCTGCAGCCCCAGATCCGCCAGACGGCCCGTGTGCTGCTGTATATCTACCTGGGGCTCACGGCGGTGCAGATCCTGGCGTTGTTGATCGCCGGCATGACGTTGTTCGACTCGGTGTGCCACACGTTCACCACGATCGCGACCGCGGGGTTCAGCACGAGGAATGGGAGCATCGGTGCGTTCGACAGCCGGGCGATCGAAATCGTTCTCGTCGTGTTCATGGTGCTGGCGGGCGTCAACTTTGGGCTCTACTTCGCCCTGCTGCGGCGCCGGTACGGCACGGTCCTGCGTGATCCGGAACTGCGCACGTACCTGATCCTGCTCGTCGGCGGCGCGACGGTGATCTCGCTGTGCCTGCTGCGGCAGTCGATGACGCTGGTCACGGGTGACGCTATCCCCGTCGGAACCGGGTCGGCGATCCGGTACGGCGTGTTCACAACCGCATCGATCGCCACGACGACGGGGTACACGACCGCCAACTTCGACACGTGGCCGTTCGCGGCCAAGGCGACGCTGGTGCTGCTCATGTTCGTCGGCGGCTCGGCGGGCTCGACCGCCGGCGGCATCAAGGTCATCCGGATCTGGATCGCCTTCAAGGTCATGCTCGCGGAAATCGAGCACGTCTTCCGCCCCAACGTCGTGCGACCGGTCCGCGTGGGCAGGACCGTCCTGGATGACCAGCTCAAACTGGGGACGATCACCTACGTGCTGGGAATCCTGCTGCTGTTCGCCGTCGGCTCGCTGGGTGTGATGATCCTGGAACAGTTCAACACGGATACGACCTGCGACTACGCGACGGCCGCGGCGGCGAGCCTGTCGTCGCTGTGCACGATCGGCCCCGGGTTCGCCGGCGTCGGGCCCGCCGACAACTACGGCTGGATGACGCCCTGGACAAAGATGCTGCTGTCGCTGTGGATGGCGCTCGGAAGGCTGGAAGTCTTCGCCCTCATCGTGCTGCTGACGCCACGATTCTGGCGCGAGGATTGAAGCGACCGGGGCCCCTTTCCGTAATCTAGTCGAGTCCCGGTAACATCCTGAGAGAAAGGGCATTACCGAGAGAGCCGGGTGGCCGGTCGATATTTTTCCCTTGACAGGACGCTGAATTTAGGGCACAACGAGCGCCGTTAGGGGGCGAGGCCGACCCTGTGTGTGGGCACGGATGGTGTCGCGGCCACGGAACGTCTAGAGAACTTGTCTTACCGCGGATTCCGCCGGCGGATTCCAGTTGACGCTGATGTTGTCACCCCGGTCCCCGACCGGAAGCCAAGCCCCGGGCCAAGGAGCAAGACCATGACATGACGAGCTTCTACTTGCATTCGCGATTCAATGTTTCAAACAAATGGAGGTCAGATCAATGAGTCGAATCTACACGAAGACGACAGCGATCTTCCTGGTCGCAGCTGCCACGGTGCTCTGGTCGGCGGCCGCTTCGCCGGATGCGGCAGCGGCAGGAGATGATGGCATCACTATCGTTGACCCGGATGCGAAGTTCTTCGGCAGAACCTATAGCGATCTGGTCGGCGATTGGTGGAACTGGGCCTTCCAGGGCCCGGCCGAAACGCTTCCAGTACTTGACGAAGACGGAGAGTTCTGTGACGTCGGTCAACAGGGCAAGTTCTGGTTTCTTGCCGGTAACTTTGGAGGCGTGACCGAGCGGTGGTGCAATGTACCCGGAGGGAAGGCTCTCTTCTTTCCTATCGTGAACATTCTGTTCTGGACACCGGACGACGCGACGACGTTAGAGGAAGCACGAGCGGGAAGTAATTCGCTGATTGACCCCACCGACTCTTTGACGTGTGAAATCGATGGCGTGCCCGTATCCGACCTGTTTGCCTATCGTGCACAGACCTTCCCTGGAGGTTTCGACTTCGAGATCCCGGAGGGATCCTTTCTTACTCAGGTTCCCGGATGTTCCGATGGTAAGGGGGGGTTTGAGCCCTGTGAGCCCGGGACGCGTCCTTTTTCAGTGTCAGACGGATACTGGCTTGGGCTTAGACCTTTGCCGCCAGGCGAACACACAATCCACTTTACAGGTGTCATCGCTGGAGGTTTCCCAGACGGTTTTGAGTTGGACGTGACGTACCATCTCATGGTCGGCGGCAACAACCAAGCTGCCGCCGATTGAACTGAACCTTGCCGAGGCAAGCTCGTCGCTGTACTGGCAACGATCGCACGCCTTCATAAAGGAGACCACTCGGCCCCGACAAGGGGCAGACGCTCGCCGTCAGCGCTACCATTGCCTCGGACCCGCGTCCCGTGGGGAGGAGCAACGACGATGAGCCTGACGCTGTTCGCCGCGGTGCTCGCCGCGCAAGTCGCCGGTGACGCCGATGCGTCGCGTGTACTGGAACCGTCGGACCTGCGCGGCCTGACATGGCGCTCGGTCGGCCCAGCCAACATGGGCGGGCGTGTCGCGTCGATTGCGCTCGCGCCCGGCAACCCCAAGACGATCGTGATCGGGTACGGCACCGGCGGCGTCTGGAAGAGCACCAACAACGCAACAACCTTCTCACCGATCTTCGACCGCGAGGAGACATCGTCGATCGGCAGCGTCGCCGTGTGCGACGCGCCCGCGGACTGGCCGGGGTGGCTCGAAGAGGACGAGGCGGACGGCGACGGCGATACAG
>Ga0209987_10001814_pt1 | contig 11698 bp, 15 predicted proteins | sample N074metaG_FD_182134 | JGI IMG/M metagenome (GOLD analysis project Ga0209987, IMG submission 182134) | Deep subsurface microbial communities from Kermadec Trench to uncover new lineages of life (NeLLi) - N074 metaG (SPAdes) (version 2) | ecosystem: Environmental > Aquatic > Marine > Ocean trench... | reverse complement strand
CAAATAGTCCTTGAGTTTCAGGTAAAAGACCATTTACTTTGATTTGCCAATGTAGATTTCCTTCAACATCAAGTGTTACATAACAAAATCCAGTTATTTCTTGTCCTGGAAATTGTTCATATCTTTGAACTAGAGGGATTTTTTCAGATGAAGCCGCATAAACAGAACCAGTTTGTATTATTATCATTATTCCTGTAATGACAGATACCGCAGCCAAAATCATTATTGGTCTCGAGTTCAATACCATATCTATACACAAATTATTGTTAAACCAATGTGTGTAATAGCTGTTTCAAACAAATATTACACAAGATATTGCCATACAAAAAATTTGAAATTATTTTTTTGGAAGGATGAGAATTGAAAACAAACAAGTTTTTCAGAAAAAGCCAAGTTTTAGATCTTGAAGCATTTTTTTACATCTGAAACATCTAGAGTTTAAGACCAATTGCAAGTTTGCAAATATGGTGACAACTCTAGACTTTTTTCTGTGGACATGTTACAATATAAAATTACTCAATGAATCTAAATTGTAACTTTTTGATTAGTACACATGGTTGATTTTATAAATTCCATAATTTAGGGAAATAATACAAATGTCTCACAGAAATTCAATTCTATATCATCTCAATATATTGGATTCAAAAGAGTGTAATGATATAGCTGATTATGATTGCTGATTTGAAATTATTTTTTGGGAAGGATGAGAAATTGAAAAATTCTAAACTTGAATCATTCCTTTCTCTGCAAGATACTTTATTCCTTTGATAAATTCATCTTCATGAATTAAATCATCTGCCCACCAGCTTGCATTGTTTTTCACCCATGAAGGAATATTGTTGTCCATCAAAGGTGAGGGATAAGGCAATTTTGGTATGTCTATAATTTGCTCTTTAATCAAATACTGCATTCCCTTTACAAAATCATCATCAGAGATTAGACCCTGTGCCCACCAATCTGCATTGTTTTTAACCCATTTTGGAACTACTTTTGATTCACCGGAGGGATCTTTGTTAATTGCTAAACCGATATTCAGGGTATTTCTACTCGTGAAATGCGTTTGAGTGATCTCACTTGGAGTAACAATACTAAAAGTAGAAGACGCGATAGGAATTGAATTAAAAAGAATTCTATGGACTTCAATTAGGACATCATATTCTTTTCCTTCAGTAAGCATTAATGGAATTGAAACCTCACCAGTAGAAGAATGAGTTAATGGACTAGGTCCAAATACATCAACGCCGTCCTTTGAAACAGTAATCTTATAGTCAACGTACTTTTGAATATTTTTTTCCATAGGATTTATGAAATCAAAATTTAATAGAACCTTTGACTCTGAATCATCTTGACCATATGCAGAATGAAGCGAAATACTCAATACCATTGAAAGTATTACAAAGTGTGAAATTTTCAAGATATCATTATTGATAAAAATTGCCTTTTAAGGACAAGTTTGGTTAAAATGAAAAACAAAATAAATTATTTTTTGGTAAGGATTCAAATTACTTTTTGATTAATCCAATATCTTTCAAAAGCATGATAATCTCTTGATAGTCACCCTCGCGACTTGATTCCGATTCTGCAATATTCATGTTAACTCATAATACCTTCTAGCAATACTTAAGGCAGATCTTTTGTAATATCATTATTTTACTAATAATATGAAACTGGTACACTTTTTCAGGCTCAATTATTTTAATAATAAATGGATAATTTATCCAACTTCTTGTGCAAACTGAACAAACATCTGATTATCCTTTAATATCACAAGAATCTTTATGGAAATTTTACATATTGACGATTCAACCGTAATGTGTGAATTGTATTTTGACATGCTTGGTTCACGTGGTCACTTTGTTAGTAGTGTAAATGATGGAAGAGAAGGACTAGAACTTGCATCTAAAAATGATTATGATTTAATCCTACTCGACATATGCATGCCACAATATAGCGGAATGGATTTTCTTGCTGATTTAAAAAATCAAAGACCATCAAAGTTGAAAAAAGTAATAGTTATCAGCCGACTGGAACTTGATGAGAATCAACTAGATGAATTATTAAAATTCGGAATCCACTCGATTCAAGCAAAACCATCAGACCTTGTAAGTCTTGAGACTCCAGAAAAACTTGTTGTTTAAATTAAAACTAGAAAATGTTGAAATTATTTTTTGGGAAGGATGAGGATTGTAATAATTATTGGTGAATTGCGTTAATGACAGATTCGCCTTCTTTTGATTAAAGGAAATTGTTTATTTTTTTAATGATATAGGAATGTTCATCTCAAATTCTCTAGAAACAGCACAACTTTATGCGTAAAAGAGGGGCGTTCTCTTTTTACTGATTGTCGATAAACTCATTAACACTCAAATGTAATTAAGATTCTAAATTTTTCTTCTTCAAAAATAGATTATATTTTCATATAGTCTAGCTATAAATATAAATTATTAATGGAAATTTTGTGCCAGTAGATCCTGTCTGCGGAATTGAGCTTGAAGAAAGTCTTGCTGTTTCACACGAATATAAAGGGAAAAAAATTTTTTTCTGTTGTGATGGATGTAGAAAAATTTTCATAAAAAAACCAAGAAAATATAAAAAAAATATTTAGATTGGAAAGGCTCCACACATACGACAAAATTTAGAATTTTCTGTGTTAGCATGGCAATATGGGCAAGAAATAGATGCATCTTGAATTTTTCGTGGCATACCATGCAGATTTTTATAAACTTCAAAATAATACATGGATTCCTTAGATCTGATGGTAATCCCTGACTCTTGCTCTGTCTTTTTCTTTTTTTCTGAATAAACCTTATCGTTAATTAAAATACCAAATAAATTTACGAACTGACTTGTTCCAGCTCCGTCTTGCATTGGTGATTTATCTCTCCATGCAATTTGCATTGGAATTTTTCTCTCAAATGTTTTCCTCAATATCCATTTTCCATGTTTTCTACCTCCTTCGATTTTTACCTTTAAATTGACAGGAATATTCTTTGCAAGTTCTATAATTTTTTCATCCAGGTATGGCGACTCTACTCTAACCCCAAGGGCTTTCCCAATTTTTTGGGTTGGAAAATGCATTACTGAGCAAATTCTTTGAATTTCTTTTTCAAGCTCATCTTCTGGCTTGTTTAGAAGAAAATCATACCCCGCAAATAACTCATCAGCTCCATCCCCTGTAATGATTCCATTTGATCCGTGATTTCTTACCCATTTTATGGCAAGATACATTACTATATTATTTCTAATTTCAATATCGTTAAAGTTTTTCAAAATTGATATTGTACCTTTTATGGCCTCTAGAATTTCTGAAGTATCTACTGTGAGTATTGTTAATGGTAAATCAAATTCCTTGGATGCCATTTGGCAATATGCAAGATCCTTTGCTACAAAGTCTTTTGTTATAATTGCAATTGACTTTGGTTTTTTTTCTTTAAGATAATATGCTAGAATAGTACTATCCAACCCTCCAGAAAGTGAAATCGTGTCTGCCTTACAGTATTCGCATACCTCTTTTAATTTGTCAAACAACATTGTGGAAATATTTTCCAACAAATGGACACTGTTTTGAACCTATAAGAGGATAGCATATGGGTTTTTAGAAAACATTCCTAAAGATAAGGTTCTTTGGATTGCAAGCTTTAAATCCAATATGTGGTACTTTTGTATTCATGTTACTTCCAGCAGAGATTGAATCAAAAACCTTGATTCCAGCTTTACGAGCAATTCTTGCCAAAAAATTGGCAGAAGATCATGATGTTAGCGAAGAAGAGATCTCAAAAATGTTGGGTGTAACTCAAGCAGCCATTAGCAATTATATCCGTGGAACCCGTGGAGATCCTGCCCTTATTGCAAAACTGTTATCAGACCAACAGGTTTCAACTTTAATTGAAGAGTTGACAGAAAACTTATCATCAGATATGGCCTATACTCCTGCAAACCTCTCAAAATTCATTGGTCTTTGTAATTATATTAAATCAAGTTTGTTAATTTGTGAAATACACCACAACTTAGAATCAAACATTGATGAAAAGGTCTGCAAGGAATGTGAAAATATTCTTCTAAAGGGTCCTGGAAGCGTCTACTAAATTTTTTTTAAAATTATTTCAATATTGGATGATGCTCGTCCTAACTCATGGATGGGTTCACTATCCACTGTTATCTTGTGAATTTTTGAATTTCCCTTCAGCATGTTCTCAGTTATAATGTTGGCAACTGCAACTGCATTAGGAATCGAATTGCCCTTTGCCCTAATCGTAACCTCTTTATGCTTTCCCAAAATCGATAGTATGTCCAAAGCTGATTGCATAATTGGATCATTATAAATGTCAATTACTGATTCAATCGATGTTTTGGTCTGCTCTTGACCACTTTCTTCCTTTGTCTTCTCCATGAGCATCGTTCAACCTTTCAGAAATTTTAAGTTCTTTTAAGTTTTATCGACGATTGGTCCACTTAATCAAAATAATCAATTGGAATATTTTGATAGTCGCCATTTGGAAGTACCCTTCTAATGGTAATGGGAATAACTTTCTGCTCCAACTCCGCCATTGAAATATCTAGTGAAATTCTTGCAGTTTTTGGAATTGGGATGAATGGTGGTGCTCCAAGGGACAGCTGTAATGCTCGCGCACCCATAATTCTTGCTTTTTCAAATCTTGTAAGTGACGGAGGGCCAATTGTGATTTTACCTTTCTCACAAGAAATCTCTACTGGCTCATGCTCGACACTTGATTCAATTATATCTCTATTTTCTATCTCAGCCAATCGATTCACAAGATCTTTCTCTTGCTTTTCTGAAAGTGGTTCTGCATCTTTGCCACCTTCAGCTAATTTTCGATAAGTTGTCAAGGCCTTTCCTAAACCCGCATTTGCCTCCAACTCCGATTCTTTGACCTCATCACTATTAGTGGATTCTTGAGGCTCAGCGGATTCAACAACTTTAGGATCTGAGACTTTGGACAAGTACCAAAATTCTTTCAAAGCGTTATATATTCCAACAAATTTAAACTAAAAATTGAGTTATACCTCAGTCTCCAAAAAACAGCTCGTATTAGAAATAAAAGATAAAGCCAAAATTCCTTGTGATCTTAAACGTCACTTATCTCCAAGGACTGTTGGTACAATTATGAGATCACTTCCACTTGAGGGACATGCTCATTTAATGGGCAAAAACATTGCTTATTTTGAAACATCAATTGATTCTGGGATTGAAAGACCAAGAAAAGAATTCAAAAAAGGAGATATAGCATTTGCCTCATCTTCTGGTAGCATATGTTTTTTTATTGCAGATTCAGTATCTGGTAAAACAATGACCCCAATTGGTAAACTGGTAAAAAATGTCGATGCTCTAATGGATCTTAAACCTGGAGATGTTTTTTCACTTTATGAGGATACTGGTTGATAAATATAATGGCCACTAAATCCACCTGCACGTTTAATGATTCCTTTTTTTAAGGATTCTTTTAGAAATACATTTGCTGCTGAAACTTTGACCCCTGTTTGTCTTGCAAGTTCATGAACTGTAATGACTTTGGAGTGCTGAACAATTTTTGTGGCTTCTTGCTCATTTATGGTCACGGTAATTTCGGCTTTTTTTGGACCGCTTCCTCCCCTGTCTTTTTTACTTTTCTTTGAATCTTTATGAGGACTAATCTTTTTTGTTCCAGCCATATTTTTTAAAAAAAATATTCCTCTTATAAACGATGTATTCACGTTTCAACATTTACATTAATTTTCTAAAGAAGATCAAAATTTCAATATTAAATTTTTTTTCAAATATAAATAACATCTATCTTAATGAATTTTATGGGTGTTATTTCAAAAGGCGCCAAGTGTAATGTTGATGGTTGTGACAAGGACGGTGCCCGTTCAATAAACACCCGTAAAGTCGAAAATGCCAACCTTAGAGTAACTTCTGCTGGTAAAAAGAGTGTTTTATGCAAAGAACACTACAAAGAGTACAAAAAGGAATCAAAAGAGGACCGAGACCTTGAGCGTGCTCGTTTTGACAAATTTTAGGTTGTTTTCTCTTTATGTTTTTTAGATTTAATGGGTTTTTTGAAAAAATCATTGCTTAGGTTTTGATAAAACTGGCCTAATTTTTTATACAATCTTTTTGGTTTTCTTGTTTTCTGATTACTCAGAACATACAATGCTAAAATTGGAAACGCAATTGTTGCATCTGCATAAACTGTTACCATTCCATTATGGGCATCTTGAACTTTTCCCCAGCTTTTTCCTTCTTGAAGAGTTGCACCTGAAAGCCCACCAGTATCTGGTCTTGCATCTGTTATCTGAATAATATAATCTTGACCACCATCGTTTCTGCGTAGTATTTGGTCAAGCAGAGGTCCTGTTTGCTGAGCTGCGTTTTTTGGAACACCTCCTCCAATTTCAACAATACCTGACTTTTTGGAATTAAAAAGAATGGCTGCTTGTTCAATAATCTCTCTTACAAAATCCAAACTGTATATTTTTCCTTGTAATCTTTGTACTGCCAGGTTTAGAGCAAGAGAAGAATCCTTTATCGTTGAAATGTAAACTGGAACATCATAATCATATGCCGCTATAATGAAACTTTTTTCAGGGAATTTTGATTTTTCTTTACTTATCTTACCCATTAAATTACAAAATTCAGCAGTTGTAAATGGTTTATCTGAAAAATCTTTTCCGAACATTTTTTGAATGATTTGATCTTCTGCTTCCAGAGTTTCATAAAATTTTATGTAAACATCTCTAATTCGTACTATTTCATTTTCAAATAATTTCATATCGTCAACCTCAGAATAACCTTGTTTGATAGGAAGTCCCCATGCAAAATGATCTTCGTGGTATACATTTGCACCAGTCGTTATAATCCAGTCGATAAAACCACGTTCAATTAAGGACTTTATTATTCCACCAAATCCTACTGGCGTCATTGCTCCTGATACGGTAAGGCAGATGGTTGCATCTTCCTTTATCATTTTGGCGTAGAGTTTTGCAGCTTCTCCAAGTTTTCTTCCATTAAATCCTGACCTTGAAAAAACTTCTACAAGATCCTCAATTGTCATTTTTGGATCTAGTTTTATGTGTGGAATGTCTTTTCCATGAAATTTGTGTGGGTCCACTTTTCAAAGTTAAATCAAGCTGTAAATTAATACTTGTGCTTTGTCTCAAAACTCTTTTAAAATTAAATTTCCATATGATTATTTTTATGATCTCTGGGGATCTTTTATCAATTATTGCTTTTTTGGTTTAATTCCTCAAAGATTTCTTATGTGAGGTGGATTATCTAAATTATGATATGAACATTATTGATATCCATAATCCTAAACGAGTAAACCGCAAGCCTGATCAAATTGAAATTCTTTTTAATTCTGGTAAATTTGAGGAGCAAGGCTTTATTGTAAAACATGTAGAGTTGCGATTGTATGTGGAACATACTGATAAGAAACTAGGACAATTTTCTTTGATTACTTCTTTTGTCCAAACAGATAAGGGTTCAGTTGAAATGATTTATGATGAGGGTTATCGTGGAGAGGATTCTCTTAATCGGGCTGTAAAATTTTTAATTTCAAACCTAGGACTGTCTGCATTAATTCTACGTTCAATAATTACACTGCAAAGCAACATTTCAGATTAAATTTTGTTTAAAATTTGAAGTTCGTCTTATTGGTAAAGTGTTTATGAACTATAACTAATCTAATTTATCATGCTAAACGACTCATCTATTAGAAAATCGATGGACAACTATGTAAAACATCGATTAAAAGAAATTCCAATTGAAATCAAAGAAACTTTTCTGAAAACAACTCAAATCTGGAAATGTGAAAACGAACTAGACTTTTTGTATGGTTACTATGTGGGTAAATTAGAAGAAGGAACACTTCATTTTCTCTTAAAGGCCTCAAGAGCTTCTGCTGGTGGATATGTTGATACCTTCGAAATACGAGGGATTATTGAAACACATAGACAGGAATTACGAGACTTGATTGAAAAATCAATAAAAAATTCATAATTACAGAGATTTTGTTTTGTGTTTCTGAAAGAATCGTATATTTATGACATAATTAACATGACTTATCGTGCGTATTTTACAACTTCATTGTGATAGTATAGAATATACTCCCACAAAAAAGGAAATTAAAAGTGCTGAAGAAGATGTTTCTACTGAAATCACAAGATTAGAAGAATTGGTTGTTGCATTTGTGGCAGTGGAAAAAGATGATGATTCATCTGTTGCACAAGATGCGATATCTCAAATTAAAAATTCTATGGAGAAGATTGGCTGCAAAAAATTATTGTTATATCCATATGCCCATCTTAGCTCAAATCTTGCATCACCTTCTCTGGCAATGTCTTTGCTAAAAGAGATGGAGTCTTTGGCAAGTGGACTAGATGTTTCACATTCTCCTTTCGGATGGACAAAATCCTACAAAATCCACGTAAAGGGACATCCCCTAGCTGAAAGTTCAAAGGTAATTACAAAAAAACAAGATCATCCTTCATACGATTCAAAAACAACAAAAGCGGAAATGACTTCAGAGGCATTAAAATCAGAATCAAAAATCAAATCTTTTTGGTATATTATGTCTATTGATGGAACAATGACCCCAATGTCTGAATTTAATTTTTCAAATCATGAGAAATTAGAGACATTATCAAAATATGAATCTACAAAAAAGAGAACTGTAGATGAACCTCCGCCACATGTTGCCTTGATGAAAAAAATGGCCATTGCCGATTATGAACCTGCATCTGATGCTGGAAACATGCGATTCTTCCCTAATGGGCGTTTGATTAAATCGCTTATTGAACAATACGTAACATCAAGGGTCAAAGAATATGGCGGTTATGAAGTCGAGACTCCAATTATGTATGACTCAAATCATCCAAGTATGGTCAGCTACTTTAACAGATTTCCGGCAAGGCAGTATAATATCGATTCTGAAGGAAAAAAACTATTTTTGAGATTTGCTGCATGTTTTGGTCAATTTTTGATGGTAAATGAATATCAACTTTCCTACAAGAATTTACCATATCGATTATACGAGCTTACTCGATATAGTTTCAGGCGAGAACAATCCGGAGAATTGGTAGGTCTAAGACGACTTCGTGCATTTACCATGCCTGATTGCCACGCATTTTGCAAGGATTTAGAGCAATCAATGGAAGAAATCAAAATTAGATTTGATCTATCTCAAAGCGTACTAAAAGAACTAGGAATTGAAGAATCTGATTATGAAATGGCCATTAGATTTACTGAAGAGTTCTACAATGAAAATAAAAAGACAGTTGAAGAACTTGTAAAAAAACTTGGAAAACCTGTACTAGTTGAAATGTGGAAGGAGAAATTTTTCTACTTTGTTTTTAAATGGGAATTTAATTTTATAGATAATCTTGGAAAAGCGTCTGCCCTTTCTACTGATCAAATAGATGTTGAAAATGCAAATCGTTATGGTATTGATTTTGTAGATGAGAATAATGTAAAAAAGAATCCAATAATTTTACACAACTCTCCAAGTGGTGCTATCGAGAGAATAATATTTGTTCTTTTAGAAAAGGCGGCATTTGATATAAAACAAGGACGTAAACCACAATTTCCCTTGTGGCTTTCACCAACACAAGTAAGGATAGTTCCTCTAAAAGATGAGTTTGTTGACATCAGCAATTCTCTAGCGGACAAGATTTCTTCACATTACATTCGAGTCGATATTGATGATAGAAATGAAAGCATTGGAAAACGAATCAGAGATGCCGAAAAAGAATGGATTCGGTATATTCTGGTAATAGGTGAAAAAGAAGCAAATTCAGACAATCTCAGTATAAGGGATCGACAAACAGGAAACGTCAGAGAATTGTCTTTTGATGATTTTATAAAAGAATTTGAAGAACAGACAAAAGGCAAACCACAAACAGGATTAAACACGCCAAGACATCTATCTAAGAGACCACAACTGATGGTGTAGAAGATGAGCTTTTTAGAATTTTATATGAACAACAGTCCACTCATTATCTCCTCTGGTGAAGGCAAGCCGGCAGCTACAGTATTTGGGATACCTTTTGACTCAACTCATTCCTACAAACCTGGTTGCCGATTTGGTCCTGACGTTATTCGTGATGCCTTTAACAATATCGAAATATTTCATCCAGAATTACAAGTTGACCTTGAAACTGCAAACATTGAAGATTTAGGAAACACAAAACACACCGTAGTTGCCTCTGAAATGTTAGATATGGTTAGAAAAATAACCCGAGAACTTGTTGAAAAAAATAGGCAATTGTTTATTCTTGGAGGCGAACATCTTATCACTTATGGGACGTACCTGAGTTTTCCAAAAGAAACAGGATATGTTGTATTTGACGCTCATTACGATTTACGAGATGAATATGCTGACATTAAACTAAGCCATGCCTCGTATCTTCGAAGAATTGTTGAAGATAAAGGTGCAGACAATATTTTACATGTTGGCGCAAGAGCATTTGTAAAAGAAGAACTAGAATTTTTGAAAGAAAACAAAATAAAAACTATTTCAGATAAAGAAATACAGCAAGGTAAAGCTATTCAAATTTTAAAAGATCATATTTCTTCTTTTGATAAAATCTACACCAGTTTTGATCTTGATGTGTTAGACCCAGCTTTTGCTCCAGGTGTCGGCAATCCCGAAGCGGTAGGAATTACCTCTAGAGAATTATTTGATATGATTTACACCCTTGAAAATAAAAAAGTAACCGGCATTGATATTGTTGAATTAAACCCAACCTACGACAATGGCTCTACTGCTTCTCTAGCTGCAAAGATCATGTCCACAGTAATTGCCATGAATTTAGCTCAAAATTAGATAAAGTAGAATTCCATTCATACAAAATGTGTAATTATGTACAATGCCTATAATTCACACCTAAAATGATACAAACTTTAAAAATTTATCAAACGATGGACAAAAAACTTTCTGATTTTTTATATACTTGAATTTTGGGAGAATCACGTGCTAAATAATCTTAGGGACATTCTGCGTCCTGCTCTTGAAAAAATGGGGAAAGGATTTGCATCTACAGGCTTATCAGCTAACTTTTGGACTGCAATTGGTTTAGTATTTGCCTTAGCATCTGCTTTGGCTTATGGATTGGGAATTGAATACGGATTAATCATAGGTGGTATCTTGTTACTTGTTTCTGGATTTTTTGATTTGGTAGATGGCCAAGTTGCTCTAGTAAAGGGCACTACATCAAAAAAAGGTGGATACCTTGATTCAATGTTTGATAAAATTGCCGAAACTGCAATTTTCCTAGGAATTTTAATTGGCGGTTATGTGGAACCCTACCTTGTATTACTTGCCATTACATTATCATTACTGGTTAGTTATGCAAGAGCAAAATCTGATTCATTAAATATTAAACTTCAAGGTGTGGGAATTGGAGAGAGAGCAGAACGTCTTTTGGTGATTGCAGTTATTGGTATTATCGGATTCATGGGAATTGCTGTTCTTATTGTAGTGATTATCGCTGCTATTACCTTAATTCAAAGAATGATAGTAACTGTTAAAAATATTGAAGAATAATTTTATCGAAGTTTTCCTCGTTTTCTTCTACTATCAGCTGATCGAATTTTTAGAATTTTGAAATGAATTGCACATGATATGCAATAATGTTTTAGAACTGTGGGTGACGCAATGTATGCTCCTTGGGCACGTAGTTCTTTTGCCAAAGTATGTTC
>Ga0209987_10001813_pt1 | contig 11698 bp, 9 predicted proteins | sample N074metaG_FD_182134 | JGI IMG/M metagenome (GOLD analysis project Ga0209987, IMG submission 182134) | Deep subsurface microbial communities from Kermadec Trench to uncover new lineages of life (NeLLi) - N074 metaG (SPAdes) (version 2) | ecosystem: Environmental > Aquatic > Marine > Ocean trench... | reverse complement strand
GAAGGTGATTGGTCGGACATCCTCCTTTGCGTTCAAGGGCAAGAACGAGGATCTCCGCGGTATCGGACAGGCACTCAACGTGAGCACGGTGCTCGAAGGATCGGTACGCAAATCTGGAGAACGGGTGCGGATCACCGCGCAGCTGATCGATGTATCGGACGGAACACATATCTGGTCCGATACCTATGACCGAACGATCACCGATATTTTCGCTGTGCAAGACGATGTTGCGTCCTCGATCATAGACGCTTTGCAGATTCATATCGGCGCAGCCCCTACGCGCGGCCGCCCCACCGAGAACCCAACGGCTTATGCAATGTTTCTCAGAGCCAGAGCTGCGGCGAATGCACGCGAGGTAGTCGAATTCGAAAGGCTCTTGCAGGAAACCATCGAACTCGACCCGTTGTTTGCGGAGGCGCATGAACTGCTCGCGTTTTGCCATTGGTGGCAGGCCGGGGTGACGGTCAACGCCGCTGATGGGCAGCGGCGTATCTACAACGCAGCTTCCCAGGCAATCGCGATCGACCCAAGCCTCGTCTTCGCACAAGCGTTACTGGAAGCGGGAAACTTCGAAACATATTCTTATCTGAAAGAGATCGAGGCGTTCGAGCGAGTCGTCCGCGAAGAACCGAGTAATTCGGCAGCCTGGGACGCATTGATCTACGACCTCCTGGCAGCCGGTTACCTCAATGAAGCGCTGGGTGTGGCCGAACGATTCGTCGAACTCGACCCGTTGTCGGGGAGCGCACATATTCGATTGATCGATTCTCTCGTTGCCGCCGGCCGGATCGAGGAGGCCATCCGGTCCGGGGAACTCGCCATCGATTTGAACATCGAAGGTGCGAGGTGGAGTCTTGGCCTCACCAATCTAATCGATCAACGGATTGAGGAGGGCATCGCTCACCTCGAAATCTTTCTGGAACAAGACGGGTTGCCCAGTTCCTACTTGGGGGATTTGGTGGCCGGTGCCCTTGACCCGGATACAGGCCAGGCGCACTTGGACCGTCGCATCCCGCAAATCGTAGCTTCCGCTCCAGAGGAGGATGCCTACGGTATGCAGCTATTTCTAAACTCTCTGTATCTCTTCTTCGGATTCCTGGATCGATATTTCGAATTGATTCTCGATTACGAACTTACGGATTCGACTTACACCGATGCGGATACCTTCATCTTCCATGGCACGCTCGATCGTGATTCCGGCTTCACTTCTCATCCACAGTATCTCGAGGTCGCCGAAGCGACAGGCCTTTTTGAATTGTGGGAGCAGCGCGGCCCGCCGGATTTCTGCGAGAAAGTGAGCGGCCAATGGGTCTGCGAGTAGCTCGAACGCAGCGGGGATGAGGCCGATGGGTCTGTGAGCAGATCGAACTCAGCGGGGATGCGGCCGCCCCCACAGTCGATTGATTCCCAATGGAGGCAGTCGAGGCAAGCGCCCAAGCAGCGGAAGGAGAACCCGCTGTGCGTCCAAGGAGGCGCTCGGCACGTAGCTTGCGTGATGACTCAGGAGTCGGACCGCGCGGCGAGGCTCGGGGGGTCGAAGAAGCGAACGGGCCAGCGGCGCTTCACGGCCGTGCGGTAGAGCAGTGGATCGGGGTTCGTTGCGACGGGATGCCCGACGAGATCGAGTAGCGGGAGATCCGTGATCGAGTCGGTGTAGAAAAAACTCTTCGCCAGGTCGATCCCCTGCTCGTCGATGAATTGCTGGAGCCAGTAGATCTTCCCCTCCTCGAAACAGATCGGCTCGATCACGCGCCCCGTAAAGAGTCCGTTTTCGACTTCGAGCCGGGTGTAGAGGATGTGCTCGATTCCCAGGCGGTCTGCAATCGGCCGCACCACGAAAGCCGTTGCTCCCGAGACGATTGCAACCACGTGTGACTCGGCGAGGTGCTCCTCGACGAGCCGTTCAGCCTCGGGGTAGATGGTCTCGACAACGACATCTTCGACCCAGGCAATCGCTTCATCCGCGAGCTCTTTTTCACTCTGGCCGCTGAACTGGGACATCATGTCGGTCGTCCAGCTGCGAAGGTCGAGGAGCCCGAGTTTGTACTGGATGTAGGCGCCGAGTCCTCGGAGAAGATCGCCCTTCGTCAATTCGCCGCGCTCGTAGCGATGACGCATATAGAGGGTCGCCGAATTTTCCGAGAGGATCGTTTTGTCCATGTCGAAGAACGCGCCGATCCGAGGCTGCACGCGTTCGATCGCGGCCAGTGTCATGACGCGATGCTACCGCGACACTCCGGCAAATGTGAGGCGCATCGAACCTGCGGCTTCGCGGATCTGGTGGGAGATTCCCTGGGCTTCGCGGGTCTGGCCGGAGATTCCCTGGGCTTCGCGAACCTGGCTGGAGTTCCTTGGGTTTCGCGTGCGGCTTCACCCGACCGGCACCTGGGGTCAGACGCTCAAAAGACGTAGCGACGCATCGAGACATTCATCAGCAGGCCGAGGCCAACCAGCGAGGTCACGAGCGCTGACCCCCCATACGAAAAGAGTGGCAGCGGCACGCCGATGACCGGCGCAATTCCGAGCACCATCCCGATATTCAAGGCCAATGGCCAGAAGATCGTGCCCACCAGACCCACGGCGAGCATTGCGCCAAAACCGTCCTTCGAATTGCGGGCGACCCGTAGCCCCCAGAGAAGAAGAACGAGATAGAGGGACAGAACCACGCAACTGCCCACGAAGCCCCACTCTTCAGCGAGAACCGAAAACGCGAAGTCCGTATGCTGCGTGGGCAGGAAGCGAAGTTGAGTCTGGGTTCCCGCGCGGTATCCGGTTCCCAACAACCCACCGGATCCGATCGCAATGCGCGATTGAATCGCCTGATAACCCGAAGACAGCGGGTCGCGGCCCGGATCGATCACGTCCAGAATGCGCCGTTGCTGATAGGGCTGAAGGACGAACATCCAAAGCGAGATCAGCACGGCAATGCCAACAAAGGAAACCCCAACCCATGCGCGCCACGGAATGCGCGTGAACGCGAGGTAGGTCGAGGCGATCAGCAGCGTGAGCAGCGCGACACCCATGTCGCGCTGCATGACGATCAGCCCGACGGGTATGACTGCGATCAGGCCCGGACGTGCGAGATCGCGTAAGCGGCGAATCTCACTCGGCGGGTTGCGGTGAAAATAGCGGGCGAGCGCGACCACCAGGCCTAGCTTCGCCAACTCCGACGGCTGAAGCCGACCACCGAACAACCAGCTCTGGCTTCCGCGGGTCACTGGCGCGAAGACCAATGTTGCCACCAGCAGTGCAATGCAGACCAACAGAGCCGGCGTTGCAAATCGCTCGTAGTGGCGGTAATCGATCGCGAGGACGAACAGCATCGCGGCCCCGCCGATGCCGACGGAGACGAGTTGGCGGCGTACTTCACCCGTCAGCTCGTCGTCGATGTGCGTCGCCGACGCGAGATTGATGATCCCCACCCCAACGATCGTGATGACGAGCAACAGCACCGTCCAATCAAAATTCTGGAGCAACCGCCGGTCAATTTCGAACAACTTGGGCAGCCTCCTCGGGTGATTCGGTTGGCTCGGGCATGGCCGGCGATTCCAGAGGCTCGGGGGGCTCGTAGGATTTTGGCGGCGCCTCGGGCATCGATGACTTGAAATACCGCGAAAGCACAGCGTTCACGATCGGCCCAGCCGCACTCCCCCCGTGCCCGCCGTGTTCAGCGAGGGCAATGACGACGATCTCCGGCGCTTCGACGGGTGCAAAAGCCGCGAACCAACCGTGATCTCGGTATTTGAATGGAATCTCTTCGTCTTCGAGCCCGTCGGTTTCCTTGACGTGAACGACCTGGGCGGTTCCGGTCTTTCCCGCGACACGGATGCCGGGAATCCGCGCCCGCGCACCCGTCCCGCCCGCTTCGTTGACCACGGCTTCCAGCGCGCGCGTGATGATTGCGAGGTTCTCGGGCGAAACCGGCACCTTTCCGAGTGCCTCCCGCCCGGGCCCCTGCTCGACGACTCCGTCGGGCCCCGTCTGGCGTAGCAGGATGCGCGGCCTCAAGATCGTGCCGCCGTTCGCGATCGCCGCATACGCGACCGCCAATTGCATTGGCGTCGTCAGGTTGAAGCCCTGTCCGATCGAAGCCGAGACCGTTTCCCCCTTCAACCAGACCTCGCCGACGTGTCGCTCCTTCCAAGCGCGTGTGGGAATCAGACCCGCCGATTCGTTTCCAAGCGCAATCCCCGTGCGACGCCCGAGGTAAAAGCCGTTCGAGAAGAACGCCATCCGATCGATTCCGAGCTTGAGGCCGAGCTGGTAGAAGTACACATCACACGAGCGCGCGAGCGCTTCGTGGAGATTGACCGAGCCGTGGCCGCCGCGTTTCCAACAGCGATAAGTCCGGCGCCCGAGTTTGAACGAACCGGGGCAGAAGACGCGGTCGTCGGGATGGATCGCTCCCTCTTCGAGACCGGCCGCGGCGACGAACACCTTGTAGGTGGAACCCGGCGGGTACTGCCCGGCCAGCGCGCGGTTTTGAATCGGTCGACCTTCGCTCTCCGTCAGCAGCTTCCAGGTGGCTGTATCGATACCGCCCGCGAAGCTGTTCGGATCGAACGCCGGATGCGAAACGAGGGCGAGGATGTCACCGTTGCGCGGATCGAGCACTACGACCGCGCCGCGTTTTTCCTCGCCACCGATCACGTCCGGCAGAAAAGCCTCTTCCGCAACCCGCTGGAGATCTCGATCGATCGTAAGCACGAGCGTTCCGCCCGGCGTGGCCTCGACCTCGTCGAGTACCTCATCGACGCGCCCCGCTACATCGACCACGACGTTTCGGCCGCCCGCGCGTCCACGCAGAACGCTCTCAAAGCGTTTCTCCACACCCGATTGACCCACTATGTCACCGCTTCGGTAATCGGCGAACGAACGCTTTTGGAGCTGCGCAACCTGAATCTCTCCGGTGTAACCCAGTACGTGCGCCGCGAGAGACCCTCCCACGTAATAGCGGCGCGGGCTCACATCGGTGAATACGCCCGGCAACGCATAGAGGTGGGATTCCACCCGGGTTCGCGAGTCGTAGGGAAGATCCTTCGCGATCCGCACGGATTGAAAGCGCCTTCGACCTTTCGGGAAGCCGACGCGCTCAGCGAGTTCGCCAGCGTCCAGATCCAGAAGGTTTGCGAGCGCCGCGAACGTTTTTTCTCGCTCTCGCAGTTCGGCGGGCATGATCGTTACGCCGAATGCGGGCCGAGTGGTGGCGAGTTCGCGCCCGAAACGATCGACAATGTCGCCTCGTGGCGCCTCGAGATGGACGGTTCGAACGGAATTGCGACGCGCGCGATTGCCGAGGTCTTCACCCTGGATGACCTGAAGTTGAAAGAGTCGCACACCGAAAATCGCAAAAATCAGCACAATGAAAGCGGCAATGAAAACCAGCCGACTGACGATGGAGGGATCAACTCCCGTCGCGAGGCGCCCGACTCCGGCTTCTTCAACCGGCATCAGATGAGTCGATTACGCGGCCGAATATGCAGAAGCTGGTGCCCGGAGTCGACCTCACTGAGCCAGCTCGAAATCCGCTCGACGAGCGAAAAACCCCATGGCGCGAACGCGCCATTGATCAGTGCGTGCGGAATCAGCTCCCGCAGCATCTCGCCATTCACACCCGGGCCGGCGGCAAAGAACCAGGTGAGCATTCCGCTTCCCAGTGTGGTCACCACGGTCAGCACGCAGACGAAGATCGCTTGCGGGATCACGCCGCGTAGATTCAGCTGTTGACTGCCTGCGCGCGCCGCGCCGAACGCAAAGATTCGCAACAGCATGTGCTGCCCAAACAGCGATCCCGAGAGAAGGTCCGCGATGAGACCCAGCGCCGCGGAGAGAACCAGACCGCCCGCAGTGCTGCGCCAGCACAGACCGAGTCCGACCACGAGCAGCAACCCAAAGTCGGGGCAATAATAGAGCGGAATGAAGGTGCCAACGGCGCCTTGGATCATGGGGGCGAGCCCGCCGAGCGCGAGCAACGCCAAGACGCGCTTCAAGGCTTGGCCCCCTCCGACGCCATCACGCCAAGGTCACCCGCTTGTTCGCCCGCGTAAAGCAGTTCCATCGTCGGACCTCGCCACAGCATCACGAAAACCTGCTCGAGTCGTCCGAAATCGACCGCGGGGAGCAGCTTCGCGGTCTGCATCAGTGCAGAACCGGGATCCGATACCGATACGACCTCGGCAATTCGGATTCCCTTGGGGTAGACACCGCCGAGCCCGGAACTGATCACGACGTCGCCAATGCGGACGTCGCTGCCGCGGACCACGAATTCGAAATCCATTTCACTGGTTCCCCGCCCGCGCACGATCCCACGCGAACGGCTGCGCTGGATGATGCCGTCGACCGCACTCTGGCGATCGAGCACGAGCATCGTCTTCGAGGCCCGCACCGAAGTGGCGGTGACCAGACCCACGAGTCCGTGTTCAGAGATGACGGGCATTCCCGAGTGCACGCCGTGCTCGCGTCCACGATCGACGAGCACCGATCGGAACCACGGTGAAGGATCGACGCCAACGAGCTCCGAGGGGAGCATCGGGACTTCGAAATCCGCGCGAATCTCGGCGATGCGCGCGAGCCTTCCGCTTGCAATCAGCGCCTCGCGCAACTGAAGGTTCTCTTCCTCCAACGCAGCGAGTCGGGCGCGCAGGCCATCGTTGTTGTCACTCGCGTCGAGAAGCGACACATAGTGACGCCACGCATTTTGCGTGAGGTCGAACGGAAATGAGATCATCTTCTGGACAGGTGCGGCGATGTCGAGAATCGCTCCCGTCCAACCGGAGAGCTCGCGTTCTGGACCACCGGGCGCCGAGCGCCGATCGACGACCATCGCAACGACGGCGAACCCCACCAACCCAACCACGAGGGCGGTTACAGGTGTTCGGTTGCGAAATTCGGCCATGTCCCCACTCCACGCACGGTGGACCGACCGGAATTACGAGCGAATCGCCACTTCCTTGAGGAACGGAATTTCGTCCAGCGTACGCCCGGTCCCGATCGCTACGGCGTTTAGGGGGTCTTCCGCCAGCATCACCGGCAGTCCAGTGGACTCCCGGAGCAAAACGTCGAGGTTGGTCAGCAGTGAGCCGCCCCCGACCATCACAATGCCCTTGTCGACAATGTCTGCCGCCAGCTCGGGCGGTGTGCGCTCCAACGCCATCTTCACGCTCTCGACGACCGCATTCACCGTCTCCGAAAGCGCCTCCCTCACCTCTTCGGACTTGAGTTCGAGGGTCTTGGGAACACCCGCGACCAGATCTCTTCCCTTGACCTCCATCGAACGAATTTCATCTTCGGGGTACGCGGTGCCGATTGTAATCTTGATGAGCTCGGCCGTCCGCTCGCCGATCAGCAGGTTGTACCGACGCTTCACGTAGTTGATGATCGCCTCGTCCATTTTATCGCCACCGACGCGTGTCGAGTTGGCGTAGACGATTCCCGACAGCGAGATGACAGCGACCTCCGTCGTTCCGCCGCCGATGTCGATGATCATGTTTCCGGAAGGTTCCGTGATGGGCAGTCCCGCACCGATTGCCGCCGCCATGGGTTCTGCGATCAGGTAGACCTCGCGCGCGCCCGCCGACATCGCCGATTCCCGCACCGCGCGCTTTTCGACTTCGGTGATTCCCGACGGAACGGCGATCACGATGCGCGGCCGAATCAGGCGCTTGCGGTCGTGCACCTTCATAATGAAGTACCGAAGCATCGCCTCGGTGATTTCGAAGTCTGCGATGACACCGTCTTTCATCGGCCGGATTGCGACGATGTTGCCCGGTGTGCGGCCGAGCATTTCCTTGGCCTCTTTTCCGACGGCCCGGACCTTGTCGACGCCGCGCGAATCACGCACCACGGCCACGACACTGGGTTCTGAAACCACAATGCCCTTGCCCTTCGCGTACACGACGGTGTTCGCGGTTCCGAGGTCAATGGCAAGATCGTTGGAAAACCAACCGAGGATGGGGTCGAGGATCACTTCGCGCTCCTGTGACTGAGTGCTGCGCCGAACTTCACCTGCGCCTCTAAGTATCTGGATTCGCAGGGCGTTTCCGACCACTGCAGCGCCCCCCCAGAGTACCAGCGCGAGAATTCGGGTACAAGCTTCAAACCTCGTTTTGTTCAGGGCTTGCTGGGAGGCTCACTCGCCCTTAATTTCGTCTCGCCTATCTAGAACCACTCATCGACCAAAGCCGCTCCGAGCTGAGTGCCCGAGCGTGGCCCATATTGGGGGAAAATCGCCATGCTCAAGGTAATCAGAGACGGACAGCGCTGGATCACTGGCTTCTTCGTCATCGCCGTGGGCGGCGGCATGGTCTTCTACCTCGGGGGGTCAGGAGGAGGATCGGGGCAACGCGCCCCAGGAAGCGTCGTGGTGGTCGGAGACGAGAGCTTTGGGCTGCGGGAATTCGGCCGCGCCCGAGCCCAGCGCGAGTCGATCATCCAGCAGCAGCTCGGCTCCAATTTCGACGCTCGCGCGATGAGCGACACCCTCGATCAATTCGCCGTTCAGTCTCTGATCGAGAACGCCGTTTTCAGCCGAGAAGCCTCCGCGCTCGGAATCGTGGTTGCGAAGCGTGAGATCGAACGCTCGATCAGCTCTTCTCTCAATTTTGCGGGCGAAGACGGCCGCTTCGACCCCGAGCGGTTCAGAACCTGGGTGGAATACGAATTCGGCACCCAGCGCATTTTCATCCGAGAGCAGCGCGCGGCGATCCTCGCCAACAAATTTTTGCGAACCGTGATCCAGCTCTCCCAGGTATCCGAGGGCGAGGCACGGCAGGCGGCCATTCGGCGCATGGAGCAGATCCAGATCGCATTCGTGACCCTCGGCGGAAAGGTTCCCGCCGCGGGTTTCGAGCCGGATCCGGACGCCCTCCAGGCCTTCAGCGTGAGCCAGGAGGAGGAAATTCGAACCCTCTACGTACAGCGGTCGAGCCTCTACTATTTGCCCGAGCAGGTCCACGCACGTCACATTCTCTTGTCGGTTGCGGCGGACGCCAGCGAAGAAGAAACCGAGGCGGTCCGGCTGCGAGCCGAAGAAATCCTGCTGCAAATTCGCGAGGGGGGAGATTTCGAGGCACTCGCTAGCGAACTGAGCGACGACGCCGGTTCGAAGATCAACGGTGGCGATCTTGGTTTTTTCGCGCGCGGCCAGATGGTGAAGCCGTTCGAAGACACGGCCTTCTCGCTCGAGCCCGATACGGTCAGCGAACCCGTCAAGAGCGAATTCGGTTACCACATCATTCGCGTAGAAGAACATCGCGACGAGCAGGTGCGCAGCTTCGAAGACGTTCGCGAAGAAATCGCAGCCGAGTTGATGGGCCTCGAGGTGGCCCGAATCGAAAGCCGCGCGATTGCAGACCGAATCTCCGAAGCGATCCGCGGCGGAGCCAGTCTCGAAGACGCGGCGCGCGCAGAGGAACTCACCCTCCAGCGCAGCGATCGACTGCAGCGACGAGGCGACGGTTACATCCCGGAACTGGGGGCGAGCACGGCTGTCATGGCGGCCGCCTTCAACATGGAGCCCGGCGAGAGTTCGGATCGCGTCTTCGAAGTCGGCGCATCGGTGGCCTTGATTCAGGTGATGGAACGCTTTCCGCCCGCCGAAGAAGAAGTAGAAGCCGTCATGGATCAGGAGCGCACGGTGCTCGCGAGCCAGAAACAGCAAGCCTACCTGAACACCTGGATCAACCAGGTTCGCGCCGAACTCGTCCAAGAAGGCAAGCTGATCATCAACCTCTCCGCCGTGCGAGGCCTCCGCTAGCCCGCGCAGACTCGCCTGGCCGGTCCTGGGGATCGCCCCCGAGCCCGGCCTCGCGATGCCCGACGCCCGATTCACCTAATGGATCACCGTCGTCGGCTGATGTCGCAGCGTTTTTTCCTTTCCTTTGTTGCGGCTCCCGGCCGCTCGCGATGCGAGATCCCAGAATCGAAATCGGGGCGCTGTGAAGTGGTTCACCGGATGCGATTCGCTGTCCCGGTCTGTGGCGAATGTGAAGGGCTTCCCACCGCCTCATTCGCCGCGCAGGCATCCGTTTGGCGGACCTTGTACGATGGCGCTCTAGGTTGGTCGCCGAAACTTGATCAATCGATCGAAGGAGAGCCCCGATGAAGCACCGATGGAGCGCCGGAACTAAGGGTAGGACGATTGGAACGCTGGGCGTCGTTGCAATCGCGTTGGTATGCGCCGCTTGCGCAGGGCTCTCGGGTGCTGATGCGCACGAGCAGGCTGCCGCAGAGAAAGGCCACGCGCCGGTTCGGCTCGACCCCGAGAAGCTCGCCGGCATGGGGTTGGAGGAGTACCCGGCGATGTCCGCCGAGGAAGTGCTCGAAGGCGGCAACAAACAGCGCGGCGATGTCTTTTTTGTGGGCGATGAACTCGCGGTTGGGGTCTGGGAAGCGGACGCCGCCACACTCGCGATCTCGGATCCCCTCCCCTACGACGAGTTTGTGACGGTCCTGAGTGGAACGTTGATTCTCACCGATGCGCAGGGCACCGTGACGGAGTACCCGACGGGAGAATCCGTGGTGCTGCCGAAGGGTTTTACGGGAACTTGGAAAATGCTCGGTAATTACCGTGAAATCTACGTGATCGAAACAGCGGCCTTCAATCGCTCGGGAGGGTGAGATTAGGCCGCGGCGAAACTTGCGTTTGAGGTCGGCGGAATGATTCGCTGACGCGCTTGGCTGAAGACTGCCATGGAGCCCAGGACCAGGGTTGCGGTGAAGGGTTCCCTCGGCCCGACTGAACTAAGCGAACGAGTCGCGGCGCTGGCGCAGCAGGTCCATGAACTCCGAGCGGGTCTTGGGGTCCTTCTCGAACGCACCGCGGATCGAACTCGTGATTGCCGATGCATTCTGTTGCCGCACGCCGCGCATCATCATGCACAGGTGGATCGCCTCGACGACGACCGCGACTCCCTTGGGTTCGAGGAGTTCCTCGAGCGTCTCGGCAATGTTGACCGTCATTCGCTCCTGCACCTGGAGTCGGCGCGCGAATATCTCGACGAGGCGTGGGATCTTGGACAATCCGAGGACCTTGCCGTCCGGGATGTAGGCGACGTGGACGCGGCCAAAGAACGGCAGCATATGGTGTTCGCAGAGGCTGTAGAACTCAATGTCCTTGACGATCACCATCTCGTCGTAGGAAACCTCGAACAGGGCACCGTTCAAAACGTCCTTTGGGTTTTGTTCGTAGCCAGTCGTGAAATAACGCAGCGACCGAGCGACACGAAGTGGTGTCCTCTCCAGGCCGCTGCGGCCGGGGTCTTCCCCGAGCTCCTTCAGGAGTCGGGTCACGAGAGGTTCGATGGGATCGGGTATTTCGCTCATGCGATGGCTCCACTGATACAGGAGTTGTGACGCGTCTCGACGATCTTGACTCGGATGACCTCGGCGCTGCTCCGCTTCGCGACCTCGTGGGCGAGGGTTTCGTGGAGGACGAGCGCGATGTTTTCCGCGGTGGGCACCCGATCGCGAAAGGCCTCATCGTCGTTCAATAGCCTTCTCGCAAAGCGCGACTCGACGCGTTCCTCGAAGATCCGATCGAGCAGATCCGGCGAGAGAATTCTACCGGTTCGCTCGTCGATCGGCCCGGCCACCGTGACCTCGATCGCGTAGTTGTGGCCGTGTCCATTCGGATTCGCGCACTTGCCATAAGTGGCCAGATTCTCCTCCGCGCTGTAGGAGGGATGGCTGAGGATATGCG
>Ga0209987_10001812_pt1 | contig 11699 bp, 11 predicted proteins | sample N074metaG_FD_182134 | JGI IMG/M metagenome (GOLD analysis project Ga0209987, IMG submission 182134) | Deep subsurface microbial communities from Kermadec Trench to uncover new lineages of life (NeLLi) - N074 metaG (SPAdes) (version 2) | ecosystem: Environmental > Aquatic > Marine > Ocean trench... | reverse complement strand
TGTGTAGGACTCGAACCTACGACCCGCTGATTAAGAGTCAGCTGCTCTGCCGACTGAGCTAACAGGGCAATGTGAAGTCTCAAGCGGCGAGTCTATCTTGGCGGCGGGCCGGGTCAAGCAGGCGGCGGCGAAAGAAGCGACTTGCCAGTCATCGCGTCGGGCTGGTCAAGGCCGAGCATATGCAGCACTGTCGGCGCGATGTCGGCGAGGCGGCCGCCGGCGCGTAACGGTTTGCCCTTGAATGGCTCACCGACGACGATCAACGGCACGTCGTAGGTCGTGTGGGCGGTTTGCGGGCAATCGTTGACCGGGTCCCACATCTGCTCGGCGTTGCCGTGGTCGGCGGTCACGATGAGCGAGGCGCCCCTGCCTAATGCAGCTTCGACGATTCTGCCGACACAGGCATCGACGGTCTCCACGGCGCGGATCGTTGCGTCGAGGTTGCCCGTGTGCCCGACCATGTCGCTGTTGGCGAAGTTGACGACGAGCAGTTGCTCGCAGTCGGCGGCGCCGAGCCGGGCGACCATGCCGTCGCACACTTCGAGCGCCGACATCTTCGGCTTCTGGTCGTAGGTGCTCACGTCACGCGGGCTCGGTACCAGCAGCCGCCGCTCGCCGTCGAAGGGTTCCTCGCGGTAGTCGTTGAAGAAGAACGTGACGTGCGGGTACTTCTCCGTCTCGGCGCATCGGAATTGCGTGAGGCCGGCGTCGCTGATCACGGCGCCGAGGATGCCGGACATCTTCGGCGGCTTTTCGAACGCGACGGCGGTCACGGGCAGCCCCGACTCGTACCGGGTCATCGCGCAGAAGAACAGATCGTCGATCCCCGCGCCGCGATCGAAACCGCCGCCGGCGACCGCGGACCACGCATCGTGGTCGAGCGTGAAGGCCCGGGTGATCTGGCGTGGTCGGTCGCCGCGGAAATTGAAGAAGATGATCGCGTCCCCGGCGGCTATGGCACCGTCGCCGATCCGGGTCGGCTTGATGAACTCGTCTCCGGCGCAGTTCGGTTCGCTCGGCGTGTCGTAGTACGCCTGGATCACGGCCGCCGCCGATGACGCCACGGGTCCGTCGCCGCGCCCGACCAGGCAGTCGTACGCCAGCGCGACCCGGTCCCATCGGTTGTCACGGTCCATGGCCCAGTATCGGCCGATGACGGATCCGATCCGGCCGAGCTCGGCGGCACGCAGCTTCGCCTCCACCCTCGCCACGTAGCCCAGGCCGCTGCGGGGTGACGTGTCGCGGCCGTCTGTGATCGCGTGAACCAGCAGGGTGTCCGTGGCGAGGCCACGTCTGGCGGCCATGTCGATGAGTGCGAAGAGGTGTCCGAGATCGCTGTGCACCTGGCCGTCGCTGACCAGGCCCACCAGGTGGACCCGGCCGCCGGTGGCGGTGGCATGGTCGAACGCTCCGTTGAGGGCCTTGTTGCGGGCGAATGACCCGTCAGCGATCGCCGCGGTGATCCGCATGAGCTCCTGGTCCACGATCCGGCCGGCACCGATGTTCTGATGGCCGACCTCGGAGTTGCCCATGACGCCTGCGGGCAGGCCGACATTCTCGCCGGAGGTCTGAATCAACGTATTGGGATACGCAAGAATGAGGCGGTCGGCGACGGGCGTCTCGGCAAGGCCGATCGCGTTGAATCGATCGTGGTCGGGATTCGGGTTTTTCCCCCAGCCGTCGCGGATAAGCAGTACCAGGGGCGGGTGTGACGACATCTGGCGACCATCATAGAAATTGCCGGCGGTTGTGAGTCGCGGTCAACGCGCCTATCCTCGGACGCAATGACGACCCTTGGCGACCAGAAGGCGGCCAGCACGAACGAAACGACTCTCAAGGAGCGTTACGAATCGGTCCTCGCCCGGATTGCCGCAGCGGCTGAACGGGTCGGCCGCAACCCCAAGGCCATCATGCTGGCGGCGGTCACGAAGAACGCTTCGATCGACCAGATTCGCGAGCTCATCGAGCTGGGGCATGTGGACTTCGCCGAGAACCGCGTCCAGGCGCTGGTTCACCGGGTGGCCCAGATCGACGAGTTCCTCAAGCGGCACCGCGAGTTGCGTGGTTCGAAGCCCGTGAACCTTCCGGACCGTCTGCGGTGGCACATGATCGGCCACCTCCAACGCAACAAGGCCCGCAGGGTGGTTGACCTTGTTCGTCTGGTGCACTCCGTCGATTCGCTGCGGCTTGCCGAGGAGATCCAGATGGCCGCTTCCCGCCGTGAGAAGCCCGTGGAGGTGCTGATCCAGGTCGACACCTCCGGCGAGCGAACCAAGTTCGGCGTCGCGCCGGCCGCGTCGGGCCATCTCGTCGAGCAGATCGACACGATGATGACGCTGCGGCCCCGCGGGCTCATGTGCATGGCACCGATGACCGACGACCCGGAGACCGTTCGTCCCGTCTTCGAACGCTGCCGCGAACTGCTCGAGGAGATCCAGAGCGACGGGCTTGGCGGCGACAACTTCGACATCCTGTCGATGGGGATGTCGAATGACTTCGAGGTCGCGATCGAATGCGGCGCGAACATCGTTCGCGTCGGCTCGGCGATCTTCGGGCCGCCGACCGAAGGGTCCGCGGAATAGGAAGCTTTGCTTACCTCGGCCGCGCCTGAAGGAACAGGTTGTGCAACGAGCCGCCGCCGCGGACCGTGAGCGTGCCGCGCTGGGCGTCCTCCAGTTCGTACACCATGAGCACCTGTTCGCGGTTGTCGATGATCCACAGCGTTTCGTTGGGCCGATCTTCGGGGCCTTTGCCCGACCGGACGGTCAGCAGCGTGTAGTCGCCGGACTCCGCCGCGGTCTCGGCGTACGCCGAATTGGCGGGCAGCCGCCCTGCCTGGACGATGGCAAGTGCCGCGATGACGAACGCCGAAGCCCACAATGCGATGGCGGGTCGGACCCTGGAGCGATTCATGACCGGTGTTTGGGTGGTCATCATTCAGCCTCCTGCCCTGACACGGCCGAGCTGATTGGCGGCATCGGCGGCGAGGTTGCGGTAGGCGATTCCCTTGACGTTGCGGGTCGCCGACTCGTAGGTCATCACCGTCATCTCCTGGTTGACGGTGTCGATGATGTAGACCACTGAGCTCAGGGAGTTGTTGGCGCCGCCCGCCACCATCGTGAACGCGCCTCGGGCTCGTATCGACTGGGCGGACACGGTCGGTGCGAAAGTGACAGCTGCCAGCAGCCCGATCAGCACCGCGTTGAGCGCGATGAGCGCCGCGATGTTCGAGGACGGAGGGCGACGGAGCGAACGGGCGGTTCGTTGGGATCGCATGGCGTTGAGGCCCCTTTTTTCTGCGGGTCCAGGACGAGATCGTCAATCCTGGTGGCCGCGTTTCGACGGCATCAGGCTGACCCCGAGCACCATGGCCAGCAGTACACCCATGAAGAAGAAACCCACCCACGGCGGCGCCGACGATTGCGTCGGGGCCGGCTGCGGTGGCACGGTGGCCAGAGCGGTCACCGGTGCGAGAACGGCCACGGCCACGAGCAGCGATTTCGAGAGTATGGACCGAGATCGGGACATGACACTGAAGGATATGGCGGGGCTCAGGGTGCCGCAAGCATGTTGCAAAAAGGAACCAGCGGCCCTTTTTCTACCGGAGGGAGGCGGAATCCTTCGCGCCCAGCGTCTGGTAGATGTGCTTCGTGGCGTCGGACTGGTTGAGCGTGTAGAAGTGGATGCCGCTGACGCCGTGGTCGATCAGGTCGCGGCACTGCTCGGTCGCCCAGTGCATGCCGACCCGCTTGACCGCCTCGGCGTCGTCACCGCACCGCTCAATCAGCTTCAGCAATGGCGCCGGGAATCGAGTGCCGCCGGAAAGCTCGGCCATGCGGTGCAGGGTCTTGGCCGACGTGATCGGCATGAGGCCGGCCACGAGCGGCACACGGATTCCCGCCAGCTCGCACCGCTCGCACCAGTCGTAGTACATCTGGTTGTCGAAGAACATCTGCGTGCAGACGTAGTCGGCGCCGGCGTCGACCTTGGCCTTGAGATGATCCATCTCGACCAGCCGGTTCGGCGTGTCCGGGTGGCCTTCGGGGAACCCGGCGACGCCGATGCCGAAGCCGCGCGGATCGGTGTGTCCCCCGTCCTGGCCGAAACGCCGGGTGAACTTGACGAGGTCGATCGCGTAGCGGAACGCGTCGTCCGAACGGTTGTAGTCCGGCACGCTCGCCGGCGGGTCGCCGTGTAACGCCATGATGTTGGAGATGCCCCGTCGGGCGTACTGCTCGAGGATATGCCCGACTTCCTGTTCCGTGTGGCACACACACGTGAGGTGCGGGACCGGGTCGAGGTCCGTGCCGTCCTTGAGCCGCATGACCAGGTCGTGGGTCTGCTGCCGCGTCGATCCGCCGGCGCCGTAGGTCACGGACACGAACGACGGCCCGAGCGCCTCGAAATCGCTGATGCGGCGAAACAGCGCCTCCCAGCCCTGGTCGGTGCGGGGGGGGAAGAACTCGAAACTCAGCGTCATCGAGTCGCGGCCGAAGATGTCCCTGATATGCATCCGGCAATGTTAGCTGGGTGATGGCTCGGCGGCCGAGACGGGCCGTGATACACTGCGTGGCCCATGGCCTTAACGCCGCGCGGCAAGATCCCTCGACCCACCGTCAAGCGGCTGAGCCTCTATCTCCGCGAGCTGGAAACCGGTGCCGAGCAGGACCAGCAGACGATCAGCTCCAAGCAGTTGGGCCGGGTCCTGGGACTGACGGACGCCCAGGTTCGCAAGGACCTTGCGTACTTCGGACAGTTCGGTCATCCCGGAATCGGCTACAAGGTGAGCGAGCTCACGGATCGGCTGCGTGCGATCCTGCGCACGGACCGGATATGGAACACGGCGGTTGTCGGCGCCGGTCGGGTGGGCCGCGCGTTGATGGCCTACGAACGGTTCCATGACAAGGGCTTCGAGATCGCGGCCGTGTTCGACAGCGACCCCCAGGTCATCGGCCAGGAGATCGCAGGGCACCGTGTCCGGCCGATGTCCGACCTGCCGCAACTTGTCCGCGATCGGGACATCAAGATCGGGATCATCACCGTTCCCGCCGAGGCGGCCCAGCCGGTCGTCGACGCGCTCATCGATGCGGGCGTGACCGGGATCCTCAATTTCGCACCGGTGCGGTTGGAGGTTCGTGATGCCGTCAGCATCACGAGTGTCGACTTCTCGGTCTCCCTCGAGCAGCTTGCATTCCAGATCTCGCTGGGGGTGACGGGGTCGCTCGATGAAGACTCCTAGACGCTGGATCTTGCTCGCGGTGGGCGGCGGTCTCCTGATCGCCGTCATCGCGATCGGCCGTCCGGCCGCGCATCTCGCGAGATGGTGGTGGACGGACGCGAACGAGTTGGGGGCTCTTCCCGCCGGCACCGTCGATGACGCGAGTCGCATGAACGCGACCCGGGTGGCCGAGGTCTGGGATATCCCCTCCGACGCACAGGCTGCCGAGTTGCAGTTGACGCAATTGTTGCGACGCGCCGGCGAGAACGGTCTGCCGGTCTCGATCGCCGGCGCTCGGCACACCATGGGGGGCCACACGATCTCGCCAGACGGAATCGTGATCAACATGCTGCCCTTCAATCGCATGGAGCTCGATGAAGCCGCGGACGTTCTGCACGTCCAGTCCGGCGCGATGTGGTCCGACATCATCGCCTACCTCGATCAACGGGAGCGGTCGGTCGCGGTGATGCAGTCCAACAACTCGTTCACCGTCGGGGGATCGCTGAGCGTCAACTGCCATGGCTGGCAGTATGGATCCCCGCCCATCGCGTCGACGGTCAGGTCGTTCCGCCTGTTGGGGGCCGATGGAACGATCCGGCGGTGCAGTCGTCAGGAGAACAGCGACCTGTTCTCGCTGGCCCTCGGCGGATACGGGTTGTTCGGCATCATTCTCGATGTCGAGCTTGTCGTCGTGGCCAACGAGCGTCTGCGGCTGGAGCAGTACGTGGTCTCCATCGACGACGCGCTGGCGACCTTCGACCGGATCGTCCGGGAGGGCCCCGACCTCAGCATGGTGTACGCGCGGCTCAATATCGTTCCCGAGGAGCTCTTCAGTGAGGTCATCATCAACGCCTTCCGCCGTGATGCCCAGGGCGACATTCCGGATCTCTCGGATCCGGGTCTGGTCACGCTGCGACGGGCCGTGTTCCGCGGTTCCGCCGAGGGCGAGTACGGCAAGGCCCTTCGATGGGCGTTGGAGACGAGACTCCAGCCGCACCTGGCGAAGAAGGTCTTCTCCCGCAACCAGCTGCTCAACGAGGGCGTGGAGACCTTCCAGAACCGGTCTGCCGAGACGACGGACATCCTGCACGAGTACTTTGTTCCGCGGCCTCGAGTCGGCGAGTTCCTGGACGCGTTGCGTCGCATCGTGACCGATCACGGTGGCAACCTCTTGAACGTGACGGTACGCAACATCGAGACCGATGCCGACACGTTCCTTCGTTACGCCGACCGGCAGATGTTCGCGCTGGTCATGCTCTTCCGGCAGCCGCGGACCCCGGCGGGCGACGCCGCAATGGAGGCGATGACGCAGGAGATCGTCGAGACGGCGCTTTCGATGGACGGCCGCTACTACCTTCCCTACCGGCTTCACGCCACGCCCGACCAGTTTCACCGGGCGTATCCGCAGGCGCGGGAATTCTTCGACCGCAAGCGACAGCACGATCCCGATGGGATCTTCAGCAATCGGTTCTACGAGAAGTACGGCAAGTGACTTCGATCGCAGCGGCGGCTCGGGTGGCACGGCCGAGCGAGCGTCAGCGAGCTCGCCCGTGGTTGGACGTCCGAAGACACGGGCGAGGTCGCTAACGCTCCCTCGGCCGTGCCACCCTCTGCTCGGAATCACCGCTTGGGAATCAATACCGGCATCGGCCTCTGCACCCGCGTGCCACGCGATACGTCACGGCCGTCGATCGGTTCCAGCAACGTCTCGCCGTTGACCAGGTGAGCCGGGAACTGGTCCATGAGCGATTGCAGGGCCGGTCCGTACATGCCGCTGCGCGCATCGATCGCGGTGTGGTCAAAGACGCCGACGCTGACCACGCTCAGACGCTTGTCGTTGTCGTGGTAGAAGTATGCCTCGAACCCCCGGTTGCGGAGTTCGCGTGTCTGGGTCTCGGCCTTCTCGTGGATCTGCTTGAGGGTCAGCAGACCGCTCTCGAAATCTCCCCAGATGCCGACCTCCAGCGTGTAGAGCGGGTCGAGGTTCGGGTAACGCAGTCGCACGGACATCAGTGACAGCGGATGTGTTGCGAGCCCGACCGGTCGAACCCTCACACGCGTGAGCATTGCGCGTGCAAACGCCGGCTGCCCCTGGATCTCGACGGCCTTGATACGGTGCAACGCCGCCTGTGCGTCGGGGTTCTCGGCGCTGTCGTAGCGACCGCTGACGACCATGGCCCCACTGCCGGCCGAATGCACCCACAACTCGTCGAGCTGGGGCGCCAACGTCTGCAGCTGCCGCATCATGTTGTCCGCGGCGGCCCGGGAGCCGGACTCCGACGGGAAGGTGGCCAGGACGACCGCCCATATCGTCGAGGCCCCCGCCGTCGAGTCGGACGACCCGCGACCCGGATCCCAGTCGGTTCCCCAGTCGTCGGCTGTCACCGTCGCGCGAATGCCCGACCCGGCGCCAAGATCGCGGCTACGTGTCGAAAGACTGTCGGACTCCGGGCCGCACCCTGGCGTGAACACGATGCACATCAGACCAAAAACAGTCGCTACGAGGGCGTCAGGCACACTCTTATGGGATGTTGGATTTCGGGTCATCGCCTGGTCACGTCCTCTCGCTAACCGACAGTCAGCACCCAAGTTGTAGCACTCTCGCGCCCGCGCGGAAAGTTCAAGCATCGCGAGGGCCTCCGACGATAGAGTTCCTGAGGACGGGCCCGCCGGGCCACGCCCCATGACAGGGAAGAGACCACTGGTGAGAGCGGCCGATCGGCCGTGCAGGAGTTGTTGTCGATGGTAGAGATTCCGTCTATTGGACCCGGTTCGGTGGGACCGATCAACCGGGCCGCGGCGCTGGCGGCAGCGTACAAGAAGACCGAAGGCCTCCAGTCGCGAAGTGAACCGCTTGGCGACCGGGTCGAGTTGTCTCGACATGCCGTGCTGCTGGATCGCCTGCAGCAGTTGCCGGACGTCCGGGCCGATCTGATCGACGAGGTTCGTGACGCCGTTGCGGGTGGGACCTACGAGACCGATGAGAAGCTGACCGCGGCGATCGTGGGGCTCCTGCCGGATCTGGTGTAGTAGCGCGGTTCGCCGAACGCTACTGCCCCTCCAGCAGTCCCAGCTGCCGGTACTTCTCGCGGTACTTGTCGTACAACGCCTTGTGTCGGTTCCCCAGATCGATCTGACGCCCGTCGATCCAGGCGATCAGCGTGTCGGAGGTGATCTGAAGCGGGTCCCCGGTCGTGACGATCAGCGTCGCGGCCATGCCGACCTCGATCGCGCCGTGCGTGTCGCCGATGCCGAGGATCTCGGCCGCGTCGGCCGTGATGGCCTTGAGCGCCTGATCATGGGCCAACCCGAACGCGACGGCGGTCGCGGCGTTGTGGTTGAGATTCCGTTCGTGCGCAGCGCCGCTGCCTGAGGCGATCGCGAACCGGACGCCCGCGTCGTACAGTCGTGCCGGAAGTGTAAACGGCTCGTCGTACGGGTCGTCGCGGTGGGCGGGTAACGAGTGCAACCCGCCGATGATCACGGGCACGTCGTGTTTACGCAGCATCGCGGCGGCCTTGCCGGCCTCGCGTCCGCCGACGATCACGATGTCGAGATTGCGTCGGGTCGCCCACGAGACCGCGCTCTCGATCTGACCCTGCGTCGACGCGCGGGCGAAGATCGGCGTCCGGCCCGCAAGGACGTCGCGGAGCGCCTCGTAGCGCAGGTCGGTCTGCTGGGCAGGGTCGGCGCCGACCGCCTTGAGGTAGTCGGCGGCGTCGTCGAAGAGGGTGTCGATCCGGCGGAGGTTCTTCTCGATCGCCTCGCGTTGTTCCTTGGCCGGCTTCGGCTTGGGTCGCCGCCACGTCTCACGCATGTCCGGCTCCGTCCGGGGCCACGAGATCACGAGCCCGGCGGCGGGAACGATCGTCATCTGCTCCCAGGTCCAGCCGTCGAGGCGGATGATCGAACCGCGGCCTGACACGAGCCCGCCGCGTGGGAAGATCGCGGCGGTCAGGATGCCGTTGGCGCGGGCGACCGGGATCAGTTCGCTGTCGGGGTTGACCGCCACGGCGGCGCGGACCTCGGGTGTGATGTCGCCGAGCTCGGCGTAGTCGTGGGTGGCGTCGACCGCGCTGGTCTCGATGAGACCGAGCGTCGTGTCCGTGGATATCAGGCCGGGATACAGGTGCAGCCCGCCGGCGTTGATGAACTGGGCGTTGCGGACGTCCGGCGGGATGCCCTGCCCGACGTCGAGGATCACGCCGTTGTCGAACACGACATAGCCGTCGAGGATCGTCGGGCCCGTGACCGTGTGCACGGTTGCCGATGTGATGATCACCGGGTTGGACTGGGCGGCGGCGGGGATCTGCCGAGACTGGCCCAGGACCGTTGCGGCGGGAAGCACCGCGACGGCGAACGGGAACGCGAGTCCTCGGATGGTCATGGTCGGTGGCTCCTGCAGCAGGAATACGGTGCATCGAAGGCGGTCGGGTGCGGGGACCGGGCGTCCGTCTTGTCTTCCTTGTCCTTGGGGCCGCCGTTGGAAGGCTTGTCATTGGCGTCGGCGAGGATCTTCTGGATCAGCCGGTGCCGTTCGGTGGTGACATGGTCACGGAGCGCGCGGTCGGTTTCGAGGTCGAAGTACCGTGCGCCTTCGATCCACGTCTGCTCGCAACGGGCGAACGTGCTGAGCGGGCTGTCGGACCAGATCACGAAGTCCGCGTCCTTGCCCGGTTCGAGCGATCCGACCGTGTCGTCGATCTTCAGCTGCCGTGCCGGATTGATGGTGACGAATTTCAACGCCTCGTGCGGGTCGAGGCCCCCGTAACGGACCGCCTTGGCGGCCTCGGTGTTCATGCGTCGAGCAAGCTCTGACGAGTCCGAGTTGAAGGAGACCAAGACGCCGACGTCGTGCATGAGCGTGCCGTTGAACGGGATGGCGTCCTGGACCTCGACCTTGTAGGCCCACCAGTCACTGAAGGTGCTTGCGCCGGCGCCATGCTCGGCGATGGCCTCGGCGACCTTGTACCCCTCCAGGACGTGCTGGAAGGTGCCGATCGTGAAGTCGAAGTCGTCGGCGAGGCGGACGAGCATGAGGATCTCGTCCTGCCGGTAACTGTGGCAGTGCACGATTCGCTCGCCTTCGAGGATCTCGACCAGGGCGTCGAGTTCCAGATCGCGACGCGGCGGCATCGCGTGGTCCTGCTCATCGCGGGGCAGTTCCATGTACCGGTTCCACGCCCGCTGGTAATCCACCGCGGCGGTGAACGCGTCGCGGATCGAGGTCTCCACGCCCATCCTGGTGTTGGGATACCGCTTGGGGCTCCGCTTGACGTTCTCGCCCAGGGCGAACTTGATGCCGCCGATGGCGTCGTCGATACGCATGTCCCGGGCGGAACCCGACCACTTCAGCTTGACGACGCTGTTCTGGCCGCCGATCGGGTTGGCCGATCCGTGCAGCTGGTTGGCGGCGGTGAGCCCGCCGGCCAGTTGCCGGTAGATATTGACGTCGTCGGGGTTGATGACGTCGGCGATGCGGACCTCGGCGGTGTTGGCCTGGCCCATCTCGTTCACGCCGCCGCTGATGGCGGTGTGCGAGTGGCAGTCAATCAGGCCGGGGGTGATGTGCCGGCCGGCGGCATCGATCTCCAGCACGTCGCCCGTAGCGCCGGGGAAGCGGGCGGCCGAGCCGATCCACGCGATCCGGCCGTCGCGGACATACATGGTGCCGCGGTCGATGATGCCATCGGCCCCGCAGGTCCAGATGGTCGCGTTTGTGATGACCAGGTCCTGCTGCTGCGGCGGATCGACGAACCCGTAGGCGCCCAGGGGTGTGACGAGCGACTCCGGGGCCGCGATGAAGTCCGACTCCTCATCGTCGTCATCGTCGTCGTCATCGTCGTCGTTGTCGTTGTCGTCGTCGTCCGGCTCGTCCCTTGCCACGATCGTGAAGTTGAACCCTGTGCCGTCGGGCAGCTCGCCATTGCCGACGATCTGCTCGCCGGTCATGACGCCCGTCATCCGTACGAACCCCTCGGTGTCGAACAGCTCCCCGTCGAGGACGAATGACACGCGGTCGCGGAGTACCGTGACGTTGGTCGCTTTCTTCGACCGGGGTTTCCTGGCCTTGGACGCCCTGGTCTTGTCGGCGTCGCCCTCAGCTTCGCCGTCGTTGTCGTCGGCGTCGATGTCCTCGGTCGTTTCGGCGTCATCGTCCGGGTCGTCCGGGTCGTCCGGGGTTGCCTCGGGCAGCCGCATGGAAACCTTCTTCTTCTTTGTGTCGATATCGACGATCGCCTCCAGACCGGTCGTCGTCGTGAGCGAGCCGGCGCCGACGAAGCTCACCTGGGGCTCGCGTGAGATTTCGTATCGGCGGCCGTTGATCCAGGTGTCCCGGATCTTCGGCTTCTTGAGGAACAGCGACCCCTCGACGACGACGAGGTTGGCGACCTTGCCGGCCTCGATCGTCCCCATGACGGATTCAAGGCCCAGCAGTCGGGCCGGCGTCGTCGTGAGCGCGGCTAGTGCGTCGCGCTCG
>Ga0209987_10001810_pt1 | contig 11700 bp, 8 predicted proteins | sample N074metaG_FD_182134 | JGI IMG/M metagenome (GOLD analysis project Ga0209987, IMG submission 182134) | Deep subsurface microbial communities from Kermadec Trench to uncover new lineages of life (NeLLi) - N074 metaG (SPAdes) (version 2) | ecosystem: Environmental > Aquatic > Marine > Ocean trench... | reverse complement strand
TTCGTCGAGTTCCTTGGCGTCGAGCTTCCGCAGGATGGGGCGTCTGGGCCCGACCGAGCGCGCCTTGAATCCCCGCAGCTGAAACTGGCCCAGCCCACCGAGAAAATACCGCTCGCTCAGTGGAAGGGTGCTGTCGGCGTCGATTTCGTCGAGAGAGCGAATCTGATCGTCGAACTGACCAGCGCCGTATGGAACCCCTCGGACCCCCGTAGGAATCTCCCAATCGAAGTCCGAGAGTTCGTTGAGCGAGAGCGCGTACCCCACGCTGGTCCGGAACGAGAACGTCGACCGTTCCAGCAGCCACGAAGGCGCTGGGATGTAGTAGATGCCCCGCCCCTCGACCCGCAGAAAGCGGGTAAATCCACCTATGCCGGCAAATTCCAGTGCTCCGTTCAGCTCGTAGCCCGCGGTGGGCGACAAGCGGTGGTTGCGATGGTCGGAGACGATGTTGATCGCGCCGGAACTCGTGACCTCCGCTCCGCCGAGGATTTCGCGAAAAATGATTGCTGCGGCATTGACGTTGGAATTCTGGTCGATCTCCCGGCTACGGATGCTGTATCGCGCAAAGCCGCGGGACCGATTGTCCTCGCTCAGGGAGTGGCCGAAGATGATTTCCGCGCCCGTCTGTTCCTGCTCGAAGTCTTCGAAGCGGATCGACGTCCGAAAGACCGTACCGCTCAGGCTGAATTCCGACCCCAGAAAGTAGGGATCCGAGAACTGCAAGTAGAGACGCTGGCTCCTGAAGCTGAGATCAGCCGTCAGATTGAGCCCGTATCCGCGGCCGAAGAGGTTCAATTCCGAAAGAGAACCCGTCACTATGAAGGCGTCCTGGGACGAGAAACCAGCTCCGAAACTGAATGATCCCGTCGGGCGCTCGACGACCTCGACTTCGAGATCGATCAGCTGCGGGTCGTCGGTGGGCTCTGGGCGCAACTCGACCTCTTCGAAAAAGTTGAGGCGCTGGAGCCTCACGCGCGCAATCTCAATGGCTCTCGATGAATAGAGTTGCCCCTCGACCAGGGGAACTTCACGCCGGACCACCGGGTCGACGGTTCGGGTGTTGCCTGAAATTCCAACCTCGCGAATGAAATAGAGAGGCCCCTTTTCGACCTGGAAAACAACGTTGATGCTCAAATCTTCTTTCGAAAGGTCCGTTAGCGGCGTCACGTCCGCCAGGAAGAAGCCGCGATCCGTGTAATGCCGCTGTAGCCCTTCGACATCTTGCGTGAGAAACGTGCGGTTGAAGATGTCCCCCTCCTTGAGGCTCAGTTGTTCACGCAGCCCTTCCAGATCGACAGTGTTGTCACCATGTACATCGATACCCCCGACGCGAAATTGGTCGCCTTCGGTGATTGCAACCGTCACGATCAACCCGGACTCGACGGGAAGGACTTCGGGGAATCCTACCTCGACCTGGATGTAACCGTTCTCGTGATACAGCGTTTCGATGAGGCGGAGATCCTGAACGAACAGCGGCTCGGAATAGGTGCCGGATCGATCGAGCCAAGAGGTCGCGATCGACCAGAACCTCCAGACCTTTGTCTTGAAGCCCGTCTTGAGCTGACTGTCCGTGAATACCTCGTTGCCCTTGAACCGGATTTCGCGCAGTTTGAGTTTCTCGTTTTCCACGACGATGAAGTCGACACTGATCGAGGCTTCTCCGAGCTTCTCGATCTCGTAGCTGACCTCTGCCAGGTAGAAACCCTGGGCCCGATAGAGGCCTTCGATTCGCGCGCGGTTTTCGAATAGCAACGGGTAGTCGAGGGCGGATCCCGTCGTCAGTGTCAGGATGTCGCGAATGTCGTCGCTGTCGAGGTTGTCGTTGCCTGAGATCGAGATCTGGCGAACAACCGGATACTCGTCGACTTCAAAAATCACGATCACACCCGAAGGCCCAGGCTCGCGGAAGATTCGAACGTCACTGAAGAATCCCAGTGAGTGAACGGCAGTGAGATCCTTCGCAATCTGGTTGGGGCTGTACCGGCTGCCCGCCTCGGTCAGAATCCGGGCCTTGATGGCCTCGGCTTCGATCCTGCGGTTGCCCCGTACGCGAACCTCAGCCACACGCTCACCCGTGGCCTGCTCCGACGTCGGTGCCGTCAAGATGCGTTGAGCCATGACGACATTGAAACGAACCACGACGCCACCGGGCCCGCGCTCGGTCTCGACCTGGGCGTCGGCCACCTCGGGCATGGCGCGCAATAGCGTCAGGTCGTCGTGAATGGCAGCGGGGTCATAACCCATCCCAATTTGGGTCTGAAGCAGCGGGGCGAATACCTCCATTGCATCAGGCGATCCGACGATCTGGACTTCCGCCACGTTGGCGGGCTGTGCTCCGACGATCTGATTGAGAACCTGATCGGCCAATTCGTTGACGCGCTCCAACAGCTCGTCGTCTCGCCGGGCGGTAAGCACGAAGGTGTGCGATCGCAGGCCGATCGCCGCGGGTGTCACCCGAACATCGAGACTGAAATGGCCCGCGAGTTCCGTGAGGCTTCCGCTCACGATCGTGTCGGCCCCAACCTCCAACGCCAGGCCGCGCAGATCGGAATCCGAGGCCTGTCGGCCCACCTCGCCCGGCAGCGAGACCTCGATCAGCGTAACCTCTCCGCGCGCCTCGAGCCGCGAGCGGATCAGATTGGAGATCGATTCTCCGAGGTAATCGACGGGCCTTGCACTGTGGACCCGAAAGGGAAGCACCGCGACGCGGTGCTCTGGCTCGACTGCGGTCGCGGCAGTCGCAAATACAGCCACGCAGAGCACGAGCAACAGCGTGAAACGGATTTGAAATCGCTCCGCACAACGTGCAGCGCGCAACGCCTACCTCCGCCGTCGCAGGGTGCCGGGAACCGGAAACGAATCGCCTTCGGGGAACGGTGCGGTCCGGGCCCCCTCCCTCAGACCGCGGAGAAGTCTACTCGCCTCCGAACGCCGAGACAAGTCTGCCAGGCTTGATTTCCCGTGAATTATCGAAGGGTTATGCTGGAAGTGGAGCGTCGGTGAAAGACTCTGCGCCCACCACACAGCCATCTGACAAGACCAGCTTTCGACCGAGGCGGGTGGCGATCTCCGGGCTGTGGGTCACCACGACCAGGCCACTCTGGTGGGTGTTGTTGAGCTCCAGCAGCAGCTCGAGTATCTGGTCGCCGGTTTTGGGGTCGAGGTTTCCGGTGGGCTCGTCAGCGAGTATCAGTGCGGGCTCCCGCACCACCGCGCGAGCCACGGCCACGCGCTGTCGTTCGCCACCCGAGAGCTTCCCCACCGGATGTTCGACGCGGTGCGCAAGGCCAACTTCCTCGAGCAAGGTGACCGCCCGCTCCCGCAGCGGCTCGAGGGGTTCGTTCGCGATCAGTCCAGGCATCATCACGTTCTCGAGCGCGTTGAACTCGGGAAGCAGGTGGTGGAACTGGAAGATGAAGCCGAGGCAATCGCTGCGAAAACGCGCGAGTTGGTCGCTGGAATTTGCGAAGAGATCCTTGCCGCGAAACTCGACGGTTCCAGAGGTTGGGCGATCGAGCGTTCCCAGGATGTGCAGCAGCGTCGATTTCCCAACACCGGAGCTGCCGACGATCGCCAGACATTCGCCAGGCTGAATCTCAAAATCGATTCCGCGCAGCACATCGATCGTTCCGTCGCCGGTTTGGAACGACTTGCAGAGCCCACTGACGCGAACAAGCGGTTCACTCATATCGAAGCGCCTCGACGGGATCGAGGCGAGCAGCCTGGCGGCTGGGGAGAAGGGTTGCTCCCAATGAGAGGACCATCGCGATCGCGACCGCAATCACGATCTGACCGAAGTCGAGTTCCGCGGGCAGGGTGTCGAATTGGTAGACACTCGCCGGCAGCGTGTCGATACCGATGACCGCCTCGATCTGTTGCTGAACCCAGGCAATCTGACTCGTCACGGACACGCCCGCGATCACGCCGAGAACGATGCCGGCCAGACCGATCAGCGTTCCCTCGATCGCGAAGATCCGCTCGATCATGTCATTCCGAGCCCCCATCGTCTTCAAGATCGAGATGTCGCCCGATTTCTCCATGATCATCATCACGAGGGTCGAGACGATCGCAAACGTCGCAACCACCATGATCATCGTGAGCAACACGAACATCATGACCCTCTCGGTTTTGAGCGCTTGAAAAAATGCGGGGAAGAAGTCGTTCCAGTCGCGGGTGAAAAAGGGATAACCAAGCGCACTGCGAACTTCCGCCGCGACGCTCTGCGAGCGGTAGAAGTCGGTGGTCCTGGCCTCGATGCCATCGATCACATCACCCACCCGCTTGAAGGATTGTGCGGCGCCGAGGTTCACGAAGGTGAAGACTTCATCGAATTGGAAAAAAGTGGATTGAAAAATTCCCACAACGCGAAAGCGCTCCAGCCGGGGGGCCGGCCCCAGCGGTGTCTGCGGACCACCAAACGGAGAGATCAACAACAGCGGATCTCCAACGCGGGCTCCGATGGAAGAGGCGAGTTGATTTCCGATCAGGATCGCCGGATCCTCGCCCTCGGCGGTAGCTCCGGGGTCGAGGTCCTCGAGTGAGCCGCTCAGCAGGTCTTCGCGAAGATCCGTGACGTCCCCTACGCGATTCGGATCGACACCGCGAACCCGCACCGCCATGATCCTCCCTCCCGGCGCACGAACCATTCCCTCGGCATCGAGATAAGGCGAGGCCGAGACGACGCCCGGCATCGCAATGACATCGTCGAGAACCTCCTCGTAGTCGCCAAACGGCCCCAGACTGTGGTGCACCGTGAAATGGGCTCGGTTACCAATGATTTCTTCGCGCCAGGTCCGCTCGAATCCATTCATGACGGACAGTACGGTGATGATGAGCCACACCCCCGTTGCGATTCCGATGACGCAAATTCCCGTAATCACCGAAATAAAGGTCTGTCGGCGCTTTGCCATCAGGTATCGAATCGCAATGAACCACTCGGAGGTTCCTCGAGAATCGAGAAGGCCCGCTGCGGCAAGAGGAAACAGGCCGAGCAAGAGGGCCGCCAGGTAAAGCTGCAGGATGCTTGCGCCGGCTGAAGCGATGCCGAAGCTCGGCTCGGACAACACAAGCGCAATTGCGAGGCCTAGAACCAGCGTGCCGCAGAGCACGCGAAGCATCTGCTCACCCTCGCCCGGGACAGAAGGGCCCGCACTGAGACGGCCGCGACGTCGCAGTGCAACCAGAGCCACGACTCCCAACGCCATCAACAGCGGCGTGACCGCATAGCTGATGCTGTCGCTCCCTCCGACGACGAGCGAATAACCGATACCCAACACGACGATGTTTCCCACCGCGAGATGGCGAGAATGCACCCACTTGAGAAGCGCGCGGACCGGGAGGGTGGCGACGGCCACGACCCCGATCGCCGCTCCGGTCGCGAGCACCCAGCTTCGCAACCACTCGGTCCACGGCTGAGCGGAAAGCTCCGGATGAAATTTATAGAGATAGCCTGCGGCGACGACACCCGACCAACACAAGCCAAATCGGATCAGGTTTCCCCAGCTCTTAGAGACCCGTGCAAATTGCTCGAGCGCGACGATGGCCGACCCGAGGAATAGCAGCATCATCGCGGCAATCCCGAGAAAAATAGCGATGATCAACGTGAGCGCGAGCGTCCCGCCGCCGGCGGTCAACACACCCCAGAGCGCTCCCGCGAGGGTCTCCACTAGCCGGTTTCCGAGCGCAGATGAGGGAAGAGAATCACCTCCCGAATATTCGGGGCGTCTGCCAGAATCATCACGAGGCGATCGACTCCCATTCCTAGCCCCCCCGTCGGCGGCATTCCGTGTTCGAGAGCCCGGAGAAAGTCCTCGTCAACGGGATGGGCCTCTTCGTCCCCTTCCTGCTGGCTCCGAAGCTGTTCTTCCATCCGCGCCCTCTGTTCATCTGGATCGTTGAGTTCGCTGAACGCATTGCCAATCTCCATCGCGCCGATGTAGGGCTCGAATCGTTCCACCAATCGGGGGTCGTCCGATGAGCGCTTTGCGAGCGGCGACAACTCGACGGGGTGATCCGTGATGAATGTGGGCTGAATCAGCGTCGGTTCGACGTGGTCGCTGAAGAGGTCGTCGACCAACGTCGCCCAGGTTGGCGAATCGGCGGATCCCAGCTTCTTCTCGCGGATCGCCGCGCGGAGAGAGTCCGCGTCCGCGTGGGCGAGCACGTCGATTCCCGTCGCATCGCAGATCGCCTGGCAGAGCGGGATGCGCGGCCACGGGCCCGCGAGATCGATTTTTTCACCGCCGTATTCGATCTGAATCGTTCCCCGCACTTCCATCGCGATGTCGCGCACCATCGATTCGACGAGTTCCATGATGTCGTGGTAATCCGCGTAGGCTTGATAACACTCCATCATCGTAAACTCGGGATTGTGTTTACGAGACACCCCCTCGTTTCTGAAATCGTGACCGATCTCGTAGACCCGATCGAGTCCCCCGGTCACCAGGCGCTTCAAATAGAGCTCGGTGGCAATGCGAAGATAGAGTTGCTGATCGTAGGCGTTGTGACGGGTCGTGAACGGGCGCGCAGCAGCTCCGCCATAAAGAGGCTGGAGAATTGGCGTCTCGACCTCCAGGAAACCCCGCGCATCCAGAAACCGGCGCATGGCGCTCACGGTCCGACTTCGCACGATCGCAATGCGGCGCGCGTCTTCGTTGACGAGCAGATCGAGGTAACGCTGTCGGTAACGAACCTCGACATCGCTCAGACCGTGCCACTTCTCGGGTAGACCGCGCAGGCTTTTCGTAAGCAATTGGGCCGACTTTGCATCAACGGTGAGTTCGTCGGTCTTGGTCCGCCAGAGTTCCCCCTCGAACCGAACGAAATCTCCGACGTCGAGATCGCGAATGAAGCGAAAGGTGGCTTCGTCCAACTGGTTTTTCTTTGCGCTCACCTGAATCGACTCGCCGCCCTCGACGATCCGCAGGAACATCAACTTCCCGAAGGAGCGAGAAGCCATGATGCGACCCACCACGGCAACGGACTGCGCCTCCGCCTCCAGACTCTCGGCGTTCATCGACTCGAAGCGCTCTCGCAACTCGGCGATCGGAATCCAGGCTCCGACCCTGGCGGGAAATGGATCTACGCCTTCACGCCGCAACGCCTCGAGACGAGCGCGCCGCGCTGCGCCTTCTTGTTCGCTCACTCACCCTCCAATTCTGCGCCGGCTCGCTTGAGCAAGAAGGCGCGAATGAAGCGGTCAATGTCGCCATCGAGCACCGAACTCACATTATTAATCTCGAGATCGGTCCGGTGATCCTTGATCCGCTGCTGGGGGTGGAGGGTATAGGAGCGGATCTGGCTGCCGAAGTCGATCTGTTTTTGCTCGCCTCGCGCCGCCGCTATTTCCGCCTCTCTTTCCTGTCGCGCACGCTCGTAGAGCCGGGCTCGCAGGATCTTCATCGCGGAGGCTCGATTCTTGTGCTGGGAGCGCTCATTTTGACACTGCACCACGATTCCCGTCGGAATATGGGTCATGCGAACCGCAGAGTCGGTTTTGTTGACGTGCTGACCGCCTGCGCCGCTCGCCCGATAGGTGTCGACGCGAATGTCCTTCTCGTCGAGGTCTACCTCGATGGTGTCGTCGATTTCCGGTGCAACCGTCACACTCGAAAACGCAGTGTGCCGGCGCGCCTGGGAGTCGAAGGGGGAGATTCTCACGAGACGGTGTACACCGTGTTCGGCCTTGAGATAACCGAACGCAAAATCTCCCTTGACGGTGAAGGTGACACTGCGCAACCCGGCCTCTTCGCCCGCCTGCTGATCGATCATCTCGGTTTGAAATCCATGCCGTTCTGCCCAGCGTAGATACATCCGCATCAGCATTTCCGCCCAGTCACAGGCGTCGGTACCGCCTGCACCGGAGTTGATCGAGACGATCGCGTTGGAGGCGTCGTTTTCTCCGCCGAGCATTTGGCGAAATTCCGCATCCCCCAGCTCTTGCGCGGCGGCTTCGAGCTTCTCCGAAGCCTCGGCGCGCGTCTGCCCGTCGTCGGCTTCAGCAGCCAGGTCGAGCAGCACTTCGGCATCCTCGAGATTGGATTCGAGAGAGTCAAAGAACCCGACTTCGCGCTCGACGAGTCGCTTCTCGCGCAGAATCTTTTCGGCGGCGTCCCGATCCTCCCAAAGGTCAGGCCTGGCTGTCTCGGTTTCGAGCACCTCGAGGCGCTGGCGCAGCGCAGCGCAGTCAAAGACGCCTCCGGAGCTCATCGAATTGAGTGCGCAGCTTGCGCAATCGATCTCTGAGCTCGTTGGGGTCCAAATCGCGCTTTGTGTCTTCGGGGCTCATCGCTTTTTGTCCTTCGCCTTTCGCACAACGCCGCCCACCGCGAGCGCCGCAATTGCCACCCAGCACCCGTAAACGAAGAGGTCACCGTGCCGGGCGTAGAATGTCCCTCCCGGCGGCGATGCGCGCAACGGCAGGTCGCCCACCAGAAGGTCTCGCTCGAAGATCCGTGTACGGGATCGAACGCGACCCTGGGAATCGATGATCGCAGAGACTCCCGTGTTGGCAGCTCTTGCCGTCCAGACACCGTTTTCTGCGGAGCGCACGGCCGTCATCGCCAGAAACTGATAGGGGGCACCGGTCCGCCCGTACCAGGCGTCGTTCGTGATCGCGAGGAGCAGGACTGCCCCATCGCTTACGAAACGCCGCGTGAGGTCCGGAAAGAGCAGTTCATAGCAGATCGGCACTCCCACAGTCACACCAGCTGTCGACGCGTTGGGGATCGCGATCGAAAGCGCGCGAGGTCCCGGACCGGGTGACACGCGCTCGGTCGCCATGCCCCGGGCGATCGCTTCGAAGAAGGGTCTGAGCCAATCGCGGAACGGTATGAACTCGCCGAAGGGGACCAGCTTCGATTTGTCGTAGCGGGCGCCGAAACTGCCATCGGGCTGGATCACGAATGCGCTGTCGAAATACTCGATCGCGCCTCCACCCGGCTGCCGCTCCACCGCGACACTGCCCACCACGTAGGTGGCGTCAGTCTCGCGCGCGAGTTCAGCCAACCTCTTACGCAGCGCTGGATCCGAGTTCAGCGCTCCCGGCAGCGCAGTCTCGGGAAATACCACCAACTGTGCACCGGCCTCGACAGCCCGGCGGGACAGGTCTTCGTAGGTCGCGAAGGTGCGCTCTGCCGATTCGGGATCCCATTTGGCCCCCTGCTCGATATTGCCCTGGAGGACTGCGACCCGAATCGTCTCGACGCCTGGATCGGGCACCGAGCGTAGGAAGAAACCCGCCCCAGCAATCAGCGCGACCCCAGCGAGCGCGACACGCGACGACTTCGACAATCTCCGCGCAACCCGCAGATCCCGCGCGATCGCAGCCAGTGTCGCAGCCACCAGCACGACGCTGAACGACATGCCATAGACACCCGTGTAGGCGGCCAAGGAGAGCAGGATGGGGTTCTCGTGTTGGCTGTACCCGATCACAGCCCACGGAAAACCGATCGAGCCCGCGGAGCGGGCGTACTCCAATGTCGTCCAGAGCAGCGCGGCCGCCCAGGGAGAAGCCATCCCGCGACGACCGAGCAGCGTCCAGCCGATCGCAAAGATCGCAGTGAACAGGCCTGCGTGGGCGCCCATCCCGAGAATCCCGATCACACCCATTGGTGGCGCCGCGTGACCGTAGGTGACGGACACGACATAGATCCAATGTAAAATCGCGGATTGCGCGAGGGTTCCGGAGACGAAAGCCGCTTTCGCGGCGGCCCGGGGCGATTGGCCGCTCAACCCCAGGATCAGCAATGCCGGACTCAACCACCCACAGAGCAGGCCGAGGTCCACCACGTGTTCCCCGATGGGGTGCGGAAACGAAAAGAAATTCGAGACACCATATGCGGACAGCAGCGCAAACCGAACCCGGCCCGTCACGCGCGGATCGCACGCCACAGTCGCCGCTCTTCCGCGCGCATCAGCTTGGCCTCCGCAGATTCTTCGTGGTCCCACCCAAGTAGGTGAAGGATCCCATGAATCAAGAGTCTCGCCAATTCTTCATCCAGGCTCCGATGGGCCGCCCGCGCCTGGCGAGCCGCGGTTTCGATCCCGATGACCACATCGCCCAGGAGCTTCCCTCGGCGGTCGCTGTGATCACCTTCGAGCAGAGAAAACGACAAGACGTCGGTCGCGGAACGCTTGCCCCGGTGCTCGGCATTCAGCGCCGCAATCTCTTCGTCCAGCACGATCGCGATCGAGAGTTCCGAAATCGATTGACCGACCTCTTTGAGCATGCGGGATGCGCGAGACCGGAGCAGGCGGGAGTCGAACCGGGGGAGCTGTCGCGATCGCGGCGGCAGCGTGAGTCGAACCGTCACTCGTCTTTGGAGTCCTTCCGATTGCGCTTTTCCCGCTGCCGATGGGCGTCATCGGCGCGGCCGTTTGCTGGACTCGATTCGTGACGATCGTAGGCGACGATGATCGACTGGACGAGAGGATGACGAACCACGTCCTTTTCACTGAAATAGATGAAATCGATACCCTCAATACCGTCGAGGATGTGCGTCGCGTTGACCAGTCCGCTGGGCTTGTCCGTCGGCAGATCGATCTGCGTAACATCGCCGGTGATCACCGCCTTCGAGTCGAACCCGAGGCGCGTCAGCAGCATCTTCATCTGTTCGTGGGTCGTGTTCTGCGCTTCGTCCAAGATCACGAACGAATCATTGAGCGTGCGACCGCGCATGAAAGCCAACGGAGCCACCTCGATGATTCCTCGCTCCATCAATCGACTGGACTTTTCAAAGGGCATCATCTCGTTGAGCGCGTCGTAGAGTGGGCGTAGATAGGGATTGACCTTTTCGGCCATCGATCCCGGCAGAAAGCCCAGCTTTTCCCCGGCTTCCACCGCGGGACGGGTCAGCACGACGCGCGAAACTTCGTGCCGATTGAGGGCCGCGATCGCCATCGCCATCGCGAGATACGTCTTGCCAGTACCGGCGGGGCCGACCGCAAAGACGACGTCGCTCTTGCGCATCGCCTCGATATACCGACGCTGATTGAGGTTCTTGGCCTTGATTCGACGCTGACCGCCGACCGAAGACAGAACATCCTCGTAGACCTCTCCGAGATTCACATCGGGCTGTTCGGTAACCATACGCACCGCCTGGCGAACGTCGCGGGCGTGCACCTCACCCCCGGATCGAACAACGCCGTATAGCTCTTCGAGGACCTTGCGCGCGAGCTCCACCTTGTCGGCGGCTCCAACCAACCGGACTTCGTTGCCTCGCGCCCTCGCATCGACCCCGAGATCTTGCTCCAGCATGCGGAGCGTGCGGTCGCCCTCTCCGTAGAGTGCAGCCGCACTCTGGTTGTCATCGAATATCAGGGTCTGGCGAGCAGTGGATTCGTTCTTGGACAGGGGGTTTCCTCAGCGGTCCGGCGCGAGCAACCAGGCACCGTTGCCGCGACTCGAGAAATAGTAGGGATGACCATCCCCGGATGCCAATTCCCGATGCGAGAGAAAACCATCATCTGCAAGCTCGGCGAGGTTCGTCGGCCAGTGGCCGTGAGTGAACCAATAGGTCTCGAGGGCGTGGCGAACCCGGTGCTTCTCATGAATGGCCCTGGCGAGCTCGAGGGCGGGGGGCCGCTGGATCGAAAACGCATCCGGAGGATCCCCGGCGCCCGACCGCAGCTGAATCAAGACCGTGACCGCCGCGAGCAGCGCGAGTGACCCAATCGCGGCCAGTAGGCCAACGGGGAGCG
>Ga0209987_10001809_pt1 | contig 11706 bp, 11 predicted proteins | sample N074metaG_FD_182134 | JGI IMG/M metagenome (GOLD analysis project Ga0209987, IMG submission 182134) | Deep subsurface microbial communities from Kermadec Trench to uncover new lineages of life (NeLLi) - N074 metaG (SPAdes) (version 2) | ecosystem: Environmental > Aquatic > Marine > Ocean trench... | reverse complement strand
ATAGCAGGCGGACTTCCTCCCTCTGCTCCAGAAGCATTGTGAGTGCGAGGATTCGAGCGGCGATCCCGGGGGGGCGGGATTAGCTCTACCCGGCGATTGCCTATCGGGTTACGCTGCGCCAGAGTGGATTCGGAGGACGCATGGTCACGATCACACCATTAGATGCCGCGCTGGGCGCTTCGGTCGAGGGGGTCGATCTCGCGGCCGCACCGAGCGACGAGCTGATGCGTGAACTGACGGCGGCGCTCTACGCGCACCGGGTCATTGTCATCAAGCACCAGAAGCTCGACCAAGAGAGTTATCTGCATTTCGGCCGGCAGTGGGGCGAGCCGATTCCGCACGTGGCCAATCACATGCGGCTGCCGGGCTATCCCGAGTTGATGGGCGTTGGCAATACCGAGCAGAAGGATCGGGCGGACTCGGTGCGCCTCGGCGCCGCGCACTGGCATACCGATCAGTCCTACGAGGCGGTACCGGCGAGCGCCACCATGCTCTATGCGATCGTCGCGCCGAAGACCGGCGGCGAGACCGGGTTCGCCGACACCGTGGCCGCCTACGAGGCCCTGGACCACGACACCAAGATCCGGATCGACGGTTACGTCGTGTCGCATCTTTATGGCGCCGGCAAACAACGCGACGACGAATACAAACCGAGCCCGTTGATCAACCAGGACCAGGTCGGCCATGTCCCGCCCTGCAAACACCCCCTGGTGATGCGCCACCCGGTGACCGGCCACAAATCGCTCTACGGGGTCGGGCAGTCGCCCTTCGCCATCGACGGCATGCCTGACGAGGTGGCGCAGCAGCTGCTCTGGGACTTGCGGGAACACTGCATCCAGCCGCGGTTTCGCTATCACCACAAATACCAGGTTGGCGACCTGGTGATCTTCGACAGCTACTCGACCCTCCACGCCGCGACCCGGATCGGAATTGCGGAATCGGCCCAGGACGAGAACGCGCGCCTCAACTGGCGCATCAGCGTGCGCGGCCTGCCCGGCGTCCACCGTCACCTGGCGGCGTAAGGCGCCGGGCCTATAGATTGCACCGGTGGTTACTTCTAATTTTTCTTCTTCTGGTGACTAAGTGTGGATGCGGAACCGTAACTTGGCGGCGTGTGGGTGGTGATCGGAAATTGGAGACAGCTAACCGACAGAGGGAACGATGGACAGCAACAAAGACGAAAAGCGCAGCATGTCACGTCGCGAGTTTATCCAGGACACAGGGCTCACCACTCTGGCGCTGGGCGCCGGCGCGTTGGCGGCCACGTCCACAACGGAGGCGGCCGCCCAGAGCTCGGAGACTGCATCCGGATCGTCCGGAGATGCGCATTACAACATCCTGTTCATCCTCACGGATCAAGAACGCTACTTCCATCCATCGGAACTCCCGGTCGGTTATCACCTGCCCGGACGTGAACGGCTGCGCCGCCGCGGCGTGACCTTCACCAATCACCACGTCAATTCCATGGTCTGCACGTCATCGCGCTCGGTTATTTACTCCGGTCAACATATCCAGCACACGAAGCTATTCGACAATATGGACGTCCCCTGGATGAAGGGTATCCAACTCGGTGTTCCGACGCTCGGAGACATGTTCGGCGCGGCCGGCTACTACGCGGCTTACAAGGGCAAATGGCACCTGTCGACGGAGTTGGGCACCCACAACGAGCGGGCGCTCCCGCAGGAGAAGCTGACCGAAGTCATCGAGAGCTATGGTTTTAAGGACTACGTCGGCATCGGCGACGTCATTGGCGAGACTCAGGGCGGCTATCTTAACGACGACATGATCGGCGCCCAGGCGCAGCACTGGCTGCGGGTTCGTGGTCAGAGGAACAAACCTGGAGACAAACCCTGGTTTCTGGCGGTCAACCTGGTCAACCCCCACGACGTCATGTTTTACAACACCGATGCGCCGGGTGAGAATGTGCAAGTCGTTCCCAAACCGCTGTTCTCCATCGCGCGCGATCCGGACACCCCGCTCTACCGCAAACAGTGGGACGTTCCCTTGCCGAAAAGCCGCCATGAATCGTTCGATAAGAAGGGGCGTCCGCCGGCCCACAAGGAATACCAGCAAGCGCGCGCGGCACTGGTCGGCAACTTTCCCAATGAGGATGCGCGGTGGCGGCGGTTGTTGAACAACTATTTCAACTGCATCCGGCAATCGGACCGGGTCGTCGAAGGCATTCTCGACGAGCTCGAAGCCTTGGGTCTCGACGACAATACCATCGTCGTCATGACGGCCGATCATGGCGAACTCGGCGGCGCCCACGGCATTCACGGCAAAGGCGCCACCACCTACCGGGAGCAGAACCACGTGCCCCTGATCGTCTCCCACCCGGGCCATGCCGGCACCCACGGTCAGCAATGCGGTGCCTTGACATCGCATCTCGACCTGGCGCCGACGCTGATCGGTTGGACCGGGGCAGAGGCAGAGAAACGGGCCAGCATCACCCGCGATCTCCGCGGCAAGGACCTGACGCCGTTGCTCGAGAAAGGTTCCGCGGCGACGATAAACGAACTCAGGGACGGGACCCTCTATTGCTACAGCATGTTCCTCTACCTCGATAGCGACCTGCCCGGTAAGGTCCAGGCCTACCTCAATGCCGGCGGCGATCCTGGGAAGTTGGCCGAGCAAGGCTTCAAGCCGAATTTGATGAAACGAGGCCACATCCGCAGCGTTTTCGACGGGCGCTACAAATTCAGTCGCTATTTCTCGCCCAAACAGTTCAATCAACCGCGCACCTTGGAGGGCATCTTCAAGCTGAACGATGTCGAGCTCTTCGATCTCGAGGCAGATCCGGACGAAATGCGGAACCTCGCTACGGAGCCGAAGAATCACGGTGACTTGCTGCTGGCGATGAATGAAAAAATGAACGCGCTCATAGAGGTCGAGATCGGCGTGCCGGACGACGGAAGATTTCTACCCGGTGGCAACACCAAATGGGCCGCCGCGACGTTCGATCCATAAGACGGAGCGAAGGAAAATCTATTGTCGAAAATCGGTTTCAGATTCAGCCCGCGCCAACCAAATCAGGCCAAGATCCGCAAATCAGCCGTATAGGATTTTCTTGGCGAACACCCGTTGCAACGCCGGCATGAACGACGCGGTTCGCAACACGGCAAGAACGAGGAACCGTGTGGCCGGATTGCGGGAGGTCATGACTTTGCGGACGGCTTCACTGCCGGCAATGGCTTGCTTCCCCGCCTTGTGACGGGCTTCGCCATAGCCGTCCAATTCACCTTCGACCATGCGGCGTGCCAACTCGGCGCCATCGGCAATGCCGAGGTTCATGCCGCGGCCCCCGACCGGCGAGTGGCAGTGGGCGGCATCGCCCACCAGAAAAACCCGGCCGACGTTATATTGGGCGACTTGCCGGATGGAAATTTGGAATTGGCCCGCGCGCCGAATGTTTGTGACATTCATCTTCAACGGCAGGGCCGCGAGCGCATCCCCGGTATTGGAAACGACTCGAAACCGGTTGCGTTCGAGCGGCACCACCACGACCACATTACCGTCACTTAACCGGCAAAGGGTAAAGGCGTCTGGGTTGGGCCAGTCGTCCGCATCCACGTCCGCAATGGACCATGTTTCAGGCAGATCATGTCCCCGGAATTCGAGGTTCAGTAATTGGCGCGTTGTACTGCGGGCCCCATCGGCGCCAACCACATAATCGTATTCGGCCTTGGCGCCATCTCGCGTTTCCGCCGTTACTTTGTTCGCGTCCTGGTGAAGATTTACCAGCTCGGTTCCATAACGAACCACGCCACCGAATTCCGACAAAACGTCCCGCATATGGGTCTCCGTGCGATCTTGAGCGAGGCCCAGGATAAACTCGTCATCCGCCCCATTGACCGCAAATGGTAATGCCAGAGCGAGCGTCGAATGGCGATAGATGCGTGCTTGCCGAAACTTAGTCCCCTCCGCGAGTAGTTTTCCCGTAACGCCGGAGGGTCTTAAAATATCAAGGCTAGCAGGCATGATACCGACCGCCCGGGACAACCCGGATCCACTTTCCCGTAAGTCGATAACGTCGCCAACGATGCCCCGGCGAGCCAGTTCGACCGCCGTGGTCAGACCCGCCGGTCCGGCGCCCACGATCAATATCTTCATCATCGCCCCCTCAATGCAAACGGTCACCGCCACTTGCGGCATCAAGCCGTGAGTCCACCACACTAGCGGGGCGGCGCGCGCTCCTCGCGTGGCGTCTTGCCGAAGAGCTCGCGGTAGCACTTGGAGAAGTGCGAGGCCGAGACGAAGCCGCAGGCGAGCGCCACGTCGAGCACCGACATCGCGGTCTGGGTCAGCAGGCCGCGCGCCCGGTCGAGCCGTAGCGCCAGGCGCCGCAGCCAGGACAGGATCGCGCGGTCGTCGAAGGTCTGGGCGTCGAGCCCGGCGACCACGAAGAGGTCGGGGATGCGATCGACGTCGGCGATCGCGGCCTGGGTCATGACCTCGATCCCGCCCGAGGAGGCGACCGGGCCGCCGTTCCTCGAGATCAGCCGCCAGTCATAGAGCCGCTGTCCGGCCCGGCCGCCGCCTTGGGCGTGGCCCCTGCCCAGTTCCGTCCCTTGAGTCATTTTCCGGGGCTCTGTCCCACCATGCCCAATTCCAAGCCCCAGCATAGCCCCCGGTTCGCCGTCGAAGAAAGCGGTCTATCGAGGGTTTGTCGGTCCACAATTCGCTGGTCCGGAAAAACGCCCGTCCGGCCTAGGATTAAGCATGCCGAAACTCCCTTGGGTTAGGATCGATCTCATGACGGCCGGTGGGTCGAGCCGTGCTCGGCGCCCGGTGGTGGTTTGCTCCAGGATGCGGGTCCTTGCCCGCGTCCCTCGGGTCGGGCCGCCGCGGGCACAGGTAGCCCCGGCCGATAAGGATTTTCGGACCATGACCCGAATAAAATTAACCGACGGTAGCGGCGGCCCCGAGGCGGGCAGCCATCAGGAAAAACTCGCGGTCTCCCTGATTCAGAGCCTGGGCATCGAGGGCGCGATTCACGCCTGCCGGGCCAATTCCTGGGACGGCGTTCTGAAGTGCGTCCTATTGCTTCGCGGCAACGCCGGCCCCGCCGAAGCCTAAGCCAGCGCCTGAGCGCGCGAGACGCGGTCCATGCATGGGCGCTAGCTCTGGGGCCGCTAGCTCTGGGGCCGCCCTCTGGTGCCCCGCTCTGGGGCCGCGTTCTGGGGCCGCCCAACACCGAGTGAATAGTTCCTGTCGTCCACAGGATAGCGCTTTGGCGCGCGCGACTGGACACTGGATCCTGGTTTGTCCGCGAACGGGAGACACATGGTCCGCGCCAATCGTCGAATCGCGCGCCGCCGCCGCGGCGCCACTGCCATCAAGCAGTTGGCCTGGCGCCTGCCGGTCAATCCCTTTCGGCCGACCGAGGTTCTGAACCCGGACCAGCTCGAGGCGGTTCACGGCACTTCGCTCCAGGTCCTCGAGGACCTCGGCATCGAATTCATGAGCCCCGAGGCGCTCGATGTGCTGGCGCGCGGCGGCGCCCAGGTCGACCGCGATAGTGGGTTGGTGCGCTTCGACCGCGGCCTGATCGCGGAGCTGCTCGGCAAGGCGCCGGCGCGTGTGACCGTGACCCCACGCGATCCGGCGCGGCGGCTGATCCTGGGTGACAAGCGCATGGTATTCGCTTCGGTCGGTGGCCCGCCCAACGTCCACGATTGCGAGCGCGGCCGCCGGCCCGGCAACTTCGCCGACTACTGCGACATCTTGCGCCTGATCCAGAGCCTCGAGATCGTGCATTGCATCGGCAACCAGCCCTGCGCGCCCACCGATTTGCCCGCGGAAAGCCGCCACCTGGACTGCTATCAGGCCAACCTGACCCTGACTGACCGGGTGTTCCTGAGCACGTCGATCGGTGCGGATCGCGTGCGCGACGCGGTCGAGATGGTGGCCATCGCGCGCGGCGACAGCCTCGAGGAACTCGCCGCGCGTCCGGGCGTGATATCCAACATCAACGTCAACTCGCCGCGCCGCGTCGACGGCGCCATGGCGGCGGGTTTGATGGCGCTGGCGCGCTACGGTCAGGTCGTCGTGGTGACGCCGTTCACGCTCATGGGCGCCATGGCGCCGGTGACGCTGCCGGCGGCGCTGGTGCAGCAGAACGCCGAGGCGTTGGCCTGCATCGCGCTGGTGCAGATGGTGCGGCCCGGCAACCCGGTGGTCTACGGCGCCTTCACCTCCAACGTCGACATGCGCTCGGGCGCGCCGGCCTTCGGGACGCCGGAGAACACGCTGGCCACCATCGCCGGCGGCCAGCTCGCGCGGCGCTACGGCCTGCCGTACCGTTCCAGCAATGCCTCCGCCAGCAACGTGGTCGACGCCCAGGCGGTTTACGAGTCCCAGATGTCGATTTGGGGCGCGGTCCTGGGTGGCGCCAACGTGCTGTACCACGCCGCCGGCTGGATGGAGGGCGGTCTGACCGCGTCGTTCGAGAAGTTCGTGCTCGACGCCGAGATGTTGCAGATGATGTCCGAGACGCTGCAGCCGATCGAGGTCGACGAGGCCTCGCTTGGTCTCGATGCGATCCGCGAGGTCCAGCCGGGCGGGCACTTCTTCGGCGCGGCCCACACCCTGGCGCGCTACGAGACCGCGTTCTATCAGCCCATGCTCGCCGACTGGCGCAACTACGAGACCTGGGCCGAGGACGGCGCCCGCTCGGCCACCGAGCGCGCCACCGCGATCTGGAAGGACCTGCTCGAGTCGTACCAGCAACCGGCGCTCGATGCGGGCGTGAACGACGCGCTCGAGGCCTACGTCCGCCGCCGCAAAGAGGAGATCGTCGGCGGTCGAGTCTCACCTTGAGACTTCGCCGAAGCCCGTCCGAAACGTCGGCTTTCACCGGATTAAGTCTCCTTTAGCGCGGCCACTCCGGACGTAGCAGGGGTAGGTTGCGAGAGTCCGTAGTTGACCCACAACGGTCGTCCGAGTGCAGCTCAACAATCGAGGCAATAATTTCAGACCGTTGATTCGGAGACCGCAAACAGACAGACTGGATTCTCTTTGCTAAAGAATCGATTTTGGACCAGCACTCGCGATTTCAGAATGTGAGGAGTATCATGAACGGAAAGTGGTCCTTTGTGTTAACCGTTTGTCTGAGTGTTATTATATTGGCCGTTTTCGTTGGCGCGGTGCTGCTTTACAATGAATGCCCCGAATGCAAGTTGAAGGACTGGATCGATTATATTTTGGGGATCGCCGTTGCATTACTGCTCACCATAATCATTACATGGCGGCAGGACTTACTGGCGCACCGAACCCACGAGATAGCTGAAGACACCCACGAAATTGCCGCCCAAATCACTGGCGAAAGGAACAAACAAAAGAACATAACTAGATTTTTCGTCGTTGGGAAGGTCGGGGAAATCAATTTGCACGTGCCAAAAACCCAACATGATGGAGGTGTACGCAAACCACTACCGATTCTAAATACCGGCGACAGCTTTGGCTACAGTATTTTGGCCGAGTTGATTGGGAGTGAGAGATTGTTGCCTCGATTCCATGAGACCCGAGACCTGGCAGTTGAAATCGATCACAGTGCTGAAAATCCGTACAAGAAGGAAATTAAGGAGGGAAGTAATTCACAAATAATTCTTTGTTCACCACGCTCCAATTTGGTTTTGGATTCACTTGCTCCGGTCATTGAAAATGAAACCACTGGCCCGCTGCCGGTATGGTTTCAATTTAAGCCAGAAGGTTCCGTCGGGGCCGAGAAAAAGTACGTGCAGATCGTCACTAAAAAACGGGTGATATATCAATCGCCAGCAGATGATGTGTACCATAAAACTGCCTCGGATCCAAATTACACTCCTTCCGAAGAGCCACTAGAAGATTTCGGGATTATTGCGCGCCTAACACACGAATCTCTCCACAGTGTGCCGATGGGGAAGACGGTAATCGTAATCGCAGGCATTCACCAATATGGCACGTGGATAGCAAGTGAATTTGTCAGGAGAAATGTCCAGCCCACTGACAAGGCAAGTAACTTGTTCGCTTTCGCGATGGAAAATTCAAACACTCCCGATTTCATTTGTGTGGTACATGGGAAATTTTTGCCGCAGCAATCCAGCGCTCGTTCCGGTTTTCGTGTCGACGAAATAGTAATTGAGGATTTATGGATACACGAGCAAGGAGAATGGGTTTCGAACATGGATATGAAAGGCAGACCGTAACATCCTAAACCAATAGACTAGAGCGAATTCGGGCTGCCTGGAGAAGACTCTATCCCCACAAGTTTAACTTCGGTTTATGGCTGAGGCTGTCGAAGAAGTCCCGGGGGTCAGAAATTTTGAAACAATGATTCAAGAACCGGGGCGATATTGAACCAATACTGCTTCAAGCGCAGTTTATCGGATTGATAGTTGCGAAAAATCTGTCGGCTCTGACTTCTTCGACAGCCTCGGCTAGGAACGGAAGTTCCGGGGCCTAGAAATTATGCCCGCTCTACCCACAGATTCAGACATTCTGCACAGGGCTGGAAATGTCTCTAATTGATTCTGAGCCGACGTTCGATTTTTGCTAGTTCTATTGTTGACGTGGCGCAACCGCATTTACTACGGCAGTAGAAATCGCAAGAATTTCGTTGGAGAGTTCCCACCCATACGTGAGTGCATCTCGGTTGAGTTCGAACGTGAATCGTCTTTTTGAGCGCACCTCCGGATTGTCGGGTATGCGGAGCATTGTAGTCCAGGCGCCCACTTGATGACGGCTCATGTAAGCAGAGGCCAAACCGAAATCCACCGGCACATAATGATGTATGCAATCACGATAATGCGTGAGCATTTGTCCGAAATTCTGCCAAGAGTTAGTTAATTGTTCCCGGAGCGCTGCGGGAAGTTGGCTGTCGACTTCAAGCAGCTTCTTCAGAGACCTAGGCGTGTAACCGGTTCTTGATCCGAATCGTGGCCACAGAAGATACCGAGTGCAGTCATAGGACCTCCTTGCGGCTCCTATGAGCGAATCGAACTCATAGTAGGGTTCCGTCTGATACGAAAACATACCCCTATCACCACTATCTTGCAGCCCAGGGATTCGTTGTATCTCGTGATATTTGGCAGCAATCTGCGCGTAGTGCTCTGCGAGCCGTTGGCAGTGGTAGCCGACAGCACCGACTAGGTAGAAAAGGTGATAGGCGGGAAACAGCGTCTCTCCGATATGCGGGCGGTTGATAAAATCGGAAACGAGAATATTGAAGCTCTGCCCGCCGTCGCAACGTAACAGCGTAATAAGATCACCACCGAAATCCCTTTGTTCCGTTACGAGGATTGGGCGTAGCGGGGCAAGACCGGCCGTGGCGTCCCGGAGCGAGGAATAGACGACGTCTGTAGTGGAGGACACGTTGGAAATTGTCCAGCGGTCGTTGTCGGACCGAACTTCGATTCCCCCCTCGAACACGACGCGTGTGATATGCATATCAATTGTCTCGTATCAGTTTCCTGGTCCTGCAGCCGCCGACCCTAGTTCAGGGCGTCAGAGCAGTATATCGAAGGCGCAGCAGAATGCCCAAACGCTTAGCCCTACAGTTCCCCTTGGCGAAAAACGGCTGTTCAGTGGTGTTCCCTCCAACTTCCGCTCTACTTCGAACTGCCGACGTACAAGTCCACTTCGTGCTCTCGGCGCGCCGGATTGCAATCTGAGGCACTGGCCGACCGGCAAGCCGCTTGATTCTTGCGCTGCGACAAGGCAGGACTCTCCCGGCAAGCCGCTTGATTCCTGCGCCGAGACAAGGCAGGAATCTCGCGAGGTCGACTAGGGGTGAGGCGGGAGGTGAGCATGATCGCGGTGATTTTCGAGGTGACAGTAGAATCGGGACGCGGCCAGGATTATTTGGATTTGGCGGCGGGCCTGCGTGACGAACTGGAACAGACCGAGGGCTTCGTCTCGATCGAGCGCTTCCAGAGCCTGACCACCGAGAACAAGTTCGTCTCGCTGTCGTTCTGGCGCGACCGTGCGGCGGTCGAAGCCTGGTACCGGCGCCCCAACCACAAGACCGCCCAGGACGCGGGCCGGGGCGGGATCTTCGAAGATTACCGCATCCGGGTCGCCGAGGTGTTCCGCGACTACGATTTGGCGGCCGGGCGGCCCGAGATTTGATCGAATAGGTTCTCTGTCATGGATATGGCGACCCTCGAAACGGCGCTCGGCGCCCACGGCCTGATCGCGCGGGGCGGCTTCCATCCGGAGCCCGGCGACAGCGTGCCGGCGCTGGACGGCGGCCGGCGCACGCGCAGCCTGGTCATGATCGGCAACCGGGGTCCCGACCTGTGGCGCGCCTTCGCGGCCAGTCCGGAGTTCGGAACCGCGCCCGGCCGGCTCCCAGACCCGCTCCCAGACCCGCTCGATGCCTGGAGCGCACGGGTGATCGGCGACCTCGCCGCCGAATGGCGCGCGCGCGCGCTGTTCCCCTTCGGCGGGCCGCCGCACCTGCCCTTCGTCGCCTGGGCCAAACGCGCCGAGCCGGTCGCCGAATCCGTCCTCGGCATCCTGATCCACCCGGACTACGGCCTGTGGCACGCCTATCGCGGGGCGCTCGCCTTCGCCGAGGAGATCGCCCTGCCGGCGCGCGCCGAGCGGCCGCGGCCCTGCGACGATTGTGCGGACAAACCCTGCCTGAGCGCCTGTCCGGTCGGGGCCTTCACCGCAGTAGGCTCCGATGGGGCGGGCTCCGATGGGGCGGGCTATGACGTGGGATCTTGCGCCGAACACCTCGCGGCACCCGCCGGGGCCGACTGCATGGCCGAGGCCTGCCGGGCCCGGCGCGCCTGTCCGATCGGGCGGGAATATCTTTACCAACCGCAACAGGCGCAGTTCCACATGGACCACTTTCTCAAGGCGCGGCGGCGCGAAGGGGCGGCGGCATGAAGGGCATCGTGATCCTGATCGACCAACCGATCGGACGGCGCGACGACCGCGCCTCCAAACATCTGGCCGAACGGGGCTACGAGGTCCGGTGGTGCTGCCCGGGCAAGGGCGAGGCCCTGCCCGCGCCGGGGCCGGAGCACGCCGGTGTCATGGTCTATGGCGGTGCGGATAGCGCCAACGACGACGGCGAAAAGCCCTACCTGCGCGAACAGCTGGATTTCATCGAGGCCTGGCTGGAGACCGGCAAGCCGTTCCTCGGTTTTTGTCTGGGCGCGCAACTGCTCTCGCGCGCGCTCGGCGGCCGGGTTGGCCCGCACCCCGAGGCGCTCTACGAGATCGGCTACGTGCCGGTCGCGCCGACGCCCCAGGCCAACGGCTTTCTCGATGGCGTCAGCCACGTCTACCACTGGCACCACGAAGGTTTCACCGTGCCGGCGGGTTGCGAGCTGCTAGCCGAGGGGCCGGTGTTTCCCAACCAGGCGTTCCGCTACGGCGCCAATGCCTACGGGCTGCAGTTCCACCCCGAGATCCCGGTCTCGGTCATGACCCGCTGGATGAGCGAGGCGAGCCATCAACTGGACCAGCCCAACGCCCACCCCAAGGCACGCCAACTCGCCGACGCCGAACGCTACGACGCCGCGCTCGAAGCCTGGATGCAAAACTTCCTCGACCGCTGGATTGTTGGCGGGTAGGCGGCGGCGGGTGCTCTCTCTAGCACGGCTGGCAACAAGATTGGGCGCCGATGCCGGGGCGGGGAATCGCCGCCTTGGCCTCGGCTTGGAGCTGGGCGTCCACCAGCGCGGGGATCGAGCGCCGGTCGACGCCGATGTC
>Ga0209987_10001808_pt1 | contig 11707 bp, 11 predicted proteins | sample N074metaG_FD_182134 | JGI IMG/M metagenome (GOLD analysis project Ga0209987, IMG submission 182134) | Deep subsurface microbial communities from Kermadec Trench to uncover new lineages of life (NeLLi) - N074 metaG (SPAdes) (version 2) | ecosystem: Environmental > Aquatic > Marine > Ocean trench... | reverse complement strand
CGAGGAAGCGCCGGGGCCCGAGGAAGTGCCGGGGCCCGAGGAAGCGCCGGGAGGAACCACGGCGGGCCGGGTGAACCGCGCCGGCCATACCATCCACAGCGCGATTTTAATGGCCCGGCCCGATGTCGGCTGCGCGCTTCACCTGCATACGCGCGCCGGCATGGCGGTGGCGGCCTTGGAACAGGGCTTGATGCCGCTCAACCAGATCTCCATGCAGTTCTACGACCGCATCGCCTACCACGACTACGAGGGCGTCGCGCTGGACCTGGACGAACGCGAGCGGCTGATCGCCAGCCTGGGCGACCAGAATGCCATGATCCTGCGCAACCACGGCCTGATCACCACCGGGCGCAACGTGGCCGAGGCTTTCGCCCGGGCCTATTATCTGGAGAAGGCCTGCGAGATTCAGATGGACGCGCTCGCCATGGGCCGGGAGTTGCACTTGCCGCCGCCCGAAGTCTGCGAGCACGCCGCCCAACAGTTCGACCGGTTTTACGAAGAGGGCGCCGGCGAACAAGCCTGGGCCGCCAACCGCCGCCTCATCGACCGAACCAATCCGGGATACGAGGGGTGAGGGTGTGGGTTGACGGCAACGAACTTGCCGCTATTGCGGGTTTGACCGATAGGCGTCATCGGATGCCGAGCGAGGTTGTTGGAGTGCGGACCTTTGAATCAAACTGTGACTATTTCAGATTGCGAAGCTTCTTGGAATACAGAGTAATCAACTCAGGCACAGCCAAATGGTGCGAATCAACTAGCTTCTGAATGTGATTGGTCGAAAGATCCTTAAAATTCAGGAGCTCGAACGACTTGAAAAACTCTCGCACCGACTTGACCAGTTTCCTCAACTCGGCCTCCCGTACAGCTTCGACCTCGTGCGTGAACGCCGCAGCCCTTTGCACCGTGTTCGATGGGTGGACAATGAGACGCTTCACGTTAGAACCGGGATAATGCTTGCCAAACCAGGCGCTCGAGCGGTTCATCTGTTCGGCCTCACGCTTGTTGATCTCTGCGCGCGTTAGGTCAACTTCGCTCTTGCACTCCCACAGAATGTACTGCGTAGCATCTAGCGCCCAGAGGTTGTCAGGCCCTTCTTTCCACTCCTTGTCGGGCCGCTCGCCGGCAAAACCTAGTGCCCGGCTCAGTTCGTTTAGCGCATGCTCAAATTTGTCCGCCTTCACGCCGAACACAAGGCGGCCGAGTATGTCAGACACGCTCGCTTCGAGCTCATGTCGAAGTCGCCGACCCATTTGGCGATCCGTTCGACTCGGCCTTTGCTGATGATCAAAAGCTTTGCAACGGTCACGCCGGACGGGGGTTTTAGCAGCATACGGTTTTGCTTGTGCGCTGCCACTTGCAAACGCTCGAATTCGGGTCGATTGGCGCGCCAGTTATAGCGGGCCATTTCTTGCAGGTACCATCCCTTGTCGTTGGCCCCAACTAGACCACCATCTAAAAGCGCCTGGAGAGCCTCAGTCGCACCCGCATAATCCCCTGCGGCGTAGGCCTGCTCGGCGCTAAGCTCGGCGGCGTAGGCGCGCAGCACCGCTTCGTTCGCTCCGCTCGGCACGACTTGGTCCATTTGCTCGACATAGAAAGCCTTCCAATCGGCGTCACGATTCAAGCACTGGCGAATAAGTCCGTTTATGGCCGACTTCGGATTCACGCCGTCTTCAATGTCGTGCTTCGCCATTTTTGCGATCTCCAGCCCGAGATCGACCTGGGCTGCCATCTGGGCCGAAAAGTACTTCCGCGTAATTTTGTCGCGCAGTAGGCGCACGAGATCGGCGCCGATTGCTACCACGACGCAATAGTCCTTCTGGCCGCGCACACTGCGGCCCATTCCCTGTTCGATGGTGCGGACGGTACGCATCAGGGTGGCATCGCTGTCTGGCCGGCAGAGCTCTTGATAGAGGTCCGACAGACTCTCGGAAAAGGGCCGAGAGTCGAAGACCAGGATGCGGCAGGCGTCGTCCGGCAGGTCAATCCCATCGTATCGATTGACCAGCACGATGGTGTTTTCGAACTCACCTTTCTTCAGGCTCGCTATGACGTCGCCAACGCTGTTAGTATCAGCGACGGTCGCCCCATAGCTTTCCCAGTCCTTGGTACGCGCGAAGCTTGGTGCAAGGACAACAGAACCGCGTCGCCGCTTTGGATTGGGCTTGCCTAGAGATGCAACTATCTCCTCGCGATGGAGATCTGAGCTACTCCCCATTCGTTGGACAGATTTGCGGGTAATTTAAGCTACAGTCCCGGCCTGCCGATCGGGTTTCATGTTCCGCTCGTTACGCTACCAGGGCTGTCGTGCGGAGGTCCGGGCGCAAGCCCGGGCCGGAGGCCGACAGCCTTTCTCGATATACACCGACCGGCGTCCCGCCACCATGGGCGGCATGAGGGCGCCGATGGTTGTAGAAGGTCATCCAGTCGCCGATCCCCTGGCGGGCCTCCCGCCCGCCCGAGAAGGCATGCAGATAGATGCACTCGTATTTCAGCGAGCGCCACAGCCGCTCGATAAAGATGTTGTCGAGGAACCGGCCGCGCCCATCCATCGAGATGCGCACGCTGGCCTCTCTCAGGCGCTGCGTCCAGGCCCAGGAGGTGAACTGGCTGCCCTGGTCGGTGTTGAAGATCTCCGGCGAGCCATAGCGGCTGATCGCCTCATCGAGCGCATCGACGCAGAACTGGGTGTCCATGGTGTTGGACAGCCGCCAGGCCAGGACCTTGCGGCTCCACCAGTCCATGATCGCCACCAGGTACAGGAAGCCCTTCGCCAGCGGGATGTAGGTGATGTCGGCGCACCAGACCTGGTTGGGTCGCTCGATCTTCAGCCCCCGCAGCAGATACGGGTAAATCTTGTGCCCCTTGGCGGGAATGCTGGTCCGCGGCGGCCGGTAGATCGGCATCAGACCCATCAGCCGCATCAGCCGGCGCACCCGCTTGATGTTCACCAAGTGACCCTCGGCCCGCAGGTGCCACGTCATCTGCCGGGCGCCATAAAACGGCGTCTCCAGGAACTGACGGTCGATCGTGGCCATCAGGGCAAGGTTCTCCAGGCTCTCGCCCCGGGCCTCATGGTAATAGCCCGACCGGCTGATCGAGACGAGACGGCATTGCCGGGAAATCGACAGGGTGGGATGGTCGGGCCGGATCATCGCCTTGCGCTCCTGCCGGGGAGCAGACGTAGCCCTTGTTCCAAAAAATCCCGTTCCACCGTCAACTCCCCGATCTTGGCGTGCAGATTCTTGAGCTGACCGGCATCCGCCTCCGGCTCGACACCGGCGCGACCGCGCTGGAATATCTCCACCGCCCCATCGAGCAACGCCTTCTTCCATTGATGGATCATCGTCGGGTGGACGCCGAACCGGCTCGCCAACTCGGAAATCGTCTGCTCGCCCTTCAGGGCCTCAAGGGCAACCCGCGCTTTGAAATCGGGCCTGTACTGCTTACGTATCGTCATCGCTGATCTCCTCTCTTCAAAGACCAGCAGACACCAAATCCGTAGCTTACGTCACTGTCCGATTTCCAGGGAGTAGCTCATTATTCTTGAGTGCTTGTCCTTGAAACCTTACCTTAATCACGCCCCTTTTATTAAATGCCGTTATTAATGTTCTTTCAATGGACGTCGTGTCAAATTTAATGCAATTGATCGTCTTGATGCCATATTTCTGGAACTCCTTCACGGGTACATTTTCGGTTGTAAATTCACATCCACACGCAGTGTGTATACTATTGATCGGGGCGAGACCGACCGCGGCCTCGTTGATGGGGGCATCGTCCAGGTCCCAATTGCACGTCGTGATCACGGCCCCCGTCGGCGTGATTCCCGTGACCCTGCCCTGGGAGGACATCGAGGTCGCCGTGCAGACCGGCGAGTTGGACGGCATTGCGTGGTCGGGCATCACCGAGGATTACACCGTCGGTTGGGCGGACGTGACCGACTACTTCCTGACCAACAACATTTCGGGCGCATGGTGTGGATCGTTCTTCGCCAACATGGATCGTTGGAACGAATTGCCCGAGCACCTGAAAACCATGTTGCAGCTTGCCTTCGATAGCTCTCACTACTATCGCCAGCACTGGTATTGGGGCGGCGAAGCGGATCTGCGCGTCAACGGCACCAAGCTGAAACTCACCACCATCGCCGATGAAGAATGGGCGACGGTGGAAGCCGAGGCGCTAAAATTCTGGGATGAAATTGCTGCCACCGGCCCGATCGCCAAGCAGGTGGTCGACATCTTCAAGAAATACAACGACACCATGGTCAAGGCCGGCCGTCCGTATCGCTACGGCTGAACCGAGCCTTGCCTGGCTGACATCTGGCGGCTGTTGATTTTCAATCAGCAGCCGCCACAATGTCGGGGTTGGAACACCCAGAATCGGGCTGCACGGGAAAAATGCCCAAATCCGTAAAGCTTTATGTGCGGTATGTCGAAGCCGTGACCTATCGGGTCGGGCGTTTCGCGATGTATTTGATCTTCGCCATGCTGGGCGTGCTTTTGTATTCGTCCATCATGAAGACGTTTTTTCTTCCCGTCTTGTGGACGCTGGAAACAGCCCAATTTCTGATGGTCGCCTATTACATGCTGGGGGGCGGCTATTCCATGCAAATGGACGACCACGTGCGGATGGATCTTCTCTATAGCCGCTGGTCGACGAGGAAAAAGGGCTTTACCGATTCCATCACGTCATTTTGCCTGGTTTTCTACCTGGTAATTTTGCTCTACGGCGGGTTGTCGAGCACCCAATACGCCCTGTTTTACGGCGAGAAGAGTTATTCGTCCTGGGCGCCTTATATGTCGCCGATCAAGATCATCATGTCTTTCGGCATCACATTGATGCTGTTGCAGGCAATCGCGACCTTCTTCAGGGACCTGGCCCGGGCCAGGGGGTTGACCCTGGACGAGGAGGTCTCGGCATGAGCTACGAGTTGATCGCCGTGCTGATGTTCTCCTCGATGATGCTCATGCTGCTCACCGGGCAACGCGTGTTCGGCGCCATCGGCTTTGTCGCCGTTGTCGCGGCGCTCTTTCTGTGGGGCGATGGCGGGTCCCAGTTGGCGTTCAGCGCGGCCATGAAGCTGATGAAGTGGTATCCGCTGCTGACTCTGCCGCTGTTCATCTACATGGGATTCATGCTGTCGGAATCGAAGATTGCCGACGACCTCTACCAGATGCTCCATGTTTGGATGGGTCCGCTCAACGGTGGATTGGCCATCGGCACGATCATCCTGATGGTGATTATCTCGGCCATGAATGGCCTCAGCGTCGCCGGCATGGCGATCGGCGCGACAATCGCGCTGCCGGAGCTGTTGCGGCGCGGCTACGACAAGATAATGGTCACCGGCGTGATCCAGGCCGGCAGTTCTCTTGGCATTCTGGTGCCGCCGTCTGTGGTTCTGGTGCTCTATGGCATGATCGCGAGGCAACCGATCAGCCAACTTTGGATGGCCGGTGTTTTCCCCGGCCTGATGATGGCGAGCCTGTTCATCATTTATATCGTGGTGCGCTGCAAGCTGCAGCCGCATCTGGGCCCGGCCTTGCCGGCCGAGGAACGGAATGTCAGTTGGGGGGAAAAAATCCGGCTGCTCAGGGCCGGAATCGTGCCGTTGCTCATTTTCTTCTCCATGACCGGCCTGTTCCTGATGGGCTACACCAGCCTGACCGAAAGCTCCGCCGTCGGCGCCGCGGCGGCCACCCTGGCGGCCCTGGTCAAGGGCCGGCTGACCCGCCAGGTGATGGAGAACACCATCCGCAAGTCCCTGGGCATCTCTTGTATGTTCATGTGGATCATCTTGGCGGCAATGGCCTTCGGCGCGGTATTCGACGGCGTGGGCGCGGTCAAGGCGATCGAAGCCTTCTTCATCGGCCGATTGGAACTGAGCCCCTGGGAAGTCCTGATCATGATGCAGATTTCTTACATCCTGATGGGCATGTTCCTGGACGACACCGCCATGCTGGTCATCGTCGCCCCGCTCTATGTCCCCCTGGTCGGGTTGCTCGGCTTCGATCTGGTCTGGTACGGCATCCTCTACACCATCACCTGCCAGATCGCCTACATGACACCGCCGTTCGGCTATAACCTGTTCCTGATGCGGGCGATGGCGCCGCCCGAAGTGACGCTCAGCGATATCTACCGCTCGATCGTGCCCTTCGTTTTCGTCATGTGTTTCGGCCTGGCGATGGTCATGATGTTCCCCCAGATCGCCCTCTGGCTGCCCCAATATTACTACGGCCGGTAACCACGGCCTGTGGATAACCGGGGTCCCAAGCGGCGCAAATCGGGGCCTGCCGGGGCGCACTTCGGCTAGTTGCGACTCGGAGGCTTGGTTTATGGTCCGGGGCCATGATCCGGCGCCCGCTCACCACCTTGTTTTTCGTGCTTGTCCTCGGCGCCGGTACGCTCTGGGCGCAAGGCGCGGCCGTGAACGAATATCTCGAACGCGGCCGGGCGCTCAGTAAGGCGGACAAGTTCGAGCAGGCCCTGACCTATTTCCTCTTCGCCCTGGAACTGGGCGAGAAGGAGTTCGGCGCCGACAGCCCCTCCGTGGTGCCGCTGCTCGACGATCTGGCCGAGATCTACGCCGCGCGCAGCCACTACGGCGACGCCGAGCCGCTGTTCGAGCGCTCGCTCGAGATCCAGGAGCGGACGCTGAACCGCTATCGCTCCGGAATCGCCCGTACGCTCAACCGGTTGGGCGCAATCTACGAGGCGACCGCCCGGCCGGACGCGGCGCGCCAGGCCTATACCCGGGTGCTGGCCCAACTACAGCCCGGGCTCGGCGCGGGCGACCCCAGCGTCCAGACCGCGCGCCTGCGCCTGGCGAAGCTGGAACGCCTGTCCCCGCCGCCCGCCATTGCCACGCCCGCCATTGCCACGCCCACCATTACCCCGGCGCTCCCGGCGCCCGCCGCCTCCGCGCCGACCGTCGTCGCCGCACCGCGGGCAGAGGCCGCACCCAAGGTTGCGGTGCCGCGGGCGGAGGCCGCGCCCAAGGTTGCGGTGCCGCGGGCGGAGGCCGCGCCCAAGGTTGCGGTGCCGCGGGCGGAGGCCGCGCCCAAGGTTGCGGTGGGGTATCGCCTGCACCTCACCTCGGTGCGCCAGTCCGGCCAGGTGCCGGAGGAGTGGCGCCGCCTGCGGCGGATCTACCCGGCGCTTCTGAGCGGCCTCGAAGTGGCGGTCGCCCGGGTCGACCTGGGGACCAGGCGCGGGGTCTGGTTCCGGGTCTTGGGTGGACCGCTCACGCGCGCCGAGGCCAGGCGGCGCTGCGGTGCATTCGCCCAACGCGGCATCTGGTGCGCGGTGCGCCGCGGCGCCGCGGCGACACCTGAGACACAGGTTGCCGCCGCGGATGGCTACCGCATCCATCTGACCTCGATCCGCAGGGAAGCCGACGCGGCGGCCGAGTGGCTTCGCCTGCGGCGCCGGTTCCGGACGTTACTGGCGGATCTCCGACTTTCGGTGATGCGCGCCGATTTGGGCGCGGAGCGTGGGGTCTGGTATCGGATCCAGGGCGGGCCGTTGGCGCGCGCCGAGGCGCGCGCGCGCTGCGCCTCCTTCGCCGTGCGCCAGCAATGGTGCCGGGTCGTGCCACCGCCGGGCCAAACCTCCGAGGGCGGCCAACGCGTCGTCGCGCTTCGGGTCCGCCGCCGCGGCCCGGCCGGGTCCCGTGGTACCCAGCGGCCCAGGCGGCCCAGGCGGTTCCCGGCGCCGGAACCCGGCGCGCGCCGCTTCAGTGAAGAGGACTAACCCAACGTCGCGGACAGGATGGTGATTTGGCCGATATCCGGCCGGCGGGCGTCGTGCTCGGCGACGAAAGCGTCGAGCGCGCCTTGGGCATCGAGGTCCCGGACCCGGACTCGCGCCGCATCGAGCTCCGCCGCGCCGACTTGAGCCCAGAAGGAATCGCCGTCGCGCCAAGCCTTGTCGAGCGGCCCGCGGCCATCGAAATAGGCGGTGCCCTGGCACACCGCGTCCACCGGCACGAAGCCGCCTTGGTTGACGAAACCGGCTTGCTCGAAGATCTTCCGCAGCACCTCGAGCGGGGCGAAGCGCTGGCGGACGGTCGCGTGACCCTCCGGGCACAGGTGGTAGTACCAGTAGGCGTCGCGCATCTGGGTCTGGGAGCAGTGGTTGAACACCAATACGCCGCCGGGCCGCAGCACGCGCGCAAACTCCGCCACCACGGATCGCAGGCGCGGAAAGCCGTCCTCCAGGGTATCGCCCAGATGTTGAACCACCTGGTTGATGGTGACCGCATCGACCGAACCGGCCTCCAGTGGCAGGTCCACGATCGAGCCCTGATGAAAGCGGACCCGGCCGGCCTCGGCCTCCACCGCCAGCTTGGCACGGGCGCGCTCGAGCATGCCGGCGCTCATGTCGAGCGCCTCGATGCGTCCGACCCGGCCGATGATGGCCTGGGAATAGGCGCCGGTGCCGCAGCCGGCGTCGAGCACGCTGATCTCATGGAGCGGCTTGCCGTGGCGCGCCAGGCAGCCGAGCAGGATCTCGCTGCCGATCGGCACCCGGGTCCGGTCGTAGTGGCGGCTGGTCTCGTCGTATTTCTCGAAGACGCTCATGGGTTCCAGCTCCGCCGCGAATATTGACGCGTGACCACTAGTGGATTCTATCCACTAGCCGGCCAGCGCCCGGTCGAGGAAGTCGAGGCGGTCCTGGCCCCAAAACAGCTCGTCTTTGTAGATGTAAGTCGGCGCCCCGAACACGCCGCGATCCAGCGCCTCCTGAGTCTGGGTCTCGTAGGCCGCCTGGGCCTCGGGTTCCTGGGAGGCCGCGACCAGCGCGTCGCCGTCGTGTCCGGTCGCGTTGGCGATCTCGATCAGGGTCGGATGGTCGGTGATGTCCTTCTCCTGGGTCCAAACCGCGGTCAGGATGGCGTGGGCCAGGGCCAGGGGATCGCCGCCGGCCCGCTCGGCCGCGATCACCACGCGCGCGGCATCGCCGTCGGGGGCGGGGAAGAACTTGGGATGGGTGTTCAGCTCGACTCCCAGGTGCGCTTGCCAGCGCTTCAGTTCCATCAGGCGGTAGACTTGGCGCGCCGGGGCGCGCTTGGGCAGCGGCAGGCCGCCGGTCTGTGGGAAGATCACGCCATAGTTCACCGGCTTGACCCGAATCTCCGCACCGTGGCGCCGCGCGATCTCGACGAAACGCTGGCTGCCTAAAAAGGTCCAGGGCGAGGTGAGCGTGAAGAAATAATCAACAGTCTTGGTCATGGATGGGTCCCGGTTCCGATTGGCGCGAGGCGCCACTCTAGACTAGGGAATCCAGACCGGCAAAGACTGCTGAGGTGAACCCCATGGAGACTTGAACCGAGGCGCGCGCGGGCGCCAAACGGGGCGCCAATCGGGGCGCCAATCGGGGCGCCAAACGGGGCGATGAACGGAAGTCCTTGAACGGTGCCCGCGCGGCCTACATTTTGGGGGCAGGCCACACCCTGGGCCATCCTGTTTGGGAGACCTTGCGCCGCATGTACCGATTCAGCCGCCGCGGCTTTCTGGCATCTGGCGCGACCGCGCTGGCACTGACGCTTGTGCCGCCTGGCCGGGCGCCCGCGGCATCCGGAAATCATCGTTTGGTTCCGGGTCCGGCGCGGGTGCCGCTGCTCGGCGATAGCGCACCCGCAACTCCGGTCTGGGCCTATGGCGGGCGGGTCCCGGGGCCGGAGATTCGGCTGCGCCAGGGCGCGCCGCTGCGCATCGAGGTCGAAAACGGGCTGGGCCAGGACACCACCGTGCATTGGCACGGCCTGCGCCTGCCCAACGCCATGGACGGCGTGCCCTATGTGACCCAAGCCCCGATCGCGCCGGGCGGGCGTTTCGTCTACGAGTTCACGCCGCCGGATGCCGGCACCTTCTGGTATCACCCCCACGTGCGCGGCAGCGAGCAGCAGGGCCGCGGCCTCTACGGCGCGTTGATCGTCGAGGAGGCGACGCCGCCCAAGGTCGACCGCGAGCTCACCTGGGCGATCGACGACTGGCGCCTGGCCGAGGACGGCACGATCCAGGAGTCCTTCGGCAACGGCATGGACCTGAGCCACGCCGGGCGCCTGGGCAACCTGGCGACCCTCAACGGCCGCGACAGCGGTCAATTTTCCGTGCGCGCCGGAGAACGCCTGCGCCTGCGCCTGATCAACACCGCGAACGCGCGCATCTTCGCACTGCGCTTCGAGGGTCACCGGCCGTGGGTGATCGCGCTCGACGGCCAGCCGGTCGCGCCCCACGAGGCGGCGGGCGGCCGGGTCGTGTTGCCGCCGGCCGGCCGCGCCGATCTAATTCTCGACATGGCGGGCGATCCGGGCGCCAGCTTCGCGGTGATCGACGACTACAACAGCCGCGCCTCCTACAAGTTCCTCGACTTGGTCTACCAGGACGCGCCGCCGCTGCGCGCCTCGCCACTCGATTCGCCTATGGCGCTGCCCGCCAATCCCCTGCCCGAACCGGACCTCGCCAACGCCCGGCGCCACGAGATCGTACTCGCCGGCGGCGCCATGGGTTCCCTGCGCAGCGCGATCCTGAACGGCGAGGAACTCGGCATTCGCGAACTCGCCGGGCTCGGCAAGGTCTGGGCGCTCAACGGGATCGCGGCGCACCGGGTCGACATGCCGCCGCTCTTGACCTTCGAGCGCGGCCGGACACAGGTGCTCGCGTTGCGCAACGACACGGCGTTCCCCCATCCCATGCATCTGCACGGTTTCTCGTTCCGGGTGATCTCGCGCAACGGCCGGCCCAATCCGCGCCGCGAGTGGCTCGATACCGTGCTGCTCGAGCGCGACGAGACCGCCGAACTCGCCTTCGTCGCCGACAACCCCGGCGACTGGCTGTTCCACTGCCACATCCTCGAGCACATGGAAGCCGGCATGAACGCGGTGTTCCGGGTGACGTAGCCGGATGACCCCGCCCGAATTCGTTCGGTCATGCTCGGGCGCGACCCGAGCATCCAAGGGCGCGGTAACGCTGGACCCTCGGGTCAAGCCCGAGGGTGACACTGTGGATTGTGTACGTCTCATTTCACCGCCGTGGTCCAGGCCGGGTCGTTGTGCGTCGCCCAGTAGACCTCTGTCATGCTCGGGCGCGACCCGAGCATCATTGTCGGATGATTTCAGCGGGATGGTCTAGAGGCCCGCATCCGCGAGCCAGTCGCGCAGAATTCGTAACAGCGCATCGGGCTGCTCCAAAGGCGTCATGTGGCCGCAGTTTTCGATGATTTCCAAGCGCGCGTTCGCGATGCCGTTGGACAGTTCCCGCGCCTCTTCCAGGGAACGGAGCCCGTCCTGGCGCGACCAGACGACCAGCGTGGGACATTCGATGTCCTTCAAGTTCGGGCGGCCGTCCGGGCGCTCGAGAGCGAGCTGCCTGAGGAATGCGGCTTCGCCCATGCGCAGCGCCATGTCCCGTAACACACGAAGCAGGCTGTCGTCCTGCCGTCGGTCCGGATGCAGGGTATTCCGCATTGCCGTTTGGGAGAGACCGCGGAAACCCCGCTCTTTGGTCACGCCGATGATCCCGCGGTTCCGCTCGACCTTGTTCGCCCCGTGGGGCCGGGCGGAGGTGTTCATCAGGACCAGGCCGGTGACCCGGAGAGGCGCTTGCTTGACCACCTCGCGGGCGACATAGCCGCCCATGGAAAAGCCGATCAGAACGAACTTCGCGGGCGCGGCGGCCAGCACCCGGCGGGCAATGTCCGCCAGGGA
>Ga0209987_10001807_pt1 | contig 11707 bp, 9 predicted proteins | sample N074metaG_FD_182134 | JGI IMG/M metagenome (GOLD analysis project Ga0209987, IMG submission 182134) | Deep subsurface microbial communities from Kermadec Trench to uncover new lineages of life (NeLLi) - N074 metaG (SPAdes) (version 2) | ecosystem: Environmental > Aquatic > Marine > Ocean trench... | reverse complement strand
CCACTGGAGGGTCTCGGCCCTCTCCCACGGGTCGTCCGACAGGAGCTTCGAACCCTGGGCGAGGTGGAACAGGATCGCATCCGACTCGGCGAGACGCCGTCCGTCGGGCCATTCCAGCAGCGGAATCCGGTGATTGGGATTCTTTTCCAGGAACTCGGGCGTGCGCGTCTGGCCTTGGAGGATGTCGAGCTCGACGCGCTCGAACGGAAGGCCGAGCTGGGTCAGAAGCAGCCGGACCTTGTATCCGTTGCCGGATTCTCCGTAGTCGTAGAGACGCAAGCTCGGCGACGGCATCGGGGACATGGTTTGGGCCTTGGTGATTGCCAGAGCTACAGGGGTACTGAAAGTGGTGAGAAACACCAAATCCCAAAACGATGTCCCCGGTCGAAACCGGGTCCGGTCGGGAGCGCTGCTGACGCCAGGCCGCGGATCGGAAACTCGACGACAGGACCGGACGGAACGTTCGCGAGAAGCAGCTAGGCTGTTCATCCACCGGACGAAGCGGCGAGCGGCGCAGGTCTCAACGACCTGAGGGATCCCGAGCGGATCGACGTCGCCTCCGGAACCGGCGCCGCCAACGGCGTTCCGGTAGAAGTGGAGCCGATCGGGCTCTGAACGCTGCGCGCACCGAAGGAAGGACGCCATGAGCGACTGGAACGCGGAGAAGATGTACGAACTGGGGACGCGGCATGCGCGCATCGAGACTGCCTGCGATCTCGAAGGCACCATGGCGACCCTGGTCGAGGATCCCGTCTATCAGCTACAGCCCATGGGGCTCTGCATGCGAGGCCAGGACCAGGTCCGTCGCTACTACGAAAACCTGATGCAGAGCTTCATCCCGTCGACGCTCGGATACACGCTCATCTCAGAGTGGGTGAACGAGAGCTCGGTGGCCCAGGAGTACGAGATCGTGGTCGGCGTCGACGCTGGTCGGGAATCGCACCGCGTGATCGGCATCCTCTGGTCGGACGGAGGCCCGCTGCTGGGCGGGGAGCGCGTCTACGCTGGCGAGAGGATCATCCGACTCATGGTCGGTGACCTCTACGACGAGCTTCAGCCGATCGGGTCCTAGCTCGCGGTCTCGTCAGCCGCTTTCTTGACGTCCTGGATGTGGAGGAAGCCGAAGGCCAGCGTCTGCCAGGCGTGGCTTCCCATGCTGCCGCCCGCCTTCTCGAAAACGCTGCGGAACACCAGGAACTCGCCGAGGTGTGCGGCCACCATCAGGTAGAACGTGATGCGACCCCACCAGGCCAGGGTCGAGTCTGTGCCGACGACGAAGCAGCCGGCGCAGAAGAGCCAAACGGCAATCAGGAAGATCTTCGGTCCACTCATGGCGCGCAGCGTACCCTACGTCAGCGTCGTTGGCCCAGGGTCGCCATGAACGACAGACGTTCGCTTCCGCGAACCACCAGGATCTCGACCCGTTCTCCGGGGCTCGCCGAGAAGAGCATCGCTGCGTACTCCTCCAGACTGGCCACGGCGGTTCCGTCGAATGAGACGATGCGGTCGCCGCCGCGCAGGCCGGCCTTTTCAGCCGGGCTCCCAGGGCGTACGCCCTGAAGCCGGACGCCCGGTTGGTCCGTCGGAGCGAAGTCGGGGATCGTACCGAGGTAGGGGCCGTAGCCCGCGCTCTGGACAGCGCTGCCGTGCCCCTGGACGGGCTCGCCGATGAAGTCGGGACGCTCGTCGGCGTCGAGGATGGCGCGTGCCGTGCGGTAGACGACCGCCAGCACGGTCGCTTCCCCAACGGTGTGCACCAGCGCCGCATCGTCGTCAGGTCGATGGTATTCGTGATGAAGACCCGTGAAGAAGTAGATCACGGGGATGCGTTTGGCATAGAAACTCGATTGATCCGACGGCGCGAATTCGCCGCCCGCAAAGATGGGGTCGAGCGGAAGACCTTCGCTGGCTCGCTTTACGATGCGGCGAAAGCCCGGCGATGAGGCGGTGTTGAAGACCGTGAGCTTTCCGTCACGGAGTCTTCCGATCATGTCGAGGTTCAGCATGGCCACGGTCGAGTCCAACGGACGAGGCGGATCGTCGACATAGGCTGCCGAGCCGAGCAGGCCCAGTTCCTCGCCTGCGAAGGCCACAAGGGCCAGGCTGCGACGCGCTCGCGGTTGACTGCCGAACGCGCGTGCCAGCTCCAGCAACCCGGCCGTGCCCGAAGCGTTGTCGTCCGCGCCGTTGTGAACCGTCCCGATCTGGTCCGGCGCCATCGAGCCGAACTCGCCGTGGCCGAGGTGGTCGTAGTGGGCTCCGATCACGACCCACTCGTGCTTCAGCTCGGAATCACTCCCTTCCAGCACGCCGATCACATTGCTTGCGGGTCCCTTCTCGCGCTCGATCTCGATGGAGAGCTTCACCGTCAGCTCACCGAGCATCGATGGCGCGGGCTTTGCCTTGGAATCGATGCGTTGCTGAAGCTCGCCCAAGGAAGTGGCTCCGGCGGCGGCGACGATCCGCTCGGCGGCGCTGCGGGACAGGGCCGCGGCGGGAACGCTGCCCGGCTGACGCGTGGGGCTGGCGTTGCCGCGCCCCGCGCCGGCTGCGAGTCCATCGGCGTCGGTCCGCGACGGCGCCAGCAGCACCGCGACGGCGCCGTGGCCGCGGGCGTTCGCGATCTTGTAGGCCCGGCGCAGGAAGCCGCGCCCGTGAACGTTTCCAAGCGGTCCGTCGCGTCCGTTGGGTCGATCTTCCAGGACCAGTACGATCTTGCCCTTGGCGTCGAGACCTGCGTAGTCGTCCCAGCCCTCGTTCTCGGCCGTGATGCCGTAGCCGGCGAAGACCAGCGGTGCGCTCACCTGGCCATTGGCGCTGAACAGGAAGGCTTCGAAGTCGCTGCCACGCACGAACTCGGGTGCGTCGGCGGCCGCAATCTCGAGACCGGCGTGCTTCACATGAATCGCGATGGGGGTTTCGAAGCTCTGGAACCAGGACCCGTCTGCGGCTCCTGGCCCGAAGCCCGCACGCTCGAAAGCTTCCGCGAGATAGCGCTCCGCCGCGGCGAGTCCCTTTGTGCCGGGCCCGCGTCCGTCGCGCTCGTCGGCCGCGAGCCAGGCCACGTCGTGCGCGATGCGGTCCGGGCTCATCACGGGCGCGGGCGGAAGCGGGGTGGGCGCCGCGCATGCCGACAGGAGACCCATTCATGCCGACAGGAGACCCATTGCGGCGAAGGCGGTCAGGCGGGGACGGACCTGCTTTCTGCCATTTCCACGCACTTCCAGACCTGGCTCCTTGGCCTCAGGATCAGACAAAAGGCAACTCGTTCCCGAAGGCGAGCCTAGCAGCCTGCTAGGCTCGGGGTGTGTCGCGCCGTGTCAACGTCTTGATCGTGGGCGGCGGGATCATCGGCACCAGCATCGCGTGGTCGCTGGCCCGCCGTGGCGTGAACGAGGTCACCGTGGTCGATCTCGATCTCGCCGGGGTCTACGCCTCGTCGGAGCTCAACGCCGGGGGGGCGCGGGCGACCTGGTGGCAGCCGGTCAACATCGAGAGCTGCCGCGCGACTCTCGACTTCTTCGTCGAGCATCAGCAGCAGTTTGGATTTCGGCCGCTCGGCTACCTCTGGCTCTACGACGACCGCGCGCTCTACCAGCGCTCCCTCGAGATGCGTGTGATCCAGAACGAGCGGGGGCTGGGCGTCGAAGCGCTCGAAGCCGGTGAGGTCGGCGAGCGCTTTCCGATTCTCGATCGTGCCCTCGACGAGATCGTCGGCGCCACCTGGTCACCGCGTGACGGTCTCGTCAATCCCAACGCCGTGCGCGCCTGGTATCGCTCTGAAGCCGAGGCGCTCGGCGTCTCCTTCCGCAACCGCCACTACGTGTCCGGTGTCAGCACGCGCCGGACCGTCGGCTCGCACGGAAGCTTGCGCGTGGTGGCCAGTGTCGACGTGATCGAGGTCGAGCAAGGCAGCGTCACTGACGAGGCGGGTTGGATCCGTGAGGCGCTCACGACCCACCGGGTTCCGTCCGAAGTGAGGCGCTCACGACCCACCGGGTTCCGTCCGAAGCCCGCGTCGACGAGTCGCGCCTCGAGTGCGATGTCGTCATCAACTGTCTCGGTGCCTGGTCGCCCGTATTCTCGGCCAAGATCGGCATCACTGATGTAACGGAGCCCGTGCGGCGCCAGATCTCGCTGGTCGACGTACACGCCGAAGACCTGGCGCCCGGCGTCGAGCTGGACAGCCTGGGCATGATCGTGGACGCGAGCGGCCTCTATTTCCACCCCGAAGGTCCCCACATCCTGGCCGGCTACTCGACGCCCAACGAGGCGCCGGGCTTCGATTTCGACTACGACGGTGTCGACTTCTTCGAAGCCGAGATCTGGCCGCGCCTCGCCGCGCGCGCGAGTAGCTTCGAACGTTGTGGCCACGTGCGCGGCTGGGCCGGTCTCTACGCCGTGACGCCCGACCGCAGCGGCATCGCCGGCCAGGTCGCTGGCTTCGGCAACCTCTTCGAGGCCCACTCGTTCACCGGTCGGGGCGTCATGCAGTCCTATGCTGTGGGTTGCGCCATGGCCAGCCTCGTTGCCACGGGTGCCTGGGAGGAGGTCGATCTCTCAGCGCTGGCGCGCAGCCGATTCCGCGATCCGAAGGACTGGGTGGTCGAGGAGCTGCATATCTAGCTCGCGGTGGGGGCGTTGCTTGGAGTCTGGTGTTTCTGGACTCCGTGGTGTAATCCCATCGGGGCAAACTCCAAACAACCTCCCTGAGACTACGAGTGGCTCTCGCACCACTTCTGGAGCGAGCGCAGGCGGCCGTCCACGTACTCGACCGCTATCTGGCGCACGCCGAAGCGGTCGATGCTCCCCCCGATCACGGGGATCGAGTTGTCGGTGGACAGCTGAAGGCCCAGGCGGGTGCGTTCGATGTCGCTTTTGCTGATCTCGGAGACCAGTGACCACGTCTGATCGAAATGGAAGAGCCCCAGGTGGACGCGCGAGCGCAGCCGCTCTTGCGGTACGACCTCGGTCGGCCGATCGTGGTAGACGACCGAAACGGTGCCGAGTCGGTATCGCCAGCTTACTTGCTGACCGACCTGCGGATAGCTTTCGACCGGCTCCAGGAGAGCGAGCATCTGCTCGTCCCAGCGGATCCTCTCCGCGAGATCCGTGATCGCCCGCCACACTCGCGCACGATTCGCACCGATCGCGGCCGACATCGCCGTGGTGATCACAGCGTGAGGCACCCCCGCACCATCTCGGGAAGATGAACCGCTGGAGGCCCAAGCGCAAGACGCGCCGCGTCGTGAATCCTGGCTGTCGTCGCGTCCCCAGCGGGCGATCTCGAGGAAAGTCCCGACCGCAATTTCCCTTGCCAGGGCCGCAATGGACTAGCTGAGTCTGCGCTCGGCGTCCCGGACGCGGTGCGTCAGCACCGGGAAGATGGCAAAGGCGATTTCAGGCATTTGTCGGATGAGCTCCTTGAGGCTCATCCCGTCCAACGTCAGCAGCTTGGACGGCGCGACGGCCACGGCGGTGGCACTTCGGGGCGCGTCGTCGAGGATCGCCATCTCGCCGATGAAGTCGGACGACGTCATGGTGGCCAGCCGGTGCTCGCTGGGCGTTCCATGGTTCTTGATGATCGCGACCTCTCCTTCCAGCAGCACATAGAGCTTGTCGCCCCGGTCTCCCTCGCGGATGATGACTTCGCCCGGGAGGTATTCGGCCTCCTGGGTCGCTTGATGTATGGCATCGAGCTGGTCGAGACTCAGCTGTGCGAACAAGCTGACCTGCTTCAGGGCCAATAGTCTTTGCAGAGACTCAGCTGTGCGAACAAGCTGACCTGCTTCAGGGCCAATAGTCTTTGCATGCGTTCCTCCTCGGAAGGTCCATCGCCTTCCTGCGGGTCGACTCCTCGTGACGCTAGCTGGATCCAGCGGTTATCGGAGTGGCGGCTCTCTCTCACGATCTCCTCGCCCGTCACCGGGACGCGAACGATTTCCAGCACGGCGCGGACACGGTCGCTCAGGTCCGCGGGCTCGTGGACGAGCGCCAGAAGCCGTGCGGCCAGCCGGTCGCCCAGGTTCGAGAGAACCTCGAGGGCGTTCGCTCGGCTTCGCAACGAACCGATCCGAAGCTCGCGGTCTACCTTGCGGATGATTGTGGGGTTCTCGAGCTGCTCGAGTACGCGGAAGGCCAAGCGACGCTCTCGCAGCATGGCATCGCGGAAGGCTTCGAGCAAGAATTGTCCGGCGACGCCGTCGAACTCGGGCAACCTCTGGTAGGCGATCACGGCATACCAGAGACTGCGCACGTGCTTGCGCAGCTCGTGGGAGAGCATCGATCGCGTTTCCGACGAGCGGATCTTCGACACGATCCGGAGGGCCGTCTCGACGGTTCGTTCGAGGTCCGCGTCGAGGTATGGATCGACGGCGAGGAGGGCGTCGCTACCGATCGAGACCAACAGACGCTCGGCCGTGAGCTGGATGTCGATCGACGAGTCGTTGAGCAGACTCGCGAGCTTTTTGTGGGATGCATCGTCATCGAGGTTGGCCAGCAGCAGCGCGGCCGCCCTGCGCACCTGGGGGTTCGGATCTGCCAGGATCTGGTCGAGCTGCTCGACGTCCAAGGGGCGCGTCGTCGAGACGCGCGCGAGGCACTCCAGCGCTGCAGCCCGGATGTCCGGATTCTCGGCCGTGCAGCGTTCCATCGCCGCATCGATCAGTTCCGGCGGCGCGACCCGGAGCGCCACTGTCGCCTCGGTCACATGGACGGATCCGATCATCTTCTCCAGAATCTCGATTCCGGGATCCCCGGCGTGCAGCGCGGCTTCGGCGCGGACCCGCGGATCGAGATCCCGCAGCAAGTCGGCGATGCGCGGCTCGAGGAAGGCGGGATCCGCTTCGGCGCGCACGATGCCGCGCAGGGCGGCCAGCCGGACGTCGGGATCGGGATCGTCCATGGCGAGGGCGAGCGGCCCCGCCACCCTCGCGTCACCCACCGATGCCAAAGCGTTCACGCTGGCCCGCCGCACGTCAGCGCTGGGATGAGAAGCGGCCCGGATGAGCGGATCGATCACGCCCCGGGTCGCCAGCATTGGAATCAGCTGGAGCACTGAAGTCGACGGTTGCTGGCCTGCCTCCTGGAGTGCCGCTTCCCACAGATCCGCGAGCCTCGACGCCTCCCAATTGCCGAGCGCGTCCCCGACATCGCGGACGTCGAGATGGCCGGCGCGCAACTGATCGACCAGCGTGTCCAGGTAGGCGCGGCGCGCGCGCGAGTTGGCGAACAGGTACAGGAGTGCGGCCATGGTACCGATTCCGCACAACACGGTCGGGTCCGGTGTCTTCACCAGCAGCAGCACCAGGCCGGCGACGGCCATTCCTGCATAGACGACCATGCCTTCCAAGAATGCCCGGACCCGGCCACGGAAACGCTGGGGGATGGCGTTCTGCATCAGCGACCGGATGGGTGCCGCCATGGCATTGTCCATCAGCTCGCGACCGGCCCGCGCGGCAACGCCGGCCACCACGCCATAGCGGAAGGCGAGCCCGCCGAAACCCAGGATCATCAACAGCGGATGGATCAGGTTGCCGCCGGGAACGCCAACGTAGCGGATCAGCCAGGGCGTGAATGCCACCTCGAAGACGATTTCGATCAGGTTCGTTACGACGAAGTAGAGGGCCAGGAACGTCGCGAGCTGGCCTGGCTCCGGGAAATGGGTGACGAAGATGTCCGAGTAGAGGTATTGGGCGAGGAAGAAGGTCATCACCATGCCCAGGGCGGAGAGCACGAGCCAGCGTGCCAGCGCCGAACTTCCGATGTATTTCGTGGCGGCAACCATGTTCTCGAGCGACGTCTCGTCGGCCTCCTCGAGTTCGAGCGGGCCCCAGCGGCGCAGCGGCCTTCTAAAGACACGAAGCAGGACGGCGGACAGCATCAGGACGATGCCCCATGCAGCGATCAGGCTGGCGGGACCGACGAACCGGATCAGCCCCAGGGCGAGCAGTCCCCCCAACAATCCGCCGAAGCTCGACCCGATCGTGAAGAGGGGCACCAGCCGCTTGCTGGCGATGGTGTCGAAGTAGTCGCCGCAGAACGTCCAGAAGTGATTCAGGAAGATCGACTGCATGGCGTACCAGCCGCAGACGAGCGCCGGCAGGATCCACCACTTGAACGCTTCCAGTCCAAACCAGGCGGCCACGAGCAGCGAGCCCGACAGCAGGAGCATGTGCAGGAAGAGCACGTCGTTGCGGACGACGCCGACGCGTACAGCGTAGAGAATCGACATCACTATTGTGGCCGCGGCCGCGAGGATGAAGGTGATGGGCAGCTTGTCCGCACCGAGCTCGGCGAGAAAGAGCGCTTCTGAGCCGGCGAGCCCCAGGGTCTGGCCGAGAGTGATCAGTGTAAACAGTCCGGCGAAGAACAGGAAGCGCGAACGCTCGCCGGAGCGCACGTCTCGCAGGAGACGCCACATCAGTCGGGTCCCGTTGGCCATCCGCGGCCGAAGGTACACCAAAAAGGCGTCAGCTAGCCTTCGATCTTCGCGATGACGTCGTCGGCGAAGCGGCGCAGTCCGTCCCGCTTCTGTTCCAGGCTGTCTCCGGCGCTTCCGTAGAAGACCCAGGGCATCGTCTGGAGGTGGGTGACGCCAATTTCTTCGAGGCGCTTGTAGCCGTCGAGGTCGAAGGCGTCGCGACACGACGCCACCACGTCGAGGGGCACGTCCTCCCGTCCGTACTCGGTCCGCATTTCGCGGAGCGTGCCGATGATTTCGCGAAGCTCGTCGGTGGTGTGGAGGTCCGAGAACCAGCCGTCCGCCAGCCGTCCGACTCGGCGCAGCGCCGGCTTCGAAAGACCCCCCGTGTAGATGGGGATGGTCTCGTTCACGGCCGGACTCATCTGGAGTCGGTCGAAATCGTAGAAACGGCCATGGTGCTCGGCCATCTCGCCGGTCCAGAGCTTTCGCATCACTTCGACCATTTCGTCCATGCGCGCGCCGCGCCTTTCGAACGGTTGCTCCATGCGCTCGAACTCCTCGCTCATCCAGCCGGCCCCAATGCCCAGAGTGACGCGGTCCCCAGAGATCACGGCGGCCGTACCGATGGCCTTGGCCGCTGCGAAGGGATTTCGCATCGGGAGAACGTAGATACCGGTGATGAAGCGCAAGCGCTGGGTCACCGCCGCCATCGCGCCGATGACCACCCAGGGGTCGGGCCAGGGCGTGGGCGCCTCCCAGCGAGGCTTTCCATCGGGTGTGTACGGATACGGGGTGTCGATACGCTCCGGATGGACGACGTGGTCGGACACGACGATGGCATCCCAGCCGCATTCGTCCGCGGTTCGCGCCAGCTCGACACAATCGGTGGGATCGCTGAAGGCGAGGGAGCAGACGAACTTCACCGCACGAACCGGGATCTAGCGTGCCACGGCGGCGGCGTCGACGAGCATCGATTCGCCGCTCACGTAGGCGGCACGATCGGAGCACAGCCAGACGGCTGCCTCGGCGATTTCGTCCGGCGTGCCGAGCCGTCCCGACGGAAGGCTCGACATGATCATCTTCTCCATTACGGGGCTGGCGTCCATGGCGGCGCGCAGCATGGGCGTGTCGGTGCTGCCGGGGCAGATGGCATTCACGCGCACACCGCATCGGGCGTTCTCGACGGCCGCCGTCTTCGTGAGGCCCAGCACGCCGTGCTTGGAAGCGCAGTAGGGCGAGAGCCCGGGAACCGCGATCAGACCCGCGCCCGAGGCGACGTTCACGATGGCCCCGCATTTCTGCTCCTGCATCACGGGAAGCTCGTACTTGAGACAGAGGAAGACGCTCTCGAGATTGATCGACATCGTCTTTCGCCAATCCTCGAGGGAAATCTGCTGGATCATGCCGCCGGCCCCGGTCGTGCCTGCGTTGTTCACGGCGCAGTCGAGGCGACCGAAGGCGTCGACCGTGCTGCGCACGGCGTTCTCGACGTCGGACTCGGAGGTGACATCCAAGTGAACGAAGCGGGCGCGGCCGCCCGCTGACTCGATTTCGCCCACGACTTTCTTGCCGGCGTCATCGATGATGTCGGCCACCGTCACGCTCGCGCCCTCGCGGGCAAAGGCGAGGGCTGTGGCCCGGCCGATACCCGAGGCGCCGCCGGTGATGAGCCCGCTCTTGCCTTCCAGCAGTCCAGCCATGATGCGATCTCCCGATCGAGGTGTACGACGAGGAGAAGAAGCTAGCAGGTTGGAGTCTGGGACCGGGTCGGTCTTAGCGCTGGAGCTCACCCACCAGATAGGCGCGCATGTCCTTTGGGTCGACGATCTCCGAAAGCGAACCCACGTCGCGGGCCCGCTCGACCGTGTGGATCGCATCGAACTCGGCCGCCACTTCGGCCTGCTGTTCGAGTATGACCTCGGCCAGCGTCTGCTCGAAACGTTCGCGGGAGGCCGGGGTGCCCTGGATCCGGGACACGCGCTCGAGTTCGGCGACCTTCGGGTCGGCCAGGGCGCGAGCGCGGACTTCTCGGGCGAAAACCACGGCTGCGGCCGGAACGCCGCCGATGACCGACGCATAGGAGCCTTCCAGGGCCGCGGCCTTGAGCTGGGGGTTGAGCTCCTGGGAGAACACGACGTACGCACCGCCGTGATAACGGGAGACGACCAGGAAGACGATCGGCCCGTCGAAGTTCACCACGGCGCGTGCGATCTCGGCTCCGTACTCGAGTTGGAGCTTGCGCATGCTCTCGGGTGAACCATCGAAACCCGATAGATTGGCCAGCACTACGACCGGACGGTTTCCGCTGGAAGCGTTGATGGCGCGCGCGACCTTCTTCGATGAGAGTGGGAAGAGGGTGCCCGCGTTCCAGGTCGACGGTCCGTCGAGGGAGCGATAGCCCTCTCGGGCCACGTTGGTGCTCTCGATTCCGATCAGGCAGATCGGGTAGCCACCGATGTGAGCGTCCCATACGATGGCCGTTTCGGCACCCACCATCGAGCGCCATCGCTCCAGGTGGCCGCCGTCCTGGTCGATCACCGCCTGCATCACAGCCCGCATCGGGAAGGGACGCTTGCGTCCGGGGTTCGTTTCGGCGTCGAAGATCTCGCCCACGGTCTTGAAGCCATCGCCGTTGCCATTTTCAGCGGGGCAGGCGATGTCGGCGATGGAGCGATCGGCGGGATCCTTCGTTGGGTGAACCCGCGGGCCAGACTCTCCCGGCACGACATAGGTGAAGCGGTAGTGGTCGTAGAGGATGCGGAAGGCGTCGCCCAGATCGTTGGCGAGGTACTGGGCCTCACCATTGGGCCCCATGATCCGTTCGAAGCCGCCGATGGCGGGCTCGTCCTCGGCCGACACACCGCCGGAGGCTTCGAGTGCGGCTCGGCCAGTGAGCACCATCGAGGCCCGCGGCGTCATGATGAGCGCGCCGCGGTTGTGCATCAGCATCGCCGCAAGGGCGTTCCAATAGCTCTGGGCGCCCACGTTCACGCCGGTCACGATCAGGTGGATGACTCCGCCATCCTGGGTGAAATGGACGATGCGACGCACGACGCGCGCCGTGGCATCGAGATTCTCGGTTCCACTGTCCATGGAGATGCGCGCGCCGCTTGAGACGGGCAGCCATTCCACGGGCAGGCCGCGTTCCTCGGCCAGGTCGAGAGCGGCCACGATCCGGTCGCATTCGGGTCCCGCCAGCGATCCCATCTCGTGGGTCGGATCCGAGAGCACCAGCACGCGCTTCATGCCTTCGGGCACCTTGTCGGTCGGCGTCGATACGAT
>Ga0209987_10001806_pt1 | contig 11710 bp, 12 predicted proteins | sample N074metaG_FD_182134 | JGI IMG/M metagenome (GOLD analysis project Ga0209987, IMG submission 182134) | Deep subsurface microbial communities from Kermadec Trench to uncover new lineages of life (NeLLi) - N074 metaG (SPAdes) (version 2) | ecosystem: Environmental > Aquatic > Marine > Ocean trench... | reverse complement strand
GACACGGAAGTTGTCGGCAACACCCGGGCGCAATCGCAGGAGCTGCCGGTATTCATGGCCCACGGCTCATTTGATCCCATGCTGCCGATGGCGCTTGGGCAACAATCCTGTGAGGCCCTGGAAAAAGCCGGATACGCGGTTGAATGGCACGACTATCCAATGGCACATGCTGTCTGTGCTGAGGAAATCGCCGATATCAGGAATTGGCTTTTGTCCGTATATACCTAAAAACCTGCGGCCTCGGTCGAAGCTATTCGCAGTGGAAACTAAAGTTCGAATCGCCGCAGCGAGCGCCACGCGGATCGAAGCGGCGCTCACAGAAATCGACTCGCCCGTCATTCGCCAACAACAAAATTGTCGAACAACGGGTGCCATAGGTGTCTGCCACAATGAATGGTGCGGTTAGCGCTCGCGCCAGCTTGAAGGGCAAATCACTACATTCGACCTCTGCGCTTGCTGCTGGCGTTTTGTCTGCGAGCAGTCGGAGCAAATCTGTTGTGTTCACATTATCCGAATCAATGAGTGCCGTGAGCGCCTCTTTGCTACGAGTAAGCTTCGTCCACGGCGTGTCCAGCGAGGCGTTGCTGAGCCCGTAGACCCCCGGTGCGAGCGAGATCGCCGCATCGCCGCGATTCGATATGTAGCAGATACTGTCGCGATCCGCTGCAAGGACACTGACGCCGGCATAGCTTTTGCCTTCAACTGAAGAGACAAACGTCAGCGCATCAATATCGGTAGAAACAAAGCTCGTAACAATCTCACCGCGTGTTCGCAATCCGGCGCGGGCTCGCTGTTGCTCCCGATAATTGGTTACGGTTGCGAATCGGCCTGATCTGGCGGTTGCGAGCCAGGTGCCGCCGGCTTGCAGGTCTCGCCCGGCGAGTACGTCTGGCAGATCAGGCCACCAGTGTGCATCCTGCGAGGGCCTGCCGTGAAACTCATCGCGGTTGGCAGCGACTATCAGCTTGTAGTCGGGATGAGATTTCCATGCAAAGATGACCAGACACATTGTTAGCGTATCCGCATCAGCCGCCGTCAAGCAGCCAGTTATCGACCAGGCGTCGGGCGATGGACAAACGGTACGGGAGCTTGGGAAATCCGGAGCGTAGTTGTTTTCGGGTAAACCATTGCGCGTCTTCGAGTTCGCCGTCGTTTAGCAGGATCTCATCGGATACCGCGTCCGCCGTAAAACCGAGCATCAGCGATGACGGAAACGGCCATGGCTGCGAACTGTGATAATGGACGTTGCCAACCTCAATATTGGTTTCTTCCGCCACCTCCCGGCGAACGGCATCTTCGAGGCTTTCCCCTGGCTCTACAAATCCTGCGATCGTCGAGTAGCGGCCCTCGGGCCAGTCCGGTTGCCGGCCGAGCAGACACTGCTCGTTATTCGACACGAGGACAATGATGGCCGGATCGACGCGCGGAAAAGTCTGGGCGCCGCATTCGTCGTTGCCGCAGATCCTCGTATTTCCACCCGACTCGACGCGCGACAATGCGCCGCAGACGCCGCAGTGTTTTTGCAAACCGTGCCACAGCACCAGGGCGCGGGCCTGGGCCACCAGGTTGGCTTCGTCGACCGGCAGCACACTGCCAAGGTATCGCAGATCATGGAATTCGCCGGATTCGGCAAACGGTGCATCGAGGGCGCTATCGATACCGACAGCGAAAACCGGCTGCCCCTGGTACATCCCGAGGAAGATCGTCTCCTGTGAATCGAGATATCCAGCTACCTCGGAGCGATTGAGCAACACGGTGCGGAACGGTTCACCGACTGCCAGGCACTTGTCGCCCCATACCGGCACGAACCGGGACTCCGGGCTGTCCACTGCTGCATGCAGCCACTCCGGGTCTTTGCGCCGGTGACCGGAGCGATCGACAAAGGCGCCCGCAAATACATTGTGATTGCTCATATGAGCAAAAGTGTACCGAAATTTTGACGCGGGAAGCGGAACCGCAGGTGTTACTTCGCCGGGATCTTGCCAGTGGTAACGCTGGACGGGCGAGACTGCCGGCTCTCGGAAATTTCACACCCCGGGCAGATTTTGTGATCGAGAGCGTAGGCGTCCTGTACATAGCGGGTCCGGCAACCGGTGCAGGTTGCGAGCAGCAGCTCGTCGTTTTTCGAAATATTCTGCAACAGGCTCCAGGCCCATTCGAAATTCAGCTTTGGCCGCGGGTGGAGTAGCAGGTAGGTTTCGAAAGCGCGGCACACACGATGTCCGTATTCCACATCAGGCCTGGGCCAGCAGGCATGCACTCGATTGGTCGCATCTATCCGCAGCAGCAGGCTCGCACAGAACAAGGCGACCAGCGTGGTCGCCTCGAGCCGGTTCAGTGGGTGCTTGACGAAAGGTCCGACCTGCTGCGGTGACTTGCCCCGGCGCCGTTTGACCCTGCCGTTGCCCGTGTCCCGAAAGTAGGTGCTATAGATTTTGCGAATGCGGTCATCGCTTAGCCCCGTACATTCCTTGATGGTGCGGGTTCTGGCTTCATGGTGGATCATCCTGAGCGCCAGTTCGAACTGGCTGCGCTCGCTCGCATAGCGATTATCGGTCAGTCGCATTTCTTACCCTTTATGCTAGTTTTCGCCCATATGTAGTGGTATAAAGCCTATATTATTCGCACATGGGAAATCAATACAAAATAGCGTAACTGGACATAGCCACAAGAAATCATCGCCAGGCGCAATTTTTGGGGAGGAAAAAAATGGCGTTCGATGGCCCGACACCTGTTGATTACCGGAATGTGCGTGCACTGAACCGTGCGTACTTGTCTTTGTTGCAGACTAATCGGCGCGCCCGGCGAGGTCTGCGCAAGCTCTCGTCGCCACAATGTCGGCGCATGACGTCGCTGACCCGCCACCAGGTTGACCGACTGTCTGCGACGCCATTTCTGCTGCTGTCCCTGCGTGAAAGAGACGACAAGTTGTGGGCCCAGATACTGTCGGATGAGCGTGAACCTGACCTTTTCACGCGTCCGGTTGCGGATGACCTCGACCGGCTGCAATCAGCCGCGCTCGGTTTCGTGTGGCAAATTGCACGACAGAATCCGTACACATTGCGACTGATCTGTGGCACGACTCTGCACTGGTGCGAACAGATCGCCGAGCGAACGTTCTTCGGGCTGCTTGCCGCAGTGGCGCCACATCCCGACCTGCTGGAACTTCGCAGGGCAAACGATGACGAGTTGTGGTCGAAATTGCTGGGCGATGGCCTCTGCAGGGAGACCGAAGTCCGCACCGCCGCACATGTCAGTGCATTGCAGACAGTGTTGACGCGCCCGGCTACCAGCGAGCCGCAACCCTGGGCCGTAGCAGCCTGCAAGACCAACCAAACTGGCTTGCGGGTGGCCGACGAATAGGGAATCGCGGCTGGTCGCTCTCGGATGTCCTGTCCTGCGCGACATCAGTACGTCCTGTACAAAAAGCCGCTCCCACAATCCTGCCCCTGGCATCTGTAGGAGCGGCCGTAGGAGCGGCTTCAGCCGCGAATGGCTACAATACGCGTCACCATGCATGCGCTATCCATAAAAAATCTGACCAAGACTTACAGCAACGGCCTGCAGGCCCTGAAGGGAATAGATTTCGACGTCGAACCCGGCGACTTCTACGCCCTGCTCGGGCCGAATGGCGCGGGCAAGACGACTGCGATCGGCATCATCTGTTCCCTGGTCAACAAGACTTCCGGTCAGATCAGGATTTTCGGGCACGACCTGGATACGGACGTCGCCGCTGCAAAAGCATGCATCGGGCTTGTCCCCCAGGAACTCAACCTGAACATATTCGACTCGGCGCTCAACATCGTGGTCAACCAGGCCGGCTATTATGGCATCAATCGCAAGCTGGCCCTGCAGCGGGCTGAGCAGTACCTGGGTGAATTGAGGCTGTGGGACCGCCGTTTTGAACAGGCGCGGAGCTTGTCGGGTGGCATGAAGCGGCGCCTGATGATCGCACGTGCGCTGATCCATGAGCCGAAGCTCCTGATGCTCGATGAACCCACGGCGGGCGTAGACGTCGAAATTCGGCGATCGATGTGGGACTTTCTGCGGCGCATCAACGAAGCCGGAACCACCATCATCCTGACCACACATTACCTCGAAGAAGCCGAGAATCTCTGTCGTCATGTTGCAATCATCGATGAAGGCGAGATCATCGAAAATTCCCCTATGAGTACAGCGCTCAGAAAACTGCAACGCGAGGTTTTTGTTTTAAGTCTGCGTGATCCGCTGAATGCGGCACCAAAACTAGCCGGATTCGAGACGTCTCTGATTGGGGACTGTGAACTCGAGGTCACCATAGATTCGGATAATGATCTAAATACATTGTTTGCCCACCTGAATGAAATGGGGATTGGTATCGTAAGTTTGCGTAACAAGGCCAATCGGCTCGAGGAACTGTTTCTGGGTCTGGTCGAGAGCAAGCATAACGGCGGCCGGGCAGCGGCCAGTTAAACCATGATGAACTTCGCCGTTAACTGGGTTGGTCTGAAAACACTGGTGCGCAAGGAAGTCATTCGTGTCGCGCGAATCTGGGTGCAAACCATCGTGCCGCCTGCCATTACGATGACTTTGTACTTCATTATATTTGGCAACCTGATCGGAAAACGCATCGGCGTCATGGGTGGCTTCGATTACATGCAGTTCATCGCGCCGGGACTGATCATGATGTCGGTGATTACCAATTCATACGGCAATGTCGTGTCATCATTCTTTGGCGCCAAGTACGGCAAGCACATTGAGGAGATGCTGGTCTCGCCGATGTCGAACGCAACCATCATCATTGGTCACGTCTCCGGCGGCGTAATCAGGGGATTGATGGTGGGAGCTCTCGTGACAATGATCGCAATGGGATTCACCAGGCTGACGATCGAACACCCGCTAGTTACGTTTTCGATGGTGGTGCTTGCGTCCATCGTTTTTGCGTTGCTGGGTTTCGTCAACGCCGTATTTGCAAAGAAATTCGACGACATTTCGATCATACCGACCTTCGTCCTGACGCCGCTGACCTACCTGGGCGGTGTTTTCTATTCGATCACGTTGTTACCGGAATTTTGGCAAAAGGTCTCGCTCGGAAACCCCATACTCTATATGGTGAACGCGTTCCGTTACGGGATTCTCGGCGTTTCGGATATCCGCATCGGTTACGCGTACCTGATCGTCGGTTTTTTCGTCATTGGACTCTTCGCGCTGAACCTGACACTGCTCAATCGGGGCGTTGGTATTCGAGAGTGATATGTGTGGCAGATTTGCCTTTTATTCTCCCAGTGAGGCGACAGCCGCTTTATTCGGTGCTGCCTCGTCAACAGAAGTGGTAGCACGCTATAACATAGCGCCGACGCAATATATTGCCGCGGTGCGTAGGGATGAGCAGGATGCACCCGAGTTGGCGATGCTTCGCTGGGGCCTGGTACCGTCGTGGGCGAAGGACCCGTCAATCGGCAACCGGATGATCAATGCGCGGGCCGAAACAGTCGCCGAAAAACCGTCATTCAGAAGTGCGTATAAAAAGCGCCGCTGCCTGATACTTGCGGACGGATTCTATGAGTGGCGCAAGCAAGGAGACGCCAAAACGCCATATTTTATTTCACTCGCCGACGAATCGTCTTTCGCGTTTGCGAGTCTCTGGGAACACTGGCACAGCAAGGAAAGCGACGAGTCACTGCAGTCCACCGCCATCATTACAACGGCGGCGAACGAATTTATGGCACAGCTCCACCAACGCATGCCTGTCGTGATGCGTGCCGAACAGGCTGAACGATGGCTGGGTGGCGATATGAAGTTGTTGTCTGAAGTCATCGACAACCCGCCGGCCTTTCGTGCCTGGCCGATTGATCGCAGGGTCAATAACGCGAGAAATGAAAATGCCGCACTTATTGATCCTGCCGGTGAAATGATTTCCTAATTTATTCCCGCGGCAGCAGGAATCCGGTCCCAAGATACTCCAGGATGACACCCTCAGGCGTGATCGCATTGACCACGGGACCTTCATCGAGGGTGGCGCTCTCCTTGTATTTACTCATGTTGATGAAGACGAATCGGTCCTCGGGGTTGCTGCTGTAAACATGGATGTCCAGATGCATGTCCGGGAGTTGCAGCAGGCCCTGCGCTCTCAGATCATTGAAGGTGGCATAGGACTCGGTGATGCGCGGTAATCGGACGCTGGCAACACCAGGCACTGGTTCTCTCCGTTGACTCGCAGCGATTGCTGCCGGTGCAAAATTATCTGTTGTCATTGCCGCTGCTTTGGGCCCGGCAAGGCTGGTTTCAGGCACGATGGCGGGAAGGCGGTCTGCACTCGCCGATTTTGCTGGCATTACAGATGGTAACTCTGCGGCGGGACTGGAAGCGACCGAATCCTGAAGACGATCGGGTCTCAGGAACATCACGACCAGTACAATGATGTTGATGCCGATCAATACGACGATGATCCAGATCCAGTGAACCACTGATTTTTCACTTGTACTGTCAGGCACGGCCGAGAATCCAGGCGCATCCTGTCTCAACCGATCGGCTTCCGATTTCTTCAAGGCATCTAGTATGAAGGACATAGACTCATTCCGATGCTGGTTCTTGTTGCAAATTTGACATGAAGTGATTCCACTTCGCGCTTGGCGAAATTATTGAGCGATTGATAACCTGGGCGTGCCATCCACCACCAGCAGTGAATTGATAATGATCTGGGTCTTTTGCCCGGCGAGTCCATCGGTTTTCAGGCGGTGCTGGCGCTGAAATGCCATGAGCTGTTGCTGCAGACCGTTATCGAAATAATCGGAATCTGCAAATTGCGGCTGGTAGCTGCTATCGAGTGCGGCAAGGCTTCGCCTCAACCAACGGACGTTGTCGTTTTGCATTCCCGGCGAAATCACCACGGGTGTTCTACCCGCCGGCCGCCAGATCAACAGGAATTGTCCGAACCAAAGGTCCGCAACCTCGTCGACCGGAAAAGTCACTTGCCGGTCACCCAATGACAGTTTGGCGACCTCGTTATCAAGACCGACAAGAAGCGGCCGGTGGGTTTTGCCCTGGCTATCCGTAAGCGTCAGCACCACCGGGCGATCCAGCTGTCTGATTTCTTTCCAGGAACCGTGCTGAACGTTACAACCCAAGCCCTGTGCTTCGGCCTGCGCGCAGGCCGGTCCAGCAGCGGGGTCGTAATTGATTCCCCACAACGACAGCAATGCCGCAATGCCTGAATCGGCCCCTTGAGTGGATTCGAGTTCCCCGAGTTGTACCTCCAGGCCGGGCTCAGCATCGATCGACTCCGGCCGCGAACCCTCAATGGCGGCAGCTGTGGCTGCTTCCGGCTGCGTGGTCACGGGCGCCGGGACCGCGGCATCTGGCTCTCTGTCGATCATTGCCCACATGGCGGCGCCAAGCACCATGAGCCCGATCACGCTGATGATCGGTACCGCGAATTTCATGAATGCCGGCGGCAGTGGCTGACCGGACACTTCGTTTGCGGCGCGGCGCACGAGACGCTTGTTGACCGTTCGAGTTTCACGGCTGTATGCACCCAGCAGCGCGCGATCACAGATGACGTTCATTACGCGCGGCACACCGCCCGATAATCGAAATACTTCGCGCCTGGCCCGCGGATCGAAAATCTCGGTCAGCGCCCCGGCAACTCTCAGGCGATGATTGATGTACTTGTCTGATTCGTCTCGCGACAGTGGTTCCAGGTGATAGCGGCCAGTAACGCGCTGCGCGAGTTGACGCAGATTGTTCTGCGCCAACTTCTCCCGCAGTTCCGGTTGCGCAATCAGGATGATCTGCAGCAATTTTTGTTTGGCGGTTTCCAGATTGGTCAGCAGACGCAACTGCTCAAGAACATCCTCGGCGAGATTCTGTGCTTCATCGATTAGCAGTATGGTTCGCCGTCCGCGGGCATGGGCATCGAGCAGGTGATGATTCAATGCATCAACCAACGCCTTCGCGCTGCCCTTGTCTTCCGGCAGTGCAAGTTTCAGTTCCTCGCAAATCGCGGTGAGGAATTCAATTGCCGTCAACTGCGGATTAAGAATCAGCGCAATGTCGACTTCAGCGGGAATTTGCTCGAGCAAGGTGCGGACAAGTGTCGTCTTGCCGGTTCCGACCTCACCGGTAAGCTGGATGAATCCGCCACTTTCCGTCACGCCATATACAAGGTGTGCGAGCCCCTCACCATGCCGCTCGCTCATGAACAGATAGCGTGGATCGGGCGTTATTGTGAATGGCTTTTCGTTGAGGCCAAAAAAGCTTGTATACATGGTCTGGCGCTATACCTGGTTCGACCGACTAAGCTGTGAGCGGAATTCTACCTGATTTGATCGGAGTCCAGCGTCCGCGCCCGCCCGACTGACATTTTGCCGAAGCGATCGCGAATTGCATCGACCGTTTGGTCCAGTTGTGGTCCACCGGCAGCCACCTCGGGCGCAAACAGGTCCGGTTGGACGTCGCTGGCCAGATCGCTGCCGCCCACGCCCAGCAGGCGAATGCGTGCTCGCGGATAATCGAGCAGCCAGTCGGCAAGCAGGCCTTTGGCGGCTTCATACAACTGGTTGGTACCGTTGCCAGGCGGGCGCAATGCCCGCTGTCGCGTAAAGGTGGAAAAATCCGACTGGCGAATTTTCACCTGTACCGTCGCAGCAACCAGCTCCTTGGCCCGCAGCCGGCTTGCGGTTCTCTCACTTAAGGCGAGCAGCTGGCGGTTCATTGCCGCTGGCGCGGACAGGTCCGCATCGAAGGTTTCTTCGGCGCTGATCGATTTATCGGGTCTTGAAGAAAGTACCGGCCGTTCGTCGATTCCGGAAGCACGGTCCCGGGTGCGCTGCGTGAACTTGCCGAATATGGGTTCGAGATCACGATCGGCTGCCAGGCGCAGGTCGGCCATTGTCTCGATACCGACCCGTTTCAATTTGGCCAGCGTTTCACGGCCGATACCAGGGATGACACGGGCTGGCAGGGGATCGAGGACCTCACGCATATTTTCCAACGTCACGACAAAAAGACCATCGGGTTTGTCGAGATCGGACGCGATCTTTGCGACCAGCTTGTTCGGCGCAACACCGACAGAGGCAGTCAATGCCGTCTGTGCCCTGATCCGGTCCTTTATTTTCTTCGCGATGCCAACCTCGTCGCCAAACAACGCAAGGCTTGAGCCCACGTCCAGGAATGCCTCGTCCAGCGACAGCCCTTCGACGAGTGGTGTGAATTCGCGAAAAATCGTAAAAATTTCCTTCGACACCGCCTGGTAATGAGACATCTGTGGTGTCACCCTGAGCAAATCGGGGCAGCGGCGATAAGCGTCCCGCATCGGCATCGCCGACCGGATACCGAACTTGCGTGCCTCATAGCTTGCTGCTGCAACCACGCCACGATTCTTGCCGCCGCCGACGACCAGCGGCTTGCCGCGCAGTGAAGGATCGTCACGCTGTTCGACCGCCGCATAAAACGCATCCATATCGACATGCAGAATGTTTCGCTGATCGGTCAATGCGTGCGCTCGACAATGTACGCCGCAAGCAGCTTCAAGGGTTCTGCGTCGGCGCCGAATATGGATAAATGTGCGGTGCCTGACTTGAGCAGCTTGTCACAACGGTGACGTGCTTCTTCAAGTCCGAAAAGTGCTGGCCACGTTGCCTTGGATAATTTTTTGTCTGCACCCGTCTGTTTGCCGACGACCCTGGTTTCCCCGGCAACATCCAGAATGTCGTCGCGAATCTGAAATGCGAGCCCGATATCGCGTGAGAACTGATCGAGCGCCGTCAATTTTTCCGAGGGAAAATCATTCGCAAGGCAACTTGCAGACATGACACAGGCACGGATCAAGGCTCCGGTCTTGAGGTAGTGCATCTCGGCCAACTCGTGCGCCGAAAGTGTTTGCCCCTCGGACGCGAGATCAATCGATTGCCCACCCGTCATACCGAGTGAACCACAGGCTTCGGATACCGTTCTGACAATTGCGGCTTTCTCGCTGTCGCCCAGTGCGGCCGCGGATGCGATGACCTGGAAGGCGAGCGGCTGCAGCGCATCGGCAGCCAGTATGGCAGTGGCTTCGTCAAATTGCCGGTGCAACGTGGGCTTGCCGCGCCGCAGATCGTCGTCGTCCATTGCCGGCAAATCGTCATGTACCAGCGAAAATGCATGAATAAGCTCAATCGCCGTGGCGGGCGCATCCAGTTTTTCCGGATCGACGCCCAAGCATTCGCCGGTTGCATAGACCAGCAGCGGCCGTACACGTTTGCCGCCGCTCAGTACCGCGTATCGCATCGCTTCATGAAGCCGTCGCGGTGTCTCATCCTGCGTAGGCAAAGCCCGGTCAAGACAGCCAACAACCCGTTCCAGATAGGCTGCCGCTTTGTCAGCGAGTAGCTGCGCGGTTGCCGGCTTCTCGTGTGCCTGGGACATGCGACTAGCGTACACCGAATCGCGCTCTGGTGCGCCGGCCTGCCGCGGTGGCGGCTGGAGCGGCTTTTTGTACATGGAGGTACTTATATCGTTGCGCACAGGGATGTGCGGGCAGCGACGAAGCCGCGAACCGAAGAGTCATGACAGTTAATTAGCGGCACTCTATAATCAACACGCACTCCCTATAATATGTCTCTGCCTAACAAGGCTCCGGACAAAAATAACATGTGGGCAGAAGCTCAGGCACAACCGAATATTGCACTGATCAAGTATTGGGGCAAACGTGATGTCGAACAGAACCTGCCAGCGACTGGTTCGCTGTCCGTCACCCTTGATTCGCTGTGGACAAAAATGTCAGTTGAGTTTTCGGATGCCCTGCGCGGCGATGAACTGGTGGTCAATGCGGCAAGCAATGAGAAAATGTTGCCCCGGATCAGCGCCTGTCTCGACCGGGTTGCCGGGGCAGATCGTCCCCGGGCATCGATAGAAAGTGAAGGCAATTTTCCCATCGCGGCTGGGCTGGCCTCCTCTGCATCTGCGTTTGCCGCGCTGGTGGTTGCAGCCAGCAACGCGGCAGGAAAGAACAGAGATACCTTGCCGCTGGCAAGAATTGCCGGCGCGGCATCGGGATCGGCAGCCCGCTCCCTGTTCGGAGGCTTCGTTGAATTGCAGGTCGGTGACACGAACATCGAGGTTGCAACCATCGCGGAAGCTGGCGATTGGCCGCTAACGGTGGTGATTGCAGTTACCGAAGAAGGTGCGAAGCCGGTCAGTTCCAGTGAGGCGATGAACCGCAGCGCGGCAAGCTCTCCTTTTTATTCGAGTTGGCTGGAACAGCAGCCGGCCGACCTTAAGTCAGCAAGGGATGCAGTCTTGCGAAAGGACTTTTCACAACTCGCTGCAGTAGCAGAGCACAATTGTCTCAAAATGCATTCCGTCATGTGGGGATCACGGCCGCCTGTCGTCTACTGGAACAGTGCGACTCTAACGTGCATGGAAGCGGTGCGCCGTTTGCAGGACGACGGGCATGCGGTGTTCTTTACGATTGACGCCGGTCCGCAATTGAAAGCAATTTGTTTGCCGGACGAAGCCGGCCTGGTGAGATCTGCACTCGATGCCTGCACCGGTGTAGTGCGGACCATGGTGAGCGGTCTTGGCGCGGGCGCCAGATTGCTGGATAACAAGTGATCACGGCGACTGCGCCTGGTAAAGCGGTGCTGTCCGGCGAATATGTCGTACTGCAAAATGCGCCTGCGATTGCCAGCGCGGTCGACTGCCGTGTTCGCGTAACAGTTTCAGAGTCGTCAGCTGAAAGCCACGCCAT
>Ga0209987_10001804_pt1 | contig 11718 bp, 10 predicted proteins | sample N074metaG_FD_182134 | JGI IMG/M metagenome (GOLD analysis project Ga0209987, IMG submission 182134) | Deep subsurface microbial communities from Kermadec Trench to uncover new lineages of life (NeLLi) - N074 metaG (SPAdes) (version 2) | ecosystem: Environmental > Aquatic > Marine > Ocean trench... | reverse complement strand
TCTGCTCATTCAGTTGGGCGAAGAAATGGCTCGGTTGCATGATATTCCCGCACCGTCTTACTTGCCTCAATCGTTCCCCTATGGTCGTAGCCATTTTGCCGAAGTGACAGAATCCAAGCTTCGTCATGCTTATATCGACTGGTTATCCGAGAAAACCAGATACTTGCACAAAAGTATCCCTCAGCATCTACCCATGGCGTTAATTCACGGTGACGTCTTCTTCGATAACGTTATTGTCAAAGGCGACCAGCTCATGGCGATCATTGATTTCGAAGAAGCTTGCCACTACTACCGCGGTTTTGACCTGGGAATGGTGATCGTCGGTGCTTGCCAAGATCGTCAAGGAATCTCTTTCGAACAAGCGGGTCGGTTCATACGTGGCTATCAGAAAAGGACGACTCTTCAATCCATCGAACGAGAGACCTTGAAGACCTTTACAATATATGCCGCAGTAGCTACGTCGTTTTGGCGATTCAGGCAATATCATTTGCTAAGACCCGAACCCCGCCTCTACGAGAAGCATGTCGAAATGCAGATGCTCGCCGATACCATTTCCAGGTACCCGGAATCACGATTTACTGATTTATTCGCGGAGAAAACAACGACAGTGGCAAGTGGCAGAGATGCGTAACCAAGTATCGTCAACCTCGAACCGGTCGTGCCCCGGCAAGCGAAAACGCCGCTTAAGTTTTATCGTAGTCCAGCAGGACGTTGTCGCTCAGCGGCGTGCTCTGGCACGCGAGCACAAAGCCCTTTTCAACTTCCCATGGCTCAAGGCCATAGTTGCTCGCCATATCGACCTCGCCCTCACGAACATGCGTCCTGCAGGTCGCGCACACCCCGCCCTTGCATGAATGTGGCAGTTCCAAGCCCTGCTCGGCGGCAGCATCCACGATATTGGTGCCCGTGCGTGGCATGTCAAAAGACTTCTTGTGGCCGTCCATAATAACGGTAATCGTTGAGATGACCGTATCCGTTGCGGTGCTGACCATGGCCGCCTTGCCCCCGCGGCGCGGAGCACCAAAGCGTTCGACGTGAACAGATTCAGAACGCATACCCAGATCGACCAGCGCATCGCTCACCACGCTTATCATCGTGTCAGGTCCGCACACGAACGCCTCATCAGGACTTGAATGCTTGTAGAAGCATGCGAACAGATCGCGAACCTTTGCGTTATCCAGCCGACCGCTTGCGACATCAAATTCCTGCTCCTCCTGGCTGAACAGAAAATGCAGCTGCAGGCGTTCCGGAAAGCGATTTTTGAGCGCATATAGATCTTCGATGAACATTGTCGTGCCGTGCTTGCGATTGCCATAAAACAGCAACACGTGACTTTTAGGTTCGCTGCCAAGGATGGAAGCAATAATGGACAGGATGGGCGTAATTCCGCTGCCGGCAGCAATGGCGAGATAGTTTTTCTCGTTGCTCGCATCAAGATTGACGTGAAATTGTCCATTGGGTGGCATGACATCAAGCTGATCGCCTGCGGCTAACTCGTTGGCAACGAAATCCGAAAACCGGCCGCCAGGCTGGATGCGAATTCCAATTTCGAGCGGCCACTGGCCTTGCGCGGAACAGATACTGTAGGTGCGCCGCAATTTCTTGCCGTCGAGTTCGATCTGGATCGGCAAATGTTGCCCCGGCTGGAATTCGTACTCGTCGCGAAGCTCAGGTGGCACAGCTAGTGCGAGACGCACAGAGTCCCGAGTCTCCTGATCTTTCGCCGCAATGATTAGAGAGTGAAACTGTCTCATAGGCACTTAAAGTAATCGAAGGGCTCGAGACAATCGCGGCAACGCCACGCCGCCTTGCAGGGCGTTGAACCAAACTCACTGATCCGTTCCGTGTGCAACGACTCGCACTGCGGACAAGCAACGCTCCGGTTCGCTTGAACTGGCGGCGCTATACCGTAATCACGCAACTTTTCCCGGCCCTCATCGCTGATCCAATCCGTCGTCCAGGGTGGCGACAAGACACGTTTGATCGCTATGGACTCGATGCCTTTTTTTTCCAGCGCTGCCAATACGCTGGACTCTATAACCTCTGTCGCAGGGCATCCTGAATAGGTTGGCGACAGCGACACCGTCACACCTCCGTCAACGCTTACGTCAACGCTTACGTCACGAACGATACCCAAATCGAGAATACTCAAGACCGGTATTTCTGGGTCGGGCACATCCGCCAACCACTCGTAAATCTGTTCCCGACTGACAGCAGCCACTACCAGGACGCCCCCGCATAAGAGCGTTGCAGAAATTGCATTTCAGCAATCAGGAAACCGAAATGCTCGCTGTGCTGGCCTTGCTTGCCACCGCGCGCCATCCACTGGTCTTCGGGCAGTTGCAATGTCGCCTCTGCGATGACGTCCTCGACATCCCGCTTCCAAAGCACGGCAATGGCCTCAAGATCGGGGCCGGCCAGGTTATCGCGGATAGCGACATCCACCTCATCACTCACAAACATCTCGCCAGTGAAGCGCCAGAGCTCATCCAGCGACGCTTGCACGCGTTGGTGACTTTCGTCTGTTCCATCACCGAGCCGGATAAGCCAGTGTGAAATATGTCGCAGGTGGTAACGCACTTCCTTGATTGCCCGCGCCGCAATTTCGGCGATGCGTTGATCCTTGCACTGTGTGAGCGCGTCCAACTGGTGTACATAGAATGCTTCGAACAGATACTGCCGCACAATCGAATCACCGAAATGGCCGTTCGGTTGTTCGATCAACAGTAGATTTCGAAACTCATTACCGTCGCGCATGAACGCGAAATCGTCTTCGCTGCGTCCGGCGCCTTCCAGCTCTGCGGCATACGAGTACAGCATGCGTGCCTGCCCAATGAAATCCAGTGCAAAGTTCGCGTTCGCGAGTTCTTCCTCGAGCTCAGGCTTTGCAGTAACGAGTTCGATCATGCGTTGTGCAAGGATCAATGCGTTGTCAGCAAGTCTCAGAACGTATGCAATCACCGCTTCATTCCTGCTCACAGATTTTCCACTCCGTCCGGGATCTCGTAGAACGTCGGATGCCTGTAGATCTTGTCTTTCGCAGGTTCGAAGAACGCCGCGTTTTCAGCCGGGTCAGACGCAACAATACGATCTGACCGCACGACCCAGATGCTCACGCCCTCTGAGCGGCGCGTATAGGTATCGCGTGCGTGATCCAGCGCCATCTGGTCGTCCGGCGCATGCACGCTGCCCGCATGGCGATGACTTAACCCGGCACGGCTGCGTATGAAGACTTCGTATAGTGGCCATTCTTTGTCAGTCATGTTGGTTCCCGTTCAGGCCGCTGCACGCGCGGCTTGTTTCTCGGCGTATGCCTGGGCTGCCTCACGTACCCAGGCACCGTCGTTATGTGCCTTGTTGCGTTTCTCAAGACGCTGCCGGTTGCAGGGTCCGTTGCCTGCAACGACGTCCATAAATTCCTGCCAATCGATTTCTCCGAACGAGTAGTGCCCGGAATCCTTGTCGAATACGAGCGCATCGTCAGGCATCGTGATACCGAGGAAATCAGCCTGCGGCACGGTCGCGTCGACAAACTTTTGCCGCAGCTCATCATTGCTGAAACGCTTGATCTTCCACGCCATTGACTGCGCGGAATGTTTTGAATTCGCGTCGTTCGGGCCGAACATCATCAGCGAAGGCCACCACCAGCGATTAAGCGCGTCCTGCGCCATGGCTTTTTGCTCGGCGGTCCCGCGGCACAGGCTCACCATGATGTCGAATCCCTGGCGCTGGTGAAAACTCTCTTCCTTGCAGACGCGCACCATGGCACGCGCATAGGGACCGTACGAGCAACGGCACAGTGGTATCTGATTCATGATCGCGGCACCATCGACCAGCCAGCCGATTGCGCCAATGTCCGCCCAGGTCAGCGTGGGGTAGTTGAAGATGCTGGAATACTTGGCTTTGCCGCTCAGCAGGTCAGCCACCATCTGACCGCGCGACACACCCAGCGTCTCGGCGGCCGAATACAGATACAGTCCGTGACCAGCCTCGTCCTGGACTTTGGCGAGGAGTATCACCTTGCGTTTGAGGGACGGCGCCCGCGTCAACCAGTTGCCTTCGGGCTGCATACCGATAATTTCCGAGTGGGCGTGCTGCGAAATCTGGCGCACCAACGTACGCCGGTACGCCTCGGGCATCCAGTCCTTCGCCTCGATTTTCTCTTCTGCATCAATGCGTTTCTGAAAGGCTTCAAGATGCTCCGGCGTCTCTGCTCCAGCCTCCTGATCCTTGCCAGCCTGATCCAGGCCCTGTGTGTACATTACGTCAGCTCCGCTTCAATTCCATGTAATGTGACACGGTTTTCAATATATTTCAAGATATTCCGTATCATAATCGACATGCCACCCTAGACATCACATATGGCCTTGCCAGTGCTGGACGAGCGGCCACGAAATAATGCTACGAGCTCCTGGTCCTGGTTTTGAACCGCAATGGTGTAGTGGCCGTTCTTTCGACCGCGGTAGTCTTCCGTCGCGATTGCCTTGAGCTCGTCACCCAGAACTGCCGGCCGAATGAACTCAATATGACCGGACGCCGCGACGGTTTGTTCGTTGTATCCGTTGCAGGCGAAGGCAAATGCGGTATCGGCCAGTGTAAAAATCAGCCCACCGTGGCAAACATCAAAGCCGTTTATCATGTCTTCACGAATCTTCATGGACGCAATGGCGGCCCCGGCTGCCTCAACCCTGACTTCAATGTCCAGAGCACGCGACGCTTTGTCACTCTTCCACAGCGCGTCTTTGCAGCGCTGAGCTATTGCGAGTTTATCCATAACTGACCTCCTGGCGCGGCGCTTCGTGCAGCCCACCGAAGCGTTGCATAAACGCGGAATCGGGCGGTGGCAGCGGTCCATCGGCGGTTTCCATAACGGCGCTAAGCCAGGCATCCGCTGGTTGATACACCGCACGATACAGATTTCGACACAGCTGATAGGCGGACGTACCCTGCCAGGCAGATGGCAGCAGATCCGCGGGCAACAGGGGGTCGCGCAGCAACACCTTGCGGTATTCCTGAATCAGCAATGACCTTATTATAAACGCTGTCTTTTCCGGTACTTGCGTGTCCCGACGCACGGCATCCATGAGCGGCCGGAACTGCTTTACGAATTGTCCGTAGCGCCGATCGATTGCGTCCAGATTCCAGCAATTGTGGGCCAGGCGCTGCATGCCAGCTTCATTTCTGACCGTCTGCCCGCTTAACACCACGATATCCCTGGCGACATCGATACGTTGTATCGTCACATCGAGATCTGCCAGGTCGGGCGCAGGATGCGCGAGAACATTGGCCGACAGTGGCCCAAACCCCAACCAACCGCACTCCTTGCGCGTAATTTCCTTGGCCGCGGTGTCGAGCCCGGACAGCAACAGCAAGCACCAGTTGCCATCCCAACTGACTACAGGTGCACCGTATATACGATGTGTCGCCTGCTCAAATCTCTCCTTGCCGCCCTCGCTGAGACTATAGTACGAACGCCGGCCGATCTGCTCGGACTGCAGCCAGCCATCCTGCGCGAGGCGAAATACCGATGTCCGCACCAGGCGCTCGCTGATTCCGAAGCCCGTCATTGCCTTTATCAGGCTACCCAGCCACACGTGTCCGCCGCGTGGCGCGATCGCATCGCCAAATACCGTTGTAATCAACGAACCTGCTCGCAGCGTTGGCTGCGATTGATATTCCTTGACCAGTTTTCGGCACGCAGTTTCTACTTTCATTGGGTCTCGCTTGCTTTCGCTCTGCTCCACCGTACAATGTGATACGGAATTTTTCAAATCTGGTTGAATTTTGTATGAAAACAAAACTCGGTAACCTGGTACTCGATCGATGGGTAGACGGTGACGGTGACGGCAATACACTCACCAGTGCGGTGGACGGCAGCACAATCGCTACCATCACCAGTGACGGTCTGGACTTCAAGGATATTCTTAACCACGCGCGCACGGTGGGTGGCAGAAATCTCCGCAAATACACGTTTCATGAGCGTAGCGAGATGCTCAAGGCACTTGCCAAGTATCTGAATGAGCATAAGAAAGAATTCTATCCGTTGTCGACGCAGACCGGCGCCACGCGCAGCGACAGTTGGGTCGATATCGACGGCGGAATATCGACGATGTTTGTTTTTTCCAGCAAAGGCCGGCGCGAGATGCCAAACGACAAGGTCTATCTCGACGGTCCGCCTGAGCAATTGTCGAAGAACGGCACATTTGCGGCGCAGCATATATTTACGCCCAAACTTGGCGCGGCCGTGCACATCAATGCGTTCAATTTTCCCTGCTGGGGAATGTTGGAAAAACTCGCGCCGACGCTTCTTGCCGGCGTGCCGGCAATCGTCAAACCGGCATCGAGCACCGCCTACCTGACGGAACTCATGGTGCGGCGCATCATCGAGTCCGGAATACTGCCGGACGGAGCTCTGCAACTGATCTGCGGAAGTGTCGGCGACTTATTCGATCACCTGACGTGTCAGGACACCATCGCATTCACTGGCTCAAAGAACACGGCCGAATTTCTGCAACAACATCCCAAAGTAATCAGCGAATCGGTCGCATTCACGGCCGAAACAGACTCGCTCAACTCATCGATACTCGGACCTGACGCCGTGCCGGGTACGCCCGAATTTGACCTGTACATCAAAGAAGTGGTGCACGAAATGACGAGTAAGGCCGGACAGAAGTGCACGGCCATACGGCGCATCATTGCGCCGTCTGCGATAACTGCTGAAGTGATCGATGCTCTGTCCACGGCGCTGGGGAAAATTCGCGTAGGCCATCCCGGCAGCAAAGACGTCGACATGGGTGCACTCGCAAGCCAGGGGCAGCGCGACGAGGTGCGTGACAGAGTTGCAGAATTGTCGCAACAGGCCGACCTGGTATTCGGCGGCAGCGATGATTTTGACGTCGTTGGCGCGGACGCGAAAAAAGGCGCATTTTTTATGCCCACGCTGCTGCATTGTGAGAAGCCGCTCACATCGACCGCCGTACATTCGGTCGAAGCCTTCGGACCGGTCAGCACCGTACTACCATACGATAACCTCGACGAAGCCATCGAACTGTCCTGCATGGGAGAAGGCAGCCTCGTTAGCTCGATCTTTACGAATGACAACGCGATCGCGCGCGAACTGGTGCTTGGAACGGCGGCCTACCACGGTCGCATGCTCGTCATTAATCGCCATTGCGCCGCAGAATCAACCGGACACGGATCGCCGCTACCACATCTCGTTCACGGTGGACCAGGTCGCGCCGGTGGCGGCGAAGAAATGGGCGGCGTTCGCGGTGTGCTGCACTACATGCAACGCACCGCGATTCAGGGATCGCCCCAGACACTGGCAGCAATTGGCAATCGTTGGGTGCGTGGCGCCGACGAGAACGATCCTGGCGTTCATCCGTTCCGCAAGACCTTCGAACAACTCGCGATCGGCGACACGCTGATAACAAAATCGCGTGAGGTGACACTCGATGACATCGAGCACTTCGCTGAATTTACTGGCGACAATTTTTACGCCCACATGGACGAAGAAGCCGCAGCGAAGAATCCGTTTTTTGACGGCCGTGTCGCACACGGCTATCTCATCGTCTCTTTCGCTGCTGGTCTGTTTGTCGATCCGGATTTCGGTCCGGTGCTTGCGAATTACGGCCTGGACGATTTGCGTTTCGCACAACCCGTCAATCACGGCGATGTGTTGAAAGTTCGACTGACCTGCAAACAGAAAACGTTGCGCCCCGACAAAGGTTACGGCGAGGTCCGCTGGGATACCGAGGTTACGAACCAGGATGATGACATTGTCGCCCAATACGATGTACTGACGATGGTCGCGACCGACGAACACTGGGCATCGGTCAGTGCATGAATGATCTTGGCCAGCCAATCGGAGATGAGGTAGCAGGATGGACCGGAGCCAAGCGGCCATCCCGTACCTCGATGGAAGGCCGGTTTTGTCGCATTGAGCCGCTAACCACAGAGCGCCACCTAGCTGACTTGTTCGCGGCGTACTCTGACGACACTGACGGCAGGTTGTGGACCTATATGACGGACGGGCCGTTTAATTCCGTAGAGGAACTTCGCAGTTGGATGGAGCCCGCTTGCGCTGTAGACGATCCACTCTTTCATGCGCTGATTGATTTGGCGACGGGCAAGGCTGTCGGCATGGCAGCTTACATGCGCATCAAACCGGAACATGGGGTCATTGAGGTTGGCAGCATTACTTATGCGCCGCGCTTACAGGGAACCTCAGCTGCTACAGAAGCCATGTTCCTCATGATGACGAGAGTATTCAATGAACTCGGCTATCGCCGTTACGAATGGAAATGCGATGCTCTCAATGCGCCGTCCTGTCGCGCAGCCGAACGTCTCGGTTTTACTTTTGACGGGCTGTTTGAGCAGGCGCTCGTATACAAGGGTCGCAATCGCGATACTGCATGGTATTCGATACTTGACCGTAATTGGCCGCCCATAGAGCAAGCCTATGTAAACTGGCTCAACGCAGATAATTTTGATGAACACGGTCAGCAGAATCGAAAGCTGCATGAATTAATCGCTGCGGAACAGAAAGGCTGCGAGTAGCCAGCCGAACAGGTATGACAACTAGACTTTGAATGGCAGCGCTGTATCCGCTTTGATCTCCTTCAATACGATATTCGACCTGACCTGCGACACGCCCGGTAGCTTGAAAATGAAGTCGTCGAGAAATACGTTATAGGCGTCGATATCTTCAACAACGACGCGAAGATGGAAATCGGCTTCACCACTCGTCGCAAAACACTCAAGCACTTCAGGATGCCTTAATACCTCGCGAATAAAGTTATCGACATTCTTTTGCTCGTGCCTTGATAGCGACACATGCACAATCGACGACAAACCAAAACCCGCCTTGCGCGTGTCCACGATCACCGCGTAGCGATCGATCACGCCATCTTCTTCCAACGCCTTGACGCGTCGCCAGCACGCGGAACTCGACATGCCGACGCGTTCGGCAAGTTCCTGCATGGTCAGGCGGCTGTCGACCTGTAACTCAGCGAGGATGCAGCGGTCCCTGGTTTCCAGCATAGAATTCTCTTTTTTTGCCAGTATCGGCATAATTTACCACATTCGGAGATTATTCGGTATTTTGTCCCGATAATTAACAAGGAAACGGGATGATTGGCACCATTCTCCGCACATTTCCTGCGACACTGGCGAACTACCAATCGGTCGAGATCACACATGTCAGCCTCCCTCGGTACTACCTCATATCCCCTCGACAACTACGAACTGGATGATCGCTATCGCCGCGAATCGGGACGCGTTTTTCTCACGGGAACGCAGGCACTCGTTCGTATCGCGTTAATGCAACGCACGATGGACAAAGCAGCCGGTCTGAACACGGCCGGTTTTGTCAGTGGTTATCGTGGCTCGCCGCTGGGTGCATTCGATCAGGAACTCTGGCGGGCACAATCCTTTCTGGACGAGAACAACATCAAGTTCCTGCCAGCGGTGAATGAAGAACTTGCAGCGACCGCAATACTGGGATCGCAACAGGTCGAAACAGACCCGGATCGCACGGTCGATGGCGTATTTGGAATCTGGTATGGCAAGGGTCCGGGCGTTGATCGCGCCGGTGATGCATTAAAACACGGCAATGCATACGGGAGTTCGCCGCATGGCGGCGTGCTCGTTGTCGCCGGTGACGACCATGGCTGTGTCTCGTCATCGATGCCGCACCAGTCCGACGTCGCTTTCATGACGTTTGTCATGCCCAACCTGAACCCTGCGTCCGTCGCCGAGTACCTGGAATATGGTCTGTACGGAATTGCACTGTCACGGTTTTCAGGAATGTGGGTGGGATTCAAGGCGATTTCCGAAACGGTCGAGTCAGCCTCCTCCATCGAATTATCCCCGTATCCTCAGTTCAAGATTCCCACGGATTTCGTCATACCGCCCGATGGCCTGCACTACCGCTGGCCTGACTTTCCAGGGCCACAAATTGAGGAGCGGCTCGAGGCAAAGAAGGCGGCAACGCTGGCGTTTGCCGCTGCCAACCCAATAGACCGAAAAATCTTCGACGTTCCGAACGCGCGCTTCGGCATTGTGACAACGGGTAAGGGACACCTGGACCTGATGGAAGCACTGCGCCTGCTTGGCATCGACGCCGCTGCAGCAAAACGAATCGGCGTCGATGTTTACAAGGTTGGCATGGTATGGCCTTTGGAACCCAATGGCGCACTCGAATTTGTGAAGAACAAACACGAAGTGCTTGTGGTTGAAGAAAAGCGCGGCATTATCGAAAGCCAGTTCAAAGAATATTTCTACGACTACCCTGGGCGTAAACCGCAACGCATGGTGGGCAAGGAAGACGAGAACGGCGAGCGCCTTGTGCCATGGGTGGGCGAGTTGTCACCCCTGCAACTCGCAAAGATTGTCGCAAGTCGCATGGACCGCGAATTTGGTGGCGATACGTTTTCGCAGCGCGCGCAACGGTTACTGGCCGACGGCACCATAGTCATCGAGATCAGTGGCGCAAAGCGCATTCCGTATTTTTGTTCGGGCTGTCCACACAACTCGTCTACGAAAGTACCCGAGGGCTCGAAGGCACTCGCGGGAATCGGCTGTCACTTCATGGCCAACTGGATGGATCGCGATACTGATGGACTCATCCAGATGGGCGGCGAAGGCGTCAACTGGATCACGCGCTCGATGTTCAACGGCGGGAAACACATTTTTCAGAACCTCGGTGATGGCACGTTTTACCATTCCGGGTCGGTCGCAATCCGACAGGCCGTCGCCGCGAAGACGAACATTACGTTCAAAATCCTTTACAACGATGCAGTCGCGATGACCGGCGGTCAGCCGGTAGACGGACCCATTTCGGTACAGGCTATCGCACATATGGTTCGTGCCGAGGGCATAGACCGCATTGCGCTGGTATCTGACGAACCCGAGTTGTTTGCTGCGAGCGAATTCCCGCCCAATATGACGATTTCGCACCGCCGCGAAATGGATGCGGTGCAACGGGAATTGCGAGACATACCGGGCGTCACCATCCTTATCTACGCTCAGACCTGTGCGATCGAAAAGCGCCGCCGCCGCAAGCGCGGCACATTGTCAGACCCGAAGAAATTCGTGGTCATTAACGAGCTGGTCTGCGAGGGCTGCGGTGATTGTTCCGTGGAATCCAATTGCCTGTCCATCATTCCGAAAGAAACCCCATTTGGACGCAAGCGCCAGATCGATCAGAACAACTGCAACAAGGACTTTTCCTGCATCAACGGTTTTTGTCCCAGTTTTGTTACGGTCGAAGGCGACGTCGAGCGACAGAAATCCCCACTGAAGATGGAAAAGTCCGTCGAGCAACTCGCAACATCGTTGCCGGAACCTGAATTGCCGCAACTTGGCTCCTGCTACGACCTGCTGATAACGGGTGTCGGAGGCACCGGCGTCGTTACAGTGGGTGCATTAATAACGATGGCTGCTCACCTCGAGGGCAAGGGTTCCAGCGTTCTGGATTTCATGGGCTTTGCACAGAAATTTGGCCCGGTACTCAGCTATATTCGCATTGCACCGCGACCTGCAGACATTCACCAGGTGCGCATAGAATCCGCTCGCGCCGACGCGCTGATCGGCTGCGATCTCGTCGTCAGTTCCTCACCGAAGGCTTCAATGACTTACAGCAAAGGTCATACGCGAGCCGTGGTGAATAGCGCCGAGATGATGACAGGTGATTTCGCCAGACACCGGGACGCTAAC
>Ga0209987_10001802_pt1 | contig 11728 bp, 14 predicted proteins | sample N074metaG_FD_182134 | JGI IMG/M metagenome (GOLD analysis project Ga0209987, IMG submission 182134) | Deep subsurface microbial communities from Kermadec Trench to uncover new lineages of life (NeLLi) - N074 metaG (SPAdes) (version 2) | ecosystem: Environmental > Aquatic > Marine > Ocean trench... | reverse complement strand
CCCCCTTTCTGCACCCTTTGAACCGTCACATCCAGGTCCTCAGGAGACGGATCCGGATCGCCGCTCGGATGGTTGTGGGCAAGGATCAGGCTCGCCGCTGAGTGGGCGATCGCGGGGGCAAACACTTCGCGCGGATGGACGAGTGACGAATTGAGGAGTCCCACCGTAATGCGACGATCGATGAGCACACGGTTCTGCGAGTCCAGGTAAAGGACCCAGAATTCTTCCTGTTTCCTGTCCCGCAACTTCGGTCCCAGACGTTGGAATACGTCGCCGGGTCCACGGATGCGATCTCCCCGGCGCGACGGCTCGATTGCCAACCGGCGGCCGATCTCGAGCGCCGCGGTGATCGTGGCAGCGCGGGCTGGACCGATGCCGGGAATCGCGCGGAGCTCCGCAGGCTCTGCCATGCCGAGGCGTCGAAGGGAGCCGCCAAATCGAGCCAGGACGTCGGTACCGAGGTCCAGCGCAGACCGCCCCGTCGATCCCGACCCGAGGATGATCGCCAGCAACTCACGAACGGGAAGCACTCCCGCATCGAGGGACTCGAGGCGCTCTCGTGGTCGGTCGGAATCGTGCCACTCGCGGATTGCAGGCATAAAGACAACCTGCGCAGCCCGCCTCAACCGGAAGTCATATCGGGCCGACCAGTCGCAGGCCGACCCGGTTGTTCAGGACTACTCAATGGCGAGCAACTCGATTTCGAAGATCAGAATCGCGTTTGGCGGGATCGTGTTGTTTCCTTGAGGGCCGTAGCCGATATCCGGCGGTATGTACAGCTTGTACTTGCTACCGACCGGCATCATTCGGAGGCCTTCGGAGAATCCCGCTATGACCCCCTGAATACCGAACGTGGTAGGCTCATCCCTATCGTAGGAACTGTCAAACTGTGTTCCATCTACAAAACTGCCACGATAGTGGACGGTGACCCGATCTTCGGGTCCTGGCTTCGGGCCGGTTCCCTGGTTGAAGATCTCGTATTGGAGGCCTGAGTCGGTCGTCGTGATACCTTCGCGGTTCCCATTGCGCGCCAAAAATAATTCGGCGTCGGTGCGACTGGCTTCTGCCTCAGCTGCCCGGGCCACCTGATTCAGTTCCATGAGATCAAGTTCAATGGACTGCATCAGCGGGTCCAGCTCATCCGCGGTTATGGCAGGATCGGCTTCGTCCAGGGCGTCCGTGAATCCGCGGCCCAATGCTGCGAGATCGATGCGATCGGCCACCTGGACAAGACTCTGACCCACACTGTAGCCAATACCGTAGCTGACTTTCTGGTCGTCGGTGTCCAGAGAGGCACCCGTATCGGAAGTACCGGAGTCTGCGTTACAGGCCGCCACAAGGATCAGAGCGGCTGCGGCGAATCCACGGCCGGTACTAAGCAGTTCATGCATTATTCTGTCTCTCACGGTCATCGGAAGTACGAATCGAGGCCTGTACCTAACGCATGTACGCATCTCGAGCCAGTTGCGTGGCCGACGACAAGGACACCTGATCACGTAGCGTTGATACAGGGGCCGGACCTGTGGCATGGCTCGACCTCGTCTTCTCGACCTCATGGGCACAGAGATCCGCCGCCACAACTACAGCCGTCGGAAACCGCGTGATATTCGGGTCAGCTCAAATAGTGTGGCCGGGAGTGATTGAACGTTCCGTCGCCGTGATTGAGGAGGCCTCCTTCCTGAGCGACGCGCAGAAGCGTAACATCCTCTATAACAATGCAGCACGCTTCCTCCGGCTCAGCGAGCACGAGATAGCGAGGCACCATGGAAAGTGGGCTGATGAAGGCAACGCGGAATACCACGCTGTTGCACCCGACGGTTCACTGCGCGGCCCGCAGGTGAACAGCAGGCCGTTAGAGAGCCTCGAATGGCGCGTGCAGTGTTGATGAACACTGAACCCGAGGGCTACCGGGCTAGTCTGCGAGCGTCGCTGGTCGACGTTCTGTCCCTAGTCGCAGATCTTCCGCGCGGACGAGCTGGGGGTCCGAGGCGGCTTCGTTTCACGACGGTTGCCGTCTGTGCTCTGTTGGCCTGTAGCGCACGACCGGCGGTGGCTCACCCTGGTCACCCTGGTTGGGGAATCGCCGTCGACTCGCAGGGACACGTCTATTTCACAGACATCGATAACGAGACCATCTGGAAGCTCTTTCCCGATGGCCGGTTGGTGGCAGCAATCACCAACGTATGGTGCCATCACTTGTACTTGGATGACCAAGACAATCTGTACTTCGATGCGGAGACTATTCAGGGAACGACCGGAAACAGCTTCTGGAAGATGAGCCCCTCGGGCGAGCGCTTTGTCGTGGTCCCTTCGACTTCGAACCGCGACGAGTACTCGGGAGAATACACGTTCGCAGACACTCAGGGGAACCTCTATTTCGCGGGGAGATGGGGCATTCGCAAGCGCACTCCTCTGGGCCGCGTGACCTTTCTGGCGGGGTCGCCGAGCGAGCGGACTCAACGGGACGGTAGAGGTGAAGCGGCGAGGTTTAGCTGGATCACGGGCATGACGCGCGGTCCACGGGGCGCATTCTATGTCGTCGATGTCGAGGGCGACCGAGCGGCTCTTCGCCGCATTTCGCTGGATGGGACGGTCGCGACGGTTGCGAGCAACCTGCTCACCGTGCCTGCCGACGATCCCTTCTTCCCCGACAACAGCTTCAACGTCATATGGGATCTGTACATGGCCGACGATGGCCAGGCGTACCTGGCCTATACAGGCAATCGCAGGCTGCTTCGGGTCTCACCGGAAGCAGAAGTCGAAGAGCTATATCATGCCGAAGCACCCTGGGCGCCCGTAGGCGTGACCGTTCACGACGGCGACCTCTACGTGCTCGAGACGGCATGGGAGGAAGGCGTGGGGCATTCGGGGCCCAGAGTCAGGCGGCTGTCGTCCGACGGCACATCTGAGGTTCTGATATCGATCGGATAGACGGGTTCGTGCGGCTCCCGGGAGCGTAGGAGAGCGCGGTCAACGCTGTCCGCGAAGTGTCACTCCAATATAGTTTAGTGACCCGGAGTTACTTCGCGTGTGGAACGATGGCTTGGAAAACCCCGGCTTACTCGAGCCCGCCGAACGAACCCGTCTTTTCAAACGAGCAAGTGTCTGGAGAAGGCGATGGGCATCGAGCTGGAGTTGTATGTGCTGATCGGACTTATCACTCTCGGAGCCTCAATCTTCGCTGTGTTTGAGGTCGAAACGCCGCGTTGGCGCAAAGTATTGAAGTGGCTCATCCTTGTCGGGGGGACGGTTGGACTCTACTACGCCGTGGGGCACCTGGCGCTTGTTTTCCCCCTTGCTATGGCAGCGCTGGGATCAGCGGTTCACGTCGTCTGGTGTCGTAAGCACGGGATTAATCCCTTGTATGCGACGCCGCGACGGAGGTATTACGAACTGCGCGGCTGGAACTGGCCCGAGTAGTTGAAGGTCAACTTCACCGATCAGCGACCTAACAACCGTTAGCAGCTGACGCGGCATACATTCAAGATAGAAGCTGCAGCCGTAATGGCGCGTAGCTGAAACACAAATCCGTTAGGTCGCAAGGAGGCGGGCGTTGTACGCCATAGCAGCTTTCGGTCTGCTCATGATAGCAATCAGCCTTCTGATGATCGTGCATCCGGAAACATGGGTGGACGAAGCTGTGCGCTACTGTCGACTGTGGTACATGCATCCCCTCGAAATTATCATTCGAATCGGATTCGGTGTGCCATTCATCATCTACGCAGAATCTTCCAGGTATCCCATCGCGCTTACTGGGTTTGGCTATCTTCTCGTCGGAGTTGGAATCGGCCTCGTCTTCGTACCACCTTCACTTCACCGACGCTTTGGGATCTGGTCGATTCAGAAGATCGGACGACGCTTCAGGGCTGCGGGGGTATTCTCGCTGGTTCTCGGGGGGCTGATGCTGTACGCGGTGCTCTAAATCACGGATCACCATTGCCGGCGGACCTATTCTGGCAACTCCAGTCCATTGACGTAGCAGGTGGCGACCTAACAAGCGTTAGCAGCTGGCAACTCAGAGTCAGTTGCTTTAGTCGGCTACATTGTTCCACTCTGACACCTAGACATGGCGTGGTTACTCCGGCGCGCAGCTGAAACACAGATCCGTTAGGTGTTAGGGATGTTACTGAACCGCCTCGAGTTCCTGCTCATGAACAATCCCGTGCGCGCCACCGTGCAACGCCGGGTCGTAGCATCGAATCTTCTCCAGATGGGCGGTGACGTCGAGGGTGGAGTGGCGCTCGAGATCGGATGTGGACGCGGTGTAGGCGCCGAAGTAATCCTCGAAGTGTTCGATGCTGTGTGCGTGCATGCATTCGATCTCGACCCTCGCATGGTCGGTCGGGCACGTCGGCGTCTACAAAATCATGGCGCCAGAGCCCAATTCTGGGTTGGAGATGCGACATCCTTAGCGTGCGCAGACGGGCAGTACAATGCAGTGTTCGACTTTGGAATTCTTCATCACGTTCCGGATTGGCAAGCCGCCCTGGCCGAGATACACAGGGTACTGGCGCCCGGGGGACGCCTGTACGCTGAAGAAGTGTTGGCACCGGCGGTCTGGCGAAGCCGCCATTTCCTCAAGCATCCTCAAGAAAACCGATTTGACGCAGACGGTTTTGAGTCCGCGCTCGAACGCTCCGGCCTCCAACCGGTCGCACGGAGAGACCTTGGTCACTCATTTGGTTGGTTCGTAGCCAGGAAACCAGCTGCGCGGTAGCGAGACCCTGAGCACGCATCGCATGCAAATTATCCCATGCCAGACCAGCGCGTCCCCTACCGCTCCCATCGGCCCGCGCTTTCATCGGATCTGGCACGTTACTGTTTGAGAGTCGATTCGAAATACTTGGGATCGCCGTAAAACAATAGAGCGTCGCCCCCTGCAGGGACATTTGCCCGCAAGACGGCTGGTTGGATAGATTCCGGCCTGGGCTCGTGTCTGGCTGTTATGGTCCGCCACCGGCTTAGACGTGGTTGCGCGCAGCATGTCAGGCCGCGACGATCGGCTCATAGTCGAAAGGAATTGTGTTGGGCAAGCTTCGCATAGGCATTGTAGATCTCGTGGCGAAGGGGCCAACTCGTTCGCTCTACGCCAAGCTGATGCACGCGAATCTTGCGAGCATCATGCCTCAGGTAATAGCGGTCTGGTGCGAAGAGGCTGGCCACGAAGTTAGCCTCGTTTGCTATACGGGTCTCGAGAACCTGGTCGACGAGCTTCCCGAAGACGTCGATCTCTTGTTCGTGGGCGCGTTCTCGCAGGGCGCGCAACTCGCCTATGCGATCAGTGAGATGTTCCGGCGACAAGGTGCCGTGACTTGCATCGGTGGTCCGCATGCGCGGTGCTATCCACAGGACTCCCAGAAGTACTTTGACTACGTGTTAGGGTTCACGGACAAGGCCCTGCTCAACGAGGTTCTGGAGGACTGCCAGCCGCATCGACCCCTCGGCCTGGCTAAGTCCGCCGCGTCGCAACCGCTCTCACTGCCCGGCGTACGAGCACGCTGGAAGTTCATCGAGCCGACAATCGCTAAGTCGCCCATGCTCAAGGTGGTCCCGATGCTGGGTAGTCTCGGGTGCCCATACACCTGTGATTTCTGCATCGACTCCGTAGTCGCCTATCAGCCACTCGATTTTGACGAGATGCGAGACGACCTCCGCTTCCTCCTTCAAGCAATCAAGAAGCCGGTAGTCGGCTGGCACGATCCGAACTTTGGTGTGCGGTTTGATGACGTCCTCGGAGCGATCGAGAATGCCGTTCCGCCGGGAAGTATCACTTTCATTGCCGAGAGCAGCCTCTCACTTCTGGCTGAACCACGCCTCAAACGGCTGGCGAAGAACGGGTTCAAGGCGATGCTGCCCGGCATCGAATCGTGGTACACGCTCGGGAACAAGTCCAAGACGAGAAACAAACAGGGGATGGAGAAGGTCGAGCAGGTCTCGGATCACTCGAACTTGATCACGAGCTACATCCCTTATCTGCAAACGAATTTCGTCCTTGGCCTGGATTGTGACGAGGGACCCGAACCCTTCGAGCTGACAAAGACGTTCATCGATCGAACACCGGCTGCGTTCCCGGGCTACTCACTCCTCACGGCGTTCGGGCAGGCGGCTCCGCTCAATCTTAAGTATCAGGAGGAGGGTCGAGTTCTCGGGTTTCCGTTCCACTTCTTGAACAACCACCACGCGATGAACTTGAAGCCCAAGAACTACGAGTGGATCGAGTTCTACGACTATGTGATCGATCTCACCAAATACAGCTTCTCCACGCGGGCGATCTGGCGGCGGTTGAAGGCAAACCGCGGTAGCCTCTCCCGGATTCTAAATGTTGTGAGAGCCATCTCATCAGAGGGAAAAGGTCGGATCGAGTACTACACCACGATCCGTGACCATCTGAAGACTGACTCCAAGTTCCGCGACTACTTCGAGGGCGAGAGCGATGTTCTGCCACAATTCTACGTAGACCGTGTGCGTAAGGATTTGGGGTCGATGTGGGATTTCCTCCCCGAGGGCGCCCTCGAGCACAACGCATATGCCTATCTTGAAAGCACGCGGAGCAGCAATGGCGCCGGCATTGAGGAAGTTGCCGCACCACCGGGAATCCCCCTTCTGCAACCTGACCTCTCACCGGTAGGACGCAGCGAGAGCGGCACGCAGGCCTGACCATCATGTCGGGGGCACGCCCCGGCCAGGCGGTTCTACCTGTGGTGGGGGTGGCGCATGAGTAACATATGCCCTATGTTGTGTGGCTAGCTCGGAAACCATTCCGAGAGTGGCGAACAACAGGACCTCCTACTTCAATATCCTTCCGGGGTCGCGCCTCCAACGAAATACCTCTTGCCCTTCGCTGTTGTGTGGGTCGGAAACGTACGGCCGTGAGGGCAGGCCCAGCCTGAGCACTAGCGGCGGAGAACAAACAATACATGTCTCATTCAGTACCTATGGCCCGGACCGGGTTCGACCGGTTCGGACTTAACGAAGCCCTCGTGCGTGGCATACGGGCGGCTGGTTTCAAAAACCCTCGTCCGATTCAACTCAAGACGATACCTGCCGGGCTCGACGGTGACGACGTGCTGGGCCTGGCCCAAACCGGCACTGGCAAGACGGCGGCATTTGCGCTGCCCCTGCTCCACCGGCTTCTAGAAGACCGTCGCGGCGGCCCGCGCGCCCTCGTGCTCGCTCCCACTCGGGAGCTGGCCACCCAGATCGCGGTCGAGATTCGCCTGCTGTCAAAATTCACCCGCTTGAAAACGACTACCGTCTTTGGTGGCGTCTCGATGCATAACCAGATCCGGGCACTGCGGGGGCATCCGGAGATCGTGGTTGGCTGTCCTGGCCGCGTGCTCGATCTGATTCAGCGGGGCGTGCTGCATCTCGGCAAGGTCGAGACACTCGTCCTGGACGAAGCGGATCACATGTTCGATATGGGATTCCTGCCTGATATTCGTAAAATCATGAGCGCACTGCCGGCACGCCGGCAGAATCTGCTGTTCTCGGCTACGATGCCGAAGGATATTCGTCGCCTGGCTGATGACCTGTTGAGGAATCCCCACGTGGTCGAACTGGCCGACACTGCGCCGGCCGCCACTGTTGATCACGCACTCTATCTGGTCTCAGAGCCGCGAAAGCGCGCCCTGCTCGAACACATGCTGCGTAGCGACGACTGCGATTCAGCTATCGTGTTCACCCGCACGAAGCACCGTGCCCGCCGCCTCGCCGAGCAGCTCAGCAAAGCAGGACACCGTGCTGTCGGGCTTCAGGGAAACATGTCCCAGGGCCAACGCGATCGGGCAATGAGTGGTTTCCGTACTCGCCGCTATGACATTCTGGTGGCGACAGACATCGCTGCACGCGGTATCGACGTGAACGACGTATCCCACGTGATCAACTTTGACGTACCCAACACCCCAGAAGCCTATACACATCGGATCGGACGCACGGGTCGGTCTGAAAAAACGGGCGTTGCATATACGTTTGTTACCAGTAATGATCGCGGTTGGGTACGGTCCACCGAGAGTATGATCGGCGCACCGATCCCGAGACGGCGGATTGAGGGCTTCGAACACGAAACGGAGACCACATCGCAGCAGCGCCCAGCGCGCGGTTCATGGAGCCATCAGAACGGTCGCGGCCGTCAGAACGGTCGTCGGAACGGACCTCAGAGTAGAAGTCGACACAAATCGGGAGGTCGCGGGCGCAGTCAGAAGCGCGCCAGCTAAGCGCATCCCATGCGATCGGTATTCTCGTAGCATCTCCGACGACTTTGCAAATTGGACTTCTCCAGCCCTATTATTTGTGTTTGCATGTACGCTGATACCAATCAACGGTGAGAAGGAATGTCCAATCTGAGGAGCGAATCATGACCGATACACCCGGTACAAGCCCGCAAGTCACGCCCAAGCACTTATGGGTAGTGGGTATTGTCGCGCTCTTATGGAACGCTGTGGGTGCGATGGATTACGTCATGACGCAGACGAGGAACGAAGCGTATATGGGCCAGTTTACGCCCGAACAGCTTGCCTTCTTTTACGGCTTTCCCACGTGGGTAGTGGCGGCCTGGGCAATCGCAGTCTGGGCCGGAGTGCTGGGAGCAGCGCTCCTCCTACTCAGGAAACGTCTCGCTGTCCCCGTATTCCTTGTCTCGCTTGTTGCGATGGTGATTACCACTTTTCACAACTATGTCCTGTCTGACGGCATGGAGGTCATGGGAAAAGACGCGATGGCGCTGGGCTTTACGGTTGTGATTTTTCTCGTAGCCATTGCCCTGATTCTTTATGCCCGAGCCATGCAGAAGCGGGGCACACTCGCCTAGCATACAGCCCCGGGCGCAGCTGGTGCCTGGCGAGGCAACCGGTACCGAGCGATAACCTCAGCGATGACCGGTAATGTCCGCGAAGAAGTGGAGTCTCTCCATGAGTTCTTCGTCGGATGGTTCTCGGGCACGCTCCCGAAGATCACGCTGCCAAAAGTTGACAGAGTTGGATGAGTTGGCGATTGTAATGTATTGGCCCCCAACAGGGTACTCAGGATTTATGAGGGCGACGGTTTCGTTCTTGGAGACCGCCGTTTTTTGTGACCATGACGGTCACACACCGCGCGAAGTTTTCGCGCATAGCAAGCAGTCGGGAAGTACGTATCATCGTAGCTCCGACTCGCATAACCAGGGAGCGCATTGATGCGTACCAAGGGTACAGTAAAGTGGTTTGACGACCAAAAAGGATTCGGATTCATCACTCCAGAGGACGGCAGCAAGGACTGTTTCGTTCATCACAGCGCGATTCAGGCTGATGGCTTCAAGAGCCTCGCCGAAGGAGCGCTGGTGGAGTTCGATGTCGTGCAGGGAACCAAAGGTCCGGCCGCGGAGAACGTCGTCACGGTCTAGGTCGTGTTCGAATTTGATTGAAGTTTGAAGGCTGTGGGCCGTCCCGAGGATTCGGGGGCGGCCCATTTTTCTAGTTGCCTGTAATTGGCTCCCGGGTGATTGTCAGTGGTCATCGGTCCACGAGGAGCGTGCGTGTCCAGTCGGGTTCAGTCGTCGGGAGAAGAGATTGCCAATAGTGTAAGCCACGGTATCGGCTTGCTGGCAGCTCTCGTCGCAACTCCGTTCCTTGTGCTGGCCGCTGCTCCCCACGGGACAATGAACATCGTGGGCGTAAGCATTTTCGCCGCCACGGCAGCGGGGCTCTACCTGACCTCCGCCGTATATCATGCCTTGCCGCACGGGCCAGCCAAACGCGTGTTTCGTGGTCTTGACCATGGAGCGATCTATCTGCTCATCGCCGGCACATACACACCGTTCACTCTCGGAGTTCTGCGCGGCGGTTGGGGCTGGACCTTGTTTGGCGTGATATGGAGCCTGGCCCTGGCGGGCCTGATCTTCAAGACACTCGTGTCGTTCCGCTACCCGAGACTCTCGACCGCAACCTACCTGGCAATGAGCTGGCTCGTGATTTTTGCCGTGTATCCACTCATACAACGGATACCGATCGAGGGACTCCTGTGGCTGCTGGCTGGAGGTCTCGTGTACACAGGTGGCATCGGTTTCTATGCAGCGAAGCAAATGAAGTATGCCCATTTCATATGGCATCTGTGTGTCCTGACCGGAACCGCGTGTCATTTTGTCGCCGTGATCGCGTACTCAGCCTGAATGTCCCGACTGTGAGGGATACGCGGCTTGAAGAGGCGCTGAGGCATCTGCATCCACCCACTGGCACGAAATTATGGCATGGGGGAGCCACCGTATTGGGAGCACTTCGAGGGGTTTCTCCTGAAGAAGCTTCCTGGAAGCCGTACGCGAACAGACACAGCATCTGGGAATTGGCTCTGCATATCGCCTATTGGAATTATGCCGTGAGCCGGCGGATTGCAAGCGGAAGAAAGGGCGGATTCCCCCGCTCCCCGGCTGACTGGCCCGCGTTGCCCGAGGATCTAACTGCACCGACATGGCGTAAGGATCGACGCCTCGTCAAGGACTGTCATGACCGCCTCGTCAAGGCTCTGAGGAACTTCGATCCATCTCGTCTTGCCGATATTGCAGGCGAGACTGGACGTACGACATATGCTGACCTGATCACCGGCATCGTCCTGCACGACACCTATCACGTCGGCCAGATTCAGCTGCTGAAGAGACTGGCCACAAGCCACCGGGAGCAGACGTGACGACTCATCCGGAATCTGAGGCAGAGCACCTTTCGACCAAGTGTGAGAATTGCTCGGCAGATTTGCGAGGACCATTCTGCCATTCCTGTGGACAGCGAGCCGAGCCGTTGCCAACGAGTATGTTCGGCTACTTGGGTCGGCTCATGACCGGGATCGTCGGCTATGACTCCCGCGTACTCAGGAGCTTCAGCGGCCTCCTGTTTCGGCCCGGGCTGCTGACCGTCGAGTACATTCGGGGCCGCCGGATCCACTATGTTGAGCCGCTGCAAATCTACCTCCTGTCGGCGGCAGCGTTCTTTCTGGTTCATGCGTATCGGCCGTTCATCCAATTCAATACGGAAACAGGTGGGGCCACTAAGTATGCTTGGTCCGGCTTCCGCCACCGGTAACTTGTCGGAGACGGCGATTCAACGGATCGAGGCACAGGGTATTTCTCTGGAAGTATTCGCGGAGCGTTTCGATGCCTGGGTCAGCGCTTATCTTCCGGCGCTGCTGTTGGCTCTTCTTGCGGTGTTTACGCTCTTGATCTGGGCTCTGAACTGGCGATCACAGAAGACATTCGCCACCCACGCGGTATTTACTCTCCACTGGTCGGCGTTCTATCTGATTCTCGAGGGCGTATTTCGCGTCGTTCCGATTCCAAATATCTGGAGCGTCGCGATCAGCCTGGTGTACCTGATCGTCGCCTTGCGAATCGTGTATCAACAAAACTGGCTGATCAGTGCCATCAAGGCCCTGGTAATCCTGACTATCTTCTACACTCTCATCAGCATGTGGATGGCCTCGGCGCTTGGACTTGCCGGGACGTTCGCGCGCTGACCAGAACAGACACGGGGCTCGGATGGATTTCAGGTCCACTTCCCTGCTATTGCTGCCACTGGCCCTTCTGCTGGCGCGGTCGCTGGTCGAGATTCAGGCTGAAGGGTGAGCGCAAACCGCGGGTCCCGGGCCGTGCTGGATAGAGCAAAGAGCCAATACGGATTGAATCGGGTCGTGGCGATAACCACGCCGAACAATGAAGCTTCGATCCAGGTGCTCAAGAAAATCGGGCTTCAGTTTGAGAGGACTATGCGCC
>Ga0209987_10001801_pt1 | contig 11730 bp, 11 predicted proteins | sample N074metaG_FD_182134 | JGI IMG/M metagenome (GOLD analysis project Ga0209987, IMG submission 182134) | Deep subsurface microbial communities from Kermadec Trench to uncover new lineages of life (NeLLi) - N074 metaG (SPAdes) (version 2) | ecosystem: Environmental > Aquatic > Marine > Ocean trench... | reverse complement strand
ATGGTCGAGTGAATTCGGTCGAAAAAAAGCCCCGGGAGTCTCCTGCCAGGGCTTTTGTCAGCGATCTGCTTGCGGCCTAGAAGTTCTTCCGGACCGATAGCCCCCACCAGCGGGGCTCGCCCACGGCGATTTCGCTACAGCCACAGAACAGCGAGATATCGAAGCCCATGACCTCGTTCTCCTCATCGGTGAGGTTGTTAACGAAGGCGGCAATTTCCCAGTTGTTGTCGCCGCCAGTTGAATAGCTCACGCGGGCATTGGCCAAGGTGTAATCATCCATTTCGTGGGAGTCATAGTTGCGCAGGGTATAGAACGTTTTGTCGCTGTAGCTGGCATCTGCCTGTACGGCCATTTCACCACCGCCCATGGGCCAGGAGTAACGGATCAGGCCGCTAAGCTGCAGCGGTGGCACGTAGCTTGGCTCGGTATCATCAAAGATGCCCGGCGCCACTTCCACATCCTCGACTTCCGCATCGATATAAGATCCGGTAAGAATAATATCCAGCCCGGCGATGGGTGAGGCGATCAGCTCCAGTTCACCCCCCACCACGGTGCTGTCATAGTTGACCACGCTGCCGGAAACACCGGCGAACACGAAGCCCTGGTAATCCTGGTAATCGTAGTAGTACAGGGAGCCGTTGAGGCGCATCTTGCCGTCCATCAAAGTCGACTTGAAGCCCACTTCATAGGCCATCAGTATTTCTTCATCGTAGTCGTACCTGTAACCGCCTGCGGTAAACGCCTGGGCCTCACCGAAATCGATGGGGGAGTTGAAACCGCCCGCCTTTACCCCGCGGTTAATACCCGCGTAGAGCAGCCAGTCATCGCTTGGCTTGTAGTCCAGCTGAATCTTTCCGGCCCACAGGGTGTCGCTGGTGTCGTCTTCAAACTGGGTGGAATAGGGCACGCCATAGTCGACGAGGTCTGAGAAGGTCCCGAATAGCGGCCCATTGGCAAAATCCTTGGCGCTGGTCAGGCCGCGTATCTGCAGGTCGTAGAGGTAATCCTTCTTCTCCTGCATCACCCGCAGGCCGGTGGTCAGGATCAGCCGATCGGTCAGGTCGAAATCGAACTGGCCGAACAGGGAGAGGTTTTCCGTCTCCTGCTCAACATAGGCCGGGTAATCCGCCGGCAGTGTGCCCGGCGGCAGCAGCATGGGCGCATTATCCAGGGCTTTGAAACCGATGCTGTTCTCGTAATCCACATTCAGGTAATAAAAACCCGTTACCCAGCGCATGGTATCGGTGCTGCCACTGAGCCGGAATTCCTGGCTGACCTGGTCGACATTGGCATCAAACCAGACGGACAGCTGGTTCATCGGGGCGGAGTCGACATCCATGCCCATAAACTTTTCAAAATCCTTGTAATCGGTGATAGAGACGAAATCCATGTCGCCGACTTCCCAGTTGAAGGTGGCGGTAAGACCCACGGTCTCCATGGAGTTCAAATCATCGAAGGAAAAATCGCCCTCGGTATAATCCAGGCCGTGGCCGTCCTTGTCGATATAGCCGGTGGAATCTCCGCCCGGTACGGGACGACCAAAGCCGCCCCGGTTAGGGTCGTTAAAGCCCTCGCCAGTTTCGTAATCCAGGAATGAATAGATAAAATCCGAAGGTGTGTGGACCGCCCCCCGCTGGCGGCCCTGGTCATCTAGTACTGCTATCGTCGGCTCACTCTGGTAGGGCGAGGTCGCCAGCTCGGAATCGGCCCAGTTGGCGGATAACCACAGCGTGGCGCGATCACTCAGGTCGAATAATAATTGACCGCGAACAGCTTTATTTTCTTCGCCGCCAAAGTCATCACCCGTGCCCTCGCTTAAAGCGATGGCCGAGGGGTTGAAGGACTGGGGATTGGTGGGATCGTAGGAGTTATCCAGATAACCATCTTGTTCGTGGTAGTAGCCGGACAAGCGACCGGATACAGTGTCGGATATTGGGCCGCCAATCGCACCTTCCAGCTTAATGCGGTCGTAATCGCCGTATTCCGCCTTTATATAACCGTCGAGTTCACTGGTGGGCCGTCGCGAAACGAAATGCACCAGGCCACCGGTGGCGTTGCGGCCGAACAGGGTGCCCTGAGGCCCCTTCAACACTTCCACCCGGTCCAGGTCGTACATGGCAAAACGCTGGCCCTGGGCCATGGCGACATAGGTGTCATCGATATAAACCGCCACCGGGGATTCTGTCTGGTCGTTAAAGTCGTTTTGCGCGACCCCGCGGATGGTAAACTGCAGGTTCTGGCCGGCCAGATTGCCGCCCACACTCACGCCAGGGGTAAACCTGGCGATGTCCGAGCTCTTGGTAAAACCCAGTTGCTCCAGTTGGTCGCCGGTGTAGGCAGTGATAGCGATGCCCACGTCCTGTGCGCTCTGCTCGCGTTTTTGTGCGGTGACGATAACTTCTTCAAGCAAGCTACTTTGCGCTATGGCGAGGGACGAAGTGCTGATAGCACCGGCAATCGCTACGGTTAATAGCGATTTCGTAAGTTTCGGTGTGGTCATGGTGTGTTCCTTGAATGTTGTTGTTACAGCTGTTTTTAGAGTGTCGCGATGTAAATCCTTGCTAATATTAGAGCTTTTTTTTTGGGTAGCTTTATTGAAACTGCACAAGTTATTGTTCTAGCGCGCACTCACAGGGAAATCTGATTTTCCAGTAATACACGCGGCTCAGGTGTGTCCTCCAATCCCCAGCCGCCCATCAGGTAGTGGTGGACTATACGTATCGCCATCTGGCCGATATGGTTTTCAAAACCCTCCAGATCCCCGAAACGCTCACCCAGCTGGCCGATGCAGTAACCTTTCATTGGCTCATAAGCCCAAATGGGGACAAAGCCGACGAAGGCCTCCTGGCAGGTGTTCATTACGGCTTCGATGAAGTCACAGCCGCGTTCGAAGCCGGCTCGGTCGGTTAGCTCATAGCGACCGGGCACAAAGTTGTCCCAGTCCAGATCAAGAAATCCGCGCATAAAGCGAATGAAATTACAGAAGTGGTAGTCCGGCATGAAACCGTACTTAGCATTGGCAAGAATAGTGTCCGAGGAGAACAGGGTTTTCTCGTCCGCAAAATAAGCCGCCAAGTTGCCGGAGCCGTGGGTGGGTCCCGGATTCAGCAAGACCAGGTCGACCCCGTCGATGCTCAATTCATTGCGTTCGCCCTGCAGTACCCGGGTGGGTTGTAGCTGGCCATCGGCGCCGCGTAACTTGACCACCTTGGCGCACAGCTCGTCGGCGATTATTTCCGCATCCGCCGCCAGGTCGGCCGCAAAACCCGCGTGATCCAGGTGATCGTGGGAATAGATAATGGTGCCGATGGGCTTGTCTGGTACCGCCGCCGCAATGGCTTTGGCATAGGCCCGTGCCTTGCCCGGTGTGCCGAATGTATCAAAGGCTATGACGCTACTGTCGCCAGCCAGGAAGATGGTGCGCACCTGGCCATCCGTTACTGTGAACAGGCGCTCCGAGAGTTGTTCGGTGGTCATTTCCGGTTCCGCCGCCAGGTAGGCCTGGGCCCCGTCGAGGGTAAACAATCCGCGATTTTCTTTCATGTTACGGCTCCTACAATGGGCTCACGTTGGGTTTCAAATTGCCTTCTATTCCCCAGCCACCGGTCAGGTATTCCTGCATAAAGCGGGTCAGGTTCATAGCGCCATATTCGTGATAGCGAAATTCGTTGCCGTACAGGGGGCCCAGCTTTTCATCCGTGTATTGGTTAAGCCCGTCCCAGTCGTGGGGGTCGACGCCGTCGAAAATGGCCTGCTGTCCAAAATCGAACATGCGCTCCCAGTAATCGAGAATCTGGATAAAGCGGGGCCGGGTAATCGGCCAGAAATGGCCCGGTATAAAAAGATCCCAGTCCAGGCTGAGAAAACGCTTCATAACCGGCACGTAGTGGGTCAGGTGCCAGTCCATCAGGGTAGTGTAGCCCACGCCATCCGCGACCGTGTCTACCATGAACAGCGTCTTGCTCTGGGGGAAATAGGCGGCGATATTGCCATCGCCGTGGGTGTGCCCGGGATAGATCAACTCGAAATAGCAGCCGTCGATTTCATGGGAGATACGTTCGTCGGAAAATGTTTCGTGGGCCGCCAGCTGGCCGCTGGACTGCCGTCCGATGACGACCTGGTTGGCGTAGTCATGAGAAATGATTTTTGCATCAGGGGCAAGGTCGGCCGCATAACCACAGTGATCCAGGTGCTCGTGGGAGTAGACCACGGTATGAATCGGCTTCTTTGGGAAGACCCGGCCGATGGCCTGCTGGTAAGCCCGGGCAGTGCCCGGCGTACCAAAGGTATCGAAGGCGATACAGCCCTTGTTGCCCTCCAGGAATATGGTGCGGTAAATTCCCTCGCTGGCGGTCCAGATATTGTCGCGTACCGGCTGGTAACAAATGTCCCGATACGCGCCTTGAATTGCCAGGTCTCCGCCAATGGTAAATATGCCGAAGTGTTCTGCGCAACTGTGTTCGCCTTCGCTCATTCTGATCTCCCGCCCATGTTTGTTCAGAGTGCAACGTTAAATCTTCTCGTTGTGTATGTCTTGTTCAGCAGGGCAACAGGTGTTGACCCACAGTGCGTTGTGAGTGGCAATGCACCTCACAACCTAGCAGAGCGCGCCTGGTGCTCTACCGTGGAAAGCGAACCATTGCCCTGCAGCAGTTCATAAATTGCCGTTGCAGAATTGAAGGTATTGCCAACAATGACACCTTCATCGTTCAAGGCATCCTGGACGGCAGCGGAAATTGTATGCAGGGGCGCACCACCACCTTCACCACATCCTTTAGCACCATTGTAGGAAAATGGCGAGGGACTCTCTTGACTGGCGCACTTAAGGTCCGGCATGTTCATTGCTGTGATCGGTGTGTAGTCGGAGAAAAATACACAACCTGCGATTAGCAGGCTAAACTGGAGGAACAGCTAGCAGAAATGTGTCTCTTAGAAATAGAGTCAAGTGGTCCCAAAAGGTCTGACGACGTACAGTGGACAGATTACTCTTGTACCATTTTCTGGAAGAGGCCGAGCATGGCGCTGTATCTCACGATCAGTACCGGTATTTTTATGGTGATAATTACAAGCACCGTTTGTACACCGCATGGAAGGCAATACCGATTTTCCGCATGCTGAGTGACGGCTTAAAGGTCACAGCCAAGGGTATGGGTTACAAAATAACATTGCGCGATCGCGCCCAGCTGTTCTGGTATATGTGGATAAACCCCGGGCCCATGCGTGGTCTGACGGCGAAATTGATGGTATACCTGATGCCCTGGTACAAGCTGGAGTTTGCCCACGAGGATGTAGGGCAGATGGAACGCTGGCATGAAGAACTCTATGCCGGTATCAAGCAGCGCGACGAACAGACAGCATGAAGTTGGCCCGAATTGTACTGGCTGTCCTGGGTACTTTGTTCGTTGTGCAGGGCGCGGTGCAGCTGTTTCAACGTCACCGCGACAATTTCCTAGCTCTCTATCAACACGATCAACTGTTGTGTATTTAATATTTCATGTGACATAGTCGTGCGTTTCACTTCGTAATAAAAAATGTGGCAGCTCTTACGAAGACTGCCCCTCTTTGGCCAAACTCGCTTGTTTAGCTCAATCCCGCTTAAATCGTGTGTCCATCACCCAACTTTGGGTTATTCCATCCGTAGGCGCTGGATCAAGCTTAGGCCGCTTTTGCCCTTTCTTTCTGGGTGCCGGTGCTGCCCACGACAGCAAATCGGTTTTTGCCATGCGCATTACGATCTGCTCCGGGGTTACATTGATCACCATCAGGTCCTGAGCAATCACCACAGGTCCGCCGTAAGTAGAGGCAATGCCAGCAAAGGCCGGGTCAACGGTGTAGTCATTAGTGAAGAAATGGGTACCAACGCCCAGAGTCGGTTTGGCAATAGAAAAAACCCGCCCAAGCATATCGGCCGTGGTGTGCTCATTCACTACATTCTGGGCGATTTGAAGCGGCATACTGTTTCTTTCCGCAAAGGTTGGCGCATCGATAAAGAGTTCATGAATGAACACATCGACACCTTTTGACTGCTCAGCCTCAAATTTAGTGGGAACGCTATCGCCGGTAAATGCCATAGACAAGCCATTCCACTCTAACCGATAACCCACCGCACCAATCAGGATATGGTCAACGGGAAAGGCATAAATTTTGACGTCGTTTTCATCGTAGACCAGCGCCCGTGGTTTTTCTGGACTGAACTGCATGCCATCAAACTCATGGGCAACCATCTTCATGCCGCCACTGGCGATCACACCAGTTTTACTTTTGGTGTGCCAGGCACCGACTTTTTGTACATTCTCAACGAAGGCAGCAATACCCAGCTCAGGCAAGGAGCCAGAGGCTCCCCATACATGTAACGGGGTATTTCTTGCCCAACCCATCGAATCCCACAGGTTGAGAATGCCGCCGACATGGTCAAAATGCAGATGGGTAACAAACAACTTGTCGAGCATCGCCAGCGGAATGCGCAGGCTCCACAGCGCCGGTACCGTACCGCCCCCAGCATCAAACATAAAATAATCCCCGTTGCCCAATTCAACAAGCCAACTGGTAGACGCCTGTCCACGTCGCACCGGCGGGTTACCTGAACCAATGGTAGTAATGCGCATTTCATTGGCGGCCAAGGTTTCCTGCTCAGGAATAAAATGTTCTGGGTAAGACTTTAGCTGCGTACCTTGTTGCTTCACCACAATAGGCGTTTTGGTCAGCGGCTTACCACACAGTGGAACCGGATAGCCCGCTTCGGTGGTCGTGCACTCTCGCGGATAACGGTAATCCTCCGGCGTTTCCGCCAAGGCTGGCGTACCGAACAATATAGACAGCAATGGAATGATAGAAAGTGTTTTCATTTTCATTGTTTATGCTCCTGATTATGCAGGTTATACATCTCATCTTTCACTCTTGTTGCTAATTTCACTTTATTCAAATGGGCTCGCGACAGTTTCCTAGCCGCGAGCCGTGGAGAGCTCAGTGCTCGTCAGGCACTATAGGGGTAAAGTCCGGACGAATTTCAGGGTGATTAAAAAAATCATAGTGCAAAAAACCGTCCCACTGAACTTTTAAGGCATGATCAATGGCCAGTTCAAACTGCGGGTAATGCCCGTATTTGGGTTCCATTTGTTTCGCCATATCATAGGCAACGCGATCAAAAATATTGCGCAGCCATACCGCGATATTGTCGTTCTTCATCTTGCCTCGTAGGTATTCAGGTACGCCCCAGTTTTCTGGAATCACTTCAAACCAGGTATCGTAAAGATCTTTGGTGTATTGCAGAGCAAAATCCACATCTTTGCGAGCACTGATATTCAGGTGGCCGGTATTGGCATACTGCCACTCTTCACCCGCAACATGGCGTAAGAAGGTGATATAACCGGTCATGTTCTGCACGCCACTGTAATCATGCAGGGGCATGCGGTTGGGATAGATAAAATCAATAAAGGTAATTACCCCGTCCGGAAATAATACGTAGCTATCGGCATTACTGTGAGCGACGTCCACAGGTGTACCCAGCTTGAAGCGCTTGCCATCAAACTCGAAATAGCCCACCGGCGTAGAGACTACCTCCGTTGGCTGGGGAATAGCCTGCTTATAGCGCTTGCTCGCCACCACAAATTGATCGCTGGCAATAATGCGCAATTCCCGCCCTTGCTTGGCAAGCGCGTCCACCAAGTTTTGGGCACCACCAATATGATCCAAATGCGGATGGGTATAGACCAAGGTCGTCACCGGCTTATCGGTCAGCTTGGCGATCCGATCCAACAAACGACCGGCAAACAAACTTTCCGCGGCATCCACCAACAGTACTTCGTCTTCACCAATGTACATACTCATCGCATGCAAATTGTGAAGAATCCAATAGCTGTTCTCGGTGAGTTTCTGGATATTGATTTCACCGATAGGGTACTCACTAATCTCAACCATTTGCTCCGGATTTAAAGCAAGCGTTTCCGAAACGGGAACGATATCTCGACCCGGCACAGGCTTGGTTGCTTCACTCAACGGAGCCACTGGCCGAAAAATATGATCGCCCTGTTCAGGCCCCTGGTCCTGCATCCAGTACATCACTGCCATAGCGATAACCGCCAGGGTGGTAATGGACCAACTCAGTTTATTCGACATCACAAGTTCCTTATTTAGCTAATTTAATGGGTGAAAAGTCGGGCTTCAACGTACCCAGCTCCGGGTTGTAGTTAAGGAAGGCATCCTCAAACACCTTGTAAGCATGGCTGCGAATCACTTCTGTTTGCGCAATATGCTGCCATTTCGGATAAACCTTGCGGGCCATAATTTCAGCGGCTTCATCAACGTAATTACCCCAAAACACCCCAGCGGTCAGACCTGGGCCGTTTTTCTGTACGCTTTCTCCAATCGCAGCACCGGTTGCCCAAGCAGGAGCAATCTCAGACATAAAGGCATCATAGAGGTCTTCCATGTACGCAAAAGTACGCTCGATATCTCTCTTGTAACCGATATTGGCATGCCCCAGATTGGCAAATTGCCAGTCTTCACCCTGCACATGGCGCAGGAAGTTCACCCAGCCGGTGATATTGTGCGAAGAGCTGACATAGGCCAGCGGCGCACGACCGGGGTAATTGAAATCGACATACATGATCGTCAGCGATCTGAATATCGGCGAGACCGGGCAGGCGGCCAATGTCGATCAAATCGTTCACATCGCCCATGCGCATCTTCAACATGGGAATAAGGTTTTGCCCACCGGCTTGGCGTCCTCTCCCAGGCGCTCGAGTAATTTAATCGCCGCGGCCAGGTTTTCCGGGCGGTGGTAGCGAAATGGAGCTGGGTACATAGATACCCTGTATATTCTTGAGTAGCTGTTTAGTTTATATATTTAAATTCGTACAGGTCTCCCGGTGCAGGTGATGCTAAACCCATGACCGCAGCCATCCCTTCGACGGCTTCCTGTAAGAGGCCTTTATGACTGTAACCGCAGGGGTTGTAGCAACCACGCACTATTCGTACGGCTTTTTCCACACCAGCTTCCGGCATGGAAAAGGCGTTGATCAGTACGGATCGCAAGACAGTTTCATTATCATAGACGAGTTTCATTGCCTGCTGGTAAATGGCCACCATCTGTGCCACCAGTGCCGGCTGCTGTTCGTGCAATTCACTGGATACAGCCAAACCGGTGCTGGGCAGGCGCAGCGATTCGCCAATAAACGCAAGCTGCTTCGCGCCGCGGGCTTCGATCTCGTGGGGCAGATGCAGTGAACTGAGCAAGGCTGCATCCACACTGGACGAGGTGAGTAATGCCAGGCGGGCGGTATCGTCTCGGCAAGGCAACAAGCCTGGCGCAATTCCCGCATCGGCGAGCAGCTTGCGCAGAAAGTTGGCCGGTGGGGCGGCATCCGGAAAAGTCGCGACCCGTACCTGGCGCAGCTCCTCGAGAAAATCGATACCCGGGCGGCCATAAAGCCAGAACATGGGCTTGTCGCAGGCAACGAAAATCACTTTGCTCCGTTGTCCGCCCAAAAAGCTGGCTAGGGTGGCGCCACAGCTTACGTGAAAGGTATCGCTCGGCAGCGCTTCATCTGGCACGAAAGTCGTGTCAACGAGCGTGACCGACAAGCCGGCATCGGCGTAAAGCCCGGTCGATTCGGCGATGGCATGGCACAGCAGTTCGTGGACATCGTAGGCTTTGAATGCCAGATGTATTTGCTTCATGTCAGATCTGCCTTCGAGTCGGTGCGGAAGCTGTTACCCAGGGCATGACTTCCCGGGAAAAAGTTTCCATGTAGGGGTAGGGGTTGCTCATACCCGCGGGCCAGACAAAACCGTCTATGCCCATGTCAGTTAGTACTTGGAACCGCTCTATCGCCTCAGCCGGCGTACAGGCCACGGAAATCGCATCGAAGATGCGATCAGTCAGCAGATCACTGTGCACGGCGTCATTGCTCGCGTGGTCGGCGTAATTGTAGGCTTCTTTCATTCGCGCGAGGTCTTCGTACAGGTCGTCGTCGAAATACTCCCGCGGTACGGTGCTGAAAACGGTACCGGCTGCCACCGAGGCATAGCCCTTGATATCCCTGCGCGCTTTTTCGCGGTCGGCATCCACCGCGGTTGCAATGCGCATATACAATTTGAGGTCTTCCAGCTTGCGCCCGGCCTGTTCTGCCCCCTTGCGTATATTGTCCAGCGCATATTGTGCCAGTCTGGGGTCGGAGCCGACCTGGAACAACACGCCGTCGGCAATGCGGCCGGCCATTTGTAATGACCTTGGTCCCGAACTGGCCATGATGATCGGTACTGGCTGCGTCGACCAGGGCATCTGGATTTCTTTGCCCTCGTACTCTACGGTTTCACCGTTGAGCAGCGCGCGCATTACCGTGACTTTCTGTTCGAAGGCGGCCAGTCGTTCCGGTTTCATGCCCAGGTTGTGAACGGCGCTCTCTCCCACACCGATGCCACAGATAGCCCTACCCTCGGATAACTCCTGCAGGGTGGCCCAGCTGTTGGCCAGTACGGCGGGGTGGCGGGTTACCGTCTGGGTGACACCGGTTGCCAGCTGCAACGAGCTGGTCTGAATGGCCAGCACGGACAAAATGCTGTAGGCGTCACGCATGACGGAATGGGAGTCCGCTACCCAGATGCCGGCATAACCGAGTTCTTCACTCAGTTGCCCCATGCGCAGGCACTCCTGCACGGGGCGATTGGGTAGGCAGCCAATGTGAAACGATGGAGACACGATATTCTCGCAATTTTTGGGTTGATAGGAGTAGACTCCACGGTAAGCGCATCTCGTCGAGATGTCTTGTTCGAGAGCGAATAGTCTGTTGTCCAATAATGCATCGATCACTTCGGCTAACGGACAAGGGGTACTGATGGTGCCTGGTAGCGTTGAAGGCGCGGTACCGCGCTAGTCTGCCGATTCGCAGTTCAAGTCAGGATACCTGCCCAGCATCAGCATCAGCACAATGCCAACAGCCACCAGGGCGCTGACGACCCACAGGGCCTCCAGGTAGTTCCCCGCGTGGTCATAGTAGCGTCCCATAGCGTAAGCGCCGATCGCAGATCCAATCTGGAAGGCGGCGAACATGGTCCCATAGATTAGCCCGAAGGCCTTCTGGCCAAAATAGCGGCTGACGATGTAGGCGATTTCACTGATCTCTGACCCTGTGGCCAGCCCGATCAGGACGGCCGCGAGGAACACGGCAGGGCCTGAGGCGCCGGTGGCGAGAATCATGACGCCCGCCAGCAGTCCACCGAGGAACAGGGCCGCGACATGGGGCGCGAAAAAGTAATCCATCAAGTAACCCGCCAGGATGCGCCCGAAAATCAGACCAAACCCCAGTGAGCTCATGCACAGGGCGGCCACGGCCGGTTCCACGCCGCGGCCGATTAGCATGGGCACCAGGTGAGCCAGGATACTGGTGATGCCGATACCCACCAGCAAGAAAGAAGCGAATACCAGCCAGTAGCTGCGTTCACGCAGTGCCTCCGCCCCGGTCAAGCCCAGGTTGGCGTCGCTGTGTAGGGAGGGTTCTGTCGTCCGGACGGCGGCATCTTCGCCGTCGACTTTCAGCGCCATCTTCTCTGGCGTCTCGCGTAGCAGGATGGCGGTTAATGGCAGGGACACAAACAGGATGAGGGCCGCAAAGGCGAGGTAGGCCTCGCGCCAGCCCCATTGCTCGATCATAAACTGGGCCAGTGCCGGGATGAGTGCAGCCCCGACGCCAAATCCCGACAGGGAAATACCCAGGGCGATGCGCGTTTCCT
>Ga0209987_10001799_pt1 | contig 11734 bp, 14 predicted proteins | sample N074metaG_FD_182134 | JGI IMG/M metagenome (GOLD analysis project Ga0209987, IMG submission 182134) | Deep subsurface microbial communities from Kermadec Trench to uncover new lineages of life (NeLLi) - N074 metaG (SPAdes) (version 2) | ecosystem: Environmental > Aquatic > Marine > Ocean trench... | reverse complement strand
TAATTTAATTACCGACGCTTGTAATTAATGGCACCCAAATACACAATAAATCATGGTCAATATCCTGGCTTAATGTTCTGGCCCAGACAAAGTAAATCTTAACCTCACTCTCAAACGTCGACATGTCGTCCTGGAAATATTATCGGGGGTGAGTATGACAGCCCTCTTGCATCTGCCCTGCTTGAACATCAAAACAATCAGATGTGTATGCACAAATGATTCTGGCAATAACACAAGGCGAACCATCTCAGCTTCTTTTTCGCCCCGTATGTCATCGATAATGTACCATTCGTCTTTATCGTTCAGTAACAGCTCTGTGGGATTTCTTTTTGGCAGATAAATCATTTTGTGGTGCCAATAAGCAAGATTAAACAATACGATTAAGCACATTGTCTGCAACAGAAGTAGCGAGATATTGGAAAAATAAATGCAGGCCAACGCACCAAGATGACTAAAATAAACCACGGCTATCAGCCATTTTGAGGGTATCAATGGAAATCTGATCGGTAGTTCAAAATTTGACGTATCTGATGTCATTTGGCCTCCTTGCCAGAGTGTGTATATTTAATAGATTGCTGCGCCGCACATCCATTTTAAAGGTTTTTTAGCCACAATATCTAAAAAACATGCAGATTCTGGTATGATCCGCCGTTCGTGAATTACGATCATTTCAAGTTTTCGAGAGTCGTTCAACGCAGACATAATAAGAAACAAAATACCATGGATCAAAAAAATATCTCAGCAACACAAACTGCAGAAAATAAAGAGTCGACAGACAAGATCGACAATAATAATGAAATAAATCAGACAAGCTCTGAAAAACAAGCAAAAGAAATCGGTGGGCCGAAAGGCCTGGAACCAACGCGTTATGGTGATTGGGAAAAACGTGGGCGTTGTATCGACTTCTGATGCATATGTCTCGGGCTGATTAAAAATACTAATAAATATATTTGAATCCCGGCTCTTTTCGATGAAATGCCCGGACGAATGACAATCTAGAAGGCTAAGAGAGGTAGATACATTATGGCAACGGACAATCGCCCGCTATCGCCACATTTACAAATCTATAAACCACAACTGACCTCAGTGTTGTCTATCGTACACCGTGGCACAGGCGTATTCCTGACAGTTGGCGCATTTTTTCTGACCTGCTGGCTATTGGCACTTGCTGATGGCCCGGAACTTTTTGCAAGATTACAGGCCCCCCTCACTAGCTGGTATGGCCAGATTTTAGTTTATGCCTTCGTCTTCTCTCTATATTTCCATTTATGCAACGGCATACGCCATTTGTTCTGGGACGTCGGCCTGGGGCTTGATATCGATGTCGTCTACAAGACAGGCTATGCCGTTATTGCTAGCACCATAGTCCTGACATTACTTACCCTTTGCCTGGCCGCCAGAGGTGCAGCGTGAGTCTCAGCACACCGCTGGCTAAAGCTCGTGGCCTGGGTTCGGCCAAGTCAGGGACGCATCACTGGATTGCACAAAGATTAACTGCAATTGCACTGATCCCACTTAGCATCTGGTTCGTGTTTTCGCTGGTCTGTATGACAGAGCTGAATTACCAGACGGCCATTGAATGGATTCAATCACCGTTGTCAGCTGTATTTCTATTACTTTTTATCATTGCCATGTTCCATCATGCACAACTCGGTGTGCAAGTTGTCATAGAAGATTATATTGATTGCAAGGTAGTGAAAATTACGGGGCTTGTCCTGCTTAAACTTGTTTCATTTTTTGCCGGTTTAGCAGCTGCGACAGCCGTTTTAAAGATTTATCTGGGGTCATAACAAAGTATGTCTAGTCAATACGAAATCATTGAACACGAATATGATGTGGTGGTTGTTGGTGCAGGTGGTGCCGGTCTTCGTGCAACCTTTGGCATGGCCGCCAAAGGGCTAAAAACAGCCTGTCTAACAAAAGTCTTTCCAACACGAAGTCATACCGTTGCAGCACAGGGCGGCATGAGTGCATCCCTTGGCAATATGGGTAAAGATGACTGGCGCTGGCATATGTACGACACCGTCAAAGGCTCAGACTGGCTGGGTGACCAGGATGCCATTGAATATATGTGTCGTGAAGCCGTGCCTTCAGTGATTGAACTGGAACATCAAGGCGTACCCTTCTCAAGAACTGAAGAAGGCAAAATATACCAACGCCCTTTTGGTGGCATGACCACAAATTATGGTGAAGGAATTGCACAACGGACCTGTGCAGCGGCCGATAGAACTGGCCATGCGATCCTGCACACCCTGTATCAACAATCACTCAAGTATGAAGCCGAATTTTTCATCGAATATTTTGCACTGGATTTACTCATGGATGATGACGGTGTCTGCCGCGGCGTCCTGGCCTGGGATCTGTCTGAAGGTAAGTTACATTTATTTCGTGCGCATAGCGTCTGTATGGCGACCGGTGGTTATGGTCGTGCCTACTTTTCATGTACCTCTGCTCATATATGTACTGGTGATGGTAATGCCATGGTTCTGCGTGCCGGTCTGCCCCTGCAGGATATGGAATTCATCCAGTTCCACCCAACAGGTATCTATGGCTCTGGCTGTTTGATTACCGAAGGTTGTCGTGGTGAGGGTGGTTATCTAAGCAACTCTGAAGGCGAGCGCTTTATGGAACGTTATGCGCCTTCCGCCAAAGATCTTGCATCACGCGATGTGGTCAGTCGTTCTATGACCATGGAAATACGTGAAGGACGCGGTGTTGGCCCGGAAAAAGATCACATCTTCCTGCATCTAGAACATCTGGGTCCTGAAGTCATTAATGAAAGACTCCCGGGTATCGCTGAATCTGCAAAAATCTTTGCCGGCGTCGATGTATGTAAGGAACCTATTCCAGTGATCCCGACGGTTCACTACAACATGGGCGGCATCCCGACAAATTATCAGGGCCAGGTTGTGACATTAAAAGATGGTGATCCCGATGCCGTCGTTGATGGTTTGATGGCCATAGGTGAATGCGCCTGTGTTTCCGTTCACGGGGCAAATAGACTTGGATCAAACTCATTACTGGATCTGATTGTTTTCGGTCGTGCGGCCGCCATTTATGCATCCGAAAATATTAAACCTGGCACCCCCCATAAAGAATTATCAGAAGAAATAACAAACAAGCTGGTTGAAAAATTTGATCGCATAAGGAATGCCAATGGTTCAAAATCTACTGCTGATATCAGGCTTGAGATGCAGAAAATCATGCAAAACAATGCAGCCGTATTCCGCACTGGCGATGTCATGCAGGAAGGAATTGAATTACTCCAGAAAACAACATCATCTTTTGCTGACGTTAAGGTGGCTGATCGTTCCATGGTCTGGAATACCGACCTGGTCGAAACACTGGAACTGGAAAATCTTTTGCAATGTGCCATGGTCAGTATTGTCGGTGCCGAGAATCGACAAGAAAGCCGCGGTGGACATGCACGAGAAGATTTCGCAGAACGTGATGATGAAAACTGGATGAAACATACCCTGGCCTGGCTGGATGATGACTACAACGTGACATTCGACTACCGTCCGGTTCATATGTATACATTGACTGATGAAGTGGAAGTCTTTCCACCAAAGAAACGCGTTTATTAATTAATAAGTGAAATGTGTTAATGTGAAAGGCAAACTGATTATGATTAGAAAATCCGGCAATATAACTCAGAAGACAACAACTAATGTTGGTGTTATGTTACAAGCATACATTTTTCACTTATCACCTTTCACCGTTCTAAGTTTACGGAGTAAAACAAGTGGCTGAATTTACACTTCCAAAGAATTCAAAAGTTGGAAAGGGAAAAACCATTGCTGCTGCCAATGGTGCCAGGAATAAAAAAACATTCCGTGTCTACCGATGGGATCCTGATTCCGGCAATAACCCAAGAATGGATACTTATGAAATAGATCTGGATAAATGTGGCCCGATGGTGCTCGATGCCATCATCTATATCAAGAATGAACTCGATACTACTTTGACCTTTCGTCGTTCATGCCGGGAAGGTATTTGCGGATCATGTGCCATGAACATTGGTGGCATAAATACACTGGCCTGCATAAAAGCCATTGAGGAACTCAGCGGTGATATCAGTATTTACCCATTACCCCACATGTCTGTTATTAAGGATCTGGTGCCGGACATGACGGATTTTTATGCTCAATATGCCTCTATCAAACCCTGGATACAGACTCAAACGCCGCCTCCACCTGATCGTGAACGTTTGCAATCAAAAGAAGAACGCGCAGAACTGGACGGACTTTATGAATGTATCCTCTGCGCCTGTTGTTCTACCAGTTGCCCGAGTTATTGGTGGAACAGTGACCGTTATTTAGGACCAGCAACCTTGCTACAGGCTTATCGTTGGATAGTAGATAGTCGTGATGAAAATACAGGTGAGCGTCTTGATGAACTTGAAGATCCGTTCAGGTTATATCGTTGCCATACCATCATGAACTGTACTAACACTTGTCCTAAAGGACTGAATCCAGCCAAGGCAATCGGCGAAATTAAAAAACTGCTGGTTGCACGCTCTGTATAAGGCACACTGATGAGTCAACGCTCCAGAATTCTCTGGCGCTGCCGACGGGGCATCAGGGAAATGGATATCCTGTTACAAGGTTACCTTGAGACACACTATGATGGTGCCTCTGAATCAGAGCAAAATTCCTTTGAAGCCCTGCTGGATGAGGCTGATCTGGATATCCTCTCCTGGATTATGCAAAAAACAGAACCTGATAAGCATTACATTGGTATTATCGAAATCATTCGCGAGTATGCCGAGCATGTAAAAATCACGGCAAACAATAAGCAGTAATATTGATGGACACAAAAGCCCCTCCCAAAGGAATAATTACATGTTGAGCGACAATATAGTTACAGACCTGTCATATCTTGCTGTTATCAAAGTCAGTGGAGATGATGCTGAATCATTTCTAAACGGTCAATTTACCAGCAATATTGAAAAAATCTCTGAACACCAACTACAGTTTTCTGCATGGTGCAATCCAAAAGGCCAGGTAAAAACAACCTTCTATATTTATCGTCATGCTGATAATTTCTACATTCTTTTACCAGAAGAATTAAAAGTATCGTTTCTTAAGCAGTTGAATATGTACATCTTACGCGCTGATGTCCAGTTAACTGATCAGAGTGACTCACTTACCAGGCTTGGACTTTGCCTGGAGAAATCAGACATGGAACAAACAGATATCCTGAATCGGTTACCTGATAATCTAGCTGCATTACCATTGGCTTCAACAGAAGCTGAAATATCATCCAGGCAATCACGTTATATCATCGTGACAGATATTGAACAGGAAAAATCTATACGGGATACCCTGACTGAACAACTTGTAGATACCGATTCATCCGTGTGGAAAGGTCTGGACATCAAAACAGGGGTTCCCTGGCTCACAGAGAAAACGACTGAAAAATTTTTGCCACAAATGCTAAATCTGGATTTGATGGAGGCACTGGACTATCAAAAAGGTTGTTATCCGGGGCAGGAAATTATTGCGCGTTTACATTATCGAGGTGAGCTTAAACGTAATCTTTACCTGACAACGTGCACATCGAAAGAAACACCTGGACCCGGGGCAAGCATAGTCTCATCAGAAAACAAGACTGTTGGAACAGTTATCCAAGCTCAAACAGATGTTGAAACAACTTATCTTCTCGCTGTTATCGATAATGATTCAATCCAGGATACTCTAAGCTTATACGACACTGATGGATCACAGCTCACGATTAGTTCACTCTTTAATCAAACTGGTTAATCGTGTCTGGCCAGTTCAAACCTGCCTGGTGGTTGCCCGGCGCGCATGCACAAACACTCTGGCCTAGCCTGATTAGGCTGCCTGTAGAGATCGAATTAACGACAGAGAGATTAACCCTCCCTGATGGTGACTTTATCGATCTTGCATGGACGAATGGCAACTCTGACAAGATCGTGATTGTGTTACATGGCCTGGAAGGTTCTATCGATTCAAGCTATGCCCGAGGCATGCTCGCAGCAATTCATAAGAAAGGCTGGTGTGGTGTATTCATGCATTTCAGAGGCTGTAGTGGTGAACATAATCTTATGGATCGAAGCTACCATTCTGGGGAAACGGGTGATTTGAGATTTCTTGTGGAAACATTACAAGAACGCCGCCCCGAAGCGGCATTAGTTACAGTGGGCTACTCACTTGGAGGTAATGCCCTACTGAAATACCTGGGTGAATACAAAGATAATTCACACCTCAAAGCAGCGACTGCAGTCTCTGTGCCTTATCTATTGTCAAACAGTGCCACAAAACTGGAGAAAGGCTTTTCAAGACTCTATCAACGCCACTTATTGAATCGACTAGTGGATAAAACTCTGAGTAAATTTCAAGACAGGCAGGCACCAGTTGATATTGCAAACATAAACAAATGGAATACATTCAAATCGTTTGATCATCACATCACTGCACCAATACATGGATTCAAGAGTGGTGACGATTACTACGAACAATCCAGTTCGCGCCAATACCTTTGCAAGATAACAACGCCTACCCTGCTGATTCACTCTAGAGATGACCCATTTATGAGCGTAGATGCTATCCCCAGGCAGGATGACCTGTCTGAATCAGTCACTCTGGAATTATCAAATCATGGCGGACACGTGGGCTTTGTCAGCGGAAATACACCATGGAATGCAACATATTGGCTGGAAGAACGTATTCCGGAATTTCTGGGTACTTATCTGGACTGAAACAAGATAAAATTTACACTTAACTTTTTCTTACTTAAAGAACAAAACAGGAACCTGGGTCACATGCCTTCACCCCGGATATTATATTCAATCATCTTTGTCATCTGTGCATCACTTCTGGGATTTGGTCTCTACCTGGAACATGTTGTGGGCCTGGAACCCTGCCCTTTATGTATCTTTCAACGGATTGCCTATATTGTAATTGCTGTAATTTCATTAATCGGAGCAATACATAATCCACAGAAACTGTTTGAAAGAATCTATACTGGATTAATACTTATCGCTTCACTCTGCGGTGCCGGAATCGCTGGACGTCAGATCTGGTTGCAACATCTTCCCGAAGACGAGATCCCCGAATGTGGACCCGGACTGGAGTACATGCTTGATACTTTTCCTTTTACCGATGCACTGAGAATGATACTCAGCGGATCTGGAGAATGCGCAGAAGTACAGTGGACTTTCCTGAGTTTCAGTATTGCTGAATGGAGTATTGTTTGTTTCTCAGGCCTGATAATCGTGTGCTTAACTATGTTGATACGTCAGAAAAATTAGAATGGCATACCGCCGCCAGGTGACATTCCTCCCGGAGGCATCCCACCACCGCCCATTCCACCCATGCCACCACCTAGACCGCGCATCATTTTCTTCATACCACCTTTGCCTGACAGTTTTTTCATCATCTTTTGCATCTGCTTAAATTGCTTTAACAGGCGGTTCACATCCTGAATCTGTGTCCCTGATCCTGTTGCAATTCTTCTTTTCCGCGAACCATTAATTACTGTAGGCATCCTCCGTTCATGAGGCGTCATTGAATTAATAATCGATTCGAGCTTGATGAATTGTTGATCACCAACCTGAGCATTTACATTTGCAGCCAGGCCGCCCATGCCCGGTAATTTATCCATGATGCTGGCCATCCCACCCATGCCACGCATCTGTTGTAATTGATCACGAAAATCCTCAAGGCTAAAGCCTTTACCTTTTTTAATTTTCTTCGCAAGTTTCTCTGCTTTCTTTATATCCGTCTTTTCCTGAACCTCTTCGATAAGACTCAGTACATCGCCCATTCCAAGAATGCGCGAGGCCATCCGTTCCGGGTGAAAGGCTGTGAATTCAGAAATCTTTTCACCTGTGCCCATAAACTTGATGGGTTTGCCTGTGACATGACGCACAGAAAGTGCTGCGCCACCCCGGGCATCACCATCTGTCTTGGTTAACACGATACCCGTCAGTGGCAAGGCTTCACCAAATGCCCTGGCCGCATTCACAGCGTCCTGTCCCATCATGCTATCAACAACAAACAAGATGTCTGAAGGCGTTAATACAGACTGTAGTTGCTTTATTTCTTCCATCATCTCATCATCAATATGCAGACGCCCTGCAGTATCGACGATCAAACCATCAAAATTCTGTTTGCGTGCATAATCTAGAACTTGTTTGGCTATATCAATCGGGTTTTGATTGTTCTCTGTCGGATAAAACTCAACGTTTATTTCATTTGCCAAAACTTTTAGCTGTTCAATCGCCGCAGGACGATAGACATCACAACTAACTACCAGAATTTTCTTTTTCTCTTTTTCTGTAAGCAGTCTCGCCAGTTTAGCGACGGTGGTTGTTTTACCTGCTCCTTGCAGGCCGGCCATCATGATGACAGCGGGTGGCTGGGTATTGAAATTCAGAGCAGTATTCGCTTCCCCCATGAGTGAAATGAGCTCTTCTTCAACAATCTTCACAACCGCCTGACCTGGTGTCAGACTTGTCATGACATCCTGACCCAGGGCACGTTCACGTACATGTTCGATAAAGTCACGGACAACGGGTAAGGCGACATCGGCCTCGAGTAATGCCATGCGTACTTCACGCATGGCTGCGGCTATATTGTCTTCACTCAGACGACCCTGACCTTTAAGGTCTTTTATGGTCCTGGCAAGACGTTCAGAAAGCGTGTCAAACATAAATCTGGCTAGTTTCTCGTGAATATTATCTGCTGTTTTGCAAGCGGCGGATTCTAGCAGGAATTGGCCTGTGACTCACCTCTATACTAAGGTCACTTTAGAACTTCAATGACACCTGCAAATATGCAATCATGATTGGAATATTTGATCTGAAATTAATAACTTATGAACACAACACTCGGCATCATTGCGTTTATTCTCTACCTGCTGGCGGCAAGCAGATTAGGGGTACTGATATACGCCAGAGAAGATGTGCCACGCCAGCAGGCTAAGGTTCAGGCATTCAGTGTAGGTGCTATCGCAATTATTCTGAACGGGTTTCTACTCAACAATGCTATTTTTGTGAGTGGTGGTTTAGATCTGGGCTTTTCCAACACCTGGGCACTCATTAGCTGGATCATTGCCATGGTGGTATTGTTGATCGCAATTCGCAAACCTGTAGAAAATTTATTGGTCATTTTTTTTCCATTGGCTGCGCTTGGGCTCTTACTCATATTATTCTTTCCAAGCCACCATATTCTGGCCGAATCGGCTGTCATGGGTCTGAAAATGCATATACTGCTGTCGATTATTGCCTATAGTTTACTCACGGTTGCGGCAATCCAGGCAGCATTACTGGCATTTCAGGAATATCAACTAAGTCATAAGCATCCAACGATGATTATGAACATACTGCCTCCTATGCAGATCATGGAAGATTTACTGATTCGCATCATTGCCGTTGGCTTTTTTATTCTGAGCTTAAGTCTGGCGACAGGTTTCATGTTTATACATGACATTTTTTCCCAGCATCTTATTCATAAGACAGTTCTGTCCCTTCTATCATGGCTGGTCTTTGCCGTGCTTCTCTGGGGACGCTGGTATATGGGCTGGCGCGGACAAAAACTGATACGTTGGACTCTGGGTGGTTTCTTCATGCTGATGTTGGCATTTTTTGGTTCTAAACTGGTTCTGGAAATAATTTTAGACCGTGTTTAAACGGCTTATTTTCCTATCTTTTTCTTGACACACTCAGGTACTGCGCCACAATAGATTATCTTTCTAATTCGAGGTCACCCATTTTTTGGATACCATCCCCCTGTCAGTACTTTTCATTGTTCTGTTTATATTGATTATTCTCTCAGCCTACTTCTCTAGTTCCGAGACTAGCATGATGGCAATCAACAAATACCGACTACGTCACCTGGTTAAAGATAAACACCGCGCGGCCGTACTGGTCAGTAAACTTCTCGAGAAACCCGATCGCCTGATTGGCGTCATCCTGTTTGGTAATAATGTGGTTAATTTCCTGGCCGCTGCGATTGCCACTGTCATTGGTTTTCGCATGTTTGGAAATTATGGTATTGCGGCTTCTCCTTTCATCATCGCAATTATTTTTATCATATTTGCCGAAACCGCACCGAAGACCTATGCCGCGATTCGACCCGAAAAGGTTGCATTTCCTTCGGCCTATATCCTGACACCGTTACTGAAACTCTGCTATCCCATCGTTTATATTATTAACAAGATCAGTAATACCCTGTTAATGCCATTAGGAATTAATACTGACAATATAGAAGAGCAACCGTTAAGCCAGGATGAACTCAGGTCAATCGTACATGAAGCCGGTGCTGCCATATCGAGTAACCACAAGGATATGCTACTTGGCATATTAGAGCTGGAAAAAGTGACTGTCGATGACATCATGGTGCCAAGAAATGAACTGGTCGGGATTGATCTTGACGATTCCATTGTAGACATACTCGAACAACTGACACACTGCCAACATACACGACTGGTCGTCTATCGTGAAAGTATAGATAATATCGTAGGCATGCTCCACGTCAGACGTGTGTTAAGAATACTAGGCAGGAAAAAAGAATTTAATATCGATGAGTTGGAGAAACTCACCATCGAACCTTACTACCTGCCAGAAGGTACCCCTTTGCATACACAAATGCTTAAATTTCAGGAACAAAAAAGACGTACAGGCCTGGTCGTAGACGAATATGGCGTTTTGCAGGGGATGGTGACACTGGATGATATCCTCGAAGAAATTATTGGCGAATTTACTACCGACTTACAAACCTTTAATCAGGATATACAGCCTCAGGAAGATGGATCTTTCTTTGTTGATGGTAGCATCACAATTCGCGACATCAACAAACGCCTTAATTGGAAATTACCTACCAAAGGCCCAAAGACAATCAATGGTGTCATTCTCGAACATCTTGAAAATATACCGGAAGCAGGCACAAGCCTGCGTATCAATGGCTATACCTTTGAGATTACACAGATGATGGATAATGCGGTAAAGAAGGTAAAGATTTTTCCATTACCGGAGGATAGTTCAAAAACAAAAGAAGATTGATCGACATGGTGCAATGGCGACACTCTGATTCTATTCCTGATTCTGAACCACGTTCAAACATGAACAAACAGTCAATATCCCTGTCGTAGTCATTATTGTTTGTACAAAATCAGGAATGGTCATGAGTACACGTTTTATACTTTGTTTTGCACTGCTCACACTGAGTGCCTGTGCCAGCCAGGTACCGATATTGATTAAACTTCCTCCCAATCCCGATCCGGAGTTCCTTCAAGTCAAAGATAACATTGATACATTCCAAAACCAGTACGTGCGTTGGGGCGGCAAGATTATCTCGGTTGAAAACAAGGAAAATTCAACGTGGATAGAGATCCTGGCAAGCCCGCTTAATCGTTACGGACGACCCAACTCCTATACTGACTATGAAGGCAGGTTCATAGCGAGGGTAGAGGGATTTCTGGAGCCGGAGCTTTACAGTAAAGACCGTAAACTAACGATCTTTGGAACAATAGATACTGAATTTGTAAAGCGGATTGACGATTATCCATACAGCTATCCTTTAGTCAGCGCAAAAGAACATTACCTTTGGCCTGAATATCGCACTGCCCGATATGAATACCAATATTACTACCCGTATTATCACGGCTATTATTATCCATATTATCGCTCCCATTTCGGGTTCCACCACCACCGACACTACTTCGGGTTTCATAACTATTACTAAACCTGCGGCTTAGGCTTATCACT
>Ga0209987_10001797_pt1 | contig 11735 bp, 10 predicted proteins | sample N074metaG_FD_182134 | JGI IMG/M metagenome (GOLD analysis project Ga0209987, IMG submission 182134) | Deep subsurface microbial communities from Kermadec Trench to uncover new lineages of life (NeLLi) - N074 metaG (SPAdes) (version 2) | ecosystem: Environmental > Aquatic > Marine > Ocean trench... | reverse complement strand
CACCGAGCCGCCGGGCGCGGCCGGCGCGGCCGGCGCGAAGGACGCGAAGAACGCGAAGAACGCGAAGGACGCTGAATCGCTCGCGCTGATCGACAAGCTGCTGGCCATGCGCGGTATTTCAACCGATCTGCGCGAGGAGTTGAAAGGCTACAAGACCGATATCGCCGAGGGTGAATTCGAAACCCGGGACCACCGCTACCTGCGCGCCGTCCACGCCCGTCTGTCCAAGCGCCGCTAGGTTGCGGGTTGCGGGTTGCGGGTTGCGGGTTGCGGGTTGCGGGTTCCTGGCGCCTAGCGCGGGCGGATCGCCCAGGTGCCGGCCAGGATCAGCAGCACCACCGGCACCAAGGCGGCGGCGAACCAGGAGCCGGCGGCCAGCAGAGCGGCGGTGCCGGCCCAGAGGATCGAAGACAAGGCCTCGGCCACGGTGGCGATGCGCGAGGAGGTCTGGCGGCGGTGGAAGGTGTTGCGCTTGGCCTGGGCCCGGAACCAGATCTGAATCATGGTCCCCGAGGCCGCCGCGACCGCGATCCCGAGCGCCGTCACCGCCGCAATGCGGGGCGCGGCAAACGCCAACGCCAACAGCAGTGGCCCGACCACGACCACGACCGCACCGATGACCGCTTCGACCTTGGCGGCGATCACCGCCCGTTCGGGTATCGGCGCGGACGCCACCAAATCCGGCGCGTCTTCGCCGGAGACCGCGAGCCAGGCGAGCCCGCCGGCAAGTTGACCCGAAGCCATGACGATGACCGGCACCAGGATCAGGAGTCCGCTCAGATCGTCGCCGAAGTTGCGCCACAGCAACAAGGCCGGCGGCGCCAGATAGAGAATCTGCATCAGGGTCTGAGACATCAGCCAAGGGTCGCGGCGCAGCAGGGCCCACTCCTTGCGGCGCAGGGCGTGCTTCACCGAGACGGATCGGAATCCCTCGCGCCGGCGCCGCACCCGCTTGCTTTCATAGGCCTCGCCGGAAGCCGCGACCACGTGATCGCCGAAGTTGGTGGAAAACACCGTGATCACCAGGGCGAGCAGGGCCAGTCCGAAGCCAAGCACCGCGACCAAGGTGGCGGCCTCGCCCATGGCGGCGCGGGCCGGCCACCAGAGCAGACTGGCCGGACCGGGCGCGCCCGCGATCACGTCCTCGGAGCGGAAAAAATCGATCCGCGAGAACGTCCCGGCGGAGAGGATCGCCGCCGCCTGCGCGCCAATCACGAAGCCGGCGCCGACCACCGCCGAGACGACCTGGGAGATGAACCGGGTGCGTTTGGGACCGAGGCTTCGGAACATGGCGATGGTTGCGACGATGGCGAAGCCGGTGGCAAGCGCGCCCATGGCCAGCAGCACTCCGTAGCCAGCCAACCAGCGCGGCCCGTCGTAAAACGCGAGCACGTTGATGAAGGGACCGGCCAACAGCATGGTCAGCAGGGTTGTCGCCAAGGCGATCGCGATCATGCGCACCGCGAAAACCCGCCGCGCCGAGGCCGGCGACGACAGGATGAGGTCGAGATCCGAGCGCGCATAGAAGGCGCGGGTCACCGATTCCATCGCCTGGGACAGCATCAGCGAGCAGGCCAGGAAACCGCCGCCGGTGAGCACCACCAGCGTCGCCTTGTCCGGGACGATGCCGGCCCGGGCGTAAGGTACCACAAGGTAGTAGGCCAGCATGTGAATCAACACCGCGAAAACCACGGCGACCGCGGCCAGGATCGGTTCGCGGCCGCGCTTGCCCGCGGTCATCATGGATATCCAGTCGCGCCAGAACAGGCGCAGCTCGTGGCTCCCGAACCACGTCAGAGTCGCGGGTTGGCTCACGCGGCGGCGCTCTCCTGGGCGACCAGGTCGAGGAACACGTCCTCCAGACTGGAGCCGGCGCGGCCGGCCCGACCGCGCAACTCATCGAGAGTGCCCTCGGCGATCAGGCGGCCCTTGTCGATGACCCCGATGCGATCGGCCATGCGCTCGGCGACCTCGAGGATGTGAGTGGTCAGGATGACGGAGACGCCGCCGCGCACCCGCTCGGCGAGCATGTCCTTGACCTGGCGGGCCGCGCCGGCATCGAGGCCGGTCAGGGGCTCATCGAGAATCAGCAGCCGCGGCTCGTGTACCAGGGCCCCGGCGAGGGCGACCTTCTGGCGCATGCCCTTGGAGAAACCCTGGCAGCGCTGGTGGGCGTGGGGCTCGAGGCCGAGACAGCCGATCAGCTCGCGCGACCGCGCCTCGGCGAGCTGCGCCGGGATACTCCACAGCCCGGCCACGAATTCGAGGAACTCGAAGGGGGTCAGCTTGTCGTAAATCATCGGCTCGTCGGAGACCCAGGCGACGCCCCGCTTGGCCGCGGTCGGATCGGCGAGCGCGTCGATGCCGAGCACCGACACCTGGCCGGCGTCGGGCCGCAGCAGCCCGGCGACGATCCGCAGGGTCGTTGTTTTGCCGGCCCCGTTGGGACCGAGCAGGGCGTAAAACTCCCCGGCCCGGACCGTCAGATCCAGGCCATCGACCGCTGGCCGGTCGAAGTGCTTGACGAGGCCCCGAAGCTCGAGAGCGGGTGTGGTGTGGTCCATTGCGCCGCCGGATATCCCATGCCAAACCGATAGACGGACGCGCCCCGGCGCCCGGCGTGAGACCCAACTATACGGCCACAAAGTTTCGGAGACCTAAAGCCCACCCGGATCCAGGCCAAAAAAGGAACCGGATTCCGGGACCGAAAAACCACGGAAATTTGGGCTTTTACAACGCCGCCAGCACGGTTTCGGCGCTGGAGGCTTCGAAGGCGCCCGGCTCTTCGTTGTTGAGCAGGGTGACCACGCCATCGTCCACGATCATGGCGTAGCGGTTGGAGCGCAGGCCCATGGCGCGCGGGGTCAGGTCCAACACCAGGCCCAGCGCCTGGGTGAATTCGGCGATGCCGTCGGCCAACATCAGCACCTTGTCGCCGACGCCCTGGTCCTTGCCCCAGGCGCCCATCACGAAGGCGTCGTTGACCGAGAGGCAGGCGATGGTATCCACGCCCTTGGCTTTGATTTCGTCGGCCTTGGCGACGAAACCGGGCAGGTGCTTGGCCGAGCAGGTCGGCGTGAAGGCGCCGGGCAGCGCGAACAGCACCACCTTCTTGCCGTCGAAGATTTCCCCGGTGGTGATGGCCTCCGGACCGTTTTCGGTCATGTGGTGGAGCGTGCCGTTCGGAATGCGCTCGCCGACTTGAATCGTCATGGTCCCTGTTCTCCATTCCTGTGGATTCGAAGGGCCGCCGGAAAATCCCGGCCGCCCCGTTAAGGAACAGATTACGGAAAAGCCGGCGCGGATCAACCGCCGGCGGCGCGATCCCCAGCTGCCCGATCCCCGGCGGCGCGATCCAGGGCCTCGATGACCGTATCGGTGGTGAGCAGCTCGGGCAACGCCAGGCCGTCGGGCAGCTCCGGACCGTAAACTGCGTCGAAGGGAATGCCGTAGCGGCCGAAGCCTTCCAGGTAGCGCGAAATCTCCTCGCTGGGCAGGGTCCAGTCGCCGCGCATGGCCACGACCCCCTCCGAACCGAGACGTGCCTGGACCGCGCCCCGGCCGAGCACCAACTTTTTATTGAGCTGGCAGGTCAGGCACCAATCGGCGGTGACGTCGACGAAGACCACTTTGCCCTCGGCGACCAGGGCCGCGATCAGGCCCAGATCCAAATCCGCCCAGGCCTCGTCCCCAGCCTCGTCCCCAGCCTCGTCCCCGGCCGTCGTGCCACCCTGTTGGGCCACCGCGTTGGCATCCGGCACCGGCAGCACGGCGGGCAGGACGAAGGCGGCGAGCGCGAGCGCGCCGGCCAGCACCGGCGTCGGCAGCCGGCCCGTGCGCCGGACGTGGCCGAGCCACAGCACGACGCCGAGCGCCGTCAGCAGCCCGCCGACAGCGATGGCGGACGCGAGCCCGACCTGCGTGGTCAGTACGCTGAGCAGCCACAGCGTGGTCCCGGCCAGCGCCAGTCCGAGGAGACGGCGCAGGGTCACCATCCACGGCCCCGGCCGCGGCAACCGCGTCGCCAGTCCCGGCGCGGCGGCGATCGCCAGGTAGGGCAGCGCCAGGCCGAGGCCGAGCACCGCGAAAATCAAGGTGATCTCGGCGGCCCCGCGCGACAGCGCGAAGCCTACGGCGGTGCCCAGGAACGGCGCCGAACAGGGTGTGGCGAGCAGGGTCGCGAAAGCGCCGGTCAGGAAGTGGCCGGTCAGGCTCGGCTCCGCCGCGCCCTCGGCGGTCACCGGCCCCTGGCCCAGGCCGGCCACGCCCTGGGCCCAGCGCGGCACCAGAATCTCGAAGAAGCCGAACAGATTGCAGGCGAACAGGCTGACCACCACCGCCATCGCGGTCAGAAACAGGGGCTGCTGGAACTGGATGCCCCAGCCAACCGTCATGCCCAAGCCCTTGAGCGCCACCGCCACCCCGGCCAGCACCAGGAACGAGGCGACGATGCCCGCCGCCGAGGCCAGGAAGCTGGCCCGCACCCGGCCGCGGGCGCGGCCGCCGTGTTTGACCACGGACAGCAGCTTGATCGACAGCACCGGCAGCACGCAGGGCATGAGGTTGAGAATCAGCCCGCCCAGGAGCGCCAGCCCCAGGATCACCACCAGCGACCCCCGGTCCGCGCCCGCCGTGCTGGCCGGCCGCGCGAAACGGACAATCACCTCCTGCTCCATGCCGCGATCGCCGTCGATGACGGTGAGAGTCAGGCGTTTACCCTCGATCACGCTGTCCTCGGGCGCGGACAGAGCCGCCATACGCAGGACCACGGTCTTGGCGTCGTCGGTCAGAGTCGCCACGGGCTTACCGAAGGCGAATCCCGGTGGCGTCTCGACCAGCAGGTCGGGGGCATCGAAGGCCACGTCCGAGCGCGCCGTGACCTGTAGCTCCGGCGACGCCATCGGCCCGGTCAGGACCGCGCGCAGCAGACGCATCCCAACCGCCGAGCCATCGCCCGGGACCCGGGTCCGGTAGCTGTCGATCAGGAAGCGCTCCGCCATGGCGACGGTCCCGTCGACCGGCAGGTCGAGGGCGAGCTCCGCCGCGCGCGGGATGCAGATCTCGCTGCAGGCCAGGTAGGTCACGGCGGCGCGAATTCGCACCGGTGCGTCCGGGCGTTCGGCGCGCGCGTCGATCGGCAGCACGACCGCGTCCGAGTAGCCGAAGGTCTCGAAACCGAACAGCGAGAAGCGATGCGGCACCGGCCAGGCGATCCGCGCCTCGGCCAGGTTTTCGGACGCGCTCCAGTCGACCACCGGCGGGTAGCCGGCCTCGCCCGGCGAGCGCCAGTAGATCTTCCAGCCGGGCTCGAGCTCGAATTGCAGGCCCAGACTGAGCGCGGCGCCATCGGTCTCCGCGCCGCTGCCGGGCCCGCCGGTGGCGATCAGGCGCAGGCGCGACTGCTCGTGGTCGACCCAGGGACTGGCGGCCGCCCAAACGCTCCCGCCCGGCCCCAAAACGGCCAGTGCAAACAGTGCGATAAGAGCGCCGAGAACCGTTCGGCGGACCAATTTACCCGGCGCGAGGCGCAAGAATTTCTCCCAGGCGGTCGTTAACGGGGCATCCAGTTATATATAGTATGTGTTGAAGCTCCTTACCGTGTCACAATCACGTGTGACCCAAGAATCCGTGGGCCGCCGGAGCGGTATGCGACGGCCGGAGTTAACGAAAGATTAATGGCCATGGGCTTTGAGTTTGAATCAGGCGGGAATGGCGGGCCGAACAAAAACGGCGGATCGGACGACCGCGGCGACTATCTGACCGGCCAGCTCCTGATCGCGATGCCCAATATGCGCGATCCGCGTTTCACCCGGACCGTCATTTACGTGTGCGCCCACAACGCCGACGGGGCCATGGGCCTGGTGGTCAACCGCCTGGTCGGCTCGGTCACCTTTCCGGACCTGCTCGACCAGCTCGGCATCGACACCAAGGCGGTTACCGAGGAAATCCGGGTCCACTTCGGCGGGCCGGTCGAATCGGGCCGTGGTTTCGTCTTGCATTCCGGCGAATATCACCACGCCAGCACTCTCCAGGTCGCCGAGCAGATGGCGCTGACCGCGACCGTCGACATCCTCCAGGACATCGCCAAGGACGCCGGCCCGCGCCGCAGCCTGCTCGCGCTCGGCTACGCCGGCTGGGGGCCGGGCCAGCTCGACGCCGAGATCCAGTCCAATGGCTGGCTCAATGTCGGCGCCGACGAGCAATTGGTTTTCGACGAGGACCTGGACGGCAAGTGGGAACGGGCGATCAACAAGCTCGGCGTCGACCCCGCATTACTGTCGAGCGACGCCGGCCACGCCTGATTGCGGCTCGATCCCTAACAGAGTGACCCAATAAAGGGGACTGTCCCCTATATTCCGGTGTTTCTTCATATAATTCAATCGGTTACTCTTGACGCAAACTCGCCGCGGAGGATTGCGAATAGCTGGTGGTCGCGCCAGCTTCCGTTGATGCGCAGGTATTCCCGCGCGTAGCCCTCTTCGTGGAAGCCGGCCTTGAGCAGCAGCCGCCGGCTGGCCTCGTTATCGGGCAGGCAGGCCGCTTCGACCCGGTGCAGACCGAGACCCTGGAAGGCGTATTCCAGCACCGCCCACAACGCCTCGGACATATAACCCTGACGCGCGTGAGGCGCGCCGATCCAGTAGCCGAGCGTCGCGGTCTGGGCGACGCCACGGCGCAGGTTCGAGAGCGTGATGCCGCCGAGCAGCCTGCCGTCGGCGGCCCGGAATATCAGGAAACTATAGGTCACGCCCTGGCGCAGTTCGGTCCGGTATATCTTGAGTCGGCGTCGAAACGCGGCGCGGGACAACGCGTCGTAGGCCCAGGTCGGCTCCCAGGATGCGAGGAAGGCCCGGCTATCGGCGCGCAACGCCGACCATGCGCGCCAGTCGCGCGGGACCGGATGACGCAAATGGACACGCCGCCATTGGAGCCTGAGATCCCGGTCCGGGCCGCCGCGAAAACCCTGGAAACGCATAATACCGAAGGACCCTGATATTAGCCGAGACGCGCCACCACGCGGGCGAAATCCTCGACTTGGGCGATCGGGCCGAGGCTTGCGAGGGTCGGATGGCCGTTGGCGAGGCGTTCGGCGACCCGGCGCACCGCGGCCAGGTCGGCCGCCTCGATCTTGGCGACGATCTCCTCGACCGGCAGCGGCCGGCCGTAGATCAGAATGTGCTGCGCCATTTTCTCGCAGCGCGTGCCCGTGCTCTCCAGGCCCATCAGGATCGACGCCTTGAGCTGGGTGCGGGCGCGGGTCACCTCCTCTTCGCGCACCTCGGTAGCCAGCTTGCCGAGCTCGTCGCAGATAACCGGAATCAGCGCGGCGGCCTCGCCTTCGCCGGTTCCGGCGTAGATGCCGAACAGGCCGCCGTCGCGATAGGAGGAGACGAAGGAATAGACCGAATAGGCCAGCCCGCGCCGCTCGCGCACCTCCTGGAACAGGCGCGAGGACATGCCGCCGCCGAACAGGGTCGAGAGCACCGAGGCGGCGTAGTAATCGTCGTCCAGATAGCCGATCGATTCGAAGCCGAGCAGCACGTGCACCTGCTCGAGCTCGCGACCTTCGCGATAGTCGCCGCCGCGGTAGCTAGCCGGCTCCAGCGTGCCGGCGGCGCCCCGGGGCAACGCGTCGAAAGCCTCGGAAACCAGTTCCAGAAACCGCTCGTGCTCGATCTTGCCGGCCGCCGCCAGGACCATGGTTTCGGTGCCGTAATGCCGGGTCATGTAATCGCTGAGCGTCTGCCGGTCGATGCCCGAGACGATCTCGCTGGTACCGAGCACCGGCCGGCCGAGCGCCTGGCCCGGAAAGGCGGTTTCCTGGAAATGGTCGAAGATGCTGTCGTCGGGGGTGTCGTGGGCCTGGCCGATTTCCTGCAACACCACGGCGCGTTCGCGCGTCAGCTCGTCCTCGTCGAAGGTTGGGTGCTGCAGGATGTCGGCGACGATATCGACGGCGAGCGGCGCATTCTCGGCCAGAACCTTGGCGTAGTAGGCGGTGCTCTCGCGACTGGTGTAGGCGTTCAGGTGGCCGCCCACCGCTTCGATCTCCTCGGCGATCTGGTAGGCGCTGCGCCGCTGCGTGCCCTTGAAGGCCATGTGTTCGAGCAGGTGCGCGACGCCATTGATCTCGGCCGGCTCGTGGCGGGTGCCGACCCCGACCCAAGCACCGAGCGAGACCGTCTCGACCCGGTCCATGGTGTCGCTGGCGACCGTTAGGCCGTTGTCCAGCCGCGTCACCTGAATCGTCATGCGGCCCCCCCCATCATGCGGCCCCCGTCATGCGCCCCGTCATACGCCCGGGCCCGGGCCGGGCGTGGCTGCGCACGAACTCTCGCACCTGAGCGAAATCGTTGGGCAGCACGCTGAGGTGCTCTTCCCGCTGGTGCAGATCGGCGAGGCGCGGCGGCAGGGCCGGGCGGATGCCGGTCGCCTGTTCCACGGCATCCGGAAACTTGGCCGGATGCGCGGTGACGACGGCGACGATCGGTGCCTGGGGATCGAGCACCGCGCCGGCCTGCTCGCGCGCTGCCGCGATGCCGATCGCGGAGTGCGGATCGATCAGCTCGCCGCTCTCCCGATAGACGCGCGCGATTTCCGCGAGCGTGCCGTCGTCGTCGCACCGGGCGGCGGCGAAGAGTTCCAGCGCCCGCTGCCAGCGCGCCTGGCCGAGGTCGAGGCTGCCGCTCGCGCGAAATTCCGTCATGGCTGCCGCCACGGCCCCGCCCTCGCCGTCGTAGAGATCGAGCAGCAGGCGCTCGAAGTTACTTGAAATCTGGATATCCATGGAGGGCGAGAGCGTCGGCTCGACCCCGGCCACGGTCATGGTGCCGGAATTGAACAAGCGCGCCACGATGTCGTTGCGGTTGGAGCCGACGATCAGCTTGGCCAGCGGCAGGCCCATGCGCCCGGCCGCGTAAGCGGCGTAGACGTTGCCGAAATTTCCGGTCGGCACCGCGAAGGCCATGGCGCGCTCGGGCGCGCCCAAGGCCGCGCCGGCGATCATGTAGTAGGCGATCTGGGCGACGATGCGGGCCCAGTTGATCGAATTGACCGCGGAGAGGTTCATCTGGTCGCGGAAAGCCGCATCGTTGAACAGCGCCTTCACCAAGTCTTGGCAATCGTCGAAGCTGCCCTCGATGGCGATATTGAAGACGTTGTCCGAGTCCACCGTGGTCATCTGGCGGCGCTGCACCTCGGAGACCTGACCCTTGGGGTGCAGGATGAAGATGTCGATGGCCTCGCGGTCGCGGCAGGCCTCGATCGCCGCCGAGCCGGTATCGCCCGAGGTCGCGCCGACGATGGTCACCCGCTCGCCGCGCCGCGCCAGCAGATATTCGAACAGGCGGCCGAGCACCTGAAGCGCGTAGTCCTTGAAGGCGAGCGTCGGCCCGTGAATGAGCTCCAACAGCCAGGTCCGGTGGTCGAGCTGCTTGAGCGGGGCGACCGCGGGGTGGTCGAAGCCGGCGTAGGCCTCGCTCAGCAAGGCGCCGAGATCGTCGTCGGGAATCACGCCTCCGACGAAGGGGCGCATCACCCGGAACACGGCTTCCGCATAAGGCAGCCCGGCCAGCGCGCGGATCTCGGGCCCGGTGAGCGTCGGCCAAGTCTCGGGAACGTAGAGCCCGCCATCGCGCGCCAGCCCGGTCAGCAGGGCCTCGTCGAAGCCGAGTGCGGGCGCGCGCCCGCGCGTGGAGATATAGCGCATCCAAACATCCCAATCGAAAAGCCCGACAATCTAGCCGCGCGCCCCCGCCCACGGCAAGGGAGGGGAGGCCCGCAATTACGCCATGTCGGCTTTTCGGCGGATCATACCTGCCGCACCCCCCACGGCGGACCTTGGCGCGGGGTCGTCGGTCGAAAACAGACCAGTTGCGAAATCTCGCGAAAGCGATGAATTGCAGATCCTTTTGGTGTCACCTGTAGCTCGCCATGATTCGTTGGGCCGTGGCATCGAATGCCTCTCTGCTCTTCATTGCAGTCGACACAATCATGGCGCCCTCCAGCGCGGATACGATCTCGATTGGCGTCATAAGCATCGTCGATGACGGAATTCGTCTATGAATTTCCGTCAGCCATTTCGTATTCGCGTGGAAAAAAGCCTGGACGCCGACATGGATCCGGCCCGGCAGGCTGTTGGCTTCCGCCCCTAGGATGGCGCACAGGCAGACTGACTCTCCGACAATCAATGCCTCGGCATACAATGCGATGAATGCCTCAAGCGCTCCGATCGGGCCAACCTCTTCAACGTCAATCTGATCGAGCCGGGCCTGAAAGCGCTCCGAGTAGCGCTTGACTAGCTGCTCTCCCAAATCCTCCTTCTGGGGAAAATGGTAGTGGACGCTTGAGCTTTTCACGCCGACGTCATTCGCGAGATCGCGGAAGCTCACAGCATTGAACCCGACGGCACGTACGCGTTTCTCAGCCGCATTGAGAATACGTTCGCGCATGGATGAGGTGTTCGGCATTTTTTCCCCAAGAAAATACTATCTATCGATAGATAGTCCTTGACAGCAAAGATGTCAATTCATATATCTCTATCTATCGATAGATAGTACACCATACGAGAAAAAGGAGACACCTTATGGCTAAGCGCGTGCTTATGGTACTGACCTCCCATGACAATATGGGCGTCAGTGGCAAGAAGACCGGCAACTGGTTCGATGAGGTTGCAACCCCGTACTACACATTCAAGGACCGCGGCATTGAAGTCGTCATGGCCAGCCCCAAGGGTGGTGCGGCACCGATCGATCCGTTTAGCTACGACGACGCCTTCACGACCGACAATACCCGCCGTTTCGAGAAAGATTCTGCCGCTCAGCGGGCTCTGGCCGATACGGCGAAGCTCAGCGAGATCAACTACCGCAGCTTCGACGGTACCTTTTTCCCAGGTGGCTACGGTCAGCTGTGGGACCTGGCAAGCGATTCCTTCGCAATCAGGATGATCGAGGAAATGATCGAGGCCGAGACACCGGTGGCAATGGTCTGTCACGCGCCGGCAATCTTGCGAGATGCCAAGAAGCCGAATGGTGAGCCGCTGGTGAAGGGTAAGGTCGTGACGGGCTTCACGGACTCGGAAGACACCGAGCTCGATCTGTCACAGCACCTGCTCTTCTCGCTGGAGCAGGCGCTGATCGCCAACGGCGCAAACTTCAAGCGCTCCAACGCCAACTGGACTCCGAATGTTGTTGAAGACGGCGCGCTGATCACAGGCCAGAATCCGGCATCGGCCGCTCCGATCGCTGAAGTCCTCGCAAACAGGCTCAGCTAGCCGCCCCTGTTTATCGGAGGTCGGCAAATGCCGATCTCCGATTGGGGGGCTTGCAAACAGACATCCGCAGGATCCACTTCGATAAGGACCACCCATTGGGTTGCCATCGCACGCCGTACCCGCTTATGGCTGGCCCCGGCCTCAACCACCGCACCGCAGAGATGACCGCTTTCGGAGGATACGCGTCAGGCTTATCGAAAACGTCAGTGGATATCCTTGGCCGCGCCCATGGCGGCCTTGAGTTTCGCCACGTCGAAACCGGGGGCCTTGGCGGCCGCGATGATTTTCGCCTCGCGCCGGGAGATAAGGTCCACCGCGGCGGGGATTTGCTCGACCGCGCGTGCCGGAATCATGACGGCGCCATGGCGGTCCGCATGAACGATATCGCCGGTCGACACCGTGAGCCCAAAAACCGTGACCTGACAGTCGATATCCACGACATGCACGAAGGCATGGCTCGGCC
>Ga0209987_10001794_pt1 | contig 11745 bp, 6 predicted proteins | sample N074metaG_FD_182134 | JGI IMG/M metagenome (GOLD analysis project Ga0209987, IMG submission 182134) | Deep subsurface microbial communities from Kermadec Trench to uncover new lineages of life (NeLLi) - N074 metaG (SPAdes) (version 2) | ecosystem: Environmental > Aquatic > Marine > Ocean trench... | reverse complement strand
GAGGAAAACACGAAGTGCTGCACGCCGTGTTTCTGACAGGCCTCAAGAAGCGTCCTGCTGTTGGCCGTGTTATTGCGGTAATACTTCAGCGGATCGGCGACCGACTCCGGCACGATGGTGTGTGCCGCGAAGTGCATGACCGTATCGATTGCATGGTCGGCAAAGAGGCTGTCCAGCAGTGCTGCATCGCCGGTGTCGCCGACGACCAGGTCGCCGGCGGTGACGGCCGCTTCGAAGCCGGTACAGAGATTATCCAGTGTGACCACCAATTCGCCGGCCGCGCCGAGCTGGCGCACGACGTGGCTGCCGATATATCCGGCCCCGCCGGTCACGAGTATCTTCTTGTTTTTCATAAAATTTATCGGCTCAGGCCAACAATTGTGAACCATCTGCTACCAAGGGGGCCAGATTCTATCAATACTGAGGGTCGGTAAAGGGCATAAGTCGCAGTAAATCATTGATAGTTCTGGAACTGTCGCGACGATGGGATGGTCACAGATTTATTCGGCAGTGGTCACAGCCGATATGATCGCCCGCCACGGAGACCAGAATTGAATACACGCTTGGGCAAAAAAATCGCTGTTTCGTGTGCGGCAGTGACCAGGCCAATATTGCTGGTTCTGTTTGCCGTTATATTAGCGGCCTGCAGTAGCGGGGGAGACTCGGCCAGCAGTCCGCCACCACCGCCACCACCGCCGCCACCACCGCCGTCAGGAACAGTTTCTGGTGTAGTGCAGTACGAATATCCGCCTCCTGCTAATTTTTGCGATGGACTAAATTTCGCGGCAGTAACCTTACGCCCGATTCGGCAGGCGACCGTGCAACTGATCGATTCCACCAGCCTCGCAGTCCTGGACTCGACGGTGTCGGACGATAGCGGTAATTATTCGCTGGCCGTGAATCCACAAACCGACGTATTCGTTCGCGTGCGGGCGGAACTCAAGAGCACCAGTCCGGTATGGGACGTCGAGGTCAGAAACAACGTCGTCGATCCGGCCGAGCCGAATCCACCGGCGCTTGCAGACCGTCCTATCTATGTCATGGATAGCGTAGTTTTCAATTCAGGCGACCAGGGACAGCTGCAGGATTTGACAGCAGCGACGGGTTGGGACCTTAGCAGCGCAAGCTTTACAGAAGTAAGAGCAGCGGCGCCGTTTTCGGTGCTGGATGCCATTTACAGTGCGATGACACTGGTCTCAAGCGTGGACCCGAGTGTGAGTTTCCCGCCGCTCGATGCGTTCTGGAGCCCGGACAACGTTTCAACGCGTGGTGCTGGCACCACCGAGGAAAACGTCGCTTCCGGCGAAATCGGCACCTCGTTCTACTCCGGCGGAAGGCTGTTTCTTCTCGGCAAGGACGGCGACGATATCGAGGAGTTCGATGATCATGTCATCGTCCACGAGTGGGGCCATTATTTCGAGGACAATTTTTCGCGCTCTGACAGCATCGGTGGTGCACATGGTCTTGGTGATTCGCTCGACATGCGGCTCGCGTTTGGTGAGGGCTTTGCGACGGCGTTGTCGGGCATGGCACTGAACAATCGGATTTATTGTGACACCTCGTGGTTTGCCGGCAACCTGAGCGGTTTTGAAATCGACATCGAAAGTGAATTTGCCGGGACGGCCGGGTGGTTCAACGAAATATCAGTCATGAAGCTGATCTACGACCTCTGGGACACGAATGTTGATGGTGCAGACAATTCGAGCATCGGATTTGCTCCGATTTACGATGTGATGACCGGTCCGCAATTAGCAACGCCCGCGTTTACCAGCATTTTCTCGTTTGCGACAGATTTGAAACTGTCTCTGAACGCCCAGGACAACGCTTTCGTCGATGCGCTGCTGACAGAGCAGAGCATTAATCCGAATATCGACACCTTTGGTTCGACCGAACTCAACGATGGGCCGAGTATGCCCGACGATGTCCTGCCAATCTACGACGATCTTGTGCTGGGAGTCACCCGGCAGATCTGTAGCAACAGCCAGTTCGATAGTGGTCGGGACGGTAACAAGTTGTCAGAGCATCGCTTTCTGAAACTGAATCTGCCGGTCTCGCAGCAGGTTACATTTTCGATGATCACTGTGTCGCCGCCGTCGACGCCCGCTTCGGACTACAACTGCGTCCAGGCATTTATGGATGATGATCCGGAAGTTCATGTTCACAGCGATCCGGACTTTTATGTTTATCTGAATGGCAGCCTGATGTGGGTCGGTGGTAGTTGTGTGCCGAACACTGAGGTATCGCCGACCAACGGTGCATTGCCTGCCGGTGACTACGTCATCGATCTCAACGAGTTCCGCCACGAGGACGAAGACTCACCAGGGGGATTTCCGGAGCAGATTTGTTTCGACTTTACGGCCAATTAATTGTCCAATGACAAAATCAATCACCTGGTGCAGCGCATGAAACGATTTCTACCGAATAACATTTTGCTGATAGCCATCGCGATGTTTTCGCTTGCCGCGTGCAGCGACGAATCCGGCACCGGGGCGACCGTGTCCTCAGCCAAGCCGGCGCCGGCGGTTGAAGGTAGAACAGCAACGTCACCGGGCAAGCCGTCAGCGCCGATTTCGATCGAGTATGAAGTGCTCGGCAAACCGATCGTCGGTTTGCCGGTCGCGATAAACATAACGGTCCGCACGACCCAGGACTTGGGCCCCGTCGTGGTGAGCTACAGCATCAATGACGTAAGCGCGCTCCTGTTCCAAGATGGCCAAATCGAGAGAAGGGAATACAGAGATTTCTCTGAACTCGGTATGCAGCAGGTCACGGTCGTGCCCCAACGCGAGGGTCGCCTGTACATCAACGTCTCTGCAGAAGTGCAGACGCCGGGTGGTTCGATGATCAAATCGATGGCGATCCCGATCCGGGTCGGCAGCGCGCCGGTGCCGCGGCAAATAAATGGCGAACTCAAACAAGGCCCGGACGGCGAGACCCGTGATTTCGATGCCGGCCCAACAAAACTGATAAATCCATCAGCCCCCCAATTAATGATCTGACGAGGTCTCGAAGGAGCCCGCCTGTACGAGCTCGCCTGTAGGAGTTCGCCTGTAGGAGCTCGCCTGTAGGAGCTCGCCCCAGCGAGCGATTCGGGTTCATGCCACGTATCGGGCATCGATCGCCCGGTGGGCCGGGCTCCTACGAAAGCGAGCGATTCGGGTTCATGTCACGCATCTGGCATCGATCGCCCGGTGGGCCGGGCTCCTACGAAAGCGAGCGATTCGGGTTCATGCCACGCATCGGGCAGCGATCGCCCGGTGGGCCGGGCTCCTGCTGCCTCATGTCCAACCGCCAAAACCGAATCTGGTTCTAAAGGAACGCTTAAAGCGGTTTTGCATAATCTGAATTCTCATTCCGGGAATATTTTCCCAATTATTTTTCCAATACGAGAGCTGGTTCACAGACCAAACTGCGATTTGAAATTACCGTTGCGGACATGCTGCCGGAGATCCGTCATAGCCATTCGGATCGGCAGCGAGGACGGGGGAGACCGCCAGCGGGGTGGCGCAATCGCCACGGCGGCCAAGCCCACAGGGAACGAGGGAACCGGTTTCGGCAACAATGCATCGGGAACTGCAACAACGGTTAAAAGAAGCAACCGAAAAGTCCGGGATCAACAAACTGGACTTCATCGCCCTCCTCAAATTAATCGACGAACATTATGACAAAATGGAAGCGACCATCACGCAGTCGGTGATCACTCAGACGCTGACCAGTCCGACGCCCGCCACCATCACGCCGATCGATCTCATCTTTGACAGTGTTACGAGCGCGCTGCTGTCGGTCAGTGAGCAGGGCACCATTCGCAACTGTAACAAGGTATGTGCTCACTATTTCGGGATTGCCAAAGAAGACCTCATCGGTTCGCCGGTGACCGACATTCTCCCGGACGCCAGGGACCAGACACTGGCGGAATATCTTCAACCATTCATGTCCGACCTCGATGATACGCACACCGATTTCGCCGGCGGTGAAGTCAATGCAGCACGCAAGGATGGTGACGTTTTCACAGCCGAGATTAATGCCAGTGCTTTGATGGCCGGCGACGACCAGGTGTTTGTTATCAGCCTGCGCGATATCACCGGCCGCAAGCAGGCAGAGAAAACGCTGCGGGAAAACGAGGAGCGCTATCGCGCACTGGTAGAGAACGCTCCGGAAGCGATCGTTGTGCTCGACGTGGATGCCAATCGATTTGTCGATGCCAACGAGAATGCCTGCCAGCTGTTTAATTTGTCACGCACAGGGCTCCTTAGCGTAGGCCCAAAGGCAATCAGTCCGCGGATGCAGCCCGATGGAACGCCTTCGTTCGGCATTCGTCGCGGCCATATTTCACGTGCACTGAATGGCGAGCATCCGATATTCGAATGGCTGCACCAGGACTCGGCCGGTACGGAGATACCCTGCGAGGTGCGCTTCAGCCGCTTGCCTGCCGGTGATCGCAAACTGATCCGGGTCAGCATCACCGATATCGCCGATCGCAAGCGCGATGACGAGTTTACGTATGCACAAAACAAGATCCTCGAAATGATCGCGGCGAGCGCGCCGTTTGAGCGCACCCTGCGATCCATCTGCCGCTCCACTGAAAAGATCTGCGGCGGCCTGCGCGTAGCAATACTCAAACTCGATATCATGAACCAGGTCCTGCATGTCGAGCAGGCGCCGAGCCTCCCCGAAGAATTCAGGCTTGCCCTGGATTTCATCAAGGTAGATCCGCTTGGAGTCGCCTGTGGTGTGGCCGTGTTCCAGAACAAGGAAAAATTTGTCGAAAGCATCGCGCAAGACAAGGCCTGGGACGGGCAGCACGAGCTTGCGAAAAAACACCTGATCAAGGCCGTCTGGTCGTTCCCGCTGCACGGTGCGGCGTCACGCATTATCGGTGCGCTGGATGTTTACGTTGACAAGTGCCGCCAGCCGACGACCGATGAACTGGACAAGCTCGAGCGCATGGTCAGGCTTGCCGGCATCGCGATCAAGAAGGAGATCGACGATCAACGACTCAAGAACAGCGAGTCCCGCTATCGCGGCCTGTTTGAGAATGTCGTCGAGGGCGTTTATATCGCCTCCAGGGAAGGCGAAATCATTACCGCTAATCCTGCGCTGGTCGAAATGCTTGGCTACGACACGGTGGATGATCTCAAGAAGGCGGGCCGCACTATCGAACTCTACGTAAACCCGGTTGACCGGGAGCGGATATTCGCCCGCCTGGAAGCAGAGGGAGTGGTTAAGAATTTCGAGTACCGCCTGCGGCGCAAGGACGGCGGTGAGATCGTCGTACTGGAAAACTCGCGTGCTATTTGTGACGACGACGGCGTCGTCATCGCCCATGAGGGCACGATTACGGACATCACCGAGCGCAAGATAGCTGAGACCCGGGTTTTCGAGGAGAAGGAGCGTGCCCAGGTGACGCTGCAATCGATCGGTGATGGTGTTATCACGACTGACGCCGAGGGCCGCATTGACTACATCAACCCGGTCGCTCAGGACCTCACTTGCTGGGATGTTCGCGGTGCTCGCGGCAAGCCGATCGACGAGATCATGACCATCATCAATGAGCACACGCGGGCGAGCGTCGAGCACCCGGTGATACGCTGCCTGAAAGAGAATCGCGTGATCACGCTGGCGGCGAACTCGATGCTGATTAACCAGGAAGGCGTCGAGATTCCGATTCAGGATTCCGCTGCGCCGATCCGTGATCGCATGGGCAACATGATCGGCGCCGTCATGGTATTCCATGACATCAGCAAGGAATCACGGCTTTTCCGCCAACTGTCTTACCAGGCCTCGCACGATGCGTTGACCGGTCTGATCAACCGCCGGGAGTTTGAAAATTGCCTGGTTGCCGCGCTGGAGAATTCGCAGGAGAATCCGTCCCATACGCACGCACTCCTCTACATCGACCTCGATCAGTTCAAAGTTGTCAACGACACCTTCGGCCACACCGCGGGTGATGAACTGTTGCGCCAGGTCACGGAGATCATACAGTCCAATATCCGCTCCACCGATACACTCGCGCGTCTCGGTGGCGACGAATTCGGCATTCTGCTCGAACGCTGCAGCGATGACCGGGCGATGGAGGTTGCGGAGGCTATTCGCTGCGCGATCGAGGACTTTCGATTTAACTGGCAGGACGCCTATACAAACGTTCGCTGTTCGATCGGCATGTACATGGTCACGCACGGGAGTCCTGACGCGGCAGGTGTCATGAGCTCTGCCGACGTTGCCTGCTACTCGGCGAAGGACATGGGCCGCAACCAGATTCACCTCTATGAGGACAGTGACGCTTCGGTGCGGCATGAGGAAATGAAGTGGGTGTCGCGGATCACGAGCGCCGTCGAAGAAAAACGCTTCGAACTTTATTATCAGCCGATTATCGGTATCAGGAAAAGCAATGAGCATTCACGCGGACACTACGAGCTGCTCCTGCGCATGCGTGACGAGAACGGCAACATCGTTAACCCGGACCAGTTTATTCCTGCCGCAGAACGCTATAATCTGATGTCCACGCTGGATCGCTGGGTTATTCATGAAGCCTTATCGCAGCTCGCGGACAAGAATCAAATGGCCAAGCAAGCACACTTCACACTGGCCATCAATCTTTCAGGCACGTCACTAAGTGAAGACCGGTTCCTTGATTATGTAGTTGATGAATTACAGAAACAAAAACTGCCGGATGGCGCGATTTGTTTTGAAATTACAGAAACCGCTGCGATTTCAAACCTGTCACGGGTGATTCACTTTATGCAGACCCTGAAGAAGCTCGGTTGCAAATTCTCACTCGACGATTTCGGCAGTGGCCTGTCTTCATTCACATATCTCAAGAATCTTCCCGTTGATTACCTGAAGATCGACGGTCAATTCATCCGCCACGTTGCCGAGGACGCGGTCGACGAAAGCATGGTCCGGGCCATTAACCAGGTGGGTCAGGCGATGGGAATCTCGACCATTGCGGAACGGGTTGAGTCCAAGGAAGTACTTGATAAACTTAGTACTTTGGGGGTCGAGTTTGCGCAGGGTTATTACATTGCCAGGCCTGCTTCGGTGGCGTCTTTCGCACCCTGGGCCGGTCAACGCGGTTCCGCGCAACGGGCCTGAGCCGAATCATTCACGACGGACCGCGATACGGTACACTGCGGTTTCCATTATTTTCGCGCCATAAAAACTCCCATAGACGGCACTGACAACAATAATTCCACGCGGCGCTTATTAGCAGACGACGAACCAGCCCCGTTCGTCATCATGAACGGCAAGTCGACGTCACCCATTATCCTGATCTGTGATCACGCGAGCCGGCGCTTTCCTGCCGCGCTCAAGACAATGGGACTCGATCCGGTTGCGCGTCGTTGTCACCTTGCACTGGACATCGGTGCTGGTGCGTTGACGGAACGACTGGCGAAGAGGCTGTCTGCGACGGCAGTTTTGTGCCAGTACTCGAGGCTGGTTGTGGATTGCAACCGGCAGTTGATGGATCCGAGCGCTTTCCTGGAATTCGGCGACGGCATCGTCGTGCCGGGCAATCGCAACCTGCATCCGGAAGAAAAAAAAGCGCGTGCCGATGAGATTTACTGGCCCTATCACCATGCCATTGAGTCACAGCTTGAGCGCCTGGGGGCGCAAGGGCGACCGCCGATATTTGTTTCAGTGCACAGTTTTACACCAGTCCTTAACGGCGAATCCCGCCCGTGGGAAATGGGCGTGCTGTGGGACACAGACCGGGTGACGGCCGAGATTTTTGTGCACGATTTAAGCCAGGCTGGATTTCATGTTGGCGATAACGAACCATACTCTGGCAAGTCGCCACAGGATTTCACCATCGATCATCATGCCGAAGCGATCGGCTTGCCGCATGTCGGCATTGAAATTCGTCAGGACCTGATCGATGTCGACCAGGGTGTCAAGCGAATCTGCGAGGTTTTGCAACGCGTTATCGCGTCATTACCGGCGCGCCTTAACCCGACTGACATCAGAGCCGGGCAACCGCAGATTCCGGCATGAGAGACAGGCGGCGCACTAAAGGCAAGCAGTGACTCGTAACGAACCCACATTCACCCTCGGCGTTGAAGAGGAGTACCTGCTGGTCGATAAAGAGACCCGGGGACTGGCGGTCGACCCACCGAAGGCTTTGCTTGGTGAGTGTGAAGAAATTCTCGGCGATCAGGTAACGACCGAATTGCTCCGTTCGCAGATCGAAGTCGGCACCAAGGTGTGCCAGAACATCCAGGAAGTGCGCGAGGACCTGAGTAAATTGCGGCGGACGATCATTGACGTAGCCGGCCGCCATGGGCTCGCGCCAATCGCATCCTCAACGCACCCGTTCAGTCGCTGGTCCGAACAAAAACACACCCGCAAGGAGCGCTACGATTCACTCACTGCCGAGATGCAGGGCCCGGCCCGGCGCCTGGTTATTTGCGGCATGCACGTGCACGTCGGCATCAACGACGATGCCTTGCGCATCGACCTGATGAACCAGATGGCCTATTTCCTGCCGCATCTGCTGGCGCTCTCGTGTTCCTCGCCTTTTTGGGAGGGTCGCGATACAGGACTCAAGAGTTACCGACTGACAGTTTTCGATGCTTTGCCACGCACCGGGCTTCCGGAGCAATTTCAGAGTTTTGCCGAGTATCAACGGCACGTGGACATCTTGATCAACGCGGGCGTGCTCGATGATTCGACCAAAATCTGGTGGGATCTGCGTCCGAGCGGGCGCTTCCCGACGCTCGAGACGCGCATCATGGACGTCTGTACGCGGATAGACGATGCCATCGCCCTTGCCGCGTTACTGTGCTGCATCATGCGTATGCTGTATCGATTGCGCCTTGCAAACCAGCGCTGGCGCATCTACACGACAATGCTTATTCAGGAGAATCGCTGGCGGGCAATGCGTTACAGCTTTGACGAGGGTCTGATCGATTTCGCCAAGGGTACGATCGTGCCGTTCGAGGAATTGCTGGAAGAAATCCTCGAGTTGATCGCTGATGATGCAGAAGCGCTTGGTTGCAAATCGGAGGTGGCAGGCGTCCGCGACATCCTGAGCCGTGGCACCAGTGCGCACCGGCAGCTCAGGGCACACGAGCTTGCAATAGCTGCGGGCAAGAGTTCGGACGAGGCATTGCAGACGGTGGTTGACACCCTGATCGAGGACACCGCAGAGGGGCTGTAGCAGCCCTTCCTAAGCGCTTGAATCGGACCCTTAAAAAATACGGTGGCGTGTCGTAGGAGCCCGCCCCAGCGCGTGAATCGGACCTTAAAAAATACGGTGGCGGGTCGTAGGAGCCCTTCCTAAGCGCGTGAATCGGACCTTAAAAAATACGGTGGCGTGTCGTAGGAGCCCGCCCCAGCGGGCGATGCGTGACGCCTCCAGCGGAGGCCTTCGAGCCATAAAAAGTGAATCCCGGCGCCTTTCCACAGAAGGGAATGCGGCACAGGTCGCAGTATATGAGGGCCAACGCCGATACGATCTCATGATGATTGCGCCGATCAAATGTGACGGGATCAGGGCTCTGCCGTGAGCGAAAATCTGGCCCTCATTCTGCCGACTGTGTTCGGGCTCGCCGCCGTACTTTATCTATGGCTGGCGGTGTACGTGTCCCGTGTGTCGGCGGATTCATCCAATAGCGCGATCAGCTACTTTTTGTTCCTGATCGGCATCATGGTGGCCGGCAGCGCATTTGCTTACAACACCGCGGATGCCAATCTTTACGGGATTGGCAGGACGCTTTCATTTTTCAGTGCGGGTTTCCTGCCGATTGTGCTTTACGTAATCTATCGCGATTTCACGGTCGGCCGGCCAGGCCCGCTGCTGCTGGCCGCGCTCTCGATCGTGCCGGTAGCGACGACATTGCTGACTATGACGAATTCCCTGCACCACATGATCTGGACGGCGGTCGAAGTGGACGGCATCGTGCGCTTCACCGATGCCAACGAGCATGCCTGGTTCAACCGCATCCACGCGCCATTTGCCTACGGTCTTTTCGGGTACTCGATCATCGCATTGGCAGGCCGGTTGCCCACGATTGCGCGGGCGCATCGCAAAAAAGTGATCTTGCTGCTGGTGTGTGCAGTCACGCCGTTTGCGGTCAGTGTCGTCAACACACTGCTTGCAATCGGGCCGCCGGCGTTTCCATTTACATCGCTGTCACTGGTGATTTTTCTGCCGCTATACTGGTGGGCCAGTCTCGCACTGCGCGTGTATGACTTCAGCCCGCTTGCTTATCAGACGATGTTCGATCACGTACGCGATCCCATCATCGTCCTCGACAAGTTACAAAGAATCATCAGCGCCAATCAGCCGGCACAGCTGCTGCTCGAGGCATCGGAGCGCGATTTGATCGGCCAGCGGTTGTGGGAAGACCTGCCGGAGGCGCGGGCCATACTCGATAACGTCAAAGACCGCGATCTGACACAGACTATTCGCATGCACTCGGACCGCTATTTCGAGCTCAATAGTGCGCCGCTCATAGGCCCATCGGGTCAGGATCAGGGCACCGTGGTTGTCTGTCGCGACGTCACCGAGCGCAAGCAGGCTTTGCGTGCGCTGGCAGACAGCGAGCATCTGATTCGTTCGCTGGTCGAGCATTCGTCCAACGGCATCCTGCGCTTCGCGCGCGACTCGCGTGACGACAGCGGGAAGTTTCGCTGCACCTTTGCCAATCGTTCGGCTGAGAGATTCCTGGAAAGTGGCAGCGCCACGCTGGTCGGAATGCCGCTCGAAAAACTGCTGGCACTCGAACCGGAACGGCTGCTCGAGCAGTTCGACCCGGACAATTCGTCGGTAAAGGCCATCAGTTATGACACGCCGATCGAAGTTGCCAGTGGCGAGATCTGGCTGCGAATCATCGGTGAGCCGGTAGGCCGCGACATTTCCGTAACGTTGGTCGACATTACACAAAGGAAGCGCAACGAAACCAAGATTCTTGCGGACGCGTTGCGGGATCCGTTGACTGGCGTCCTGAACCGGCGCGGCTTCGAAAAAGAAGCGGCCGACTGTATGTCGCAGCACGAGCAGGGCGCCGTGGTGTATCTCGATCTCAATCAATTCAAGACGATCAATGACCGCTTTGGCCACCAGGCCGGCGACGCATTGCTCAAAGCCTTCAGTCACCGGCTGGAATTATGCCTGCGCCCGGAAGATATCCTGGCGCGCTTAGGCGGTGATGAATTCGCCATCGTCTTGCCTGGTGTCAGCGTCGAGGACGCGAAACATGTGGCTGAGCGGCTGGTTGCGACTGCCTGCGACGCCTACATCATCCAGGGGCAGGAGATTGAATGTCCTGCGAGTATTGGCATCTCCCTGATGCCCAACCACGGTGCAGAACTCTGGCACCTGGTCAGCGTCGCAGACCAGGCCATGTACAACGCCAAGCGAATCAGCGAAGAGGACGCCGCAAACGATCGTGCAGCCTACGTCGCGGCGGCGGTTGCTTCCTGACCGATCGGCGCAATACGGTTGCCACGATGCTGCTGCAGGAGCTCGACTGTTGGAGCTCGCCTGTAGGAGCTCGCCTGTAGGAGCTCGCCCCAGCGAGCGATGCAACTTAGCCACAGATATCGGATATCAATCGCCGGCCGGGCTCCTACAAAGGATTCGCGGTCACCGGTCGCAGGAGCTCGCCTGTAGGAGCTCGCCCCAGCGAGCGATTCCCGTTTATCGTACGCACCGGACATCAATCGCCGGCCGGGCTCCTACAAAAGATTCGCGGCCACCGGTCGCAGGAGCTCGCCTGTAGGAGCTCGCCTGTAGGAGCTCGC
>Ga0209987_10001793_pt1 | contig 11756 bp, 10 predicted proteins | sample N074metaG_FD_182134 | JGI IMG/M metagenome (GOLD analysis project Ga0209987, IMG submission 182134) | Deep subsurface microbial communities from Kermadec Trench to uncover new lineages of life (NeLLi) - N074 metaG (SPAdes) (version 2) | ecosystem: Environmental > Aquatic > Marine > Ocean trench... | reverse complement strand
ATGTTGGACCGCGCTTTCAGGTTTTTCAACTCTGCCTCGAACTGGCTTTCAACATCCTGGGCAGCGATCACAACGTTGAAAGATCGGCTTAGGCCGGTAGTGATGACTTCTTCGAATTTCATGGTTATCTCTTAAATCTTGCCGTTATTGTTTTTGTATTGTTTTTGTATTGTTTTTTTGCTGGTGCGGGCGGAGGGACTCGAACCCCCACGTCGTAAGACACTGGTACCTAAAACCAGCGCGTCTACCAGTTCCGCCACGCCCGCCCATAGCCGACTGGCATCGGCGATGCCTATAGCATACCTTCTTCGAAAAACACCAGTTTTTTTCGGGGATTTAGTCCCTAAGAATTCAATTTTTTTAATACCATTGGGATTTCCTCGATCAAATCCTCGGCGATCAAGCCCTGGCCGAGACGTGTCCCGGCTTCGCCGTGGATCCAGGCACCGGCGCCAGCGGCCAGCAAGGGCTTTAACTTTTGCGCTAAAAAGCCGCCGATAATCCCCGCCAGAACATCGCCGGAGCCGGCGGTGGCGAGATCGGGCGAGGCATGGATATTGACCAGGGTTTTACCACCCGGGTGGGCCATTACCGTATCCGGGCCTTTCAGCAGGATCACCGCCCCTGCCCTCTTGGCTGCGTCCTGGGTTGAAGTGATTTTATCCGCCCCAGAATCATGGCTTGGGTCGAGGCCGGGCCACAGCCGCCTGAATTCGCCCAAATGGGGGGTCAGGACGGCTTGGTCGTGAAGCGCCTTAAAGAGGGCCTCTGGCTTCGCTTCAAAGCTGGTCAGGGCGTCGGCATCAAGGACGCACGGCTTGCCGGTGGCCAGAACCTCCAGCACCCTGCCCCGGGTTTTCGCGCCGACCCCGTTGCCGGGGCCGATAACAAAGGCGCTGAATTTTTCGGAATTTACGATTTTGGAAAATTCTTTCGTGGTTTCATAGCCCGCCGACATCACCGCCAATTGTTTTTCGGCATACGTAGAAAGCGCCGCCGCCGGCGCCAGCGTGGTCACCAGCCCGGCGCCAGATCGCAAGCCCGCGCGGGCCGCCATGCGCGCCGCCCCCGACATGCCGGCCTCCCCGCCGATCACCAGCAAATGCCCACGGGTCTGTTTATAATCACCCTTCCCGGGGTGCGGTATCTGGTCTTTCCAAATCCCTGGATCGTTTTCAAAAACGGTGGCGGCAACCGGATCAATGCCGATGTCGACCACATCAACATCGCCGGAAAGCTCCAACCCAGGCATTAAAAGGTGGCCGCGTTTTTTTTGGGAAAAAGTGACTGTCAGGTCGGCGGCAAAGGCGGTCCCAAGAACTTCGCCGGTGTCACTGGAAACTCCTGAGGATATATCCACCGCAACCTTAATGGCACTGGTTTGATTGACGGCGTTGATCCACTCCGCCAGCCTACCCTCAACCGGGCGCACAAGTCCGGTGCCCAGAAGGGCGTCTACGATCACATCAAACCCTGAAAGATCCTCCGGGAATTCCACCACCTCTCCCTGCCATTTCCCGTAAGCCTCGGCCGCCGCGCAGGAGTAGTCATCAGGAATCTTCAGGGCACAGCACTTTACCTGCCAGCCCTTGCGGCGCAGCAATTCCGCCGCGACCCAGCCATCGCCGCCATTATTTCCCGAGCCATTGAGGAAAAGGATGGTTCCGGTTTTTCTTTTGGCCAGGATAGCGTTGGCCAGGCCCTCACCGGCCCGGGTCATCAGGGCAAACGCCGGGATACCGCTGCCAAACGCGGCGCGCTCAGCCGCGATCATCTCGCCCGCGGTCAAAACAGCGTATTTCGGATTGAAGATCAAAGAGGTGCCCCTGTTGGTTCGGGAACAGTATAGCGAAAATCAGCCGCCTTGGAACCACTCAAGGCACCGTCCCGGGTCGCGGGCGTACATGTCATCATCCAGAACAAACTGGGGCATGAAGGTGCCATTTACCTGGGGCAGGAAATCCAGCCGGGTGCGGACACCGTCTTTCTCGATCACCAGTTTGACCGGGACATCCGCCTGGCCGAAGGCAATGCTGTAGCCAACAGCCACGTCCCCTGCCCGTAGGCCTGCTACATGAACCGGGCTGCCCTCCTTCACGCTTTCGATCATAAGCGGAGCGCCTTCCTCGTTTCCTTTAGAATATTCGAACCCCAAATCAAACTGGAATATTTCCTGGTCAATGACGGTAAAGCAGGCGCCCAGCGCACTCGAATCCGGGTAAATCGTTTTGCCCCGGGTCACCCCCGCCGTGGTATCGCCGAAAACGCCGCCAGTGATATAACGGCGCAGGAATTGATCAACCCGGGCCTGGTCCATTTTCAGGCCGTCCGCCCGCGAAGCCTCAAGAATATCAAACATGGCATCATCGAGCGAGCGCCCCGGTGGCGTTGTCTTGATCCGGGCGTTCCAGTTATGGGCCAGGATATCGCCCTGCTGGTAGGGCAATTTCTGGGCATATTGATTGGTCCAGAAATTTTCCTCAACCTGCTCACGGGTAAAATTTTTGGCCGGGGAAAAATAATAGGCTTGCAGGACCTGGTTGAAACTCATCGCGTAATCGGAAAGTGACATCCGGCCGCCCCGGAGCGACAACAATCTGGCGTAATAGTCAGTAAAACCTTCGGTGAACCAATACATATGCTCCTCGGGTTCAACCGGTCTGATAATGCCCCCGAGCCAGTTATGAAAAAGTTCGTGAGGCAAAAGCCACTTGAATTTTTCCACCTTTTCGACATCCTTTGATACAAAAAGGGCAAATGCCCGGTAAAGCCCGGTGCCGCCAAAGCTGCAACACTGGCCCTCAATCGGGATCATGCTGATCAGGAAATGCGGGGTGTCAAAATCCTGCCAGAAGCTGCGGCCATCCAAAACCGTGGCCGCGGCCAGCGCCCTGAACTCATCGATATCAAATGCCCACGCACCCCGGGTGGCAATAAATAACGGCTGGCCGGCGATTTCCATTTTGTGGAGGGTAAAATCACCGCCAATATAAAGTGAATTTTGCACCTTATCGATGGTCTCGACCCTAAGCGTTACCGTGTCGCCCTCGCCAAAGCTGTTGACGATGGCCCAATCCTCGGGAAAACCCTCGAAGGTCAGCGTCAGGTTGAATGAGACATTCCTCAGGTGGCTGGGCATGACAAAAGCGGCCTCGCCGATGATGTGGAAATATTCCGGGGCGAGCAGCGGCCGGTAATATACATCGCTTGTGACCGGGGCATCCCAGTATTTGACAAGGTCATAAATCACCTCCAGGGTTTCCCCTGCTTCATGGATCAGGAAAACTTCACCGGGGCCCTCGCCGGCTTCAACCCGGCAGCCTTGGGTCAGGCACGACAGACCCCTGATCCCTTTATAGTATTCATTCTGGTTGGCCCACGAGGCAGAAATTTCAAGCCGGGTGCGGCCATCACTGCTGCCCGGGAATTGAAGGGTAAAAATCAACGATGGGGTATCGTCGGACAACTGGTTGGTAATGGTATATTTGACCTCGGGCAAAACCTCCTGGGCCAGCAAAATCGGGGTCAGAATAAAAGTGCCAAACATTAAGGCAATAATGCCGATGAAAACTTTAAAGATCGCTGTCATTCAGTGTCACCTTTTTCATCAGGGTGATTGGAAAATTGGGGCGAGCGAGGGGACTTGAACCCCCAGCCTCTGGCACCACAAGCCAGCGCTCTAACCAGTTGAGCTACGCCCGCCATAAAACGCGATGCATCCTTAACTTTAAGGAGGCGTCCCGTCAAGAAGCATAAAAGCTCTCTTAAACCTGATAATATGTTGTTAAACCGGCAGCGACAAGATATTCAGGAAGAATATGAAAAAAATTGAAGCCATTATTAAACCGTTCAAGCTCGATGATGTCACCGATGCCCTGCAAGACATCGGCGTCACCGGGGTGACGGTCACCGAGGCCAAGGGCTTCGGGCGCCAGAAAGGACATACCGAACTTTACCGGGGCGCCGAATATGTTGTCGATTTCCTGCCCAAGATCAAACTCGAGGTGGTGGTTGAAGACGCACTTTTGGACAAAGTGATCGAAGCGATTCTCTCTGCCGCCAAAACCGGACGCATCGGCGACGGTAAAATCTTCATTTCAGAGATCTCTGAAGCCATCCGCATCCGTACCGGAGAGACCGGACCGGGCGCGGTCTGACCCCTAAATTTGAAGGAATTCTGCCCCTCTTCCCCCGGCCCCACCGGCGCTAAAAAAGAACCCAAAACTTTCCCATCAAACCCGGTTGACAGAAACGTTGATTGGGTGCACTGGTTATTTTATTCCGGACACCAAGGGGGGTGCCAAGAGGCCCTTTTAACACAACATATATGACACGCGTAAAGGACTGGCCCGTGGCTCATTACAAGAATCTTTCGCCAAAAGACATTAGTAAAATCAAATCGGATGAAGACCTCGCCTGGGTCGACCTGCGTTTTACCGACCCGCGCGGCAAATGGCAGCACCTGACCATGGATGCTGACGCCTTTGATGATGACATGCTCGAAGACGGTATTATGTTTGACGGCTCGTCGATCGCCGGCTGGAAAGCGATCAACGAATCGGACATGATCCTTAAACCTGATCTCTCGTCCGCATCGCTCGATCCCTTCGCCGCCCAACCCACCCTTATTTTAATTTGTGATATTCTCGATCCCTCGACCGGCCAGGCCTATAACCGCGACCCGCGATCGACCGCGAAACGCGCCGAGGAATACCTGAAATTCACCGGCATTGGTGATACCGCCTATTTCGGCCCCGAAGCCGAATTTTTCATGTTCGACGATGTTCGCTTTGACGTTGGCTATGGCCACGCTTTTTACCAGCTCGACGATGTCGAGAGCCCTAATAATTCCGCCACCGAATACGAAGCCGGCAATCGCGGCCACCGCCCCGGCATCAAGGGCGGCTACTTCCCGGTGCCGCCGGTGGATAGCTGTTCTGACATCCGCGGCGAGATGGTCACGGTGATGAAGGGAATGGGGCTTTCCATGGACAAGCACCACCATGAAGTGGCCCCGTCCCAGCACGAACTGGGGATGGAATTCAGCACCCTTTTGAACACCGCCGACCAGGTTCAGATATTCAAGTATTGCGTTCACCAGGTGGCCCACACCTACGGCAAGTCGGCAACCTTTATGCCCAAGCCAATCCAGGGTGACAACGGCTCGGGCATGCACTGCCATCAGTCGATCTGGAAAGCGAAAAAACCGCTGTTTGCCGGCAACGGCTATGCCGATTTGTCCGAGATGGCGCTGTTTTATATCGGCGGCATTATCAAGCACGCCAGGGCGCTGAACGCCTTTACCAACGCCACCACCAATTCCTACAAACGCCTGACACCGGGGTTTGAAGCGCCAGTGCTGCTGGCCTATTCCAGCCGCAACCGCTCGGCCAGCTGCCGCATTCCCTATACCACCTCGCCGGCCGGCAAGCGTGTCGAAGTGCGCTTCCCCGACCCCACCGGCAATCCCTATCTGGCGTTTTCGGCGATGCTGATGGCCGGGCTTGACGGCATCCAGAGCAAAATTCACCCGGGCGATCCCATGGACAAGGATTTGTATGCCCTGCCGCCGGAGGAACTGAAGGATGTGCCGACCGTCGCCGGCTCACTGCGCGAAGCTTTGGAGGCGCTCGATGGCGACCGGAATTTCCTGAAAAAAGGCGATGTCTTTTCCGACGACCAGATCGATGCCTACCTGGAATTGAAATGGGAAGAAGTGGCGAGGTTTGAACTCTCGCCCCACCCGATTGAATTCCAGATGTATTATAGCGTTTAAAAAATCAAGAATCTGACCCGGAAGTATCCGGGTTGGGGGTGTCCTTGGCCGGGACGTAGCGGTAGAAATGTGTATCCTGCAGGGCTGACACCGAGATCACGCGGGTTTCGTCTTCCATCTCCTCGCGGGCAATCATGACATGGGGTAATTCGTTTCCAAGGGTTTTCACCGCCCGTTTGACAATCCAGATGCTGCCGAGCTGGCGGGTCTGTTGATAGCGCATGCCGGGCTGGATTTCCTTGGGTGACTTGACGCCACTGCCCAAGCCCTTGGAAAATAGTTTACTTAAGCTAAACCCCGTATTCATAGTCTTCCCCTGATGCAACATAGAATTCTTATCCCTTGTTTCCAAAAAAATCTAGCTTTATATAAACCCAACTTGATTGAAATTCGGTTAACGGACGCAGATTAAATGTCGAACCACACCATCGCTGCCTTTTATAAATTCACCCCGCTTACGGGCCTGCCCGGGTGGCGGGGTGCGCTGCTGGCGTCCTGCCAGGACCTGGGCCTTAAGGGCATTATCCTGATCGGGCATGAAGGGATTAATTCCACCGTCGCCGGACCCAAAAAATCCATCAACGCTTTTTTGACCTGGTTGCAAAAACACGAGGAATTCCAAGGGATTTCGGCAAAATTCTCGGAGTGCGAGGCGGCCCCGTTCAGGCGTCTTAGGGTGCGTATCAAGAAGGAAATTGTCACCCTCGGGGTGCCCGGTATTGACCCCAGCAAGGCCACCGGCACACGCATCCCGCCCGCCGAATGGAACGCCCTGATGCGCGATCCCGGGGTCGCCGTGATTGATGCCCGGAATGTCTATGAAACCAAGGTCGGCAGCTTTGAAGGGGCACTGGTTCCCGCCCTTAAGACCTTCCGCGACTTCCCGGATTTCGTCAAAAACACCCTCGATCCAACCAAGCACAAGCGAATCGCCATGTTCTGCACCGGGGGGATTCGCTGTGAAAAAGCCTCCGCCTATTTGATTTCGGAGGGTTTTCAGGACGTCGTCCAGCTCGACGGCGGCATTCTGAAATACATCGAAGAGGTCCCGGAAGAAGAAAGCTTGTGGCGCGGTGATTGTTTTGTTTTCGATGGCCGCATGGCCGTAGATAGCACTTTGGCTGAAGGCGATTATGAAATGTGCCCGTCGTGCCGCTGGCCGGTCACCCGGGAAGAAAAACTGAGTGCGGCCTACGAGGAAGGGGTCTCGTGCCCCAACTGCAAGGATAAATTATCTGAAAAGCGCTTTGAACGCAGCCGCGAACGTCACAAACAAATCAAACTGGCCAACGCCCGCGGTGAAAAGCATCTCGCGGCAAAAATGGGGAAAACCCGCTGAAACCCACAAGATATTGTTGTTGTTTCGCGGGAAACCACTATACTGAGGGAGATTTCGCCGGTTTCCGGCAAGTGATAAAGTATGGCTGAACGGCAATGAAACCTGCACCAATGAGCGATCTTTTTGACATCCCGGGCGCCACCAAGGGCGATTATACCGCCAAGGATATCGAGGTTCTGGAAGGCCTCGAGCCGGTGCGCAAACGCCCGGGCATGTACATCGGCGGCACCGACCCCAAAGCGATGCACCACTTGGCTGCCGAAGCGGTGGACAATGCCATGGATGAGGCGGTGGCGGGCCACGCCAGCCGCATCGAGGTCGAGCTTTTTGAAGACGGCTCGCTGATGGTCACCGACAACGGCCGCGGCATCCCGGTCGACAAACACCCCAAGTTCAAAACCAAATCGGCCTTGGAAGTGATTTTCACCACGCTGCATTCCGGCGGCAAGTTTAACCAGGGGGCTTATAGAACCTCCGGCGGCCTGCACGGGGTTGGCATTTCCGTGGTCAATGCGCTCTCGGAATGGCTCCATGTCGAGGTTGCCCGTGACAAAACCCTGTGGCAGCAAAAATTCGCCCAGGGGTATGCCACTTCCAAGCTGGAGAATCTCGGCAATGTTGCCAACCGCCGCGGCACCCGCATCCACTTTTTGCCCGACCCGGATATATTCGGGCCATCGGCGCGGTTCAGCCCGGCGCGGCTCTACCGCATGGCGCGCTCCAAGGCCTATCTGTTCCGGGGTGTCGAAATCCGCTGGAAGTGCGCCCCTGCCCTTATAAAAGAAGGCGGCGAGGTGCCTGAGGAAATTTCGCTCCATTTCCCAGGCGGGCTTCCGGAATATCTCGATGAGACTTTGCGCGACAAGGCCACCGTGGTGGACGAAAGCTTTACCGGGCGCGTCACCTTCGCCGGCGCCAAGGGCAAGGTCGAATGGGCGGTCAAGTGGCTTCGCTTCGATGACGGCATGGCATCTTATTACTGCAACACCATCCCCAACCCCGACGGCGGCAGCCACGAGGCTGGTATGCGCGCGGCCCTGGTTAAAGGCCTCAAGGCCTACGGTGAGCTGACCGGGAATAAAAAGGCCGCGGCCATCGTTGCCGATGATGTCTTGCGACAGGCTTGTATCATGCTCTCGATTTTCCTCGCCGACCCGCAGTTTGTCGGCCAGACCAAGGACCGGCTCTCAACCCCCGCAGCCGTCCGGCTGGTCGAGGCCGCGGTGCGCGACCGCTTTGATCTCTGGCTTTCACAGGCCCCCGAGCGCGCCGAATTCTTGATGAACACCATTCTGGAACGCACCGAAGAGCGCCTGCGCCGCCGCCAGGAACGTGAGCTGACGCGGAAAACCGCGCTGCATAAACGTAAACTCCGGCTGCCCGGCAAGCTCACCGATTGCACCAAGGATGAGGCCGATGGCACCGAGCTTTTCATTGTCGAAGGCGATTCAGCGGGCGGGTCCGCCAAGCAGGCCCGCGACCGTTACACCCAGGCGGTTTTGCCGATCCGTGGCAAGATTTTGAATGTCGCCAGCGCCACCACGGAGAAAATCAACGCCAACCAGGAAATCCGCGACCTGATCCAGGCCTTGGGCTGCGGCACCCGCGACCAGTTTGATTTGAAGCACTTGCGCTATGAACGGATCATCATCATGACCGATGCCGACGTCGATGGCGCCCATATCGCTACCCTTTTGATGACCTTCTTTTACAAGGAAATGCCGCACCTGGTCGAAGCCGGGCATTTGTACCTGGCGCAGCCGCCGCTCTACCGCATCGCCCAGAAAGGGATTGTCCATTATGCCCGCGATGACGCTCACAAGGATGAACTGATCGAAAAAGAGTTTAATTCCAAAAGCAGGCTCGAGGTCAGCCGCTTCAAGGGCCTCGGCGAAATGCCGGCCAGGCAATTAAAAGAAACCACCATGAGCCCGGCCAGCCGGACGCTTCTGCGCGTTGCCCTGCCAAAGGATGGCGATTACCGGGGCCAGAACATGACCGCCAAACTGGTCGAAGACCTGATGGGCAGAAAGCCCGAGAAACGCTTTCAATTCATCCAGGCCAACGCCAACAAGGTCGAGGATCTGGACATTTAGGTTTTATTTCCGAAGCCCATTTGGGCTGAGGCAAGGGCGCCAAAATGCATGATAGTGCGAAATAGGCCGCCGCGCGTCGTCGCGCGTAAGCTTTAACGGCGTTTGAGTGACAAAAAAATTGCTCTTTTATTTGTTATCAGGCCAGAGGCCGGGCGTTTTCACCCCTGTAAAATCATCCCAGCCCTTGTAATATTCTCTCGATTCTTTCCCGAGAAAAGGGACAAAAGAGTCTGGAGAAATTCGTTCCGATGGAAAATTTACAAGGCTCTCTAAAAAGCCTGTGCATACCGAAGTCCCCACATCCTCATCCCCTTCCTGAAGGAGGGTTTCCATAAAATCAAAAATGTCCCGCTTTTTTTCTTCAGACATTGAAGTAATATTGTCTATTACATAAATTGCGAATTCCATCATAAATGCACATGAACTGGCGGGGTCTTCCCATTTCCAATCTTCATGTTTTTCCCAATTGCCACGATTTTTTTTCCAAACTGGTCCAAATTCGGGAAACTTTTCTAGGAATGCCGGTATTATATTGGTTTCTGTATATTTCATTCATCCTACTCCACTTCCTAATAAAGCATCCTCAACTATAACCACATTCACCCTAAACCAGCGGATGGTCGTTGACAATCTGCGTGAAACACTATAGCTGTCGCGGCGAAAAGAAAATTAAGAAGAAAGCGCCCACGGGGGCTCAAAAAACTACATGTCATTTGATTATCTAGGTTTATCCAAAGAGATACAATCCGCAGTCGAGGCCGCCGGTTACACCACCCCGACGCCGATCCAGAAACAGGTGATCCCGTCGATCCTGATGGGCCGCGATATCCTCGGCATCGCCCAGACCGGCACCGGCAAAACCGCGGGCTTTACCCTGCCCATGATCGACATCCTCGCCGAAGGCCGCGCCAAGGCGCGGATCCCGCGCTCGCTTATCATCGAGCCGACCCGCGAACTGGCGGTCCAGATCAAGGAAAGCTTCGAGAAATACGGCAAAAACCACAAGCTGACCTCCGCGCTTCTGATCGGCGGCACCTCGATGGAAGACCAGGTTGCGGCCCTGAACAAAAGCGTCGACGTGCTGATCGCCACCCCGGGGCGTTTGCTCGATCATTTTGGCCGTGGCAACGTTATGCTGAACGGCATTGAAATCCTGGTGATTGACGAGGCCGACCGCATGCTCGACATGGGCTTTATCCCCGACGTCGAGCGCATCCGCAAGTTGATCCTCGGCAAGCCGCAAACGCTGTTCTTTTCCGCGACAATGCCGCCGCCGATCAAGAAACTGACCGATGCCTTTCTCGATGATCCCAAGTTTATCGAGGTCGCCTCGCCGACCCGGACCGCCGAGACCATCGCCCAGAATTTCGTCAAGGTGGCGCGCCGCGACAAAGCCAAGGTGCTGAAAAAACTGCTGTCCAACAAAGACGTCACCAGCGCGATTATTTTCTGCAACCGAAAAAAGGATGTCACCGCGGTTTATAAAGACCTGAAGGCCGCCCATTTCAATGCCCGTGAACTGCACGGTGACATGGATCAGTCGTCACGGCTCGAGGTTCTCGGGCTGTTCAAGGATGGCACCGTCGATTACCTGATCGCCAGCGATGTCGCCGCCCGCGGGCTGGATATCAAGGACGTTTCGCACATTATCAACTACGATGTGCCGTTGGCGGTCGAGGATTACATCCACCGCATTGGCCGCACCGGCCGCGCCGGCAAAAAGGGCAATGCGATTATGCTGCTGGATAACAAGGACCGCGAGATGTTCGAGAAAATCGAGCGCTTCGCCAGGGTCAAGATCTTGCCGTTAGGAGAAGCAAAGCCGGAAGCGAAACCATCGGACGCTAAACCAGCTGCGAAAACCCATGAGGCTAAAAAGCCGGAACCGAAGTCTGATCACCGGGCCCGGCATCAAAAACCTGCCGCGAAGCAGCATCAAATGCGTGATGCCAAACCGCACGAAAAACACGAAACCAAGCCCCAGGAAAAGCGGGACAGCAAACCCCATGACAACCGCGACGCTAAAAAGCGTGACGAAAAAAAGCCGCGCAGGCACGCCCATGGCGTTCAGGAAATGGAAGATCACGTTGGCCCCGGCATGGGCGGCCACGTTCCGGCCTTTATGGTGCAGCCCCCCAATAAAAAATAATCCATCAGAACTGGCTGTCGACCTCAAACGGGAGGCGCACTTCAAGCCCGTCCAAATTCTCATTCACCTTGATCTGGCAGCCCAACCGGGAATTCGCCTCACGCCCGGGCGCGAATTCAAGCATGGCCTCTTCTTCTTCCGACATCCCCGGGATTTCCTTAAGGAATTTTTCCGCGATGTACATATGGCAGGTCGAACACGCCATGCCGCCGCCGCAAACCCCCTCAACGTCGATATCGAATTCGTGGGCGATATCGAGCAAGGTCCAGCCGGCTTTTGCGTCAACGGTTTTCAAGAGGCTGCCATCGGGGTTGAAGAACGTGACTTTTGGCATTTAACTCAAGTCCCCCACGGTTTTTCTTAGGTATTCTGCGGCGTACGAAGCTTCTTCTTCGC
>Ga0209987_10001791_pt1 | contig 11758 bp, 8 predicted proteins | sample N074metaG_FD_182134 | JGI IMG/M metagenome (GOLD analysis project Ga0209987, IMG submission 182134) | Deep subsurface microbial communities from Kermadec Trench to uncover new lineages of life (NeLLi) - N074 metaG (SPAdes) (version 2) | ecosystem: Environmental > Aquatic > Marine > Ocean trench... | reverse complement strand
CTCCGGGGACAGGTATCCCAGAAGCAGGTCGGCATCGGTCACCGTGACTTGTGCCCCCCCCTTGCCGTAGCAGGCAGGTCCAGGAACCGCACCTGCCGACTCGGGGCCGACCCGAAGCATTCCCAGTCGGTCGAATCTCACAATGCTGCCTCCCCCCGCTCCCATGGTTAAACAGTCGACCATCTTGAATCCGATGATTTCACCATCGAAAATCTGGGTGCTGGTGGTGGGGATGTCCTGGGAGGTGATACTGCAAACGTCGAAGCTGGTCCCCCCCATATCGGTGGAAATAAACTTCTGCTCTCCTTCCTCCACCGTGTGTGCCACCGAAAGAGCCGCCACCGGTCCGGCACTGGGCCCGGAGTTCAGGATCAGACCGGCTCTCTTGGAGACTTCTTCCGCAGTCTGTACTCCCCCGTTGGCAGTCATGATCACCAGACTCCCTTTGAGCCCTTCGAGAGACTTCTCGACACGGGACAGGAAGCGAACCACCGGAGGCCCGATGTAGCCGCTGATCACCGTGGTGCTGAAGCGCTCGTACTCGCGAATATTGGGCAAAACCTCTGAACTGGTGATCACATAGGCCTCTGGAAACTCCCTGCGGCATATCTCGGCTGCTCTGTTTTCATGGTCGGCATTTTCATAGGAATGGAGGAAGCAAACCACAACGGACTCGACGCCCTTTGTTTTCATCTTTTTTACGGCATCAACCACCTCATCCTCATTGAGAGGCGTTTGCACCTCGCCATTCCAGAGGAGACGCTCCTGGACACCGAATCTCAGATAACCGGGCACAAAGGGCCGAACGTAAGGGACGCTGTAGTCGTAGATCGTGGCCCCTGGCCTCCACCCCTGCCGAAGGTACAGGATGTCTTCGAAGCCTTTGGTCGTAATCATCCCAACCTTGACACCCGTTCGAGTCAGCAGAGCATTGGTCCCCACCGTGGTTCCGTAGACAACCAGCTCAACCTGAGCAAGAAACTGCTGCAAATTCAGTTGAAGGCGGGAAGCTACCTTCTCCAACCCTTGGGTCAGGCAGACCTCAAGATCGTCGGTGGTGGGAACCTTGGCGTACTCCAGGACCCCGCCCGTTCCCGATACAATCACGTCAGTAAATGTTCCTCCCGTATCGACTGCGACTCTATACATCGAAGAGCGGCTCCTTTCCGGTTGTCAGTTTTTCTGTAGTGTCGCAACAGTGTATCTGATCCCCATTTCAAAAGAAAAATGAATGGTTGAGGATCCTGCTTTCCGGTGGTGGTCTACACACTGTTTATGGTACAAACAGGTACAAACTTCACAGAGGAGGTGTCAACCATGTCGATCTCGTCGTCGCTCAGTCAACTGTCGGGTGGCAAAATAACGCGTCGTTTCTGGCTGGCTCAACTGGGAGCCCTAAGCCTGGGAACGGCGGCTTGTAGCCTGGGGACCAATCAGGAGGGAGAAGAGGACACCGGGTCCGGGTCCGACCTGCAGCTGAGTTTCGCCTGCGTCGACAATTACGACCGCACGCGCCCACTGCTGGACGGCACCGTCAAACCCCAAGGTATCGTGTTGCAGGCACGGGCGGTGGGTCCCGGAGCACTGTTTCGACAGGTCGCCCAACAGACCGACTTCGACGTCTCCGAGATGTCCACCTCCACCTTCATGATTCTGAAATCTCGCGGGGATGACCGTTACGTCGGTATTCCCGCCTTCCCCTCGCGAAACTTTCGCCACGGATACGTTTTCATCAACCGCCGCTCGGGCATCAACCGACCCGAAGATCTGGCCGGCAAGCGCCTGGGAATGGTGGAGTACCAGACCACCGCCGCCCTCTGGCAACGCACCTTCCTGCAGGATGACTTCGGCATCAAGGCCAATCAAATTGAGTGGTCCGAGGGAGGTCTCAACACGCCCGATGAACCGGAGCGCTTTCACGTCGACATGCCCTCCGATATTCATCTCAGTCGAATTGGACCCGGCGAGACCTTGAGTGAACTCCTGGAAGAGGGGAAGCTGGACGCTCTGATCGGACCGACCAAGCCGGAATGCTTCGGAAGGGCCGCCCACATTGAGCGTTTGTTTCCGGACTACCGGAGTGTCGAGAAGGACTATTACAAACGGACCGGCTTTTTTCCGATCATGCACCTGGTGGTCATCCGCAAAGAGATCTACCAGGAACATCCCTGGGCCGCCAAATCAATCCTTGACGCCTTTCAAACGGCCCTCTCCACCCAGCTCGAGCGGCTCCGCAGCACCGGGGTTTTAGCCTGTGCTCTGCCCTGGCTGATGAGCGATCTGGAAGAGATCGAAGAGGTGTTCGGCGACGAACACTGGCCTTACGGTATCGCCAAGAATCAGGCGCTGCTGGAGCGAATGACGCAGGCTTCCTTTGAACAGGGATTGTCGGCCAGAAAACTTGAAGTCGAAGAGCTATTCGCTGAGGAGACCTGGCAGACTTGAGCATGGGACAGCCTCCGGAAACCCCGTCCGTTGCAAAACGAGGACCGATGAAGGGTCCGGCTACGCGTATCCGCTGGCAAATCCTGGGACTGCTGTTTCTCATCAGTGTGGTGACCTACCTGGACCGAATCAACATATCGGTTGCCGGGAAACAGATGTCCGAAGAGCTGGGGTTGACGGATCTGGAGTTTGGCACCATCTTCAGCGCCTTTGTTCTCGGCTACGCCCTGTTTCAGATTCCCGGCGGCTGGCTTGGGGATCGCTTCGGATACAAGAAGGTCCTGGTCAGCGCCCTCCTCCTGTGGTCTCTGTTTACTGCTTTAACACCGCTGGCACCCGCCAGCCCTCTGGTTTCACTGCTGGGTGTGGTGGGGGCGATCTGCCTGGTTCGCTTTCTGATCGGGCTGGCCGAATCGGTCTCCTACCCCTGTTCAACGGCTCTGGCAGGCAAATGGTTTCCTCCCCAGGAGCGGGGCCGGGCCATCGGAACCATTTTTGCCGGCCTGGGAGTGGGCGCGGCCCTCACCTCACCCATTGTTGCCTGGCTGGTGGTCTCCTACAGTTGGCAGATCAGCTTCTACGTCTGCTCCCTGGTGGGTATCCTGACGGGTCTGGTCCTGGTTTTTCATTTAACCGAGTGGCCCCAGAAGCACCCCCGCATCAGCGACTCTGAGCTGGAGTATATTCGTGGAGGCCGCCCAGCCGAAAACCCGACCACTTCTGCAGCCACTCCGAGAAGGACGACGCCCTGGAGAAAGATCCTCACCAACCGCGACGTCTCTTTGTTGTTCGCCAGCTACGTCTGTATCGGCTACACCGTGTACATCTATTTCGCCTGGTTTTACCGCTACCTGACCGATGAGCGGGGCTTTGACGCGATCAACGCCTCCTACTTCGCCGTCTTGCCCTTTCTGGCCATGACCGTGACTGCGCCGTTAGGGGGGTGGCTGACCGATCGTTTGATGCTGCGGGTGGGCAAGAGAACTGCCCGTCGAATCATCGTGATGGGGGGGAAACTCCCTTGCCTGCCTCTGCTGTTTCTGGGAGGAAGGGTCGAAAACGACTACCTGGCCATTGCCTTGCTGTCGCTGGGCTTCGGCCTGGCGTTTTTGGGAACCAACTGTTATTGGACCACGGCTATTGAACTCATGCCCAACCATGCCGGGACCATCGGGGCCATGATGAATATGGGAACCACCGTAGCAGGGGCTTTTTCACCCATCCTGACTCCCCTGATCAAGGACCAGTACGGATGGCCGGCGGCCTGGACGGTGGCGGGCTTTTTCACATTGGGGGCGGCCATTTTGTGGATCTTTATCGGGGTTCAGGAGGATCGAGATTCTTCGATTTCATCCACCTAACATCCTCCCGGTTTCACAAAGATTCCCCGCTCGTACATCTTGTCCCACTGTTTCTGAGTGACCTCCTGCAATTCTTTGAGACTCTTGGCAGGCTTGTCCTGCCAGACATTGGCCGGATACAGGCTGGCTCTCTTATAATAGCGGGCGTAAATTTCTGACTGGACCATGGGAAGGAAATTGTGCCGGGTCTGGCTCCTGGCGTATCTGAGCCTCTCGACATCGATCTCAGCCTTGATCGTGCACTCCCCACTGGTCCTGGCCACCGAGAGATCCTGTCCCTGATAATCGATGATGGCCGTCTGTCCTTCCCCCTCGTCATAAGGAAGATCACCATCCAGCCAGTGCCCTCTTTTGACGGTGATAATGTAGACTTTGTTTTCCCATGCACGGGAACGAATGGCCCGATCCTTGGCCTGCGTATAGGCCAGATTTCCTCGGGGATTGCCGTCACAGTGAATCAGGATCTCCGCCCCATTCATGGCCAGACAGCGGGCCACTTCAGGAAAGTGGCAATCGTAACAGATAAAGCAACCCAGTTTGCCAATGGGAGTATCCACCACAGGAAACAACGCTTCGTCTCCGTGTCGTCTTACAAACTCATCCAGCACATCGTTGGGGAAAGCGTACCCCAGGCGCGCACAATGCTTCTTGTATCGAAGAATGACCTCTCCAGATGGATCCACAATAAATGTGGTATCCCAATACCTCCCGGGCCACTCTTCATCGAACTCCCACACATTGGCAGCGATGTAACAGTTCAACTCCCTGGCTTTCTTTCCCAGAATTTGACTCTCTTTTCCGGGAATCCTTATTCCGATATCGATCCAGTCCTGAATACTACGTCCCGGGGTATAGCCCTGCAGAAAAAATTCCGGGAACACCACCAGTTTCGGCGACACGCTCCACTCGGGCGACAACCGCCCTTCCAGCAGCGACAGTGCATGCTCGAGGTTCTCCTCGATGGCCTCAATTCGAGGGGGCCCCTTTTTATCCCGGAATACCTGGCGAATATTGGACTGGATACCCATGATTTCATAGGGTTTTATCATTTCACTGGCCTCCTTCATTGCTTGATGGCAAGATATATACCACAAAGTCGGGGGTAGGCTGTTTCTGTTACCAACCTTGAGGAGGTATAAGCAATGTCAATCTCATTTCTAGGCCACCTGTCCGGTGGCAAAACAACGCGTCGTTTCTGGCTGGCTCAACTGGGAGCCCTGAGTTTAGGAACGGCGGCCTGTAGCCGGGGGACCAGCCAGGAAAGAGGACAGGAGACCGGGTCCGGGTCCGGGTCCGACCTGCAACTGAGTTTCGCCTGCGTGGACAACTACGACCGCACGCGCCCACTGCTGGACGGAACCGTCAAGCCCGAAGGGATCGTTTTGCAGTCACGGGCGGAGGGTCCCGGAGCGCTGTTTCGACAGGTCGCCCAGCAGACCGATTTCGACATCTCCGAGATGTCCACCTCCACCTTCATGATTCTGACATCCCGCGGGGATGACCGTTACGTGGGTATTCCCGTTTACCCTTCGCGAAACTTTCGCCACGGATACGTTTTCATCAATCGCAACTCGGGCATCTCCCGACCCGAGGATCTGGCCGGCAAGCGCGTGGGAATGGTGGAGTACCAGACCACCGCCGCTCTCTGGCAACGCATCTTCCTGCAGGATGACTTTGGGATCAAGGCGAATCAAATTGAGTGGTCCGAGGGAGGTCTCAACACGCCCGATGAACCGGAGCGCTTTCACGTCGACATGCCCTCCGACATTCATCTCAGTCGAATCGGCCCCGGCCAGACCTTGAGCCAGATGCTGGAAGAGGGAAAGCTGGACGCTCTGATCGGGCCGGCCGAGCCGGAATGCTTCCGAAGGGCCTCCCACATCGAGCGTTTGTTTCCGGATTACCGGAGTGTAGAAAAGGACTACTACAAACGAAGCGGATTTTTTCCGATCATGCACCTGGTGGTCATCCGCAGGGAGATCTATCAGGAGCATCCCTGGGTCGCCCAATCCCTCTTTGACGCATTTCAGTCGGCCCTGGCCACTCAGTTTGAGCGGATCCGGAACACTTCGGTCTTGGCATGCGCTTTGCCATGGCTGATGAGCGATCTGGAAGAGATCGAAGAGGTGTTCGGCGACGAACACTGGCCCTACGGAATCGCCAAGAATAAGGCTCTGCTGGAACGGATGACCCAGGCCTCCTTTGAGCAGGGATTGTCGGCCAGAAAACTCGAGGTCGAAGAGCTATTCGTTGAGGAAATGTGGGGGACCTGAGAGGGGCACCGCCACAGCTGACTGACCCAGGTTTCTTGTGTAGGGGCGCACAGCCGTGCGCCCTATAAGCCATTGATAATGCAGGGCTTGTGGGCGCACGGCTGTGCGCCCCTACAGGCGTTAATCAAAATCAGGTGGACTTTCGCAACGCGCGTGCTAAGCCTCCCACCTACGACCAGAAGACAGAACGGTCGATCTGGGCAATGGAGGTTCGACCCGTCGAGGCCATCGTCATCTCCAGCTCTCTGCGCAGGATGTCCAGGACGCGGCTTACCCCGGGGGCTCCTCCGGCGGCCAATCCGTAGCGATAGGGACGGCCAATCAGCACTGCTTTGGCTCCCAGCGCCAGAGCCTTAAAAATATCGGTGCCTCGCCGAATGCCCCCATCGATCAAAACGGGAATGCGCCCGTCCACCTTTTCCACAATTTCAGGCAATGCTTCGATGGTGGCCTGCGATGTATCCAGGTTACGCCCTCCGTGATTGGAGACGATCAGACCATCCACCCCTTCCTGAATGGCCCGCTCGGCATCCGCAGAATCGAGGATTCCCTTTAACAGTAAGGGTACCTGGGTAAAGGAACGCAGCCACTCGATATCCTTCCAGGTGAGGTTGGGATCGCGGGATGTGCTGAAGATATCACTCTCGACATTAGTCGATCGTTTCATGCCTTGCAGAAGGGGCAGACCTCTTCCACCGGATGGAAGTCCTCGCTGTCTCCCCCGGGTCTGGCGATTTCGAGGCCCGGTGGTGGCGGTATCGACCGTCACGCACAGGGCTGTGGCACCGGCGTCCTGGGCTCTGAGCACCATATCGCGAGTAAAGGGTCGATCCCGCATGACATAGAGCTGGAACCAGATGGGCTGAGTGGCGACTTTAACAACCTCTTCTATGGCGGTGGAAGAGACCGTGCTGAGCACCATGGTGGCATTGGCATGGCCCGCACCCCGGGCGGTGGCCAACTCCCCATCGGGATGAGTCGAGCGGTGGCCTCCGGTGGGCCCCAACAGGAGGGGATAGGCAAGCTTCTGCCCGAACAGGGTGGTGCTGGTGTCGATGTGGGTGGGATCGATGAGAACGTTGGGGCGCAGACGAATCTTGTCAAAGCCTTCCCGATTCCAGCGAACCGTAATCTCATCGGCTGCCCCACCCACGATGTGAGCAAAGTGGCCTTCGGTGAGACGCTCCCTGGCCATTGCTTTGAGATCCCAGATACTTAACGCTTTATCCACACTACCGGGAACGGGGACATCGTCCTGGATCGCCGAGGCCAGCGGCTTGGCATTGGCCGAAAGCATGGAGACTCCCGCCAGAGCACCTGTTGACATGAGTATCTCTCTTCGCGTTGGCATAAATTCCTCCTTTTTATTGAAGCCTAAGAAATAACATCATTCCTCCCCGACAGACAGCTGTTCGGGGTCATACACAATCTCACCTCCCAGGCCCGTCATGACCACCTGGAGGTCAGGAATCTCTTCCACCGGAATGGTGAAGAAGTCCCGATCCAGCACCACAAAATCTGCAAACTTTCCTGGCTCCAGGGTTCCGACGGTGTCCTCAGCCATCATATATTCTGAAGCCCAGGTGGTTGCCATTTTCAAGGCAGTCACGCGATCCACTCCTTCATCCCGATTCAGGATCACCTTCCCTTTTTCGATTCGATGAGCTCGATCATAAATCACGGCTTCCCGGGTCACGAGTCGATAGATGGGTCTCCAAAAGTCCAACCCTTGGGCCTCGAAAGTCACTCGGATTCCTTGATTAATCCAGGTTTTCACGGGCATCAGAAAAGGCCTCAGTTGCTCGCCATAGTCTTCGAGATTGTGATCGAGCTCCTGCATATAGCCCGTGTTCACATTGAGAATAATGCCGAATTTCTTGATCCCGGCCATGACATCCGGACGAGTCCCCAGCCACTGGTTGTGTTCTACGGTGCTTCTGAGATTTCGCATGTATTCCAGCGAGTAGTTCCCTTCCTTCATGGCTTGCTCCATCATCTGAATGTACAGGCGGGCCCCATGACTGGAGGTCGAGTGAGCCTGAACGGGTCGCCATCCATGCACAATGGCTTCTCGGTAGCTCTCCCAGGGCTTGGTTCCGGGGCTGGGACATCGCTCTCGCTCCCGAATGTGGGAAGGAACTTGCAGATCGGGTCCCATACACAACTCATTTTCAGCGGAATCCCAGATTTCGTTGGCCATCCCGTTTAACCACAGCATCTCGTTGCCGGCGGCGTGGGTCGTCCAGGGGGCACCGGTCCCCTTGTAAAACTCGTGGATGGTTTTGAGATTCCAAAAATTTCCTCGCTGCGATTCGATGTAGTAGGCCATCCGGTGAGGCATCTTTCCTTCTCGGTTCAGGAGATGGAAAGCGGCGATCACACGGGGATACAGGATCCTGGTGGCGATGGTTGTCACACCCATTTTCTGCACATCCAGACCCTGTAAACGCATGACCTCGGCTAAATTCTCGAGGGGCTTGTCCTTCCACCACAATTCAAAGCTGAGACCGGAGAGTTCGGGTACGGCGATATATCCGTCCAGGGCGGATCCAGGGCGGTTTTCCAGGTCTGTACTCTCATCCCAGTCTGGAAAAACCTTTTTGAATTCTGCAATCGCTGCCGCGTTGAACAAGCCTACCGCTCGGCCCTTGAGCACAATCGGGTGATCTGGAATGGCGGCGTCAAATTGTCTTCTGTTGATCCTTCCCAGGTAAAGCCAGGAGCGAGTTGTAGCAGCACGATTTTCCGGGCCCTCTCTCAAATCAACGGTAATCCACTGCCCTTTGGGGAGTTGTTGAACTTGAATCGCATTCAGGATGGTGTCTCTGATCTTCCTGGCGGTAGCTTCCGGGGTGGTCTCGGTCACCACGATCAACTTGGTGCTGGGATCGACAAGACCCAACTGAGGACCATACTTACGGGCTGCACCCGTGAAAATGTGATAGTGGGTTTGGATTAAACCGGGAATCACGGTTCTCCCTTGCACATCCACAAAGCGGGTCCTGGGTCCTGCCAGTCTCCGTATTTCCTCCTGGGTTCCCAAAGCCATGATTCTTTTTCCCTTAATGGCCATGGCCTCGACCGTCTGTCCAGGAGAATTGGGAGTGATGCTTCGATCATCCATGGTGACAATTTTCCCGTTGATCAGGACCAGATCCGCATAGCCCTGTTCAGCCACCAATTCCGGCAGTTGTTGTGCGAGTCCCGGTCCAGAAGACACCCCTAAAAGAAATAAAACGGTGAAGAAAGTCCTGTTCATAAATCCCCCCTCATTGCAAATAGCGGTTCATGGGGCTGCCCTTCTCGAGCAGATATTCTTTCATCAACTTGATGATCTCAGCGGACCTGGAACTCCGTCCTGCTGCCAGATCCAGAATAGGAGCTGCCGCCTTCAGGATCTTGGCATACTCCTCATCGGGCAGAGTTACAATGGTGACACCGTGCTCCTTCTCAGCAGTCTCCAGCATACCCTCCAGTTTTCTGGAAATCGTCTCCACGTAGTACATCATGGCCTCCTCTGCAGCATCCTCCACAATCAATTTCAAATCATCAGAGAGGCTGTCATAGGCTTCCAGATTGACATAGATGTTCCCGGCTACCTGCCCCAGGCTAGGTCTGAGCAGGCCTTTCCCAACATCCCAAAGATGGGTGGTGCCGATCGTATAGGAGGGTACGATCAACCCATCGACGGTTCCCGTTTGTAGCGCCATGTAGTGCTCGGCTGGAGCCAACGTGACCGGGACGGCACCCAAATTCTTGATCAAATTGGGTTCAGCACCACTGCCTTTGATCTTGAGCCCCTTGATCTGCTCTACCGTATAGATAGGAGTTCGGGAAATCAGGGCCAAATGAGAAGGTCCAAGCGATCTGAGAAGATGACACCCCTTCTCCCTGTAGGCAGCATCCAGGAGTCGATAAACCGCCCCTTCTTTGTAGTAGATATAGAAATCCACGAAATCCTCAAGTTCCGAAAAAGTACCGAACAACCCCTGTTCAATGTAGGCCTCAGGAATCTGCTTCAGGTTATAGCCCCCCACACCCATTCCCACTTCAATGGCTCTCCTTTGGACTGCACCAAACTGCTCATAGGCATCCACAATGGTGCCGGGAGGAAAAACCTCAATGACCAGCCGTCCACCGCTCCTCTCGTTGACCAATTCAGCAAACTTGGAAAACTGGTATTGGTAAGACCAGCTGTTGGCGGGCATTCCTGCTTGGGCTTTCCATCGAATCGGGCCTGCCTCAAGATCCTGTTCTCTTGAACAAGCCGTCACTGCCAGCAGGGTCATCAGTAGAACAGCCAACGGAATCTTGCTTTTGTGTTTCACTTCCCACCCCCGGCTTGAATGAAAGATTTGCAAGCCATGATAAGACCACAGGCGATAGAAGGCAATGGAGAAGAGGGAGACAGAAGACAGAAGACAGGATACAGGAGATAGAACGGGTCAGTTGTCAGTTGTCAGCTGTCCGCGGTCTGTGGTCAGCTGGAAGTATTGACTCAGCAACAGATACAGACCCCACAGCAGTGCGAGAATGATGAGAGCGGATCCTGCGTAGTGAACCAGGTTGGCCAGGGTATGATCAAAACTCAGCCACCCCAGCTGACCCAAGAGATTGTTCCAGTCATGATATCCGGGCCGATCCTGCCCGGTAAACCCTCCCAGCAGGACCATCTGTTGGGCCCGAGCGTCGTTGATATAAGGTGCAAGGTCAATCAGGCTTTGACCGGTCCACCAGAGAGTCACCGATGCCGCGAAGGGATCCAGGTGTCGGGTCAGGAAAACGACCGTGCACAGTAAGGGAACCAGTACCTGAAGAAGAGATCCACCCAGAATGGACATAAAGCGCCCCAGCGGAATGAAGATCACGTGCCCAGCCTCGTGAAAAACCAGGTTCACGTTGTAGATAATGAAATGGGTGAAGGAGGACGACATCTGGGAACGTTCAATACTCAGGGTGAGGAAGCTCCATCCCAAAACTACCAGGACCAGCCAGAGAATGCCGCAGGCGACGATCAGGCCCAGATGGGTCCTTTCAGGAGCAGTGAAAGCACGCTGCCAGGCTCGAATCAGGAGACTGTCGCTATCGTCGTAAGGGGGGGTGTAACTGTCGGTTTGGGTATCGGGGTAATCCTCGATTTCGGCTTCCCATTCCTCTGCTGAGGCAATGCGGGTGTCCCGCAGGGTGCCGTCGTTCTCAGGGGGTTCATCCATCTTCTCCAGTTTGGAAAAGATGACGCCGCAGCGGCGGCAGTCCAGGCTCCCAACAGACTCCTCGAATCCGCACTTGGGACATCTTTTCAAACCAGAGTCGACGGGATCAGTTTCCATGGGTTCCTCGTCTTCAATCTAGCATCCAAGGGTGAGGAAAAAGGGAGTACTCAGTGCTCTATCTGTTCCAGAAACGCCACTGCTTCATCCAGAACTTCAGTGTTTATACCCTTTCCCGTAAAGGACCTGGCCAGGCCGCGCTCCGGTATGCCGGCCCTGGTCGATGACCACCACACCGTTGACCAAAACGTAGGGGATTCCCTGCGGGTAAGACTTGGGCCTCTGGAAAGAGTTGGTGTTGTGCACTTGAATCGGGTCAAACAGAACGACATCGGCAGCAAAACCTTCACGCAGTTGTCCGCGGTCCCTCAATCCCAGGATCTGAGCGGGCAGGGAGGTCATCTTACGG